>Ga0247687_1000034_pt1 | contig 17156 bp, 15 predicted proteins | sample CNK28_metaG_FD_183050 | JGI IMG/M metagenome (GOLD analysis project Ga0247687, IMG submission 183050) | Soil microbial communities from Purdue University Martell Research Forest, Indiana, United States - CNK28 | ecosystem: Environmental > Terrestrial > Soil > Temperate forest > Bulk soil... | reverse complement strand
CCTCTGCGTTAAACTCCGCCGTTTCAGTTGCAGAGGCTCCCATGCCTGGCCCGCTTTCGCACGTCCGCGTTCTCGACCTTTCCCGCGTGCTCGCCGGACCGTGGGCGGGGCAGAATCTGGCGGACCTCGGCGCCGAAGTGATCAAGATCGAGCGCCCGGGCGCGGGCGACGACTCGCGCGCCTTCGGGCCGCCCTGGGTCAAGGATCGAAGCGGAAACGACACGCGCGACTCGGCCTATTTTACTTCGGCGAATCGCGGCAAGAAGTCCATCACTCTGAACATTGCATCCGCGGGAGGTCAGGCGATCGCACGCGAGCTCGCGGCGAAGTGCGACGTGCTGATCGAGAACTACAAATACGGAGACCTCGCGCGCTATGGCCTTGGGTACGAGGACCTGCGCAAGTCCAACCCAGGGCTCATCTACTGCTCCGTCACGGGCTTCGGCCAGACCGGACCGTACCGCGAGCGCCCGGGCTACGACTTCATGATCCAGGGCATGGGCGGCATGATGAGCGTCACCGGCGAGCCCGACGACGCGCCGGGCGGCGGTCCGCAGCGCGCGGGCGTGCCGATCGCCGACATCATCACCGGCATGTACGCCTCCATCGCGATCTGCGCCGCGCTTGCCCATCGCGCCGAGACCGGCGTCGGCCAGCACCTCGACCTCGCGCTGCTCGATTCGCAGATCGCGCTGCTCGCCTACCAGAACACCAATTACTTCGCGACCGGCCAGCCGCCGAAGCGGATCGGTAACCTGCACCCGAACATCGTTCCTTACCAGCCGTTCAGGACGAAGGACGGCGCGGTGATCCTCGCCTGCGGCAACGACAACCTGTTCCGCAAGTTCTGCGAGGCGTCGGGGCAGGCCGCCCTCGGCGCCGACGCGCGCTTCGCGACCAACGGAAAACGCGTGGAAAACCGGACGGAGCTCACACGTCTGCTCGGCGAGTTATTCCGCCAGCGCACGACCGCGCAGTGGGTCGAGCTCCTGGAACAGGCCGGCGTCCCGAACGGCCCGATCAACGATCTCGCGCAGGTCTATGCGGAGCCCCAGGTGAAGGCGCGCGGCATCCGGGTCGATCTTGACCATCCTGTCGCGGGCAAGCTGCCGACCGTCGCGAGCCCGATGCGGTTTTCCGCCACCCCCGTTGGGTATCGGGGCGCGCCGCCGGTTCTCGGGCAGCACACGGACGAGGTGCTGCGCGGACTGCTCGGCAAGAGCGAAGCCGAGGTCGCGAGGCTGCGCGCCGAGCGGGTAATATAAATCTCTTTGGAGGAGGAAAGCATGAGAAGGCTTGAGCAGGCTATCGTTCTTGCGCTCGGCGCCGCGTTCGGCGCGGGCGTTCTCGCGGCCCCGACCACGCTGCGGGCTTCACACCAGTTCCCCGGCGGCCGGGGCGACGTGCGCGACGAGATGGTCCAGATCATCGCGCGCGACGCGAAGGCGGCGAACGTCGACCTCGACGTCCAGGTCTACCCCGGCGCTTCGCTCTTCAAGCCGAACGAGCAGTGGAACGCGCTGGTCAACGGGCAGCTCGATATTTCGTCGTTTCCGCTCGACTACGCGAGCGGCAAGCAGCGCGCGTTCGGCGCGACGCTGATGCCCGGCCTGGTGCGCAGCCACGACCGCGCGCAGCGCATGAACGACTCGCCGTTCATGAAGGACATCAAGGCGCAGATCGACAAGGCCGGCGTGGTCGTGCTGGCCGACGCGTGGCTCGCCGGCGCGATCGCCTCCAAGCGCGGCTGCATCCGCAAGCCCGAAGACATCAAGGGCCTGAAGGTGCGCTCGGCCGGGCCGACCTTCGCCTCGATGTGGCAGGCGGCGGGGGCCTCGATCGTGTCGATCCCGAGCAACGAGGTCTACAACGCGCTGCAGACCGGCGTCGCCGATGCGACCGACACCAGCTCCGGCAGCTTCGTCTCGTTCCGCATCTACGAGCAGGTGAAGTGTCTCACCGCCCCGGGCGACAACGCGCTCTGGTTCATGTACGAGCCGGTGCTGATGTCGAAGAAAAGCTTCGGCCGCCTGAACAAGAAGCAGCAGGACGTGCTGATGCAGGCCGGTAAGAAGTCCCAGCAGTTCTTTGCCGACAAGGCGAAGGGCCTCGACGACGAGATGGTCAAGGTATTCAAGGACCACAAGGTCGAGGTGGTGACGCTCACGCCGGCCGAGTACGACCAGTGGCTCAAGGTCGCCGAGAAGAGCTCCTACGCCGAGTTCGCGAAGGACGTGCCGAACGGCAAGAAGCTGATCGACGAGGCGCTCTCGGTCAAATAGGGCCGTCCGGGGGCGGCGCGAGCCGCCCTTTTTCAGTTCACGGGGGAGGCAGGCGATGCAAGGCTACGTGCGCGCCATGCGCGCGATCTCGCAGCTCTGCGGCTTCATAGCCGCGGGTCTGATCGCGGCCGGCGTGATCGTGGTGTGCGAGATGGTGATCCTGCGCTACGTCTTCGGCGAGAGCACGATCTGGCAGACCGACTTCACGACCTACTGCCTGATTGCGGCGACGTTCGTCGGCAGCCCGTACGTGCTGATGACGCGCGGCCATGTCAACGTAGACATCCTGCCGCATTACATGGGTCCGATGGCGCGCCGGCGGCTCGCTTTCGCCTCCAGCTTCGTCACCATCGCCTTCGCCGTCATGCTCGCTGTCCTGACGTTCAATTTCTGGCTGGAGGCGTGGGAGCAGCGGTGGGTCTCGGACACGATGTGGCGGGCGCGCCTGTGGATCCCGTACTCGGCGATGCCGATCGGACTGGCGCTGCTCACGCTGCAGGCGATCGCCGAGCTGATCCAGCTCGCGAAGGGCGAGGTGAAGCCTTTCGGCATACCTGACGCGGAACACTTGGAATGAGCCCGACCCAACAGGGGCTGCTCGTCCTGCTCGTCACGCTGGCGATGCTGCTCTCGGGCGTGCCGGTCGCGTTCGGCCTGGGGGCGCTCTCCATCGCCTTCCTGGTGCTCTTTCAGGGCTTCGATGCACTGCGCGTGGTCGCCGAGACGTTTTACGCCGGACTGAACGACTTCACGCTGGTCTCGATCCCGATGTTCGTGATGATGGGCGCGGCGATCGGCTCTTCGCCCGCGGGCAAGGATCTCTACGAGGCGCTCGACCGCTGGTTGTACCGGCTGCCAGGCGGCCTCGTCATCTCCAACCTCGGCGCCTGCGCGATCTTTGCAGCGCTGACGGGGTCGTCACCCGCGTGCTGCGCCGCGATCGGCAAGATGGGCATTCCGGAGATGCGCCGGCGCGGCTACCCGGACGACGTCGCGACCGGCTCGATCTGCGCGGGCGGCACGCTCGGCATCCTGATCCCGCCGTCGATCACGTTCATCCTGTACGGCATCGCCACCGAGACGTCGATCGGGCGCCTGTTCCTCGCCGGCGTCCTGCCCGGGCTGCTGCTCACGGGCCTCTTCATGGTGTGGACGCTGTTCATCATCTGGAAGCGCGGCTTCCGCTCGCACGCGCCGGACTTCCGCTACAAGTGGCGGGAGAAGTTCCAGTCGATCCCGAAAATCGCGCCGTTCATCGCCATCATCGTCGGCGTGATGTACGTGCTGTACGGGGGCGTCGCCACGCCGTCGGAGGCGGCCGGCGTGGGGGCCGCGCTGTGCGTGGTCTGTGCGGTGTTGATCTACCGGATGTGGGATGCGAAGAGCTGGTGGCAGATCCTGCGCGACACGACGCGCGAGTCGGTGATGATTCTCACCATCATCGCCGCGGCGGTGCTGTTCGGCTACATGCTGACCTCGCTCTACCTCACGCAGACGCTGGCGCAGGCGATCGCCGAAATGCACGTGAACAAGTGGGTGCTGATGCTGCTCATCAACATCTTCCTGCTCGTGTGCGGCTTCTTCATTCCGCCCGCGGCGATCATCCTGATGACGAGCCCCATCCTGCTGCCGATCATCACCGCGGCGGGCTTCGACCCGGTGTGGTTCGGGGTGATCCTCACGATCAACATGGAGGTCGGGCTGATCCACCCGCCCGTCGGGCTCAACATCTACATCGTGCAGGCGATCGCCCCCGACGTGCCCGTGACCCGGGTCATGTGGGGGACGATCCCGTACGTGCTGTGCATGTTCCTCGCGATCGTGATCCTGTGCGTGTTCCCCGAGATCGCGACCTGGCTGCCCGACCACCTGATGGGCGCGGTGAAGACTAGGTAGCTTTTCCCCGCAGCCGGTCAAAACCGGCGCTGATCAGCGGCCAGAAGAGCAGCACCAGCGCGAGCGTGGTGATCGACCCGACCAGGCCGTTGGACCAGAACACGAGCAGGTCGCCGTTCGCGCCGATCATCGACAGCCGGAAATTATCCTCGGCGCGGCTGCCGAGCACCATCGCGAGGGTCAGCGGCGCGAGCGGGATGCTGATTTTCTTGAACACGTAGCCCAGCACGCCGAAGCCCAGCATCAGCCAGATGTCGAACATGGCATTCTGGATCGCGAACGCGCCGATCGCGCAGGACACAACGATCATCGGCGCGATGGCGGCGAAGGGCACGCGCAGCACGGATGCGAACACCGGCACCGTGGTGAGTACCAGCATCAGCCCGACGACGTTGCCGAGGTACATGGACGCGATGAGGCCCCAGACGAAGTCCTTGTGCTCGACGAACAGCAGCGGGCCCGGGTTCAGCCCCCACACCATCAGGCCGCCGAGGAGGATCGCGGCCGTGCCGGACCCCGGGATGCCGAGCGCGAGCATCGGCAGCAGCGCAGATGTTCCCGATGCGTGGGCGGCGGTTTCCGGCGCGAACACGCCCTCGATGCGGCCTTTGCCGAACGAGTCCTTGTCGTCGGAGAAGCGCTTGGCGAGGTTGTAGCCCATGAACGAGGCAGCGATCGCGCCGCCCGGCGTGATGCCGAGCCAGCAGCCGATCACCGAAGATCGGATGAGCGTCACCCAATAACGCGGCAGGTCCTTCCAAACGCGCAGGACCACCCGCAGGCTGATGCTGGCCGCGTGCCCGCGGAGCGCGAGCCGCTCCTCCATCGTCAACAGGATCTCGCTGATGCCGAAGAGCCCGATCACCGCAACCAGGAAGTTGATGCCGCGATAAAGCTCGCTCCACCCGAAGGTCATGCGCAGCTGCGCCGAAACGGTGTCCATGCCGACGCCTGCGAGCAGCAGTCCGAGCGCCATCGAGATGAGCGTCTTGTGCTTCTCCTCGCGTCCCAGTCCGACGAACGAGCAGAACGTGAGCAGGTAGACCGCGAAGAACTCGGGCGGACCGAACCGCAAGGCAAAAGAAGCGATGCCGGGCGCCAGGAAGGTGATGAGGAGCACCGCGACGAGTGAGCCGATGAAGGACGAGGTGAACGCCGCGGTCAGCGCCTCGGCCGCCTTGCCCTGCTGCGCCATCGGATAGCCGTCGAAAGTCGTCGCGACCGACCATGCCTCGCCGGGGATGTTGAACAGGATCGAGGTGATCGCACCGCCGAAGAGCGCGCCCCAGTAGATGCAGGACAGCATCACGATCGCCGAGGTCGGGTCCATGCTGAAGGTGAGCGGCAGCAGGATCGCCACGCCGTTCGGGCCGCCGAGGCCCGGCAGCACGCCGACGAAGATGCCCAGCACCAGTCCGACCATCATGAGGGCGAGGATCTTCCACGTCAGCAGAACGCCGAAGCCGTAAAGCAGCAGGCCGAAAGCTTCCATCGTCCGCCTAGCGGCCGAACAGGGCTTCGAGCGGCCCCTTGGGCATGATCACGTCGAATGCGATCTCGAAGGTCACGAACATCAGCGCCGAGAACACGAAGGCCGTCGCGATGGATTTCCACCATGCGATGCGGCCGACGTATCCCATGAAGCCGGCGATCAGCAGGAAGCTCGCGACATAAAGCCCGAGCCACTGCGTCAGTACGCAGAAGGCGACGGTCGGCAGCAGCACCTGCAGCACCCGTCCCAGCTGATCACGCGTCACGAAAGGCTCGGATTCGCGCCGCCGGGCGGCGAATTCCCTGACCAGGCCGAACAGCGAGGCGGCGGCGAGGATGACCGAAAGATAGAACGGGAAATAGCCCGGCTTGGGACCCGTCGACTCCCAGCCAATCCCGGTGCGCCAGTTGTCCAAGGCGAGCAGCGCCGCCAGGCCGAGCAGGCAGAGGTAAACCACCAGCTCGACCGAGCGGGTGGACGCGACGGGGGCCGACTCGCTCGGCGGCGCGGCCGGGTCTCCGACGACGATCTCCTCGTCGGAGCGTGCCATTACTGGGCGACGAAGCCGGCTTCCGTCATCAGGCCTTTGTTGAGCTTGTCATCCTCTTCCAGGAACTTCAGCATGTCCTTGCCGGTGAGGAAGATCGGTTTCAGCGCTTGCTTCTCCATGTAGTCCTTGTACTCCGCGGTCTGCGAGACTTTCTTGAAGAGGTCCACATAGAAGGCCGTCTGATCCGCCGTAACCTTGCCGGGCAGGAACATGGCGCGAAGCATCAGATACTCCACATCGACGCCCTGCTCCTTGCAGGTGGGGATGTCGTTCCACGACATTTCACCGGCCACCTTGCTCTTGTACTGGATGCGCTCCTTGTCGAACACGCAAAGCGGCCTGACCTGGCCGGCGCGCCACACTTCGAGGTTCTCCGACGGGTTGTTGACGTTGGACTGCGTATGGTTGCCGACGAGCTGCGTGGCGGCCTCGCCGCCGGACTTGTACGGCAGGTAGGCGAACTTGGCGCCGGTCTTTTTCTCCAGGAACACGGTGAGCACGTGGTCCTCGCGCTTGGAGCCGGTGCCGCCCATCTTGAACTGCGGATTGGCGCTCTTCGCCGCGGCGGCGAACTCCTTGACCGACTTGTAGGGAAGCTGCGTGTTCGTCCAGAGCACGAACTGGTCGAGCGCGATCACCGACACCGGCGTCAGCTCGCGCCAGTTGAAGGGAATCTTGGCCGACAGCGGCAGCATGTAGATGAGCGAGTAGGCGATCAGGACCTTGTTCGGATCGGTTGCGCTCGACTTCATGTACATGAGCGCTTCGGCGCCGGACGCGCCGCCTTTCAGCGACACGACCATCGGCTGCTTCATCAGGTTGTTCTTCTGCACGGCGGACTGCATCATGCGCGCCATCTGGTCAGAGGCGCCGCCAGCGCCGGCGGCGACCACGATCTCCACCGGTTTTGTCGGCTCCCAGGCGAACGCGGGGGCAGCGAACGTCAGCCCGCACAGCGCGGCCGCGAAAAAGCGGATCTCTTTCCTCATCTCACTCCTCCTCGTTATGAATGCGATGCGGCGCTAGCTAGGCCGCTTGGCGCGCCGGCGTCTTGGCGCAGCCCGAAAGGTACTCCATTGCCGCCGCCACGCCCTCCTTTTTCACGGGCACGCCGGCGAGCTCCAGACCCATCTCTACCCCGGCGAGCGTCCCCATCAGGGTCAGGTCGTTGAAATCTCCCAGGTGACCGATGCGGAACACTTTGCCGGCGAGCTTGCCGAGGCCGGTGCCGAGCGACATGTCGAAAGCCTGAAGGATCACCTTGCGCACGCGATCGGCATCCTGACCGGCGGGCGTGACCACCGCGGTGAGCGAGCCGGAATACTCGCGCGGGTCGAGCGCCAGGACCTCGAGGCCCCAGGCACGCACTGCGCGTCGCGTCGCCTCCCCGTGACGCTGGTGGCGCGCGAAAACGGCGTCGAGGCCTTCTTCCTCGAGGAGCATGGTCAGCGCTTCGCGCAGGCCGTAAAGCAGGTTCGTCGCCGGCGTGTACGGGAAGTAGCCGTTCTTGCCGTTGGCAAGCATCTCGTCCCAAGCCCAGTAGCTGCGCGGCATCTTCGCCGCCTTGGAGGCGGCGAGCGCCTTGGCCGAGATGCAATTGAACGACAGCCCCGGCGGCAGCATGAGGCCCTTCTGCGAGCCGGCGACCGTGACGTCGACGCCCCACTCATCATGACGGTAGTCGAGCGACGCGAGCGACGAGATGGTGTCGACCATGAAGAGCGCAGGATGCCCGGACGCCTCGATGGCCTTTCTCACTTCGGCGATGCGGGAGACCACGCCGGTCGAGGTTTCGTTGTGCACGACGCACACCGCCTTGATGGCCTTGCCCGCGTCGGCGCGCAGCTTCTTCTCGATCGCCTCGGGGTCGGCGCCATGCCGCCAGTCGCCGGGAAGAAACTCGACGTTGAGGCCAAGCCTGCCGGCGAGCTTCTGCCACAGCGTAGCGAAGTGGCCGGTCTCGGCCATCAGCACGCGGTCGCCGGGCGAGAGCGTGTTCACCAGCGCGGCTTCCCATGCGCCGGTGCCGGAAGCCGGATAGATCACGACCTCTCCGCGCGTGCTTTTGAACACGCGCTTCATGCCGGCGATGACGCCTTTGCCCAGGTCCGCGAACTCCGGTCCGCGGTGATCCATGGTCGGGAAGTCGATCGCCCTCAGGACTCGATCCGGAACGTTGGTGGGTCCGGGAATCTGAAGGAAGTGACGGCCGGCGCGCCGCGTGCCAGATGAGGTCATTGGAGTATTCTACCCGCGCCCCTATGAACGCCCCCTTGACCCCGGTCAGGTTCGCCGCCGCGGATCGCAGCTCGCTCGCGGCACGGCTGCGCCGGGAGCTCGACGCCGAAGTGATGTTCGACGCGCCGAGCCGGGGCCGCTATTCCACCGATGCGTCGATCTACCAGGTCGAGCCGATCGGTATCGTGGTGCCGCGCAGCGAGGAAGCGGCGCGCGGGGCGATCGCCGTCGCCGCCGCCGAGGGCATCCCCATCCTGCCGCGCGGCGCCGGCAGCTCCCAATGCGGCCAGGCGGTCGGCGAGGCCCTCGTCATCGATCATTCCAAGTACCTGAACCGGGTGCTGTCGATCGACGCGCAGGCCGCGGCAGCGGTGGTGCAGCCGGGCATCGTGCTCGACGCGCTCAACGCGCAGTTGCGGCCGCACGGGCTGTGGTTCCCGGTGGACGTGTCCACGAGCGCGCAAGCCACGCTTGGCGGGATGGCGGGCAACAACTCGTGCGGCTCGCGCTCGATCGCCTACGGCAACATGGTGCACAACGTCGCCGCGATCGAGGCCGTGACCGCCGAGGGCGAGCGCTGGACTTTCGGCCGGATGGACGACGCGTCGGGTCCCGAGGGTTATCGCAATTTCGTGAAACGCCTGAAGGGACTCTATGAAAGGGAACAAGCGGAGATCGAAGCGCGCTTTCCCAAAGTCCTGCGCAAGGTCGCCGGCTATAACCTCGACCACCTTGGTCCGCCGCACGCCAACGCGGCTCATCTGCTGGTCGGCTCGGAGGGCACCCTGGCCTATTCCGAGCGTCTGCATCTGAAGCTCTCGCGCATTCCGCCGGCGCGAACCCTCGGCGTGTGCCACTTCGCGCGCTTCTACACCGCGATGGATTGCACCCAGCACATCGTGAAGCTGGGGCCCTCCGCGGTCGAGCTCGTCGACCACACCATGATCGGGCTCGCACGCGGCATCGCCGCCTTTCGCGGCACCGTGGATGCGGTGATCAAGGGCAATCCGGAAGCAATCCTCCTGGTCGAGTTCTCGGGTGACGATGCTTCGCTGCAATTGAGGAGGCTGAAGGACCTCGTGCAGCTCATGGCCGACCTCGGCCATCCCGGCAGCGTCGTGGAGCTCACCGATGCGCGCAGCCAGCGAGAGCTCTGGGAAGTGCGCAAGGCCGGTCTCAACATCATGATGTCGATGAAAGGCGACGGCAAGCCGGTGTCGTTCATCGAGGACTGCGCGGTGCCGCTCGAGCACCTCGCCGAGTACACCGACCGCCTGACGCGCGTCTTCGCCAAGCACGGCACGCGCGGCACCTGGTACGCGCATGCCTCGGTCGGCACGCTGCACGTGCGACCGATCCTCGACATGCGGCGCGACGGCGCGGAAAAAATGCGCGCCATCGCCGAAGAAGCCTGCGCCATGGTGAAGCAGTACAAGGGCGCCTACTCCGGCGAGCACGGCGACGGCCTGGTGCGCTCGGAGTGGATCGCGCCGTTCTTCGGGCCGCGACTCACCGCCTGCCTTGCCGAGATCAAGGGGTGGCTGGACCCGCGCGGCCTCATGAACCCCGGAAAGATCGTGAATCCGCCGAGGATGGACGAGCGGTCGCTCTTCCGCTTCAAGCCCGGATACAAGACGCTTGCTTTAGATACATATCTTGATTGGAGCGAATGGGGCGGTTACGACAAGGCCGTCGAGATGTGCAACAACAACGGCCACTGCCGCAAATTCGACGCCGGCACGATGTGCCCCTCCTATCGCGCGACGCAAAATGAACAAGACTTGACTCGAGGAAGGGCCAATACGCTGCGCCTCGCGATCTCCGGCCAGCTCGGCGACGAAGGCGAGGAGGCGGCCAAGGCGGCGCTCGATCTCTGCGTGTCGTGCAAGGGTTGCAAGCGCGAGTGCCCGACCGGTGTCGACATGGCGCGCATGAAGATCGAGTTCCTGGCGCACTACAAGGCGAGCCACGGCCACTCGCTGCGCGACCGTGCGATCGCCTACCTGCCGCGCTACGCGCCTTGGGCAGGTCGTCTCGCGCCGCTCGCCAACGGGGCCGCATCTTTGGGCCGATCGCTTCTCGGCTTCAGCACCGAACGACCATTGCCGAAGTGGCGTGCCGACTTTTTCCAGGATCGAACCCCTGAGCCGCAGGCGTCGGGTCGCGAGGTGGTGCTGTTCGTCGATACCTTCAGCCGCTGGTTCGAGCCGGAGAACGTACGCGCCGCGATCCGGGTGCTCGAGGCCGCGGGGTGCTCGGTCCGCACTGCGCGGCCGCTCACTGCGGGACGGCCGCTTTGCTGCGGCCGCACGTTCCTCACCGCCGGCATGGTCGATCGGGCGCGAGCCGAGGCGCGCCGCACGCTCGACGCCCTGCGACCGCACCTCGAGCGCGGCACCCCGGTCATCGGACTCGAGCCCTCCTGCCTCCTTTCGTTCCGCGACGAATACGCGGTGCTGTTCAAGGATGCGCCGGCCGAGGCGCTATCGGCGATGAGCTTCCTGCTCGAAGAATATCTGGCCCGCGAGCCCGGCAGGCTTCGGTTAAAGGAAATGAAGCGGGAGGTCCTGCTGCACGGGCACTGCCACCAGAAGGCGTTCGACGCGATGCCGGCGGTGGAGAAGGTGCTTGGGATGATTCCGGGGCTCAAGGTATCGACGGTGCAGACGAGCTGCTGCGGCATGGCGGGGAGCTTCGGCTACGAGGCCGAGCATCACGGCATCTCGATGAAAATGGCCGAAATGGCGCTCTTACCCGCGATTCGAAAAGCGGATGCCGCACTGCTGGTCGCCGACGGGACGAGCTGCCGTCACCAGATCGCCGACGGCAGCGGCCGCGAAGCCCTGCACGTCGCACGGTTGCTCGATTCGGCCCTCGACTGCGGCTAGGCCTGGCGCCGGCTCCAGGCGAAGAGCACTGCGCCGGCGGCGACCATGGGCACGCACAGCCACTGCCCCATGGAAAGGCCCAGGGCGAGCAGCCCGAGGAAGGCGTCGGGCTCGCGGCCGAACTCGGCGATGAAGCGCAGCACCCCGTAACCGATCAGGAAAAGCGCCGACACCTGGCCTTTCGGCCGAGGCTTGGCGGAAAACCACCACAGGATCACGAACAGCGTCAGGCCCTCGAGCGCGAACTGGTAGAGCTGCGACGGATGCCGGGGCGCGTCGCCGGCCTGGCGGAACACCATGCCCCAAGGCAGGTCGGTCACGCGGCCATAGAGCTCGCCGTTGATGAAATTCCCCATGCGCCCGGCGGCGAGGCCGAGCGGGCACAGCGGCGCCACGAAATCCATGAGGCGAAGGAAGCCGATTTCCTGCCTGCGCGCATAGATCCAGGCGGCGAGCATTACCCCGAGCATGCCGCCGTGAAACGACATCCCGCCCTCCCAGATGGCGAAGATCTCGAGTGGATGGGCCGCGTAATACCCCGGCTTGTAGAAGAGCACGTAGCCCAGCCTGCCGCCGAGGATCACGCCGAGCACGGCGAAGAAGATGAGGTCGTCGAACTGCTTGCGCGTGATCGGCGCCCGGTTGTCGCGGATGCGCTTCAGGCCGAGCCACCAGGCGGCGGCGAACCCGACGAGGTACATGAGGCCGTACCAGCGCACCGCCAGCGGGCCGATGGAGAAGGCAATCGGATTGAAGTCCGGGTGGACGAGCATGATGACCCTATTGGCCCTATTGGCCGCTGCGGCGCGCGTGCGCGACGAAGTCGCGTGCCGCGGCGGAGAGGGTGCCGCGCGGCCACGCGAGCCAGAGGTCGAGGCGCGGGTGCCGGTCGGCGAGCTCGCGGTACGCCACGCCGCGGCGTCCGAGGTTGGAAACCGAGCCCGGGACGATCGCTACGCCCAAGCCGCTCGACACCAGGCTCACTACGGTCTGCATCTGGATGGCCTCCTGCGCCACGTTGAGCGGGATACCGGCCCGCGCGGCCAGCGCGCGCACGATATCGTACAGGCCCGGAGCGATGTCGCGCGGCACCATCACGAAGGGTTCGCCGGCGAGCTGACTGACCGCCAGCCGGCCGGCCCCGCGGGCGAGGCGGTGCCGGGACGGAAGCGCGGCGACGAAGCGCTCGCGCTGCACGACGAAGTGCTCGAGGTCGGCTTCGCCGTCGACCGGCGGCAGGAGCAGCCCGAAGTCGAGCTCGCGCGCGCCGAGCGCCGCGGCCTGCTCGGGGGAAAGCATTTCGCGCAGCGCGAGCGTCACGCCGGGCCTGAGGGCCTTGAAGCCCTTGAGCAGCGCGGGAAGCATCCCGTAGTCGGCGAGCGAAACGAAGCCGATGCGCAGGCGCCCCTGCTCGCCCGAGGCGATGCCCCGCAGCGCGGCGACCGAGCGCTCGAGCTGTGCGATGAGCCGGCGCGCCTCTTCCAGAAAGCGCGTGCCTTCGGCGGTGAGCTCGACGCGCCGGCGGCTGCGCGCGAAGAGTACGACGCCGAGACGCTCCTCGAGCGCGCGGATGGCGCGCGACAGCGGCGGTTGCGAGATGTGCAGCGACTCGGCGGCGCGGCCGAAGTGGAGTCTGTCGGCCACGGCCATGAAATACTTCATTTCGCGTATTTCTGGCAGATCCATACCCATAGAGTATTACAGCGGCATGCAAATAGCATTGGCCGCCGCGCAGACGCCGGCGCACAATCGTGCCCGCATCGTGGAAATCTACACTCCCGGCCATAGCCGGAGCGTCTCCGACTTCATGGCAAGGCGAACGCTCGGCACCCACGGAGAATTCTTCGTGCCGCACTTGCAGCCGGGCCTGCGGCTCCTCGATTGCGGTTGCGGCCCCGGCTCGATCACCTTGGGGCTCGCCGCGCGTGTCGACCCGGGCGAAGTCGTCGGGATCGATTTTGCGCCCGACCAGATCGCGCACGCGAGACAGGCGGCGGCGCGCGAAGGACGCCGCAACGTCCGGTTTGAAAGTGCGAACGTCTATTCGCTCCCCTTCGAGAGCGAGCGTTTCGAGCGCGTATTCAGCCACGCGCTCCTCGAGCATCTTGCCGATCCGCAAAGGGCCTTGCGCGAGCTCCATCGCGTCCTCGCTCCGGAGGGCGTAATCGGGGTGTGCAGCCCGGATTGGGGCGGCTTCCTCGCTTCTCCGCCATCGCCGCGCCTGTCGCGTGCGCTCGACGCATACACCGCTTTGCAAACCGGCAATGGCGGCGATGTACGGGCGGGGCGAAATCAGGGGCTGCATCTCGCCGCGGCGGGCTTCGAGGCGATCGAGCTCTCGGCGCGCTACGAATGCTACGACTCGCGCCGGCTCATAGCAGAGTACCTGGCACGGCGCCTCGAGGAAGCGGGCGATGGCGCATCGGCTTCTGCTCTGCGCGATTGGAGCGAGGACGAACCCGGCATGTTCGCGCAGGCGTGGGTATCCGCGGTCGCTCGAAAGCCGCGATAATCGATTCGAGCAAGTTTGGAGGACAGGATGGCAACACGAGATTCCGCGCCCAACCGCCGTTCCCGGCTGATCACCCACGGCGTCGCCCGCTCGCCCAACCGCGCCATGCTGCGCGCGGTCGGTTTCGGCGACGGCGACTTCGAGAAGCCGATCGTCGGCGTGGCGAACGGGCACTCGACCATGAACCCCTGCAACGCCGGCATCCAGCCGCTCGCCGACCGCGCCGTCGCGGCGCTCGAGGCAGCCGGCGCGAAGCCGCAGCTTTTCGGCGTGCCGACCGTGACCGACGGCATCGGCATGGGCACCGAGGCGATGAAGTATTCGCTCGTGTCGCGCGAGGTGATCGCGGATGCGGTCGAAACCAGCGTCAACGGCCAGGCGATGGACGGGGTGCTGGTGATCGGCGGCTGTGACAAGAACATGCCCGGCGGCATGATGGCGATGGCGCGCATGAACGTGCCCGGGATCTACGTGTACGGCGGCACCATCAAGCCGGGAAAGTGGAAGGGCCAGGACCTCACCATCGTGTCGGCGTTCGAGGCGGTGGGCTCCTTCACCGCCGGCAAGCTCTCGCAGGAGGACTTCGTCGGCATCGAGAAGAATGCCTGCCCGAGCGTCGGCGCCTGCGGCGGGATGTACACCGCGAACACCATGAGCTCGTCGTTCGAGGCGCTGGGCATGAGCCTGCTCGGCTCCTCGCAGATGGCGGCGCCCGACGGCGAAAAGGCCGACTCGGCGGCGGAATCCGCCCGGGTTCTGGTCCAAGCAATAAAAAACAACCTGTGCCCGCGCGACATCATCACGCGCAAGTCGATCGAGAACGCGATCGCGCTGGTGATGGCCACCGGAGGCTCGACCAACGCGGTGCTGCACTACCTGGCGATCGCATCCGCCGCCGGCGTGAAGTGGACGATCGACGACTTCGAGCGCATGCGCAAGAAGGTTCCGGTGCTGTGCGACCTCAAGCCCTCCGGCCGCTTCGTGGCGGTGGATTTTCACCGCGCCGGCGGGGTGCCCCAGGTCCTCAAGATCCTGCTCAAGAACGGCGTGCTGCACGGCGGCTGCATGACGATCCATGGAAGCACGATGGCCGAGATGCTGAAGAATGTCCCCGACGAGCCACGCGCCGACCAGCGGGTGATCCGTCCCTGGTCGAACCCGCTTTACCGGCAGGGCCACCTCGCCATCCTCAAGGGCAACCTCGCCACCGAGGGCTGCGTCGCCAAGATTACCGGCCTGAAGAACCCGGCGATCACCGGTCCCGCGCGCGTGTTCGACTCGGAAAACGCGTGCATGCAGGCGATCATGGCGAAGCGCATCAAGCCGGGCGACGTGATCGTGATCCGCTACGAAGGACCGCGCGGCGGCCCCGGAATGCAGGAAATGCTCGCTCCGACTTCGGCGCTGATCGGCCAGGGGCTGGGCGAATCGGTGGGGCTCCTGACCGACGGGCGCTTCTCCGGCGGCACTTGGGGCATGGTGGTCGGGCACGTCGCGCCGGAAGCCTACGTCGGCGGCACCATCGCCCTCGTCAAGGAAGGCGACTCGATCACCATCGACGCGAAGAAGCGGTTGCTGCAGCTCAACGTGCCGGCGAAGGAGCTCGCGGCGCGGCGCAAGAAGTGGCAGCCGCCGAAGCCGCGCTACACCGCCGGCCTGCTCGCCAAGTACATGAAGCTGGTTTCGACCGCCTCCCGAGGCGCCGTGACCGACACCGGCTAGAAGCTCGAGCCGGGGCCCTTCAGGAACTCGAGCTCCTCGGGCGTGCTGGCGCGCCCGAGAATCGCGTTGCGATGGGGAAAGCGCCCGAAGCGCCGGATGATGTCGCGGTGCGCGAGCGCATAGCGGTACGCCTCCAGCCCCGGTTCGAGCGCGTCGAGCGGCCGCGTCAGCTCGCACGCGAGCTCCTGGTCGGCGAGGGCCTCGCTGTGCTCGAACGGCAGGTAGAAGAACAGCCGTTCCACGGCCAGCATGCCACGGTCGAAGCCGCGGGCGAGCGCGTGGCGCGCCGCTTCGAGGGCGAGCGCGTCGGTCGCGAAGGCGCGCGCCGTGCCGCGAAACATGTTGCGCGGAAACTGATCGAGCACCACGATCAGAGCGAGGCAGCCAGCGGCGGTTTCTTTCAAATGTGCAAGCTTGCCGGCGGCCGCGTCACCGTGCAGCCCGAGGAAGCGGCTGCGCACCTCGCGGTCGAATGCCGGGTCCTTGACGAACCAGCGCTTGTGCGATTTTCCGCGTTCGGCCGCCGCGCCGAACCAAAATAGCAACACCTCGGCGCCGTTCGATTCGTGCGTCATAAAGCCGATGGTAAGCTCCGCCCGCCACCGACAACATGGGAGAACCCATGACCCGCCTCTTCAAGCGATTGGTTTCGAGCCTGGTCATCGTCTGCATCGCCGGGCTGGGACTGCCGGTTCACGCCGGGATGCTGCCGACCGACGCCGCGAACCCCGAGCGTTCGCGCGTCCTGAATATCCTCGATCGGGAGGATGTGCTGGCCGGGCTCAAGGCGCATGGCGTAACCCCGACCGACGTCAAGGCCCGCGTGGCCGCAATGACCGACGACGAGGTGGCGCAGCTCGCCGGGCAGATCGACAGCCTGCCTGCCGGCGGCTCCGACGCGCTTACGATCATCGTGGTGGCGTTCCTCATCCTGCTGATCCTCGACATCATCGGCGTGACGCATATCTTCCCCTTCACCAAGTCGCTCAAAAGTAGTACTAAGTAAGCGCAACCCCGCCGGAAACCGCCGCCGCGGCGGGGTTTCCGGCCATGCCGAATCGCCTCGCGACAGAGACCTCCCCTTACCTCCAGCAGCACGCGGAAAACCCCGTCGACTGGTATCCGTGGGGCGAGGAGGCGCTCGAGCGCGCGCGCAAGGAAGACAAGCCGATCCTGCTCTCGGTCGGCTATTCCGCCTGCCACTGGTGCCACGTGATGGCGCGCGAGAGCTTCGAGGACCAGGCGGTCGCGGCGGTGATGAACCGCCTGTTCGTCAACGTGAAGGTCGACCGCGAGGAGCGGCCCGACATCGACCAGATCTACCAGACCGCGCACCAGATGCTGGCGCAACGCGCCGGCGGCTGGCCGCTCACGATGTTCCTGTCGCCGCAGGGCGTGCCGTTCTTCGGCGGCACCTATTTTCCCCGCACGGCGCGCTACGGCATGCCGGCGTTTCCCGAGCTGTGCGAGCGCATCGCGGCAATCTGGCACGAGAAGCGCACCGAGATCGAAGCGCAGAACGCCGAGGTCCTGGACGCGTTCGCGCGCAGCGTGGCGCGCCGCCCGGGACGTCGCG
>Ga0247687_1000031_pt1 | contig 17673 bp, 38 predicted proteins | sample CNK28_metaG_FD_183050 | JGI IMG/M metagenome (GOLD analysis project Ga0247687, IMG submission 183050) | Soil microbial communities from Purdue University Martell Research Forest, Indiana, United States - CNK28 | ecosystem: Environmental > Terrestrial > Soil > Temperate forest > Bulk soil... | reverse complement strand
TATCGAACGTATCAGCTTCCATCCAATGGCCTTCATCAGCAAAATGCCAAAACTTCTTTCCATCAATCCTTGGTAGATATTGACCTGCCATAAAACTCTCTGCTGCGTACCATACCTTAGCCTTTGGAAACTCACGCTGATGGAAACTTTTCCAGTTCCAATTAGGCTTGTTCCTCATCTCCATTGATGGCCTCCATCAGTTCGTCCTCGGTTTCTTGTTCAATGATGACAGGTTCAGGTTCAGGAGTTGGCTCAAACTGTTGTATCGGTTGAGACTTCATTTGTGCCAATCGTTCTCGTAGAGATAGCGGCCTATCAGGCTCTGGAGGTGGGGTGAGCATAACATTCTGGATACTGTCAGCTTCTACAGAGACTCTCGGTACGGCACTCTCTACATAGACCTGACGGGTAAGAACTGAGTGAGGCATCGGTGCAGGGATTACGATAGGAACTTCCTTGGGCAATTCTTCTATCGCCCTATCTCGAGTGAGTTGTTCCTGTTTGCGTGCAATCTTCTCCTCATACGTATAGAGTGGTGGACGATCGAACTTCTTGATCCGGCACCGCGGACACATCTTAGGCCGGTGAGCCAGTCTCGATTTCCACTTATAGTCACAACGAACGCAGTGGTAAGGCTTAGCGGCTTCAGCCTTGACTCCCATAAGCGATTCGATTTCACGGTCGAGTTCAGTACGGATAGCGAACAGGCTCTTGATGCGGTCCTGTAACTCCTCCGCCGTCCGTGGTAACGGTATATTTGTGTTGAAAGTGAAGTACGCCATTGATAGGTAGCCTATATAGCACTAACCTACCATGGAGTCAATAGTTAAGGTGATTATGCACTTGACACAGATACTGCTTTGAGCTAGTATTCGCCTATGACGCAGCGTACCAGGAAGTGGCTCGTGATTCTCGCCATTATCATAATCATTCTGGTTCTCTGGCGTTTGGGGACTTACACATGAAGCTCATAGACGTCACACGCCAATTCAAATCTGACGACGACTGCCTCGACTATATCGAAAAGATGCGCTGGCCGAACGGCGAGATTGCTTGCGTCCACTGTGGCGAGATTGGCCGTGTGTCCACGATTAATCGCGAAAAGAAGGGCGACAACAAGCGCACGCGCATCTTTCAATGCCTAGCGTGCGGCAAGCAATTCAGCGCCACTAGCGGGACGATCTTTAACGATACGCATCTACCGCTCGCCAAATGGTTCATGGCCATTGCGATGATCTGCGAAGCGAAGAAAGGCATGTCTGCCTGCCAGCTACAGCGGCATCTAGGCGTGAATTACCGGACGGCTTGGCATCTGGCGCATAGGATCCGCGAGGCGATGCAGGACGGCGGCTTGCTAACTGGCGTTGTGGAAGCCGATGCTACGTTCCTCTCACCCAAGAAGCCTCGCAAGGGCAATCCCAAGCCGAAGAAACAAAAGGCAGACGTGGTGCTGGGAATGATTGAGCGTGGTGGCAGATTGCGCCTAGTTCCGGTAGCCGATGAGAAAATGGCATTCGTTGAGCCTGTGATGCGTGAGCACATCTCGCAAGATGCGTTCCTGCAAACCGACAAGGCTATGACCTACGACATAATCGGACGGCGCAATTTCGCTGGCCATAGAATGATCGACCACATACGGACGTATGGCCAGGGCGTGAATCACACCAACACAATTGAGAGTGCATTCTCTTTACTCAAAAAGGGCGTTTACGGCACGTTCCACAAGGTTTCGATAAAGCACTTGGGCCGCTACTGCAATGAGTTTTCGTATCGGTTCAATCGTCGTGGAATACAGTTAGAGATGTTCGATTCTACGCTTAAGAATCTAACCAGAGGAAAAGTCCTTACATATCATAAACTTACGGGAAATCAGCAGTTGCAATAAAATTTGCAATGCTATATTCTCACCTAAGAGCGTCCTGCTCTATACAGTGACAAATGCCTTTTAGCGCAAAAGCGGTCGCCAACGAATTTATTAACTTGGCCAAACAGGAGCGTAGAACTCTGTCGCCAATGCAGGTTCTGAAGCTCGTCTATTTGGCACATGGTTGGTATCTGGCAATCACTGGAAAGCCACTTCTCGATGAGCATATTGAGGCATGGCGATTTGGCCCGGTAGTTCCTTCCATTTATCACGAATTCAAAAAATATGGTAACGGTCCAATCCAAGCTCCTGCGACCACGACTTCGGTCGTCAATAATGCCGGTAGATTGACACTTTCATTAGTTCCGATCGAGTTGTGCGGGGAAGATTCTGGACTTGCGAAAAAAATTATTCGTGAAGTTTGGGAAAAATACAAACATCTGTCGGCAATCCAACTGTCGAATTTCACTCACCTCCCAGAAAGCCCTTGGTCCCAGACTCCAAACAAAGAGATCATGGGAACAGACATTGAAGATGCGCGCATTCAGCAATACTTTTCATCGTTGATACCATCGAAGTGAGTGAACCGAACGATCTCAGTCTTACCAACCGCATTTCGGAACAAGTACTTCCGGAAATTTCGGACTCGCCCGATCCTCAAACAGAAGAAGAGATCACGAGGTTTGACTATGAACACAACAAACTCGTTCTCCAAGAACATCAACAAACGATCAGTCTGAGAACGGACTTCGCGAAGAAAATATTCAGGTTGGTAATTGGCTGGGTTATTGCAATATTTGGCATTCTAATTTTACAGGGCTTCGCAATCGCCCGTTTCAATCTCGCCAATTCGATAATCCTCGCTTTAATTGGCTCGACAACCCTAAATATTGTCGGGCTACTGTACGTTGTCACTCACTACTTGTTCCCACAGAAACCCTAAGTATCGGAGTTTTAGGACCACGCCTACCTTGAGTCTTTATCTTTTTGCGAGGCTCAGGCTTGGCCTTGAGGAGTTTGCCAAGAAGCGAATCGAATTTATCTTTTTCCACCTTCATGCCGTGATGTTAACATATTGGCGGGTCCGGAAGGATTCGGACCTTCGGGACGCTTGCACGTCCACCGAGGTATAAAGTCGGCGCAATAGACCGCTCTGCCACGGACCCGCATTGGAAACAGCCGGGGAAAAACCCCGGTTGACTTATGGTGGGCCGCGACACAAAATACACACGAAGCCGCCCTTTGTGTTCACACGCACGGGGACACGCTTTCCGAGGCTCGGGCCGTTAGCGCGGCTGCGAGCCTCAACTTTTTACAACATCATTAATCCTCTCCCTGAATATCTGAGTGCTGCTTTTCGTAGCTCTGAACCATGTCAATCATGGAGAAAACAAATGTCCGATCATCGGCAGGCATTGCAAAGGGATTGACCGTAATTATGACCGTTAGTTTTCCCCCACTGGCCAGTTTCACACTATGCGAAATTGCGCCAGTGGGAATCGCATTGGGGACGATTTCTACCTCAGTCAGCGCGGAAGGTTGCCCGTTTTGCTGATCTCGTTGTTTCGGGCCACGCTTTTTTCTCGCGCTAGTATTGCGTAATTGTGCCTGTAGGAAACTCGAAAGGGGCATGTCGGCGAATTTGGCGGCTTTCAAAAAGAATGTGACCGATTTTTGCTTCGTTGTCCCAGTCACGGCGAAATTCTTTTCAAACTCATCTTCCAACATCTTCAACGTCATCTTTGTTAAGTCATGTTGGTCGAGAACATCGGAATACTGGTTTTCGATCAGCTGCTTTAAAACTCCAGGTCTTTGGTCTGCGTACTTAGCCATCTTGATTAAATACTCAGTCGATGCGTCATCATCGTCAACGAGACCAAAGAAACGATAAGCATTCATAATCTGACCTTGAACGAGGCCGGACTGACGCCACAGTGTGCGATCTAGTTTCGGGGGTACGCCTTGCGCCAAGACATCGAGCGAACCAAGGAAGGTTGCAAAGGGGAGATAGGGGGCAACACGCTTGGTTATTATCAGGGCCATGTCAGTAACCTCCATCGCTAACGAATCAATAGCTTAGATTACGGCATGATTCCATAAGGTTGCCGCATGGTCAAGACTTTTTTTGACTTTGAGTCAATTTATTAATAGCATCGCCCGCGATGAGGTCATCTATATGAAAACAGGAGATTTAGTTAAGGCAGAGACTTTTTCTGAGGGCCTCGTGAATAGGAAAGTCGTTGATATTAAAGGGGATACCATTTATATCTGCACGGAAAGAGAGTGGCTCTCGGCGCGAAAAGATCACCGAGAGCCTATTTGCGTAGGCTTTCACAGGCGTTATGTTCACCCTGTCACGGCAGCGGCAGGATATCACAATTCTGTGTCAAGTGCATAATCACCCCCAACTACCACGAACATTAAGATCACTTGGAATATAGGCATGTTCCACCTCAGGTCGGAGACGGTAGCGTAATCAGATAGAGAATGTCAATCAGGTTGGTCCTGAAAATGAAAAATGAAAATAAAAGTCAGCACGGGTGAAGACGCGTCCCCGCCGTCCTCTCTCTCTATTCCTGACAACTCGATGACTATGCCTACCTATTGTGCACGATTGCCGGCCGGCTGCCAGGTGGTCGGGCGCGAGGGTTAGCGCGTGGGCAGCGAGCGAACGGAGGGTTACGCGTGTGTTGGCAGCTGTGCGGACTATGGGACTGGGACGGTGGGACTAAGCGGTACGCTGACAGACTTATAGTGTTACACCATGGTGGCGTCAGGGTTGGGAATGGCCCTTCCCATGTGTCGTCTTTTCCCTCCATATTGTGTCAGATTTTACACAGTTTATGAGTGTGTCAATGGTGACACGACGGATAGTGCCCATTAGTTTTCCACAACTATTTTTAGGGTTACGTACGATTTCTCTTGACATCCTTTTAGTGTAATCCTATAGTGCTCACTATTGGAGGGCAATATGTATCAAGCAAACCAGATAGACACAAATAGTTCAATCGCAAGGGTTATTTCACTTCAAACTGAATTGGCACGATTGAAAGCGGAAAATGCTCCAATGGGAGATATTATCCCAGTAGAGCAGCGGTTAGAGGACGAATCACACTTTGCATTCAGACGTGTATTGCGCCATTGGATGTTACTTGGAGGGATAGAAGGATACACAGAGTAAGTGTTTCGCTCGGGCGTCCCTTGGGGGCGTCCTATGGGACATACTTTCACTAGGAGGCAACCTAATGAACACGCAAGAGGCTATTAGAGTTTTAGGGATTTACACAGCTGGCAGGTTTGATATATGGATGCTCGCTGGCAGTTCTAAAGCATCCTGCAGAGCGCATGTAATGTCTGTCCTGCAGGGTAAGAGAGTTCCACAATCCCAAAGTGGTATTACCGCAATCCGTAGCGCATTCTATGAGGCGTTGAGTATCACTGGAGAGTGTGAAGCGCACCGTCAAGAGAGCTTTCAATCTGTTTGCAGGGAGGCTCTATGAATTGTCCACATTGCGGTATGGCGATTCCAACTCGTAAAGCGAATGGTAACACCAAGTATCAAGAGGATGTACGCAAGGCCGAAGCAGCAATAGCAGTGTTAGGCCGGCAACCTTATCCTGAACTGACACAAGCATGTGAGGATGAGGCTTTCAGGTTGCTTATGGCTATTGACGATCCGGCTAAACTGTACGCGATTTATCGTCGTAGTGATAAGAGGACACCTGTCAATTATGGAATGGTGGCCATGCAGGAATTAGTAGCAGCGTAGTGGTTTGCGCTGTTAGTACCGCACCAGTGGCGGGGAATGGCTGGAAACGTCCGGTCAGGACGATAAACACGGAGGCAATATGTTACAAGTTGAATCAGAATATGTTAAACAGGCACGGGAGTTTATGGAAAGGAATGGGATTGAGTTCCGAGCGGTACTCATTGGCAACGATTGTCCGCTATTCTGCGAGGACGCACGGAAACAGATTGATATGGATAAGGTAGACGTATTTCCACGCCGCACGCATATCCACGGCAAGCATTATCGTTGCACGCTTAGCGCGAAGGGACGTGGACATTTCGCAGTTGATTTCTGGAATAGCTACGCAGATGAGGAGCACAACGCAAAGAAGCGTGGAGAGTTTGGCAATCCTGGACATTGGGACTGGCAAGTAACTGCTAAGGCGCGCAAAGAACCTAGGCGTGTAGTAAGTGCCTATGATGTTCTCGCATCCATAACAAAGAATGATCCCGGATCATTTGAGGATTTCTGCGGGGATTATGGGTATGACGAAGATTCACGGCGAGCGGAGGATGTATACCGCGCAGTAGTGAAGGAATGGAAGCACGTGCGGCGATTCTTTACGGATTCAGAATTGAATGAAGCAAGGGATATTCAATAGGGAGGCATCATGCGAATCACAAGAGAAGTAGCGTTAACCGAAGCGTATCTAGATCATCAGGCACAGCTAGTGCAGCCGTCATTGCCGCGAGTACAGGCGAGCACATGGCCGGATGTGGTAGGGACTGTGCTAGGGATTGTGGGCATTGTGATGCTGGTAGTGGAGTATTGGAGGGCGATGTGATTACAGATAAGCCTTGCGCGATGGCTGGACTAGTTTCCTATCGATACAAGGGGCGTTATGGGTGGATTATGATCGGCGCAAAGGATCATGCCGACGCCCTGCGGGAGGCCTCCCGCAGCACTGACGATAGCATCGTGATTGATAACCTACAGGTTTGGAATGGGAAGGAATACGTTTCAGCAGCTAATCATTTCCACATCCAAGTGGATAAGCCGCGCTCATGGACGATATTGTACGGAATAGGTGAATAGGGGGAATTATGAACAGTAAATTAGTCTCAGAATCACTCAAGGGAATTGTCATGGCCATCGGCCTAGTACTGCTCCTTTTTAGCATGGCTATACTGGCGCCGGAGAGCCGTGGAGACACGATTAAGGTCTCTACGATTGCCTCAGAACTAGACCAGGAAAGTGTACTACCGCTGGCTGGGGGTGTTGACGTACAGTTAGCCAATAACCTCTTGCAAGCGCAGAACGCGGCATGGGGTAAACAGTGGCTGGACGGTAGTCTGGAGCTATCCATTGAGAGTGTCCTTCGGGCTATCGGGCTCTATGTCTGGGATGGTGGGCCGACTGAGATCACTAAGGACGGAGAACCTATTGTGTGGTTGCAGAGCCACATTGCGATTGATCCGCGCCTTACTGTGGGATTTGATACGGCAGCTATCAACTTTGGGGAGGTAGCGGTGACGCCTGAGCCAATGACGCTGGTACTCGTACTAATGGGCCTGGTATGGCTGGGTGTGGTGAGGTGGAGTAATAGACAGAGTATGGCGGATCGCATTGTAGCAAGGGTTAGGGCTTATCGGTAAGAGACGAGAGAGGGTTAAGGAGGCAACCATGAAGTGCGATATGACAAAGGATTGTACGAACCAAGTAACGCACATTGGGGAAAAGGGTTATGTCTACTGTGCTGATCATGCTTGGGAGCGTCGGCAATCGGGATATGAGCGTACCCGTCGGATGCGTGGTTGGGAACTAAACCTAATTCGGAATGGAAAGCCCCTACCAAGCTATCGCCTAAAGGTATCCCAATGAGATACGGAGGCTCGATCAGAGCGTATCAGGCGGGTGAGCATGAGCTGGCAGACCTGCTGGCCGATGTGGACAGCGAGGATGTACTAGTTTACATGCCGCATACGGACGATACGGGCGACATGCGCCGGATGGCTGAGGCTTGGGCACAGGAGGAGGGATTGACGTCATGGGAGAACTAACATGATTGGCAGACGTGAGGAAGCCGAAGTAATCGTTAGACTCGACCAGTTTGAGCAAGCTATTCATATCTGCGTACACGCGTGGCCAGCTATGTATAGGAAGATGTTCAGGTTATACGGTAAATCAAGCGATGGCGCCGATCCCAAGTACTCGGCACGGTGGATTGTACCGCTCAAAGCAGTGTCATTCCGTAGGCTGGCAAGTCTTACCAAAGTTAGAAAGCCCACAGGAAGGCCGTTTCCTGCTGTGAAACACGCGGAGAAAGGGCAGTCTGAGGATTCAGGAGGCAAAAATGAGTAACGAGACAGTTGAAACCGTGGTACAGGATGCCTTCCAGGCATTGCTTGAGCATACCTACAGGATGCTGAACCGGCCGGCATTGCATAGTCATCGCTGCTCGGTATGTCACTTGGAGCGGATATGTGTGCAACAGCCTTGTGCGTACAGGGCTACGGATCTGGAACGGGAGTACCGCTGCGGGTGTGAGGGAGGCGAATAATGTGCTCGGCTTGTTCTGGGGACTATGAGAATCCCGACTTTACCCAGTGGGATGATGAGGCCACGGCGAATGAGTCTGACAGGGCCGAGGCTGAGGCTAATTTGGAGCTGTGCCTAGAATGCGACCATCCCATCTCCTTGCACGGGAAGGACGGTTGCGAGTACGAGGCTGACAAGCCCGATCCCGATATTGGCCAAGTAGCGTGGCGTTGTGGGTGCAAGGCGGTGACTCATGGTTGAACTATGGGAGTGGGCGGTAGTCCTGCTAGTGGTGACGGTGAAGGCTATCAAGTGGCTGGGGGAACGATGAGCGACCAAGGTAAGAACGATATGAAGGGGCTGGATCTGAAACCGTTTGAGCGGGAAATGTACCTGCTGGGGACGGATGTAACCAATGCCGTGCTTGGCACTAGCGGCAACGACTCGATTGATCGGGCGTTTAAGATGCTGATGGAGAGGGTACAGCCGCTGCTAGTGGCAGGGCAGCAATGTGCGGAATGGCTAGAACCAGGGATTCCGGGCGATGACCGTGCAAGGGATATGTGGCTGGCCGCTCTCGCCAAGTTGAGAGCACGAGGGGAAGGGCGATGAGCGAGCGCAATCAAGAAAATATCCTTTGCGTTTTGTTTCTGGCATTGGCCGCGAATATGTTGTGTATGGCTGCCACTTTGCCGCAGCAGTTGGAACGGTTTAATAGGTTTATGGGCTGGCTTACGCATTGATCGTGGACGGCTCCTGCGCGGACGGGCCGCACAGCCTATGAGGATGTGTACAAGCTGGTGGTGAAGCAGTATCTGAAGTGGAGGGGGAAGCTGTGAGCGATTGGAAACAGATTGATATTGGGGCGAGAGTAATCGTCCGCGTTAAATATAGCTGGCGAGATGGAGTCGTTATCCGCTTGGCGAAGCATCTGCGCCATAGCGACGATCAGGGAATGCTCTATTACGAGATTGAATATCGGGGATGGCTTGGCCAGCGAAAGCGCGTCTGGGTCTACAGCGATGATCTTCGCATCCCGGAGGAAACAGCCATGAGCGGCGCAGACGAGAAGATGCGAGAGGTGCTGGAGCTGATGGCCGAAGACCTGGTAAACGAGATGTGCCATCCCAACTTACAACAGCGCTATCACGATGGAGTAAAGATTCTGGAGCGCCGCTTGCTCCCGATTCTACTGGCAGGTAGAAAGTGCCGTCTGGTTTGCGTCAATCGCGAAGTGGCGCAGGAATACGATATTGCTGAAACGGAAGCGAGCAAGTCATGACCGAAGCGCAGATGTGGGAACGTATCAACAAGAACGGTCCTACTCCAGAGGGTAAAGCCGAACTTGGTCCATGCTGGCTTTGGACAGGGATACATACAGCTAAAGGCTATGGATTATTCTGGGCCAATAAGCGTCAGAACAGAGCGCATCGCTTTGTATATGAATTGCTTAGAAAGAGCGTCCCACAAGGAAATACTCTAGATCACCTTTGCCGTAATCCGATCTGTGTCAACCCAGAGCATCTGGAAATAGTCACCAAATTGGAGAACACTCTGCGCGGCGAGGGTCCAACCGCTATAAACGCCAAGAAAAAATACTGTATTCATGGGCACCCTTTCGACGAAAAGAATACGGGGGATTTACTTCCAAAATGGAAAGCCACGACGATCTTGTAGGCCTTGCTCGTTGAATAGATGGCGTTCTAGACGAGCCGCCCTCGCAGCAGCGCAGGGCCAGCCAGAGAAAGAGAGCGGACGATGAGTAGAAAAAAGCGAAAAACTTCTATGGATCGTAGATTTTTCGGGCATTGTATCGTTATTCCACCTGCGTCACGAGTTCAATTTAGCGTGGCATTGCGCCTAAACGTGGAAGAAATTATGAAACTATCTCCGCAGCAGGTTCACGCTATTTTTGAAGGAATTTCTAAAGTAGTAGCAGCGAAGCAACCATGACCAGCGATAGGGAGAGCACCCGATGAAGCGGAGCGAGAAAGCCAAAGCGGGGCCGAAGTTTCGTAGCCGCAGCTACAAAGACGAATGGTACAAGATTGGACTGGCTAACGGACTGAGACTAGCTGGCGTAGTTCTCGGAAGGACGCACAGATTGGAAAATGGTCAACTTGTGCGTGAATCCGGCCAGCGCCAGCGAAAGGGGAAGCGCGCATGAAGAACATTGATTTAACAAAAGTGCCAACTCGGTCGCTATGGAAGGAACTTGAGCGCCGTGCATCAAAAGAATATATGCGCCGAATCAGGTCTGAATATCGGGCGAGAAAAGCCGAGCGCCAAGCCAAGGGAGAATAGCGATGAAGTACACAATTAAGAAATGGTCTGGCTGGTGTCCTCATTGGGTCGTTGGCGTGACGGGTTCCGGCACGGTGATCGGCTTCAGTTCATTCTACGAGGCGCTGGAGCATGTGAAGTGGGCACTGGCCAAGGGAGAACAGCGATGAGCGAGGGGAAGCAGGAAGCACGCACGGGTGATTGGGTTGACCGCTTCGAGGAGACTGTTGGAATTTGGCTCAAGCCGAAATTGTCTCTCGAAGAGTTGCAAAAGTTGGGTAACTTCATTCATTACGAGATTATGAGCCGTACCCGCCAAGCGAACCAGCCACAGGAAGTACGTGAATCTGGATGGCTGATTGAACGCGGCGGTCTGTGCTTAGGATTCTGCGAGCACAAATTTGCATGGCTAACTTTCACAGATGAGAACGCCTTGCGATTCTCCCGCAGTCGGGACGCTTACAGTTTTATGGAAACAGTGAAATGGAAACCTTTTAATTTGAAGTTAGAGGGCGCAATCGTCACGGAGCATATATGGGGCTGAGTTTTATGAAGTGCGGCAAGGTCGAGTGCGAGAAGTCGAGGCTAATCGGACAAGGATTCTGCGCTGAACACCAGCCACAGGAGAAAGCGCAACCGGAGAGCCAACTTATCCACGGGTTGCGAGAGCGTATTAAGGATTTAGAACGATTCATTGAAGGCATGAACCTTGATGCTGCTTTGCGCCAGCCAAACATGCCGATTACAACGAGCGGAGACACTGTTCAAGCGCAACCGGAGCCACCGCAACAGATCGTTCGCGTTCAGCTTGTGGGAGATACATTCCATGCATGGATAGACAGTATAGAAGTGCCGGTGTTCGTACAGCCACCGCAGGGAGAAGCGGAGCCTCGGGAATGTCAGGGAGGCTATTGTCGGGATGAAATGCTTTGGCGCAGAACGCTTGCTGAAGCGCGACTAGATGAAGCGAAGGAATGGGACACAACGGCCCAATATCACATTACTAGATGGGTTGACCTGAATTGGCGCAAAGAACGCCTTGCCGAGCTAGACTCCATTCTAAAGAGCTATCAGGGAGAAGCGGAGAAAGAGGGACGGACGTGAGCGAGCAACCCTACTGGAACTACGACGCCAAGCCTTGCCAGTGTTGTGGGCAGATACACGATGGAGCGGAGGTACGAGTTCCGTTGGCTGCGCTGGTGACGAAATGGCGCGATGCGGCTGAGACGATGAGCGTGTCAGGTGAAGGTGTGTGGCAAGAGGCCAAGCGTGATTGTGCCGACGAACTCGAAGCCGCTCTAGCCGCCGAGCGCCCAAGCAACCATACCAGCGTACAACGGGCAGCCAACCTCGAAGATTAGCCTTAGCTAGTACTATTACTTTTTGAGATTCAAGCTCGCTAAGTGCCTTTATCCTCGTATGAGGAAGAGGTAATTCTTAGTATATATATAGAGCGGTAGAGAGATATGGGAGCCTCCCTAGTCGAAAACAAAGGTACTTAGCTATGGCTTGGGATGAAAAATACTAGTACTAGGGCTGTTCAGGCTTCGCCAAACTTATCAAATCGGCTTCTAAACTCTTTCTTTTGAGCATCATGGTCCTTGAAGACGAGGATACCCTTATCATCGAAGCTGCCAGTGACTGAAAATGAGGGGGAATTCTTGAGGCTGCAATAGAGGAGCCGGCCCTTATCGCCTATGTCGAGAGCGTTGGTAGGGACGATGATCAGATTGCTCGAGGTAGCTCGTTCCCAGATCGAACTACCGGCTACCAGCTGCCGCGGATTCTGGTAGATCTCGTGTGGCTTGAGCTTAGCCACTCCGACCGTACCTAGAACTGTCAATCCTTCCTCACAGTAGGCTGTAACGTCGCTTAGTAGCTCTTTGACCTCATTAGGGTTATTGGGATTCTTAACCAACATGTCGAAGCCTTCCCAGAATACGAACTCGTAACCGCCATCCTTGATCTCTTCCATGATCCTGAAGAACGGCTTGTTGTTTCTGCCGAATGCCGGAATGATGGGCACCTCGGATAAGGGTATTCCCATACTGTTCAGGGTGTCGTGGGCATCTGCGATCGGCCGATCTCCGCAGACTACGCACCAGGGTACTGGCCATGATCGTAAGCCCATCACTGGAAGACATGCGTGCCACATGACTAGAGCTGGCAGGGCAAAGCGGGACTTGCCGGCGCTAGAGATGCCAGCTAAGAGATGGACACGGTTGATGGGAAGAAGTCTGTCGATAATGAATTTTGGGGCTGGTTGATCGGACATTCTGTCTCCTGAACAGTGCTAGATGGAGGGGACCGCTGTTCAGGATCCGGCCCCCATGCCATCTGCGGTGTCAAATGCGAGACCGCGAATCTCGCACCATAATCTTACACCTGCTGTCAAGTGGATTTTCCTACACTATTAGTCGTGAGCTATAAGGAAATTAAGGCTGTATCTTGTTGTAGCGGAAGCTATAAAACGGTGCTATGGTCGCTCACCTCGGAGGCAGCTTGTGCTTCGCATTGGATACAATTCCACAAAATTCCTAATGTTTTGTGACAATCATCCCAAACCATTTGGATTTAAGTGGACTTCACCCCTTGATGATTGGAAACTCAAGCCACAGTGTCCCAAGTGTGGATTAAAGTTCAAGAGAAATGCTCACCTAGACTTCATGCTGATCACTATAGGATTTATATGCACCCACGAATTTGATAATTTAACCTTGACTTCCTTCCCTTAGTGTGCTAGTTTAGTGTTCACCATGAGAACAAAGAAAGGCGCGTTACCGTACCGTTTACCCATTCTTAGATGTAAGCGCTGCAAGCATGAATGGCATCCGAGGAGTAATCACCGGCCGGTACGTTGCGGGAAGTGTAAGAGTCCGTATTGGGATAGGGAGCCGGTAACGACTGTTGAACAAGCATCATGAGGGTTAAAGGAGGCAACATGAAGCTGACAGGTAAGATAATCACCATCGAGTCTGGAGACAGTTACACCGATAAGCTCGAGCGTATCGTTATCCGTTTTAAGGAAGCTGATAGTTGCTATCGGGACGTTCGCATCCCCAACTTGGGAGATTACGAACTTAACGATCCGGTCGAGGCTTCTCTAGGTGTTGTAGCACTTTCCCGCGCCGCGTCTTAACCCCATGGGACACCACGTTAAACGCAAGCCTAAGTCACTGGTCACCAAGAGGACGACGGTGGCTCGGACTAGCGTTAAGCGTGATGTCTCCTGCCAGCCAAGCGGTTCTGAACCAACCCCTCAGGGACCGCTGGCTGGCCTTAATCTAACCGATGCCGAGTGGGATAGCTTGTTCTGTATGGCGGTGAGGCATCACTTCGAGCAAGAACAGATATGGGTACCTAGCGTGTTACGGACCATGGCGTTGCTTGAAGGGATTAACGATAAGACGGGTAGGCCGTGTCGGATATACGTTAGGCCGGGGAAGCGTCTAGTCATGGTTGAAACCCTGTGATTAAGTTCGAGTTCTTTGTTGCCGGCATCCCTCAAAGTAAGCCATGAGAATCACTTGGGAATGGCTCGCTGGTTTTTGGGACGGAGAAGGATGCTTCGTCGTAGTGAGATGTATGAATAAAGGACACTACCAATCTAGTTTCATGGCTTCAGTAGCACAGTCTGGTGACATCGGCAATGAAGTTCTTACTGAAATTAAACGATTTCTAGCTGAAAATTCAATTCACGGAATACTGAGCAATAACAAGTGGATGATCGCCAGAGGCCATAAAATGGGATGGAGACTCGGAGTTCACGGAAGGAAAAATATGACAAGATTTCTTCCCCAGATTCTTCCATTTTTAGTGGTTAAGAAGCCACTAGCGCAAGACATGCTCAGATACTTGCGGATGTTTCCTGATAACCAGAAGATTCTCCTAAACGAAGTACTGATGAGACGAAAGAAGCAATCGCTTTCTCTAGGACCTTTAATTGTGGAAGATCGCAAAATGGGTTTGACTTACAGAGAGTTGATGAAAAAGCACCGGACTAGCAGCACTAATATAAAAAGGTGCCTGGATGCTCAAATTTGAATTCTTTGTTCCTGGGTTGCCGGTTCCAAAAGTTTACAAGCAAACGAAATTCGGAGTGATTTATAACAAAGGTCGTACGGTAGCGTGGGAGAAAGCAATAGCCATGGCAGCGCTAGTAGCGGCGGGAGCAGGATATAAGGCGGCATCGGGAAGAGTTCATTTGAGGCTATGGTTCATGTTTCCGATACCCAAGAGCAGGAAAGAGTTGAGGCCGGGTGACGCACACTTACAGGATCCCGACGCTACCAACTTGCTTAAGGCAGCAGAGGACGGGCTGAAGCGAGTGTTGTTTACCGATGACAACATGGTAAATAGCCTGGAAGTAGCGAAGAGTTGGATTGAAGCGGGTAAGGAAGGCGTACAGATAGTGGTGACCATAGAATGATTACCGATATCCACCAAGAGATCCTCAAGTCCTACCGGGAGTTTAAGGACAAGCGTGTGTTGCGTATCAACGCTACGCAGCTCAAGACATGGACTGAGTGCCGGGAGAAGCACCGCATTGAGTATCTCCTGGGTAAGACAGCGGTAGAACCGTCTATCCACTACCACTTCGGCTCAGTCATTCACAAGATGGCCGAAGGTTACTGGAGTGGCCTACCCTACATGGAATCGTTCCACAACGCTCTCAAGGTAGCTCAGGAGTTGGATGTCCGGCTACTCAATAGCAAGGATGCGAGTAAGTGGTCTGCTCTGCAGGATTCGATAGCACCGATTACTACGATCTATTATGGATATCACGGGGAGTCAGCTTCGACTTATCCAGCTAAGTTGAATGAGACCACGATTGAGTGGGAATGGGGAACTTACGAAGGTATACGAGTTATCTGTAACGGAATCATCGACCGCTACAGCATAGGTGAAATCCTCATTGACACTAAGACAGCTAGTGCGGTTGGGACGTCATGGAAGTCTGACTTGAAGAAACGTTTGTTGCGTGAACCGCAGATGGGTTTCTACCTTCGGTATCTCGAGGAATCCTACGGTGGTCCCAAGGTAGCGGCTATCCAGTATGAAATCATCGTCAAGCCCTACCGCGGCTCCGATCCTCGTATCGAGACGATCGACGTTACCGACGAGGTTATGAGTTTCCAGCCGGTATTTATTCAGCAGATGGACTGGGCCATCCGAGAGATCTGCGAGTTCTACTCTAAGTGTACTGATGCTAGTCCATGGCCGATGTCTAATACGGCGTGTGTGAGTATGTGGGGAGAGTGCGACTTCTTGCCGGTGTGTAGTGGGAAGACGGGACTAGATAATCCTAAGCTGTACAAGATCAAGGAAGCGCGTGAAGTTGAGGTTTAAGGCTCGCGGGGTAACGCCATTGGTTTGTTAGGGCGTGGTTTAGCGAGCCGTAGGCGAGCTTGAAGCTCAAAGTTTACGGCCCTCGACCGTATCGAGGTAAAAGGAGATGAACATGAACGAGACACAACTGGATCTGGCACAACAACTGAAGGCTGAATTCGATAAGGATGATAAGTCTAAGCTACGAGAGTTTAATGAGACTGAGATGAAGGCTGTAGCTGAGAAATTTGGTCTCGATAAGCCTGCTCCGGTGAACAAGCTGGCTGAGCTACAAGCTACCGCCTCTCAAGTCCAGAGGCAATCGAAGGATGCTGAATGGGGTGGTATCACTTCCTATAACCAGGATGAGATTCCCCCTCTGATGATGGCTAAGCTCTATGCAGCTCTGCCATGGGGGCCTGGTGGCTCGTACCTGACCATCCCTCAAGCGTTGATGCTGGCTATTACCGCACGGCGCCGGAAGCTCAATCCTGAAGAAGGTGACATCTTCATCCTGCCGTCGGGCCGGATCGGTACGAGCTTGCAGGGACAACTGAAGGAAGCGGTAACGCTGGGTAACAAGCTGGGAGCACGGAAGTTTGAATCCGTAACGCGGCCATGGCCTAAAGGATTAGTGCTAACCCGCAAGGAACGTGGTAGGGATATCGATTTCAGTTTAGACAACGAGCCTGGCGTGAGATGTGAGATGACCATCAACGATAGTCCGGTAGAGTATACCGCCTGGCTGACCGAGTGGTTCATGGGAGGTAATCCCAACTGGTACTCACGGATGGACTGGATGTTGAGGGTTAGAGCGATGACGCGAGTGTTGTCATTGGGGACGGGTATAGCTGTGAGTGAGGAGATTGCGGATACGGATAGCGCTTCTAGTGCGCCTAAGACGACCGAAGTGAAAGCCCCCAAGGATGTTCCATTTGGAGGTGGCAAATGATTGAGAATGTCACCATTAAAAGCACCTCATTGGGTGTAGAAGACCATGGCATCTTCACCTGCAATCTTGAACTGTCAGGTGACGGCTGGGGATGCGGGTTCGGAGGATATGCCCTAGACGAATGGAATCCAGAAGCCAAGCGACGTATCGGCACCGCTTATGGGATGGAGTTCATTGGTGCGATTCTCAGGACGCTTGAAGTTGAGACATGGGAACAACTGAGAGGTCAACATATCCGCGCTGAGACCGAAAGAGTTGGTGGCAGGATTATCAAGATAGGCCATCTTATCAAGAATAAGTGGTTTGATCCCAAGAGTCTGAATGGAACTAAGCCGTGACTCCCGAGCAACAGAAACTCTTTGACGATGAGGAGCAACGTAAGCTCGATGCCGAGGAGAAGCGTGTCATTGAGAGACGTAGATTGGCTGAGATTCAGGCTCAAGCTCGTAACAAAGTTCCGCCGAAGTCGCCGCAGGTTGACGACGAAGGCAACGATATCCCCTTCTAGGGATAACTAACACATATAAATATAAGGAGACTCAAATGTCTGAAGCAGCTGCAGTAGGTAAGGTATCGAGGTTCAGTGGGTTCGAGAGAGAAGAACGCAAGCCGTGGGACGATGGCTGGTACAGCGGAGTGATCGTTGCCGAGTATGAGACTAGCGGCAACTTCGCCACCGTGCATAAGACTCAGGATGTTCCGTCTACCGCGGGTGACAGTCGGAACTTGAAGCTCTGCGTGACCGTGGTGAACGGTAACGACACCAAGAGCCTCAATACGACCGTAAACTACCGGCCGGAGGCTTTGGAGGCCGAGCGTATGGAAGACTTGCGTGTGCGTAAGGCCGCTAAGGAACAGTTCAAGGGAGCGGACTTCCGCGACTCCATGAGCCTGTCCAAGTTCCACGAGCTCGAACGTGCCGGCATCCCTATCGAGGATAACGGCCATGGCGGGTTTGATGTGGATAAGATGCTGGGT
>Ga0247687_1000029_pt1 | contig 18339 bp, 14 predicted proteins | sample CNK28_metaG_FD_183050 | JGI IMG/M metagenome (GOLD analysis project Ga0247687, IMG submission 183050) | Soil microbial communities from Purdue University Martell Research Forest, Indiana, United States - CNK28 | ecosystem: Environmental > Terrestrial > Soil > Temperate forest > Bulk soil... | reverse complement strand
CGTCCGCGCCTCGATCGGCTTTGCGCCCGTGACGAGGAGCGGACGCAGCGTCCCGGAGCGGATGTGCGGCAGCACGCCGACCGAGACCTCGAACATGAAGTTCACTTCGCCGGCGAGGACCGCCTGCACTGCCGCCGCGGCGCCTTTGTATGGGACGTGGTTGATGTTCGCGCCGGTGGTTCCCTTCATCAACTCGAAGAAGAGATGCTGCCCCGAGCCGGTTCCGGCGCTCGCATAGTTCAGCTTGCCCGGCTGCTTCTTCGCCAGCGCGATCAGCTCCTCGACCGAGCCGATGCCGGACTTCGCGTTCGCCACGAGCACATAGTCGATCAGCGCGATCTGCGACACGCCGACGAGATCGCGCAGGGTGTCGTAAGGCAGCTTCTGCAGGTGGGGCGTCGCCACGAGCGGTGTCGAGTTGACCGCGAGCGTGTAGCCGTCGGGCGGGCTCTTCGCGAGGAGATCGGTGCCGATCGCGCCGCTCGCGCCGCCGCGGTTGTCGATCACCACCGGCTGGCCCCACTGCTCGGAGAGCTTGCGCCCGACCACCCGGCCGACGATGTCGAGCGGTCCGCCCGGCGGGAAGGGCACGATCAGCCGCACCGGCCTTGACGGAAATTCCGCCGCCCCGACCGGTATGGCCAGGAACAAGACAACAAGGACGAAAAGAATCTTCTTGACCAAGCTCGGCCTCAAGCGGCCTTCCGTCTTCCCTGCAGGTCCAGCAGACCCGCTGCGACGAGCGCGCGGCGGATGCGCTCGATCTCGTCCGCCGGCAGCTTGACGAGCGGCGGACGCACTACGGCGCGCGGCAGGCGTCCGAGGAGCACGAGCGCCTCCTTCATGCGGTTGTGCATGTCGACGAAGGGATCGGCGTAGAACGCCTCGGCCGTCGGGTAGATCCGCTCGTGGATCTCTCTTGCCTTTGCCAGATCCCGGTCTTGAACCGCCTGGAAAAGTCGCAGCTGAAGATCGGCGATCACCGAGCCGCTCCCGGAAAGCAGCCCCTTGCAGCCGAGCACGAGCGAGCTGAAGAGCCAGGAGCTGTGCGTGGTGAGGACGTTCACCGGTCGCGGGCGCGACTGCAGCGCCCGGATCTGCCGCTCGTGGAGCAGCGGGCTCGCGCACCAGTCCTTGATGGCGCGCACGGTGGGCACTTCGTCGCAGATGCGCTCGAGGGTGCTCATGGCATAGCCCTGGCCGCCCGCGGGCGGGTACTGGAACACGATCAGCGGAAGGTCGGTCGCATCGGCGATGCGCCGGAAATGCTCGAGCGCCATCTCGGGGCGATGGCCGAATGTGTAGATGCCCGAAGGAAAGACGAGCAGCGCGGACGCGCCGCCCGCGGCCGCCATTCTCGCGAGGCGCTGCGCCTCGAGCGAGCCCTCGGCGTAGATGCCGTTCACGATCGGCAGGCGGCTGCCGAGCTCTTCCTGCGTGATCTCGAGAATCCGGCGCTGCTCCTCGAAGGTGCACGAGGCGACCTCGGAGGCGTGAGCGTTCGTGGTGATGGCGCCGAGCCCTGCGACCGAGGCCACGTCGCGCAGGTGCGCTCGGTAAGCGGCTTCGTCGATCGAAAGGTCGTCGTGGAACGGCAGCAGCACCGCGGGGATGACTCCCTGCGGAACGTAGTCGCGATGGCGTGGCATGGGCGCGTCCTCCTCGGGCGCGAGGGCTATTCTAGCCCCCGAAAAACAAACACCCCGAGGCAAAAAAACAAACGCCCCGGGCTTTGGCCCCGGGGCGTCTGCTAGGCAGCCGGCCTAGATGCTGGCCGGACTCCTGTTCCTAGGATTGCCCCCCAACTGCACGGGTCGACGATCCACCGTTAGAGTCCTGCCGGCCGGTTGTGCCTTGGTCGTCTCTCACGGGATCACCTCCTTTCAAAGTTGCCAGCCTCCAGTGTAGCGTGGAAAAACCGGCCGCAAAACGTGGGCTGCGCCAACTGGGCTAGACTCGCCGCATGCGGCTAGCATCCCTCATTCTGTTGTTCGGGCTGAGCCTGACGGCGTGGGCCCAGGGCGACGAATTCGGCGCGCGCTACTGGTATAGCGAGGGCAGGACCACGCGCAGTCACAACGCGCAGTCCGCCGATCCCAGGGTTGGCAATCCGACCTCCGTTCTCACCTGGACCGACCTGACCGCGCACGCCGTGGAGCTGCACGGGCGCAAGAATTTCAGCGGCGGCAGGTACGGCGGCTGGTACGTCAAAGGCTACGCGGGCGTCGGCAGCATAACGGACGGTTCGCTTCGCGATGAGGATTTCAAACGCGACCAGAGCACGATCTCCGATACGACTTCCACCGTCAAGGGCGACAACCTGAGCTACGTGAGCGTGGATGTGGGGACCGACCTGTGGCGGGGCAGCAAAGGCAGGGCAGGCCTTTTCGCCGGGTACCACTTCTGGAGAGAGTACGTGGATGCCTATGGAATCGTGAAGACGGCTGGGGATCCGCCGCTCGGCCGAACGGCACCGGATTCGCTGCTCGTCATCAGCAACCAGGTCACGTGGCAATCGCTGCGCGTGGGGTTCGCCGGGCAGTGGGACGTGAGCGCCCCCACCCGCATCCTGCTCGACGCCGCGTTCGTGCCCTTCGCGCACGTACGAGATGAAGACAGCCACTGGCTGCGCCAGGCGCGCAACGACCTCGGTCCGGCTCCGAACATCCACTCCAACGGGGACGGCTACGGGTTTCAGCTCGATCTAGAGCTGCGCCACCTGGTGCAGCGCGACTGGGAGGTCGGCGCCGGGCTGCGCTACTGGTGGCTGCGCGCGCGCGACGGCGAGCACTCGCAGGCCGGCTTCGACCTGCAGCTCCTGGAGCTCGAATCGCAGCGCTTCGGCCTGCTCCTCAGCCTGGCCCACAGGTGGTAAAGAAGGTTTTTTGCTCGCTCGCGATCGCCTGCATCGCGGGCGCTGCTGCGGCGCAGATCCCGTCGGGCGCGCCGCTGCGCGACGGGGTGCCGACGCTCGCGCCGATCCTCGAGAAGGTGACGCCGGCGGTGGTCAACATCGCGGTGCTCCAGGCGAGCCCCGAAGAGCAGAACCCGATGTTGCGCGACCCGTTCTTCCGCCGTTTCTTCGGCATGCCGGGGCAATCGGAGCCGCAGATCGCGGCCGGCTCGGGCGTGATCGTCGACGCGAAGAACGGCTATGTGCTGACCAACGCGCACGTGGTCAAGGACGCGCGCGAGGTGCTGATCACGCTGAAGGACAACCGGCGACTCCCGGCCAAGCTCGTCGGCGCCGACCCCGGCACCGACATCGCCGTGGTGCGGGTGGAGCCGAGGAGCCTGGTCGACGTGAGGTTCGGCGATTCCGACGCGCTGCAGGTCGGCGACTTCGTGATCGCGATCGGCAATCCGTTCGGCATCGGCCAGACCGCGCCCTCGGGCATCGTCTCGGCGCTCGGCCGCAGCGGCCTGTCGAAGGAGGGGTATGAGCACTTCATCCAGACCGACGCGTCGATCAATCCCGGCAACTCGGGCGGCGCGCTCATCAACCTGAAGGGCGAGCTCGTCGGCATCAACACGGCGATCATCGGTCCCTCCGGCGGCAACGTCGGCATCGGCTTCGCGGTCCCGGTGGTCATCGCGTACGCGGTCATGGACCAGCTCATCAGGTTCGGCGAGGTAAAGCGCGGCCGCCTGGGCATCAGCATGACCGACGTAGTCGGGGGCGGCGACGGCGCGACCATCGCCGACGTGCAGGCCGACTCGCCGGCCTCAAAGGCCGGCCTGCGGAAGGGCGACGTGGTCACCGGATTCAACGGCCGCCCGGTGCGCGGCCCGGCGGAGCTGCGCGCACGGCTCGGGGTCGTGCCGGTGGGCGACACCGTCGAGCTGCAGGTGCAGCGCGGCGGCGAGAAGCGCACCCTCAAGGCGCAGATCGGCCCGATCGAGAGCGGCGGCAGCGGCGGCGAATCGGTGCAGGAGCTTGCCGGCGCCGTGCTCCAGGAAGTCTCCCGCAGCGGCCTGCCCGGGCGCAACCGCGCGGTGCTCGTGACCGCGGTCAAGCCGGAGTCGCCGGCGTTCCGCCACGGCCTGCGCGCCGGCGACCTCATCGTCGGCGTCAACGCCCGGCGCGTCACGTCGGTGAAGGAGCTCACCGCGGCGTTGCGGACGCGCGGCAACGTGCAGCTCAACGTCCTGCGCGGCGACAACGTCTTCAGCATTCCCGTGAGCTGAAAAAGGGTATTGTTAGTTGATGAAAATTTCCCTCCTGACGGTGGCCGCGGTCGCGCTCGCTGCCGGTTGCGCCAGCGAGCCCGATCGCGCGCCGCGCACGATGGAGGACCTCATGGCGGCGCGGCAGGCCGACGACCTCGCGCGCGCGAATTCCGCGCGGCACCTGAGCGAGCAGCTGATGCAGCGCGCCGAGCGCAAGGCGAAGGCCGCCAAGCCGGGCGGCCCGCGGCCGACGATCGACATGCTGGTCATCTCCGGCGGCGGCGACTGGGGCGCCTTCGGCGCGGGCGTGCTGAAGGGCTGGGGCCGCGTGAAGGGCGAGTTTGCGCGCCCGCAGTTCGACGCGGTCACCGGCGTCAGCACCGGGGCGATGATCGCGCCGTTCGCTTTCCTCGGCGACGACGAAGCGATCGAGCGCATCGTGCGGCTGTATCGCAACCCGAAGCCGGACTGGACCAAGTCGCGCGGGCTGGTGTTCTTCTGGCCGAGCAACCAGTCGTTCTTCGCGTTGCCCGGTCTCGAGCGCGAGATGCGCGAGTCCCTCGACCGGGCGATGCTCGAGCGCATCGCGGCTGAAGGCGCGAGCGGCCGCGTGCTCGCCGTCAATACCACGAACATCGACCTGGGCGACAGCCGTCCCTGGGACCTCATCGCCGAGGCTCGCGCGGAGCTTGCCGGCGGCGAGCCCGGCCGGGTGCAGCGTATCCTGCTCGCGAGCGCGGGTATCCCGGCGATCTTCCCGGCACGCGAGATCGGCACTTTTCTCTACGTCGACGGCGCCATCACCGGAAACATCCTCTACGGCGCGCGCATCGACGATGAAGACAGCCTTCCGGTGCTCTTCCGCAAGCGCAATCCAAACACGCCGCTGCCGCGCCTGCGCTACTGGGTCATCTTCAACAACCAGTTCCGCTTCCCGCCTCAGGTCACGCCGGAAAAGTGGCCCGACATCATGTCGCGCGCGACGATCATGGCGACCCAGACCGGGACGGTGGCCGCCATGCGGCATCTTTTCGCGCGCGCCGAGCTGATCCACCTCAAGCAGAAGGTGGACGTCGAGGTCCGCGTGATGGCGGTGCCGGATTCGTTCGTGCCCTCGGCGCCGGGCACGTTCCAGAAGGAAGTGATGAACGCGCTCGCCGACCTCGGCGAGAAGATGGGCGCCGACCCCGCAAGCTGGCGCGACACGCCGCCGGAGTGACGCAAGTAGGACCAACGTCCAATATCGGACCCGGCGTCGCAGGACTATCTTGATGTTCATGAAAAAACTTCTTCTTATCGCAACAATTCTCGCGGCGGCGCCCACCCTCGCCCTGGCGCAGTCATCGCAGCGCGCGGGCAGGAACGAAATCTACTTCGGGCCGGTATTCGTCGACACCAAGAGCTATTCGTTCGAGGGCGGCAGCACGGCACGCACCGATACCGGCTACGGTCTGCTCTTCGGCTGGGCCCGTAACCTCAACCCGCACGTCGCGCTCGGCTTCGAAATCGAGTGGATCGACCAGGACTACCGCGCCACGGTACAGCCGGGTGTCGGGAACAACCTGAATCTCGCCAACACCAACATCAACGGCACGCTCGAGTCGCGCACGATCCGTTTCCCCGCCACCTACAACTTTTCGACCGCCGCCTTCACGCCCTTTGTCACCGGCGGCCTTGGCTGGACCTGGGTCGACACCAACATTCCATCCGGCTTGCCCGAGACGTTCTGCTGGTACTACCCGTGGTGGGGTCAGTACTGCGCGACCGGCGTGCCGACGCACAACACCACCAAGTTCAGCTACAACGCCGGCCTCGGGTTGCGCTACGACTACGGCCGTGGGCTCTTCCGTGCACTCGTGAACCAGCAGTACATCGACTTCGGCGGCAGCTACGGCTCGAGCTATACCACCCAGTTCCGCATCGATTTCGGCACCAAGTTCTGACATGGGCGCAATGAGCGGCTAGACCGGCATGAAGCGCGCGGCCTATGTCGTCGGGGCGATCGTCCTGGCCGCGGTGCTGGTGGTGGTGCTGGCTGTTCCGGCTTTGGTCGACCGGCCGGCCGTGCAAGCCGAGATCCAGCAGCGCCTGTCGAAGGCGCTGGAAGGGCAGGTGACCTGGGAGGCGCTCGACGTCGCGCTCTTCCCCGCGCCGCACGGCGAGCTGCGCAAGCTCCGCGTCGAGGTCCCTGGAAAGCTCGGCGCGAGCGCCGACCAGGTGGATGTCTACATGCGGCTGTGGCCGCTGCTCCTCGGTCGCGCGGAGATTTCTTCGCTCACCGTCAAGAAGCCGAGCATCCGCATCCAGCCCGGGGAGACCCAAGAAAGCGATGCGCCGCTCGATGCGCTCGCTGCCTACCGGCAGGCGATGGCGCCGGTGGCCCGCGTCCTGCGCGAATTCGCTCCCGACACCGCCTTCAAGCTCGAGCAGGCCGGCGTCGAAGTCGGGGCGGGCTTTGCCTTGCGCGAGCTTCGGGCGGACATGCGCACCGACGCAAACGGGGTCCAGCTCGAGCTCGACACGGCCAGCACGCTGTGGAAGCGCCTGGCCGCGCAGGCGCGGGTCGAATACTCCGACCTTTCCGCGCGCGCGGACGTGGCGCTCGACGCGCTCGAATTCGACAAGGCCGTTCCGCCCGCGGCGCTGCGCGCGAAGCTGCGTACCGACGGAAAGAGCGCCATCGAATGCGAGTTCGACGCCGTGGTCGGCTCAGTGGCGAGGTCGAAGGGCAAGCTCGTCGTGCCCGCGGGCAAGCCCCCGGAGCTCGCTGCGCAGCTCGAGGCACCCGATCTCGCCCAGGCGCTCATGCTCGGCAAAGGGAAAGTTGCGGCACTCGAGACGATCGAGTCGGCCAGCGGCGGATTTTCGGCCAATGCCGTCGTGTCGCTCGCATCGAACTGGGAGGCGAAGGTCGAGGTGCTGAAGTCCGACGCCGCGTTCAAGCTCGCGGCCCTGCCATGGAAGCTGTCACCGAAAGGGGCGAGGCTGATCATCACGCCCGAGCAGATCCGCGTGGCGGAGCTTCGCGGCACGGTCGGAGCGTCCGAGCTTTCGGACACCGCGCTGCACATCGAGTGGGGAAAAGCCGCGCAACTGTCCTCGGCCTCCGGCAAGGCGACGCTCAAGCTCGAGCAATGGTTTCCCTGGCTCAAGACAAAGCTGCCGCAACAGCTCGGCGAGATCGACGCGCTATCGGGCAGCGCGGATGTCACCCTGAAAAGGCTCGCGTTGCGCTTCGACAAGCCGCAAGCGGCCGACTTCGACGCCGTTGTCACGCCACGCGCAGTGAGCGCAACGCTCAAGGCACTTCCGGGGGCGGTCTCCATTGCAAGCGGTGCGATCCACGCCGATCCGAAGCGCGTGCGCATAACGGGCTTGAATGGCGCGCTGGGAAAATCGACCTTTAAGGCCGTCTCGGCCCAAGTCGAGCTGCAGAAATCCGCGCGCCTGTCCGCGGGGCCCGGCCAGGCCAAGCTCGTCCTGGAGCAGTGGTTTCCCTGGCTCAAAGAGAAATTGCCGCAGCAGCTCGGCGAGATCGATGCGTTGTCCGGGAGCGCCGATGTCGCGCTCACTCGTCTGGCGTTGCGCTTCGACAATCCAGCGGCCGCCGATTACGACGTGGCGGTCACGCCGCGCGCGGTGAGCGCGTCGCTCAAGGCCTTGCCCGCAGCGGTCTCGGTGGACGGCGGCGCGGTGCGCGCCGGCCCGAAGGAGCTCGCCTTGGAGAACGTCGCGGTGGCATTGCTCGACGCTCGTGCGCGGGTATCGGGAAAAGTCGGAATCGCCAGGCCGGCCGTCAACCTGGCGCTCGCGGAGGGCGTCGCCGGGGAAAAAATCGTGCAATGGGCGCTCGAGCGGGGCGACGTGCCCGCTCGGCTCGAGCCGAAGACCCCGCTCCGCTTTACCGCGCAGCGCATCGGCTGGACGCCTCAGGGCACGCTCGAAGCCGACGCGCGCGTCGACTTCGACGGCGGCCCTCAGGTCGCCTTCGCGCTGGCTTCGAAGCCGAAGCTCCTCGAGCTGCCGCGCTTTGCGATCAAGGATGCCGTGAGCGACGCCGTGCTGGGCGCGTCGATCGCCGACGATCTCATGCGTGCCAACTTCTCTGGCACGCTGCAAAGTCGGAGCATCGCCGCGATGCTGCGCCGGCCGGGCCCCGAGACGGCCTCGGGAAGCGTGCAGGGAAAGCTCGCGCTGACGCTTGACCGCAAGCAGCCGCAGCGCACGATTGCCGAGGGCCGGCTGCGCGTGGCCGCGCTCGACCTTTCCTGGCTCGCCGGCAAGCGGACGATCGTGGACAGCCTTGACCTGACCGCCGAGCCCGCGACCGCACGCCTGGTGGAGGCCCGGTTCAGCCTGGACGAGCAGCACTTCGATCTGAAGGGCAGCGTGCAGCGCACCGACCAAGGCCCGGTGATCGACGCCCGTCTGGAGTCGCCGGGCGTGGACCTCGTGCGGCTCCTGCCCGAGCCGAAGGCCAACGAGGAAAAGAAGGACGCATCGAATATCTGGCCGCTGCCGGTGACCGGGCGCATCGAGGTCCGCACCGGCTTCATTCAGTACAAGGAGCACAGGATCGAGCCGTTCGAGGGTCGACTCTCGCTCGAGCGCGAGCGGGCGCGCCTCGAGGTCCAGGCGGCGCGCATGTGCGGCGTGTCCTTCCCGATGGAGCTCGAAGCGGTGCCGGAAAAGCTCACCGCCGCGGCCCACATCACCATGAAGGGCCAGCCGCTCGAGAAATCGGTTCCCTGCCTGACCGGCGGCGCGGTCGAGCTGACTGGAAACGCCGACCTGACCGCCGAGCTCAAGACCGAGGGCCGCCGCCCGAACCTCGCGCAAAACCTGACCGGAACGGTGCAGGCCGAATCGCGCAACGGCTACGTCAAGAAGTTCGCCCTCATCGGCAACATCCTTTCCCTGCGCAACCTCACATCGGTGAGCAAAATGGAGGAGAGCGGATTCCCCTATCGCAGCATGACGGCGAAAGGACAATTCCAAGGGGGCAAGTTCGTGCTCCAGGAGGGCTTCTTCGACAGCTCGGCGGTGCGGCTGGCGGCGCACGGCGACATCGATCTCCAGGGCCCGGGTTCGAAGCTCACGGTGCTGGTAGGGCTGCTCACCAACGTCGACCGCGTCGCCGGCGCGATTCCGATCGTGGGCTACGTGTTCGGCGGCTCCATGACTGCGCTTCCGGTGAGCGTGACCGGCGATATCCGCAACCCGCTCGTCGTGCCGCTCGGACCGCGGGCCATCACCGACAGCCTGCTCGGCATCTTCGAGCGCACCCTCAAGCTGCCCGGCAAGCTCGTCGTTCCGGCGACGGAAACTAAACCGCCGGCAGAAAAGTAGGACCAACGTCCCATATCGGCCCCGGCGGGGGTCGATTATCTTGGTTTTCCATGAATTTACGTTTGTTAGGATGCATTCTCGCCCTCATGCTTGCTTCATGCGCCTATGTTGACGCCACTACGACCCAATACGTCGGCGTGCCGCGCTTCCCGCCCAGCGATCCTAAGACGGTCCAGATCCTGCGCGGGGAGCCGATGCAGCCGCACGACCGGCTGGGCGAGATCCTGCTCGATATCTCGGTCGACCCGGCGCCGGACGTCAGTGAAGTCGAGCAGCGCTTGAAAGAAGAAGCCGCGAGCTGGGGCGCGAATGCGGTGCTGCTCGTGCGCGACCAGGTCATGCCGGGCGTGGGGCGCAAGCTTATCGGCGTCGCGATACGCTATCGATGATGAAACGATCGCTAGCCATGTTCATGATCGCGGCGGCCGCCGCGGTCTGGGCGCAGACGCCGCCGCCCCCTCCGCCGCCCGCTCCGGCGCCAGACGTAGCGTGGCCGCGCGAGCGCAAGACCGACGACGGCACCACCATCACGGTGTACCAGCCGCAGCTCGAGCGCTGGGCCGATAACAACCTGTCCGGCCGCGCCGCGGTCTCGGTCGTGCGCGCCGGCGAGAAGGAGCCGCACTTCGGCGTGATCGAGCTCGCCGCGCACACCGAGATCGACAAGAACTCCGACCTCGTGACGCTGAGCCAGGTGCGCATCACCAAGGGCAGCTTCCCCGGCTCGAGCCCCGAGGACTCGGAGAAGTACCTCGCCACGCTGCGCGCCAGGTTGCCGAAGACCGGCTGGCCGGTCTCCGAGCAGGCGCTGGTGGCGAACCTCGCCATCGCGCAGGCGCAGTCCAAGCAGAAGACGGTCCAGGTGAAGAACGACCCGCCGCAGATCCTCTTCCGCACCGCGCCGACGCTGCTCTTGATGCTGAGCGGCGAGCCGGCGTTGCGCGACATGAAGGAAGTTCCAGGGCTGAAGCGCGTCATCAACACCTCGGCGCTCATCCTGCAAGACACTTCGTCGGCGACGTATTACCTCTGGGCGCTCGGCCGGTGGTTCGAGTCGAAGACCCTGGCGAGCGACTGGAAGCTCGCGGCTTCGCAGCCCGCCTCGATCGAGAATGCGCGCGCCAAGCTCGGCGATCAGTACGACCCGCTCGAGGGCAAGAACTCCGAGGGCCAGCCCCTCTTCGAGGCGGGCGCGGTGCCACAGATCATCGTGACGTCCAAGCCCACCGAGCTCCTGCAGTCGAAGGGCGAGCCGAAGTTCTCGCCGATCCCCAACACGCAGCTCCTCTACATGACCAACACGTCGAGCGACATCTTCATGGATGTCGGCGTGCAGGCCTATTACGTGCTGATCTCGGGGCGCTGGTTCAGCGCCAAGACGCTGACTGGTCCGTGGACCTTCACCAACAGCAAGAAGCTTCCCGCGGACTTCGCGAAGATCCCGCCGGAGCATCCGATGGCCGACGTGCTGATCTCGGTGGCGGGCACGCCGCAGTCGAGCGAGGCGGCAATCGCCAACCAGATCCCGCAGACCGCGACGGTGCAGCGCGACATCCAGCCGACGCCGGTCGTGTTCGACGGCGGCAAGCCGCAGTGGAAGCCGGTCGACGGCACGCCGCTGCAGTACGCCTTCAACACCGGCCCGCCGCTGATCATGATCGACCCGAAGACCTATTACATGGTCCAGAACGGCGTCTGGTTCAACGCCACGGCGGCGACCGGGCCTTGGGTCGTCGCCGCGACGGTGCCGGCGGTGATCTACACGATCCCGGCGACTTCGCCTCTGCACTACGTGACCTATGTGCGGGTTTATAGCAGCACGCCGACGACCGTGTTCGTCGGCTATACGCCCGGCTATTACGGCACGGTGATGACCACCGACGGCACGGTGGTCTACGGCACAGGCTACGTTTATCCCGTCTACGTCGGCACGGTCTGGTATCCGCCGCCGCCGACCTACGGCTGGGGGGTCGGCTTCGCCACCGGCATCTTCTTCGGCTTCGCGATCTCGGGCGGATGGCACAGCCCCTGCTGCTACGGCGGCGGTGGCGGCATGTACGTCAGCCACCGCAACACCAACATCAACATCAACAACAGCTACAACCGCTGGGGCGGCAAGACGAGCAACGTCAGCGGTCCAGGCGGACGCAACGTGACCACTTCGCAAGTCGGGAATACGACGTTCGCCAAGGGCGCGGGCAGCAACAACGTCTACGCCGGCCGCGACGGCAACGTGTATCGGAACGAGGGCGGGCAGTGGCAGAAATATGAAGGCGGCGCCGGCAAAGGCCAGGGCGGCGGCACGTGGTCGGATGTCGGCGGGAACCGGCCCGAGGGCGGCAACCGGCCCGACGCGGGCACCCGGCCGTCGCAGCAGCCCGCGGGCGGAAGCCGGCCCAGCGGCGGCGAGTCGATCAACTCGCTCGACCGGCAGGCCAACGCGCGTCAGTCGGGCGAGGCGCGCGCGGCGCAGCAGCGCTCGGGTGGCGGCTTCCAGGGCGGCGGCGGCGGATTCAGCGGGGGCGGTGGATTCAGCGGCGGTGGAGGGATGCGCGGCGGCGGTGGCGGGCGCGGCGGCGGCCGCCGCTAGGTGAGTTTTTTTCGAAGAATCATCTCGCTCACCTGGATTGCCGCCCTGGGTCTGGGCTGCCAGGCGTCGGCCCAAGAGCAGGACAAGCGAAGCCTCTTCAAGGATCCCGAGGACGGCAAGCTCGACGCTTCCGAGTGGCTGCTCGAGCGCAAGGGCTTCCTGCCGGTGCCGATCCTCATCACCGAGCCGGCGGTGGGCTACGGCGCGGGCGCGGCGCTGCTCTTCTTCCGCGAATCGATCGGCGACGCGGTGACCAAGGCGAAGGAGAGCGGTCGCCTCACGCCGCCGGACATCTACGGCGCGGCGCTCGCGGCGACGGCGAACGGCACCAAGGTCGCGGGCGCCTTCGGCATGGTCACCTTCGCCGAGCAGCTCTGGCGCTGGCGCGGCGGCGTCGCGCGCCCGGACGTCAATCTCGACTTCTACGGCACGAACGGCACCGACAGCACGCGCGACCTGAAGCTCGGCTACAACGTCGAAGGCTGGATTTCGACGCAGCAGCTCATGCGGCGCCTCGGCGAGAGCGAGAACTTCATCGGCCCGCGCTGGATCTACCTCGACCTCGATACGCGCTTCGATCCGTCGCGGCCCGATCCGGTATTCGCCCCCGGCGGCCGCGCGGTGAAGAGCTCGGGCCTGGGGCTCACTTTCGAGCACGACTCGCGCGACAACTTCTTCACGCCCTCGAGCGGCTGGAAGGGCTACCTCGAGTCGATGTTGTATTCGCCCGACATCGGCAGCGACAACACGTACCAGACCTATCGCGCCTATGCCTTTTCCTACTTTCCGCTGAAAAAAGAATTCATCCTTGGCGTTCGCGCGGACGGGCGTGCCGCGCGCGGCGACGTGCCGTTCTACCAGCTTCCCTTCATCGAGCTGCGCGGCATCCCGGTGGCGCGCTACCAGGACGAGAACGCAGCCGTCGCGGAAGCGGAGCTGCGCTGGGACGTCACGCCGCGCTGGGCGCTGATCGGCTTCCTGGGCGCGGGGCGCGCCTGGGGCTCGACCACGAATTTCAGCGACGCGGACACGGCGAAAGCCTGGGGCCTCGGGCTCCGCTATCTCATTGCGCGCCGGCTCGGGCTTTACATGGGCGCCGACATCGCCCGCGGCCCGGAGGACACCGCTTTCTACATCCAGGCGGGCAGCGCCTGGCGTTGAGGTGGGACCAAAGTCCAATTTCGCGGTGCAGCGAGTCTGGCGACACTGGGGCGGGGGAATAACACGGAGACGCCCGCCATGCGTGTCGTCACAACCCTGATCGTCGCAGGTGTACTCGCCGGCTGCGCCGGCACCGGCGGCTCGCCCTCGACGTCCGACTCGGCCAACCTGCTCGGAACCTACACCGGCCTCCTGCCCTGCGCGGATTGCGCCGGCCTGCGCACCGACTTGCGCCTTTACTCGGCGCACCCCGGAGGCGAGGTGTCCCGCTACGAGATGAGGGAGACCTACATCGCCACGCGCGGCGGCGACCGCACTTCCGAGCGGGCGGGCCGGGCAAAGCTGGTGCACGGAACGGCGAGCGACAAGGCGGCGAGCGTCTACCAGCTCGATGCGGAGCGCGGCGACGCACGACTGTATTTCCTGCGCGCCGCCGACAACGAGCTGCGCCTGCTCGATCACGACAAGCGTGAAATTCCATCCTCCGTTCCGAGGTCGCTCTACCGGGCGATTGCGCTCGCCGAAGCCGATTCGGGCAAGGCGTTCGAGGTGAGTCGCGGCGAGAGGGTCATCGTGCGCCTCGCTTCCAATCGCACCACCGGTTATCGCTGGTCGCTCCTCACTTCAGGCACCGAGTCGCTGACGAGGCTCGCCGCCGGCGAGTACTCGCAGGACGTCGGCGCCGACGGCAAGTCCGGCGCCGGCGGCACCGAAAGCTGGTACTTCCAGGCGAGCGCCACCGGCGCGGAGGAGCTGCGTTTCGAGTATCGCCGGCCCTGGGAAGAGAACGTGCCCGCGGCGAAGTCCGCCAACTACACGGTCAAGGTGCGCTGATCAGGCTTTATGCGCTGGCGATCGCAGCCGTCTTCTCGTTGTCCGCGGCCAGCGCGCAGGGCGCCGACACGCAGTGGCGCTTCGAGGTCAAGCGTCAGAACACCGACCGCGACACCCCGGGCGAATCCACCAAGACCACGCTTCGGCTCGAGGCTTTGCCGGAAGGGCCGGTGGCGCTGTGGCGTCTCGACCTCCCGTTCCCGGACGCGAAGGATACGTTTGAAGGCAGCCCCTTCGATCCCCGCCCGGGAGACATCAAGTTGCGCGCGCGATTGCGGCCGGCGGACGTGAGCGGCGCGCCGGTGTCGTTTTTCTCCGAGCTCACGTTTCCGACCGCCGACCCGGATACGCTCGGACAGGGGAAATACCAGGTCATGCTGGGCGCGGAAACGCTCCATCCGCTGCCATCGATCAGCAACGACGACCACAAGCTCTCCTTTTCGCCTCAGGTACAACAAGTGGTCTCGATCGCGGGCGACTCCGAGCGCAAGGACATCAACTACACGAAGTTCGAGCTTGCGCTGCGCGACGTCTGGCGCAAGCTGTACTCGCTGAAATTGACGGCGAAACCGGTCGTCGATTGGGTGCAGAATGGGAAGACCGGCGCGGTGGCGGAGCTCGAGGGCGCGGTGAGTCTCCAGCACAACTGGAACCTCAAGCTCATGCTCGGCGGGCTGCTATGGGGTGAGGGCACGGCGAGCACGTACGGCACGCGTCTCGAGGTCACAGTCGGGAAGACGTTCTGACTCAGTCGCCAAGGGGAGAGGGGAAAAACATCATGGCCGAGATGCAGCGACACGACCTGACGCGGGTCGTGCTGATGGTGCTCTTCATCGGCGGGCTGATCGCCGCCTCTTTCTGGATCCTGCGGCCGTTTGTCGCGCCGACCATCTGGGCGGTGATGATCGTCGTCCCGACCTGGCAGGCGATGCTCGCGGTGCAGCGCTTCGGGGGCGGGCGGCGCTGGGTCGCGGTGACGGTCATGACGTTCATCCTGGTTCTCCTGCTCATCGTCCCCCTGTCGGTTGCGATCGGAACGATCATCTCCCACCTCGGGGACATCACCGAATGGATCAAGGGGCTGCAGGATTTCCAGGTGCCGCCGCCGCCGGCGTGGCTGCCGCAGATCCCGTTCGTGGGCACCCGGTTGAGCGATGTCTGGCAGGAAGTATCGAGCGAAGGCGTCGAGGTGCTCCGGGACAAGGTCGCTCCCTACGCGCGCGGCCTGCTGGCGTGGTTCGTCGCCGAGATGGGCAGCTTCGGCAAGCTCTTCGTCCAGTTCGTGCTCACGGTGGTCGCCGCCGCGATCCTGTACGGCTGGGGCGAAGGCGCCGCCGACTGGATGCTGCGCTTCGGCTCGCGCCTGGGCGGCGAGCGCGGCGAGGCCGCCATCAGCCTGGCCGGACAGGCGATCCGCAGCGTGGCGCGCGGCGTGGTGGTCACGGCGCTCGTGCAAACCGCGGTCGGCGGCATCGGCTTGTTCATCGCGGGGATCCCCTTCGCCTCGGTCCTGACTGCGCTGATGTTCCTCCTTGCGGTGGCCCAGATCGGCGCCGCGTTGGTGCTCGTCGTTCCGGTTATCTGGTTGTACTGGAGCGGCCATCCGGGCATGGGGACCTTCCTCCTCATCGTCACCATCATCGCCGCCACGCTCGACAACTTCCTGCGCCCGTTCCTGATCAAGCAGGGCGCGGCGGAGCTGCCGCTGCTGCTCATCTTCATCGGCGTGATCGGCGGCCTGATCTCATTCGGGCTGATTGGCATCTTCATCGGCCCGCTGGTGCTGGCGGTGGCGCATACGCTCCTCAACGCCTGGGTGCGCGGCGACGCAGTGCAGAAAACCCCGGCCGTGTAATCCCGCAGTAACAACCACAGCGCCAGATCAGCGCCAATCGCGCCGTTCTCGTCGAACCCGCTCCTCGTAAAAAAAGACCCGGTCGCCATCGCTGGAGCCGGGCCTTGACCGGCGAATCGTTTAGGGAGGACGCGCCGGCAACGCGCGAGCACAGTACTTCCCGGGCGCGGCCGAGACTTATCCCGTTGTCGGGTTCGTCTGTAGTCTGAATGGTGATTCTGAGGGCCTTTGTGACAAAATCCGCGCCGCCGTAATGCATTGTTAATTGGTAAGGGCGCAGACTCATTCTGCGCTGGTTGCGTCGTGGGGCGTGGCCAAGCCGGTTCGTGGGGGACCGGTGCCGACGGTATATGCAAGAACGTTGAGCCGTGCCGCGGAACTCTTGGGCGGCGAGGAACAGCTTGCTCGCCATCTGAAGGTTACGCCGAGCCATTTGGCGCTATGGATTCGCGGAATCGAGACGCCACCTACTGAATTCTTCCTGAAGGCCGTGGACGTCATCATGGAACATGAAAATCGGCGAGGTTTGAGGCCGCCGGCAACGTGAACCAGCCGGGCACTGCCTTCAGCCGCGGCGGGATACGACCAAGGACCAATAGGCGCACGATCGGCGTTAGCATCGCCTCTTGGAGCAGTCAATTCACAAGGGGGCGGGATGAATTCTCTGACTCAGACGCGTTCGATCGTGTTGGCATGCGCTCTTGCGCTCGTTCCGGCCGCTGCTTACGCCGAGGAGACGCAGCACCACTGGGGTTACGGCGGCGAACACGGTCCGAGGCATTGGGCCGAGATGAATGCCGAATATGAGGCGTGCGGGGTCGGCAAGGCGCAGTCGCCGATCGACATCCGCGACGCGGTTCCGGCCAAGCTCGATGCGATCGAGTTCGACTACCACCCCACGCCGCTGCACATCATCGACAACGGGCACACCATCCAGGTGAACTACGAGCCCGGCAGCTCGATCTCGGTCGGCGGCAAGCTTTACCAGCTCACGCAGTTCCATTTTCACAAGCCGAGCGAGGAAAGGATCAACGGCAAGCGCTATCCGATGGTCGCGCATCTCGTGCACAAGAACGCCGAAGGCGAGCTTGCCGTCGTCGCGGTGCTCCTGAAGGAGGGCGCGCGGAACCCGGTGGTGAAGACGTTGTGGACCGACCTGCCGAAGGAAAAGGAGAAGGAAAGAGTGATGGAGCAGGTGAAGATCAACGCGGCCAGCCTGCTTCCGAAGAATCACAAGTACTACACGTTTGCCGGGTCGCTCACCACGCCTCCGTGCAGCGAAGGGGTGACCTGGTTCGTGCTGGCCACGCCGAAGGCCATCTCCAAGGAGCAGGTTGCCCGCTTCGGCAAGATTTACCGCGCCAACGCGCGGCCGGTGCAGCCGCTGAATGGACGCGCAGTCAAGGTGAGCCAGTAGTCGAAGCGAAGATTGCTTCCCCGTGCGCACGGCGGCGCTTCTGCTGATCCTCGCGCCGGTCCTCGCGCGAGCGCAGTCGCTGGAGCCGCGTGCTTATGCGAACGCGCCGGTCGGCCTGAATTTTCTGGTCGCGGGCTACGCCTATTCGACGGGCGGGGTTGCATTCGATCCGTCAGTGCCGCTGGAGAATGGGCACGCGCGAGTGAACGCCGTGCCGCTCGCCTACATCCGCTCGCTCGACGTCTTCGGAAATGCCGGGAGCCTCGGGTTGGTCCTGCCGTTTGCCAACCTTTCGGGCAGCGCGACGTTCAATGGCGTGCAGCAGGACCGGGAAATCAGCGGCATGGCCGATCCCGCGCTGCGCTTCGCGGTGAATTTCCACGGCGCCCCGGCGATGAACCTGGAGCAGTTCAAGGCCTACAGGCAGGATCTGATCGTGGGTGCGAGCGTCGTAGTGACCGCGCCGCTCGGGAAGTACGACTCCAGCCGCGTCGCGAACCTCGGCACGAACCGCTGGTCGGCCAAGCCCGAGGTCGGGTTGTCGAAGGCGCTGGACGTGTGGACCGTCGAGCTGAGCACGGGCGTCACCTTCTTCACCAGGAACGACGACTACGTCCAGGGCAACGTGCGCGAGCAGGATCCGCTCTATTCCGCGCAGCTTCATCTCACGCGCCAGTTCGGCCGGGGCATGTGGGGCGCGATCAGCACGACGTATTACGAGGGCGGGCGCACCTCGCTGAACGGTGTTCCGCGCGACGATCGCCAGTCGGGCTCCCGCATCGGGCTCACCTTCTCGCTCCCGCTCGCCCGCCAGTACGCGATGAAGTTCTACGCGAACACGGGTCTCTATGCCCGCACCGGCACGGATTTCGACACGCTCGGCGTGGCCTGGCAGTATTTGTGGGGCGCAGGCCTTTGACGCCGTGCCACGACAGCGGGCCCTGCTGCGACTGCGAAATGGGA
>Ga0247687_1000026_pt1 | contig 19242 bp, 19 predicted proteins | sample CNK28_metaG_FD_183050 | JGI IMG/M metagenome (GOLD analysis project Ga0247687, IMG submission 183050) | Soil microbial communities from Purdue University Martell Research Forest, Indiana, United States - CNK28 | ecosystem: Environmental > Terrestrial > Soil > Temperate forest > Bulk soil... | reverse complement strand
GTCAGCGAAGCGCAGCGCGTCCTCGTAGCTGATGCGCCCGGCCTCGTAGAGGTCGAAGATCGCCTGGTCGAAGGTCTGCATGCCGAGCTCGCGCGACTTCTTCATGATCTCCTTGATCTCGTGCACCTCGCCCTTGAAGATGAGGTCGGAGATGAGCGGCGAGTTGAGCATGATCTCCACCGCCGCGGCGCGGCCCTTGCCTTCCCTCAGCGGGATCAGCCGCTGCGACACGACCCCCTTCAGGTTGAGCGACAGGTCCATCAGGAGCTGCTGGCGGCGCTCTTCCGGGAAGAAGTTGATGATGCGGTCCATCGCCTGGTTGGAATTGTTGGCGTGCAGCGTGCCGAGGCACAGGTGACCGGTTTCCGCGAACGCGACCGCGTGCTCCATCGTCTCGCGGTCGCGGATCTCGCCGATCAGGATGACGTCGGGCGCCTGGCGCAGGGTGTTCTTGAGCGCCGCCTCCCAGGAGTCGGTATCCACGCCGACCTCGCGCTGCGTGATCATGCAGTTCTTGTGCGGGTGCACGAACTCGACCGGGTCCTCGATCGTGACGATATGGCCGTGTGAGTTCTCGTTGCGGTAGCCGATCATCGCCGCGAGCGAGGTCGACTTGCCCGAGCCGGTGGCGCCGACGAAGAGTACCAAGCCGCGCTTGGTCATCGCCACGTCCTTCAGCACCGGCGGCAGGCGCAGGTCTTCGAAGTTCGGGATGGTGGTGGTGATGACGCGCAGCACCGCGCCCACCTGGCCCATCTGGACGAAGCAATTGACCCGGAAGCGGCCGATGCCCGCCGGAGCGATGGCGAAGTTGCACTCCTTGCTGGCTTCGAACTCGGCCGCCTGCCGGTCGTTCATGATCGAGCGGATCAGCATCGCGGTGTGGCTGCCGGTCAGCACCTGCTGCGACACCGGGGTCATCTTGCCGTCGATTTTCATCGCCGGGGGAAAGCCCGAGGTGAGGAAGAGGTCCGAGCCGCGCCGCGAGGTCAACGCGCGCAGCAGGTCGTAGATGAACTTGGTTGCCTGTTCGCGTTCCATGCCGGTCTCCGGGCTAGCCTGCGAAGTTGTCCTTGTTGGCCGCCGCGCCGCGCGCCTCGGTCGGCGAGACGATGTTGCGCTGGACCAGCTCCTGCAGGTTCTGGTCGAGCGTCTGCATGCCGAGCTGGCGGCCGGTCTGGATCGCCGAGTACATCTGCGCGATCTTGTTCTCGCGGATCAGGTTGCGGATCGCCGGCGTGCCGATCATGATCTCGTGCGCTGCCACCCGGCCGGAGCCGTCCTTGGTCTTGAGCAGCGTCTGCGAGATCACCGCGCGGATCGACTCGGAGAGCATCGCGCGCACCATCTCCTTTTCAGCCGCGGGGAACACGTCGACGATGCGGTCGATGGTCTTCGCCGCGGACGAGGTGTGCAGCGTGCCGAAGACCAGGTGGCCGGTCTCCGCGCCGGAGAGGGCGAGCCGGATGGTCTCGAGGTCGCGCATCTCGCCCACCAGGATCACGTCCGGGTCCTCGCGCAGCGCGCTTCTCAGCGCGTTGGCGAATGACAGCGTGTGCGGCCCGACTTCACGCTGGTTGATGAGGCACTTCTTCGACTCGTGGACGAACTCGATCGGGTCCTCGATGGTGAGGATGTGGCCGTGCTCGTTTTCGTTGATGTGGTTGACCATCGCGGCGAGCGTGGTCGACTTGCCGGAGCCGGTCGGCCCCGTCACCAGCACGATGCCGCGCGGCTGGTCGGCGATGTCGGCGAAGCTCTTGGGCGCCTTCAGGTCCTCGAGCGACAGGATCTTCGACGGGATGGTCCGCATCACCGCCGCGGCGCCGCGCTGCTGCACGAAGGCGTTGACGCGGAAGCGCGCGAGGTTGGGCACCGCGAACGAGAAGTCGCACTCGAGGTTTTCCTCGTAGAACTTGCGCTGGCCGTCGTTCATGATGTCGTAGATCATCGCGTGCACTTCCTTGTGCTCCATCGGAGGCACGTTGATCCGGCGGACGTCGCCGTGCACGCGGATCATCGGCGGCAGTCCCGACGACAGGTGCAGGTCGGACGCCTTGTTCTTGACGACGAAGGCGAGCAGCTCAGTCAGATCCATTACAATCTCCCGGACATGCGAAGTCTTTTTCTTCGCTTCTTCAAAGAATTATGGCAACGATTCTCGAAAACGTGCAAGGAGTGAAAGCACGTATCGCGCGCGCCGCCCGTGCGGCCGGACGCGATCCGGAATCGGTGACTTTGTTGGCAGTCTCCAAGACGCACCCGGTAACCCGCATCGCCGAGGCGCACGCCGCGGGCCTGCACGCGTTCGGCGAGAACTACGTGCAGGAGGCGCTGCGAAAAATGCAGCTCGTGCCCGGGGTGGAATGGCACCTCATCGGCACGCTGCAGAGTAATAAGTCGCGCGTTGCTGCGGAACGCTTCGACTGGGTGCAGACTGTCGACCGCGTAAAACTTGCAAACCGCCTGTCCGAACAGAGACCTGCTCAGCTGCCGCCGCTCAACGTCCTGATCGAAGTGAACATCTCCGGCGAAGCGAGCAAGAGCGGCGTGGCCGTGAAAGAAGTCACCGAGCTGGCGGCGGCGATCGCGCGTCTGCCACGCCTGCGCCTGCGCGGCCTCATGGCGATCCCCGCGCCGGGGGCGGCGGGCGATTTCGCGAAAATGCGACGCTTGTACGAAGAGCTCGCTGCCCGGTTCGGCTTCGACACCCTGTCGATGGGCATGTCCGACGACATGGACGAGGCCATCGCCGCCGGCGCGACCATGGTGCGCATCGGTACCGCGATTTTCGGCGCGCGCAGGCGCGAGGAGAGCCCGGCATGAAAATCGCCTTTCTCGGCGGCGGCAATATGGCGCGCGCGCTGATCGGCGGCCTGGTCGCCAAGGGATACGACCGCAGCGCGATCAGCGTCGTTGAGATCCTGACCCCGGCGCGTGAGCGGCTTGCCGCCGACCATGCGGTGCACGCGAGCGCCGCGCCCGACGCTCGCACGGGCGAAGCGGAGGTTCTGGTTCTCGCCGTGAAGCCTCAGGACATGAAAACGGCACTCAAAAGCGTAGCCGGGGAAATTGGTGGAAAACTCGTGATCAGCATCGCCGCCGGCGTGCGCGTCGACGCGCTGTCGCGCTGGCTCGGGGGGCACCGCAAGCTCGTCCGATGCATGCCCAACACGCCTTCGCTGATCGGCGCTGGAATCGCTGCGCTCTATGCGCTTCCCGAGGTGAACCCGGGGGAAAGGCAAAAGGCCGAGAGCATTCTGCGCGCCGTCGGCGAGGTGGTCTGGGTGCACGAGGAGCGGCTGCTCGATCCGGTGACCGCGCTCTCGGCGAGCGGCCCCGCCTACGTGTTCTGGTTCATCGAGCAGCTCGCCGCCTCCGGCGAGAAGCTGGGGCTGGAACGGCAAACCTCCCTGAAACTGGCGATGCAGATGGTGCTCGGCTCGGCGAAGCTTGCCGCGCAGTCGGCGGACCCGCCCGGCGAGCTCCGCCGGCAGGTCACTTCGAAGGGCGGCACCACCGAGGCGGCGCTCAAGGTGTTCGAACAGGAAAAGCTGGCGGAAAAGATCATGCAAGCGCTCGAGGCCGCCAGCCGTCGCGGCGCCGAGCTCGGCGATGAGCTGGGGAAGGGCTGAGATGCTCGGGCAGATCGCGCTTTTCCTGATCGACACGCTGGTTACCTTCTTCGTGTTCCTGCTTCTGCTGCGCTTCCACTTCCAGTGGCTGCGCGTGCCGTTCCGCAACCCGGTCGGCGAGTTCGTGCTGGCGACGACGAGCTGGATGGTGATGCCCGCGCGGCGCTTCATCCCCGGGCTCGTGGGCCTCGATCTCGCGAGCCTGCTGCTCGCCTGGGTCATTCAGGCCCTGGGCCTGTGGATCGAGTCCACGCTCCGCGGCCTCGAGCCCGGGTGGATTGGCCTCGTACTGGTAGCGTTGCTGGACCTTGTGCGCTACAGCCTCTATATCCTGGTGGGTGCCGTGATCATCGAGGTGGTGTTCTCCTGGATCAATCCCGGCACGCCGGTGGCGCCGGTGCTCGCCGCGGTGAACCGTCCGTTCCTGCGGCCGCTTCGACGCTACATTCCGCCGGTGGGCCAGTTCGACCTCACGCCGCTCGCCCTCGTGATCCTGATCCAAGTGGTGCTGATCGTGCTCTGGAACATCCGCCCTGCCGTGGCTTCTTTGTAGCGGGTCGCGTCGCTGTGATTCTCGATTTGCACGTCCAGCCCGGCGCCTCCCGTTCGGAATTCGCAGGACGCCACGGCGAGCGGATCAAGGTGCGCCTCGCCGCGCGCGCCGTCGACGGCAAGGCAAACGAGGCCCTGATCGAGTTTCTCGCTTCACATTACGGAGTGGCAAAGCGCAACGTGCGCATCGTTTCTGGGCTCAGGTCGCGGCAGAAGAGGGTGGAGATCGATGGCTGACGAGAAAAGCCTCAAGAATTTGACCACCGCGGTGTACGCGCTGCAGGCGGCCGGCTTCCTGATTGGAATCACGTGGATCGTGGCGCTCGTCATCGATTACGTGAAGCGCGACGAGGCGAAGGGCAGCTGGCTCGAGTCGCACTTCCGCTGGCAGATCCGCACCTTCTGGTGGGGCCTGCTGTGGGGCGCGATCGGCGTGATCACATTCCTCATCTTCGTCGGCTGGTTCGTCCTGATGGCCGACGCGGTCTGGATCATCTACCGCATCGTCAAAGGCTGGCTCTACCTGAACGACAATAAGGCACTGCCCTAAAGGGCAGCTACGCCGATCACCGCGGAAACCGGATTTCCTCGGGGTAGGGGAAGACGTCCTCCTGGACGCCGGCGCGCACCCGCGCCTGCTTCTCGCTCCAGAACTGCGGGTCGAGGAGATCGCGGTGGTGCTCGTAGAAGATCTGGCGGGCGCGCGGCTCGCCGACGAGGAAGCGCTCGAACTGCTCGGGAAAGACGTCGCTCGGGCCGACCGACCAGTAAGGCTCCGCGGAGAGCTCCTCCTCGTAGCTCCGCGGCGGCGGGATGCGCCGGAAGTGCATGTCTTCCATCGGCTGGATCTCGTCGTAGTCGTAGAACACGATCCGGTCGTGGCGCGTGACGCCGAAGTTCTTCAGGAGCATGTCGCCGGGGAAAATCCCGGCGCCGGCGAGCTCCTTGATCGCGGCGCCATAGTCGCGCAGCGCGACGCGCAGGCGCTCGGGGTCGGGGTCGCGCTTGAGCTCCTCGATGAGCAGATTGAGAGGCTGCATGCGCCGCTCGATGTAGACATGGCCCAGCACCAGCGCGTCGCCGTCGACCTCGACCGACGAGCCGCACTCGCGTTTGAGGTCCTCGAGCAGCGCCGGATGGAAGCGCGCGAGCGGCAGCGCGACGAGCGAGTATTCGAGCGTGTCGGCCATGCGCCCGACCCGGTCGTGCAGCTTCACCATCAGGTACTTGTCCTTCACCGTCTGCGGATCGATGTCCTTGGGCGGCGCGAAACGGTCGCGCATCAGCTTGAAGACGTAGGGGAACGAGGGCAGGGTGAACACCAGCATCACCATGCCCTTGATGCCGGGCGCGACCACGAACTGGTCGGTGGAATGCTTGAGGTGGTAGTGCAGGTCGCGGTAGAAGAGGGTCTTGCCCTGCTTCGCGAGCCCGACCGCCATGTAGAGCTCGGCGCGCGGCTTTCTCGGCATGAGCCAGCGCAGGAACGAGACGTACCCGGCCGGGACTTCCATGTCGACGAAGAAATACGCGCGCGCGAAGGAAAACAGCACCAGCAGCTGGTCCTCGCCGGTGAGCAGCGCGTCGGCGTACAGCTCGCCGCGCTCGTTTTGCAGGATCGGGACCGCGAACGGGTAGTCGTGCCCGTCGTTGATGATGCGGCCGATGATGTAGGCGCCCTTGTTGCGGAAGAAAAGCGAGTTCAGCACCTGGATCTGCAGGTCGGGCTGCGCGCGCGCGGGCCGCGGGAAAAGCTGCCGCAGCGCCCGCACCACGTTGCGCAGGTCGCGCTCGGGGTTCTCCCAGCGATTCCTGAGGCCGTAACCGGCCGCAATCTGCCTGAGCGTGGACCGCAGCCCGGTTTTCAAGGGATAGAAGCAGCGGTACGTCGGCGCCTCGCCCTCGAGATGCTCGGTGGCCACGCCCGGGCGCCAGAAGATGAATTCGTTGCGGTAATGGCGCCGGTGCAGCACCTGGCAGGCGACCGAGTTGTAGAAGGTCTCGGCGCATTCGGGCTGCTTGTGGTCGTGGAGCAGGCCGAGGTACGCGAGCTTGATCGCCGGCCAGAGGTCCTCGCCCTCGGCCTCCGGAAAGCGCTCGCGCACCGCCTCTACGGCCTCGTCGACGCGCTGGTCGTACATCAGGATCCGCGATCGCGCGAGGCGCGCGATTTCGCCCCACGCGGAGCGCTCGTACAGGCCCCCGGCGTCGACCGAGGCCTGGCGAAAGAGCCGGTAGTGCTTGTCGAAACCGGCGAGGATGGTGCGCGCGATCTCCTGCGGCAGGCTGGACCGCCGCTCGTGGACCCGGAGGACCTTGGAGACCGCGCTCACCTCAAGCTGCTGCTAGTTTGGCTTTCTTCTTCTCGTCGAAGAACTGCTCATCTTCCGTCGAGCCATGCAACGCCGTAGTCGAGGCCTTGCCGCCGGTCACCACGGTGGTGATCTCGTCGAAGTAGCTCGTGCCGACCTCGCGCTGGTGCTTGACCGCGGTGAAGCCTTTTTCGGCGGCGGCGAACTCCTTCTGCTGCAGCTCGACGAAGGCGCTCATGTTGTTGCGCGCGTAGCCGTACGCGAGCTCGAACATCGAGTAGTTGAGCGCGTGGAAGCCGGCGAGGGTGATGAACTGGAACTTGTAGCCCATCGCGCCGAGCTCGCGCTGGAACCTGGCGATGGTGGCGTCGTCGAGGTTGCGCTTCCAGTTGAACGACGGCGAGCAATTGTAGGCCAGCATCTTTTCCGGGTACTTCCTGCGGATTCCCTCCGCGAAGCGTCTGGCAAAGCTCAGGTCCGGAGTGCCCGTCTCGCACCACACCATGTCGGCGTATTCCGCGTAGGCGAGGCCGCGCGAGAGCGCCTGGTCGAAGCCCTTGCGCGTGCGGTAGAAGCCTTCCGAGGTGCGCTCGCCGGTGATGAACGGCTTGTCGTTCTCGTCGACGTCGGTGGTGACGATGTCGGCGGCCTCGGCGTCGGTGCGCGCCAGAAGCACCGTCGGCACGCCCAGCACGTCGGCCGCGAGGCGCGCGGCGATCAGCTTCTGCACGGCCTCCTGCGTCGGGACCAGCACCTTGCCGCCCATGTGGCCGCACTTCTTCACCGAGGCGAGCTGGTCTTCGTAATGCACGCCCGCGGCGCCGGCCTCGATCATCGAGCGCATCAGCTCGTAGGCGTTCAGCACGCCGCCGAAGCCCGACTCGGCGTCGGCCACGATGGGCGCGAAATAGTCGACCTCGTTCTTGCCTTCCATCCACTGGATCTGGTCGGCGCGCGCCAACGCGTTGTTGATCCGGCGCACCACGGTGGGAACCGACGAGACGGCATAGAGGGACTGGTCGGGGTACATCTGCAGCGAATCGTTGGCGTCGGCCGCGACCTGCCAGCCCGAGAGATAGATCGCGGGAACGCCGGCCTTCACCTGCTGCACGGCCTGGTTCCCGGTGAGCGCGCCGAGCGAATTCACGAACGGCATTTCCTGCGTGCGCTTCCAGAGCTTCTGCGCGCCCTGCTTCGCCAGCGAGTGCTCGACGCGCAGGCTACCGCGCAGCCGCACCACGTCTTCGGCCGAGTAGCCGCGGTTCACGCCTTTCCACCGCGGGTTCTGGGCCCAGTCCTGCTCCAGCGCTCGTACTTCGTTGATGCGGCTTTCCACGTCGCCTCCGATAGATGAACGATGAGCCGAGTGTGCGCGCCGCTTGTGGCGCGGAGCAATACGCGAGCATAGCCCGACCGGCCTGCAATAAAACAAGCGTTTACAGGGGGTTGGGGATCCCCCGTTTCATGATGCGGGAGACGCTTTCAGGGGATTGCTGCTTTGCGGAATCCGGGCTAGCTCTGCACGAGCTGGCGGTGGCGCTGGATGCTCATGAGCATTCCGGCGCCGATGAAGAGCGTCAGCAGCGCCGTGCCGCCGTAGGAGAGGAACGGTAGGGGCACCCCGACCACGGGGAGGATGCCGGACACCATCCCCATGTTTACGAAGGCGTAGATAAAGAACTGCAGCGAGATGGCGCCGGCCAGCAGTCGCCCGAAAAGGGTCGCCGCGTTCGTCGCGATCATCAAGCCGCGGGCGATGAGAAGGGTATAGAGAACGAGCAGCGTGATGTTGCCGATCAGGCCGAATTCTTCGGAGAACACGGCGAAGATGAAGTCGGTATGGCGCTCCGGAATGAATTCGAGGTGCGACTGGGTGCCGTTCAGCCAGCCCTTGCCGGCGAGCCCGCCCGAGCCCACGGCGATCGTCGACTGGATGATGTGATAGCCGGCGCCGAGCGGGTCGCTCGACGGATCGAGGAGCGTCAGGATGCGCCGCCGCTGGTAGTCGTGCAGGAACGGCCACAGGAGCGGCACCGCCACGGCGCCCGCGGCGCCGATCGCGCCCATGACGCGCCAGCTCATGCCGGCGAAGAACATGATAAAGAAGCCCGCAGTGCCGACGAGGCCGGCGGTGCCCAGGTCGGGCTGGCGCAGGATGAGGCCGAGCGGCACGAGCAGCAGAAACCCGGCGACGAAATAATCGCGCCAGCGCAGCGTCGATTCGTTCTTGTGGAAGTACCAGGCGAGCATCAGCGGCAACGCGAGCTTCATCATCTCCGAGGGCTGGAAGCGGGTCACGCCGACGTGCAGCCAGCGCCGCGCGCCATTCACCACGTCGCCTGCCAGGGCGACCGCGACGAGAAAGCCGAGGCCGACCACATAGGCCGGCACCGCGAAGCGCATCATGGTCTGCGGCGGCACCTGCGCCACGATCCACATCGCGGTGAGCGCGACCGCCAGGCTCACGAGCTGGGTGGCCAGGCGCGACGGCACGTCGTAGCTTGCCGAATACAGGACAGCGAGGCCGACCATCGACAGCGTGAGCAGCAGCATCAGCAGCGTCGAGTCGATGCCCTCGGCGAGGCGGCCGGCGACGCGGCGCAGCGGGAAGCGGGCGAGATCCATCAGTCGCTCTCCCGGTCCTCTTCGTCGACTTCGTCCTCCGGCGTCTGCACGACGATGCCCTGCGGCACCTTGCCGAGGAGGTAGTAGTCGAACATGGTGCGCGCGATAGGCGCCGCCGCGCGCGCGCCGAAGCCGCCGTTCTCGACCAGGACCGCCAGGGCGATCTTGGGGCTCTCGAGCGGCGCGAAGGCGATGAACCACGAGTGGTCGCGGTGCCGCTCGGCGACCTTCTTCTCGTCGTACTTCTCGTTCTGCTTGATCGCGACCACCTGCGCCGTGCCGGTCTTGCCGCCGCTCGTGTACTGGGCGCCGGCGAAGGCGCGCGCACCAGTGCCCTCCTTGTTGACGCCGGCCATGGCGCGCTTCACGAACTCGATGTGCTCCGGGCGCGCAGGCACGCGGTGAACGACCTCGGGCTCGAAATTGCGCCGCTCCCCGGTGCGCGGGTTATCGATGTAGGCGACGAGATGCGGCCGGTACATCGTGCCGCCGTTCGAGAGCGTGGCGACGGCCTGTGCGAGCTGGATCGGGGTGTAGGAGTTGTATCCCTGTCCGATGCCGATCGAGATCGTTTCCCCCGGGTACCACTTCTGCTGCTCGGGCCGGCGGAAGCGCTTCATCTTCCACTCGGGCGAGGGCAGCACGCCGGGCAATTCGCCCTGAAGGTCGATGCCGGTCTTCGAGCCGAAGCCGAAGTTCTTCATATACCCGGCGATGGCTTCGATGCCCATGTCGTTCGCGACCATGTAGTAGTACGTGTCGGAGGACACGACGATCGACTTGAAGAGGTCGACGTAGCCGTTCCCGCCGGGCTTGGAGTCGCGGAAGCGCCGGTCGCCGAAGACGAAATATCCGGGATCGTTGATCGCGCTTTTTGGGGTGCGCTTGCCGGTCTCGAGCGCCGCGAGCGCCATGAACGGCTTGAAGGTCGAGCCGGGAGGATAGGTCCCCGCGATGGCCCGGTTGTAGAGCGGCCGATCGGGCGAATTGTTGAGCTCGGCCCAGTACTGCGGGTCGATGCCGTCGACGAAGTAGTTCGGATCGAAGCCGGGCTTGGAGACGAACGCGAGCACCGCGCCGGTCGAAGGCTCGAGCGCCACCACGGCGCCGCGCCGGTCGCCGAGCGCCTGCTCGGCCACCTGTTGCAGCCGAAGATCGAGGGTCAGCGCGACGTTGTTGCCCGGCTGCGAGGGCGTGCGCGAGAGCGTGCGGATGCCGCGGCCCGCGGCGTCGATCTCGACGTGCTCGAAGCCGGTCGTGCCGTGCAGCTCGTCCTGATAGCTCGCCTCGACGCCCGCTTTGCCGATGGAGTCGGTGCCGCGGTAGTTCGCGTCGACGCCCTCCTCCTCGAGCCGCTCCTGGTCGGCCTGGTTGATGCGGCCCATGTAGCCCATCACGTGCGAGGCCAGGTCGTCGTACGGGTACTGGCGGAAGAGGCGCGCCTTGATCTCGACGGTGCCGTTGTAGCGATAGCGGTTGGCGGCGAACTTGGCGACCTCCTCGTCCGAGAGCCGGGTGCGGATGGGCAGGCTCTCGGCGTTGCGCGTCTCGGCCAGGAGCTTGCGGAAGCGGGCGCGGTCGCGCGAGGTGATCTCGATCAGCTCGGCGAGCTCGTCGATCGTGCGCTCGATGCTCCTCACCTTGCGCGGAAAGATCTCGAGCGTGTAGCCCGAGTAGTTGCGCGCCATCACGATGCCGTTGCGGTCGAGGATCAGTCCCCGGTTGGGCGGGATCGGGACGATCGAGATGCGGTTGTCCTCGGCGCGGGAGGCGTAGTGGTCGTGCTGGACCACCTGCAGGAAGATGAAGCGCGCCGCGAGCAGGCCGAACCCGATCAGCACCAGCACACCGGCGACGCCGATGCGCAGATGGAATTGAGCAAGCTCCCGCTCGTGGTTTCGCAGTTCGTTCATAAGTCAGATGGCGTGCGCGCTCAAATCGTCTGCTCCCGCTCCAGGCGGCGCTGCGGCAAGACCAGGAGCCAGCTCACCATCGGCCACAGCAGCGCGCCGGCGAGCGGACCCACGTAGATCGCCCATCCTGGAAATGCGTCTCCCGCGACGATGCGCACCACGAGTACGAGCGTCTGCGTCGCGGCGAGGATGAGCGCGACATGCCCCGCCTGCAGGAACGGTCCGAACCACAGGATGCGGCGCGAGAGCCAGATCGAGATGAAGGCAAGCAGGGAATAGGCGAGCGCATGCTGGCCGAGCAGCACGCCGTTGCCGGCGTCGACCAGCAGGCCGACGCCCCAGGCGACGCCCAGGCCGACGAGGCGCGGCTGGCGCACGCACCAGAAGGTTAGGACCAGCGCGACGAAGTCGGGCACCAGCCGCAGGTCCTTCCACGGCAGGAAGTTGAGCAGCAACGCGATCGCGAACGAGGCCGCGACCGTGCTCACCCGCGCCGGCCGGAGGATGTGCTCAGACTTGCCGCCAAGCGCCATCAACCCTCCTTCTCTTTTGCCCGCGCGCGCCGGGCCTTTTCCGAACGGCGCTCTTTGCTCGATTGGGCTTCCTCGGGCCGCGGCGGCCGCGCCGTCTCATCGGACAGCACCAGGACGAAGCGACCGCGGTCGACCCCGGCAGCCGGCCGGCAGATCACGCGGGCAAAGCTATTCTCTGTGTCGCGCTCGATCCTCACCACCGTGGCCACGGGTAGTCCAGGCGGGTAGACGCCGTCGATGCCGGATGTGACGAGGCGGTCGCCGTTCTGGATCTCGGCGTTGCCGGCAGTAAACCGAAGCTCGAGCATGCCCGAGGCGCCGCCTCCGAAGGCGATTGCGCGCAGGCCGTTACGTACCACCTGGACCGGGACGACATGGTCCTGGTCGGTGATGAGCGTGACCTCGGATACGAGCGGATGCACCCGTGTCACCTGGCCGACGACCCCGGCTTCGTCCGCCACCGGGCTGCCAGGCTTCACGCCCTGCCGCTCGCCGAGGTTGATGAAGATCTTGTGCGCGTAGGGGTCGCGCCCGGAGTAGAGAATCTCTGCCGGGGTCGACTTCACTTCGAGCTTTTCGGCGGCGCCGATCAGGCGCCGCAGCTGCGCCGCCTCGGCTTCGGCCGTCTCGAAGCGCTGTGCGGCCTGCGACAGCGCGAGGTTCTTCGCACGCAGGGTGGCGTTATCTTCAAAGAGCTGGCCCTGGGTCGAGAAGTAATCGCCCACCACGCGCAGAAAATCGATCGGCGCAGTCGCGGCGCGCTGCAGCGGATAGGCCGCGAGCGCGAGCACGCCTCTCAAGCCTTCGGCATAGCGGAAACGCGCATCGAGCACGAGCAGGGCGAGCGACAGGGAAGCGAAGAAGAACAGCCGGACGAGCGGGGCGGGGCCCCGTTTGAAGAACGGCGGGGGGCTGTGCTCCACGGCCCCCGCCTATCAGTCGTTGGTGAAGATCGGGCCGAAGTGCTCCATCTTCTCGAGCGCCTTGCCCGAGCCTCGCACGACGCAGGTCAGGGGATCGTCGGCCACGATGACCGGCAAGCCCGTCTCCTCCATCAGCAGCCGGTCGAGATCGCGCAGCAGCGCGCCCCCGCCGGTAAGCACCATGCCCTTCTCGGCGATGTCCGCGCCGAGCTCGGGCGGAGTCTGCTCAAGCGCGGACTTGACCGCCGAGACGATCTGGTTGAGAGGCTCGGTCAGAGCCTCGAGGATCTCGTTCGACGAGATGGTGAAGCTGCGCGGAATGCCCTCGGCGAGGTTGCGGCCCTTCACTTCCATCTCGCGCACTTCGGAGCCCGGGAACGCCGAGCCGATCTCCTTCTTGATGAGCTCGGCCGTGGTCTCGCCGATCAGCATGCCGTAGTTGCGGCGGATGTAGTTGATGATGGCTTCGTCGAACTTGTCGCCGCCGACGCGCACCGATCCCGAGTAAACCATGCCGCCGAGTGAGATCACGCCCACCTCGGTCGTGCCGCCGCCGATGTCGACGACCATCGAGCCGGTCGCGTCCGCGACCGGCAGATCTGCCCCGATGGCCGCCGCCATCGGTTCCTCGATGAGATACACCTGGCCCGCGCCGGCCCCGATCGCGCTCTCGCGGATGGCGCGCCGCTCGACCTGCGTCGAGCCGCACGGCACGCAGATGATGATGCGCGGGCTGGGCGAGAAGAGCTTGTTGTCGTGGACTTTCTTGATGAACTGCTTGAGCATCTGCTCGGTCACCGTGAAGTCGGCGATCACGCCGTCCTTCATCGGGCGGATGGCGATGATGTTGCCAGGCGTCTTGCCTAGCATCAGCTTCGCTTCCTTGCCGACCGCCTGGATGGTTTTCTTGCCGCTCGGGCCGGCTTCCTGCCGGATCGCGACCACGGAGGGCTCATCGAGCACAATGCCTTTGCCGCGCACGTAGATCAGCGTGTTGGCGGTCCCGAGGTCGATCGCGAGATCGTTCGAGAAATAGCTGCGAAGGAATCCGAGCATGGGCAAGCGGAGGCTTTCTCCAGTGTTTTTGTGCGCAGCAACAAATGCGCAGGTGCCCGATATAATACGCTAACGTAGCGCCTGAATCGAAGGGAAAAACTCTCTCATGGCGGGCGCCTTCCCGTAGCAGTTCAGCGAAAAAACATGTCGCTTTCGGACGACCAGATCCGCCGCCTCGCGCGGCTCGCCCGCATCGCTCTGCAACCCGGCGAAACCGCGGAAGTGGGCAGCCGCTTGAACCGTATCCTGGAGTTGGTCGGCCAGATCCAGGCCGTGGATACCGCCGGCATCGAGCCCATGTCCCACGCCCTCGACGTGGTCCAAAGGCTCCGCCCCGACGAGGTGGCGGAGGACGACCGGCGGGAAGCGTACCAGTCCGTTGCCCCGGCCGTGGAAGGGGGGCTGTACCTCGTGCCCAAAGTCATTGAGTAGCCTCCTTTACTCGACCGTCACGGAGCTCTCCGCGGCCCTCGCGGCGAGAAAAATTTCCTCTGTCGAGCTCACGCGCGCCTGCCTGGAACGGATTGCAAGGCTCAACCGCGAGCTCAACGCGTTCATCTCGACCGATGAGGAAAGAGAGCGGAGCCTCGCCGCCGCGCGCCGGGCCGACGAGCGGCGCGCGAGGGGCGACGCCGGTCCGCTGACCGGAATCCCGATCGCGCACAAGGACATCCTGTGTACTCGCGACTTCCGCACCACCTGCGGCTCGCGCATGCTGGAGAAGTACAGGAGCCCCTACGACGCTCACGTGGTACACGAGCTCGAGCGCGCCGGGGCCGTGGTCACCGGCAAGACGAACATGGACGAGTTCGCCATGGGCTCCTCCAGCGAGAGCTCGTATTTCGGGCCGGTGAGGAACCCTTGGGCGAAAAGCCGCGTGCCGGGCGGCTCCTCGGGCGGTTCCGCGGCCGCGGTGGCCGCGCGCATGGTCCCGGCGGCGACCGGCACCGACACCGGCGGCTCGATCCGCCAGCCGGCCGCGCTCTCCGGAATCTGCGGGCTCAAGCCGACCTACGGCACGGTCTCGCGCTATGGTCTCGTCGCATTCGCCTCCTCGCTCGACCAGGCCGGGCCGCTCGCGAAGAGCGCTGCCGATCTCGCGCTTCTCATGAACGCGATGGCGGGATTCGACGCGCGCGACTCGACCAGCCTTGAGCGCGAGAAGGAAGATTATTCGCGCCTGCTGAATACCCAGAAGATTCAAGGGTTGCGCATCGGCGTGCCCGACCAATATTTCGGCGAAGGCATCCAGCCGGGCGTGCGCAAGGCGGTCGAGGAAGCGCTGCGCTGGTTCACCGCGCAAGGGGCGACGCGGGTGAACGTCGAGCTCCCCCATCTGCCGCTCGGCGTCGCGGTGTACTACGTCATCGCGCCGGCGGAAGCTTCGTCCAATCTCTCGCGCTTCGACGGCGTGCGCTACGGCCACCGCGCGAGCGAATATTCCGATCTCCTCGACATGTACGCGCGCACGCGCGCCGAGGGTTTCGGCGCCGAAGTGAAGCGCCGCATCCTGGTGGGCACGTACGTCCTGTCGCACGGCTATTACGACGCGTACTACCTGCAGGCGCAGAAGGTGCGCCGGCTGATCGTGCGTGACTTCCAGTCCGCGTTCGAGCGCTGCGACCTGATCCTCGGCCCGGTCGCACCGACGACCGCATTCGAGATCGGCGCCCAGATCGAGGATCCGGTCAAGATGTATCTGGGCGACATTTTCACGGTGCCCGGGTCGCTCGCCGGATTGCCGGGCCTGTCCATCCCGTGCGGCTTCGACGAGTCCGGGCTCCCGGTCGGCCTGCAGCTCACGGGGGACTACTTTTCCGAGGCGAAGCTCCTCGGCGCGGCCCACCGCTATCAGCAGGCGACCGACTGGCACCTGCGCGTGCCCACCGAGACGCCGCTATGACCTGGGAAGTCGTGGTGGGCATCGAGACCCATGCGCAGCTCCTGACTGGGAGCAAGATGTTCTCCAGCGCGTCCACCGCCTTCGGCGCGTCCCCCAACACCCAGGCTTCCGCGGTCGATATAGCGCTTCCCGGCACGCTGCCGGTCGCGAACCGCGCCGCCGTTGAGCACGCGATCCGCTTCGGTCTGGCCGTCAAGGGAACGATCAACCGCCGCTCCATCTTCGCGCGCAAAAACTACTTCTATCCCGATCTGCCGAAGGGCTACCAGATCAGCCAGTACGAGACGCCGATCGTGCAGGGCGGCGAGATCCGCTTTCTCATCGGCGAGCAGGAGAAGATCGTTCAGCTCACGCGTGCCCACCTCGAGGAAGACGCGGGCAAGTCGCTGCACGAAGATTTTCAGGGCATGAGCGGAATCGACCTCAACCGCGCCGGCACGCCGCTGCTGGAGATCGTCTCCGAGCCGGAGCTTCGCGGCGCGAAGGAAGCGGTCGCCTATGCGCGCGCGCTGCATTCGCTCGTCATGTGGATCGGCATCTGCGACGGCAACATGCAGGAAGGCTCGTTCCGGTGCGATGCCAACGTTTCCGTACGAAAGACCGGTGATCAGAAGCTTGGAACACGGTGCGAGATCAAGAACCTGAATTCGTTTCGCTTCATGGAGCGGGCGATCGAGTTCGAGGCGCGCCGGCAGATCGAGCTGCTGGAAGACGGAAAGATCGTGGTGCAAGAGACCAGGCTCTACGATCCCGAGCGGGACGAGACGCGCTCCATGCGCACGAAGGAAGATGCGCAGGACTACCGCTACTTCCCTGACCCCGACCTGTTGCCGCTCGTCGTGACTGAAAAGATGATTGAGAAGGTCCGCGCAGACCTACCGGAGCTGCCTGACAGCAAGCGGCAGAGTTTTGTTAGCAGATTTTCGATTCCGGCCCAGACAGCTGCGGGACTCACGTCAAGCAGGAGCGAAGCTCAGTTCTTCGAGGACCTTGTCGCGAGCATTACTGCTAAGTTGCCGCCCAGCGATCCCAAATATAAGGAAGTCATTCGAAGCACTGCCAATTCCGTTGTAGGGGAGGTCACGGCAGCGCTCGGCGACTCGGGGCGCGATTTTTCGAACAATCCCATCTCCGTGTGGGATTGGGCGACAGCGCGCCTTCGCATCGCCGATGGCACCATCTCCGGGAAAATCGCCAAGGACGACATTCTTCCCGCGTTGCTTAGCGGTGAAGGTAGTACCGATGAAATAATCGAAAAGCGCGGCCTGAAGCAGATCAGCGACTCAGGGGAGATCGAGAGGCTGGTCGACGAGGTGCTCGCCGCCAACGCGAGGCAGGTGCAGGACTACCGCGCCGGCAAGGAGAAGGCGTTCCATTCGCTGGTCGGGCAGGTGATGAAGGCGACCCGCGGCAAGGCGAATCCGGCGCAGGTGAACGAGCTGCTGAAGCGAAAGCTAAGCTAGCGCCGCTGGTTGAGGGCCGAATAGCGCTTCTTGTCGTCGTCGTAGCGCGCGTTGATGTTATCGGCCTCGCGCTTCTTCACTTCCAGAAGCTGCTCCTGCGCCTTGAGGTCGGCCTCGACGGTTGTCAGATCCTGTTGCAGCCCCGCCGGCAGATCCTTGCCCTTGAGGTCGTCGGCCTGCTTCTGGAAGCCGGCCTGCTGCTTGCGAAGCTCTTCGACACGGCTTGCGACCTGCTGCGTCGCCTTGGTGTTCTCCACGAGGGCGCGGGCGCGCGCGTCGTCGATGTCCTTCTCGCTGGTGTAGGTGGCCAGCAGCGCCTGGTTGCGGCGCGCCGCCTCGCGAGCGGCTGACTCCTCCTGGCGCTTGCGCGCTTCGGAGGCCTCTTTGGCCAAGCGCTCCTTCTCGGCTCCCTCGGGATCGATGCGCTTCATCACCAGGCCCTGGCCGTTCAGCAGCTCAACCGGCTTGCCCTGGCACTCGGCGGGAATGACGGAGCCGTAGTAACGCTTGCCGTCCTTGCCGACGCAGCGGTAGGTCTCGGCCTGGGAAGCGAGCGGAAGCGCGGCGAGCGCGAGAGCGGTGGCGATGAGTCTTGGGCTCATGGTTGTTGTTGTCCCTTCGCGCCGAATTGTAAAGGCCCGGCGCGCAGCGCCCTGTTAAAATTCCACACTTTCCAACGCTTTGCACATGCCCTGCGGCTTTCCACATGCTCTTCGCCGATAAATCCTTCATAGCCGACATGACGGCGAAGATGATGCTCGAGGTCAAGGCGGTGCATTTCTCGCAGGACAAGCCCTTCGTCTTCACCTCGGGCTGGGCGAGTCCGGTGTACATCGACGTCCGCAAGCTCATCTCGTACCCGAGAGTGCGCTCGGCCATCATCGATTTCGCGGCTGCCACCATCGTGCGCGACGTGGGTTTTGAGCAGTTCGACACGGTCGCAGGCGGCGAAACGGCCGGGATTCCGTATGCCGCCTGGATCGCCGATCGCCTCTCATTGCCGATGCAGTACGTGCGCAAGAAGCCGAAAGGCTTCGGCCGCGGCGCGCAGATCGAAGGCCACATCGAGGAGGGCGCGCGCACGCTGCTGGTGGAGGACCTCACCACCGACGGCCGCAGCAAGGTGAATTTCTGCAAGGCGCTGCGCGACGCGGGAGCGATCGTCGACCACGTGTTCGTGGTGTTCTACTACGACATCTTTCCGGAATCGAAGAAGATCATCGCCGACATCCAGGTGAAGCTGCTGCACCTCGCCACGTGGTGGGACGTGCTCAGGGTGGTGAAGCAGGGCGGGTATTTCGAGAGCCGCGTGATCGAAGAGGTCGAGCGGTTCCTGCACGCCCCCGCCAAGTGGTCGGCAGAGCACGGCGGCGTGTCCGCCTTCCCGGAATCCTGAAGCCCGTTTAGAAGCCGCTAGAATGGCGCGCCTCCATGCGCGTCATCACGCTGAACGTCAACGGCCTGCGCTCGGCCACCGGCAAGGGCCTGTTCCGCTGGCTCGCCGCGCAGCGCGCCGACGTGGTGTGCCTGCAGGAGATCAAGTGCCAGGAGCTCGACCTCGACGCGAAGCTGCACGGGTTGAGGAGCTTCTCCTCCTGCTATGCCTTCGCCGAGAAGAAGGGCTACAGCGGCGTAGCGCTGATGAGCCGCAGGCAACCCGACGAAGTGCGGCGCGGCTTCGCGAGCACCGAGTTCGACGCCGAAGGCCGCTACGTCGAGGCGCGCTTCGGCAACCTGTGGGTGATCTCGGTGTACCTGCCTTCCGGGTCCGCCGGCCCGCACCGGCAGGCGTCCAAATTCCGCTTCCTCAAGCAGTTCATCGGCCATCTCGAGGCTTTGAAGAAAAGAGGCCACGAGGTCATTCTCTGCGGCGACTGGAACATCGCCCACAAGGAAATCGACCTCAGGAACTGGCGCTCCAACCAGAAGAACTCGGGTTTCCTGCCCGAGGAGCGCACCTGGCTCACCCGGGTCTTCGACGAGCTGGGCTACGTCGACGTGTTTCGCCGGTTGAATCCGAAGCCCGAGCAGTACACCTGGTGGTCCAACCGCGGCCAGGCGTGGAAGAAGAACGTCGGCTGGCGCATCGACTACCAGATCGCCACCCCGGGAATCGGCGCCCGGGCGGTCAAGGAGTCGATCTACAAGACGAAGCGCTTCTCCGACCATGCGCCGCTGACGATCGACTATGACCACCCCCTGGCTTAGGGGCCTGCGTCCGTACCTCGAGCCGGCGCCGCTCGCGGCGCTGTTCCTCGGCATCTCCTCGGGGTTCGCCTTTGCGATGATTGGCGCGACACTGACCACGCGGCTTGCCCAGCACGGCT
>Ga0247687_1000022_pt1 | contig 21401 bp, 24 predicted proteins | sample CNK28_metaG_FD_183050 | JGI IMG/M metagenome (GOLD analysis project Ga0247687, IMG submission 183050) | Soil microbial communities from Purdue University Martell Research Forest, Indiana, United States - CNK28 | ecosystem: Environmental > Terrestrial > Soil > Temperate forest > Bulk soil... | reverse complement strand
AGCCGCTGCCGTCGAGCAGGATGATGGTCGAGCCGGGGCCGTGGCGGTGGGCGCGCTCGTAGGTGCCGGTCGGAAACTGCTCGACGTGGCAGGCCATGGTGTTGCGCGCCATGGCGAGATGGTTGTCGTCGTCCTCGACGCCCTGGCCCGCGGGATAGAGCTTCCATTTCCAGATGTTCGGAACGAAGTTGACGAGCGAGTGCGAATGGTGGCCGCGTTGCTTGGTCTTTCCGCTGCGGTCGCGCGGCACGGTGGGGAAGAACTTCTGCGGCGTTGCGCTGAAGTAATCCTTGCGGCCGTCGAAGCGCTCCGTGAACACGTAATCGTTGTCGAAGACGAAATCGGTGTGCCGGAACATGTCGATCAGCAGGGGCGCGTTGGTGATCGCCACCAGGCGCACGGGATCCTTGCCGGTATTGATGTGGCGGTGCCACGCATTGAGCGGCGATGGGAAGACGGCGCCTTTCTCCCACTCGAAGGTGAGCATGTCCTTCGGGTCACGCTGCCAGACCTGCGTGCGTCCCTTTCCGGCGAGGACGAGGGTCTGCTCCTCGAAGATGTGCCGCTCCGGATTGGTCTGGCCGCCCGGCGGAATCTCGGCGACCCAGGCGTCGACGGTTCCCGCGGTGCCCTCGAGGAAGATGTAGGCGCCGAGTGCTCCGACGCGCTTCCAGGGCTTCAGCTCGACCTTGTTGACGTCGATGGCGCCGCCCTCGTAGACCGGAATGCCTTCCTTCTGCAGGAAACGCCGGTAAGCGCTCGGCCCGTTGAAGACGACCGGGTCGTCGTAGGAATCGGTCCTCGGCTTCGACGCTATCGGCGCCTGCGCCGCCGCGCCGGGGCTGCGCACCACCGCCGCGGCGGCGACGCCGGACAGGCACATGCGCAGGAACTGCGAGCGCGTGAAGGAGATCTTTTCGATGGCGTTCCCGGTGGGTTCGCCGTGAGAATGAGGGGGAAGGCCGTCGTGCGAGTGCTCGTGATCGTGGCGGGAATGACCGTCATGCTCATGGTCATGACTGGGCTTGGCCATCGCGTTCTTCTCCTCGGAAAAGCTCTCTCTAACTATACTAGCCGTCACCGCATGGGCAAATCGCTGGACCACGAACAACGATACCGCGACGAAGTCGGCGAGCTGATCGCCGATTATGTGGTCAACGTCTCCGACAAGCTCGACCCGCGCGCCGAGCGTGGCGCCAAAGCCGCGCTCATCGATTCGATCGCCGTCGCCATTGCGGCGCTGCGGCACCCGGCGGCGCAGAATGCGCGCAAGCACGCCTACCGCTTTGCCACTCCCAAAGGCTGCGTCATTTGGGGGACGCCGAAGCGCGCCTCCCCTGAGCTCGCCGCGCTGACGAACGGAGTGCTGCTGAGGTGCCACGACTACAACGATTTCTTCGTCGGGCGGCGTAACAGCGGCCATTCGAGCGACATCCTTTCCGGCGTGATTGCCGCCGCCGAATGGACCAACGCGCCCGGGAAAAAGCTGCTGTCGGCGCTGGCCGTCGGGTACGAAATGGTGGGAGCGGCATTCGACGCGTTCTCGACCGCGAACGGCGGCTGGGACTATACGAACCTGATGGCCTTCGGCGCGACCGCCGCGATCGCCCGCTTGCTGGGCTTGGATGCCGGCCAGACGCGCGAAGCCATGGGCATGACCGTCACGCCGCACTTCGCGAGCGACGAGATTGAATCGGGCGAGCTCAACCGGCGTGGCGACCTCTCCATGTGGAAGCGCTTCAATGGCGCCGACGCCGTCCGCAATTCGCTGCAGGCCTGCCTCCTTGCGCAGGCGGGCGTCGAAGCGGCGGTGAGGCCCTTCGTCGGGAAATGCGGCTTCATCCAGAAGATGAACATGAAGGACGACCCGCTGCCCGTGCTGCGCGAGCGGCTGAATCCTGGCGAGCCTCTTACACGAGTGAGCGAGGCTTTCATGAAGCGCTGGCCGGTCGGCTCGGTGGCGCAGAGCGCCATCCAGGCGGCCATCCAAGCTCGCTCGCAGGTAAAGGACCTCTCCAAAATAAAAGAAGTGCGTGTGTTCGCGGAGGAAGGCGCCTACGATCACCTGGTCAGGATCCGCCAGGACCCGTGGAATCCGATCTCGCGCGAGACCGCCGATCATTCGCTGCCCTATATCGTGGCGGCCGCGGTCCTGGACGGCGCGATCGGAGTGACAAGCTTTGCGCCGAGGGCGGTTCTCAGGCCCGAGCGCCAGGCGTTCATCAAGAAGATCACCTGCACGCCTGCGCCGGAGCTCGGCTCGCACGCCATGGGCAAGCACAAGCGCGTGGAGATGGGCTATCTGTCGCGCGTCGAGATCCGGCTCGAAGACGGCACGGTCGTGCACGGCGACGCGCGGCCGTTCCCCGGGCACCACAAAAATCCCTTCACCGACGCGGACCTCAATGAAAAGCTGCGCGAGAACGTCGTGCCGATCGCTGGTGCAAAGCGCGCAGCGAAACTTACCGAGCTCCTGTGGAACATGGACAAGGTAAAGAGCGCGCGCGAGCTGACCAAGCTGCTCGCGTTCAGCAGCAAGATCGATATCGACAGCGCGCGAGTCCGGGAAAAATGAAAACGCCATGCTGACGCAAGAGCAGAACGAGTTCCTGACGCGCACCGGCCCCGGCACGCCCATGGGCGAGCTGTTCCGGCGCTACTGGATCCCGGCGCTGCTCGACTCGGAGCTGCCGGAGCGCGACGGTCCACCGGTCCGTGTCAAGCTTTTGGGAGAGAAGCTGGTCGCGTTCCGCGACACCGAAGGGCGCATCGGCGTCATCGACGAGTTCTGCGCGCATCGGGGCGTGTCGCTCTGGTTCGGCCGCAACGAGGAAAAAGGCCTGCGCTGTCCCTATCACGGCTGGAAATACGACTACACCGGGCAGTGCGTCGAGATTCCGTCCGAGCCGGACAATCACCGCCTCTGCCAGCGCACGAAATTGAAAAGCTACCCGAGCGTCGAGCGGGGCGGCGTCATCTGGATCTACATGGGGCCACCGCCCGAGAAGCCGCCGCTGCCGAACTTCGAATGGGTGCATCTGCCCGCGTCGCATCGGGTCACCACCAAGCGCTGGCAGGAGTCGAACTACCTGCAGGCGCTCGAAGGCGGCATCGATTCCAGCCATGTTTCGTTCCTGCACCGCGGGGATCTCGCCAGCGACCCCTTCCATCGCAACACGGCGGGAGCCAAATTCGCGAAATCGACCCGCACGACTTTCGACATCGTCGACGCGGAGGGCGGCCTGCTGATCGGCGCGCGGCGCGATGCGGATCCGGGCAACCATTACTGGCGCATCACCCAGTGGATCATGCCGTGGTACACGCTCATTCCGCCTTACGCCGGCAACGCGCTCAACGGCCACGCCTGGGTGCCGATGGACGACGAGAACTGCGTAGCGTGGTCGATGACCTTCCATCCCACGCAGCCGATTCCCGATGAGCATGTGGCGCTCATCAAGAACGGCAACGGCGTGCACGCCGAGCTGATACCGGGAACCTTCCGCCCCGTGGCCAACCGCACCAACGATTACCTGATCGATCGCGCCAAGCAGAAGAGCGGCCGCCACTACAGCGGCGTCAGGGGTCTCGCCATGCAGGATGCCTCCATCCAGGAAAGCCAGGGAACCGTCGCGGACCGAAGCAGGGAGCATCTCGTGACCACCGACCGTGCCATCGTCGCTGCGCGGCAGCGGCTGATCAAGGCCGGGCAGGAAGTGGCGGCGGGCGGCAAGGCGCCGGGCCTCTCGCCGGAGGCCCAGCTCGTGCGCTCGGCTTCTTTCGTCATCCCCGCGGAAGCCGAGTTCGAAACACATGCCCTGGATGCGGTGAAGTACCGAAAGGGCGAGCCGCACGTCGCCGTCTGAGGCCGTGGCCAAGTTGATCAAGTTCATTACCTGGGTCGCTCTGCTCTGCGCCGCCGCGTCCGGCTGGGCGCAGGACTATCCGTCGCGGACCATAGTGCTCGTCGTGCCATTCACTCCGGGCACTACCGCGGATTCGCTGGCGCGGCTGATGCAGCCGCACCTGTCGCAGCGCTGGGGCGTGCCGGTCGTCGTGGAAAACAAGCCCGGCGCGGCCGGCATGATCGGCATCGACGCGGTCGCAAAAGCCAATCCCGACGGCTACACCTTCCTCTTCACCTCGACCGCGTTCGGCACCATCGCGGCGATGAACCCGAAGCTCCCCTACGACCCCGACAAGAGCTTCGCCCCGGTCATGCTCCTCGGAACGAGCCCCTTGAGCCTCGTGGTGCCGAACAGCTTTCCCGCGCAGACCGTAAAAGAGTTCATCGAGCAGGCGAAGAAGCGGCCCGGCGAGCTCAACTATGCCTCGGCGGGCACCGGCAGCGTGTTTCATCTCTCGATGGAGCTGCTCCAGCGCGAAGCCGGCACCCGGATGGTTCACGTGCCATACAAAGGCACGCAGGGCGTGATCAACGACCTCATCTCGGGTCATGTGCAGGCCAGCATGATGGTGTTTCAGACCGCGCTTCCGCTCGTGCAAAGCGGAAGGGTACGCATGCTTGCCGTGATGAGCGCGCAACGAGCACAGACGTTGGCGGATGTACCGACCATCGTCGAAGCGGGTTTTCCGAACCTGGTCGTCGAAGCATGGACCGGCGTGATGGCGCCCGCCAAGACGCCGCCGGCGGTGATCGGCAAATTCAATGCCGAGCTCAACAAGCTGCTCGCCCTCGAGGACGTGAAGGCCGCCGCGGCCAGAATCGACGTCGCGCTCGCCGGTGGCGCGCCCGAGACCCTCGATGCCCTGGTGAAGAAGGAAATCAGGCAGTGGACCCGGGTGGTACGCGAGGCGAATATCAAGCCGGAGTGAAAATGACGACATCCATCGATTCGAATCCGGAGCTAGATCGCAGCGTTGACCAAGTGGATTTCGTGCACACCGGGCCGGGCACGCTGGCCGGGCGCTACCTGCGCCGCTCCTGGCAGCCCGTTTACCTGTCAGAGAAGCTCGCGAAGGGCAAGATCGTTCCGATTCGCATCCTTGGCGAGAATCTGGCGCTCTACCGCGGTGAAAGCGGAACGGCCCGCGTCATCGCCAACGAGTGCGCGCATCGATTGACTATGCTGTCGACGGGCTGGGTCGAAGGCGAAACCATTCGCTGTCGGTATCACGGCTGGCGTTACGACGAGTCCGGACAGTGCGTCGAGCAACCGGCGGAGCCGCAACCTTTCTGCGCCAGCGTGCGCAGGCTCGCCTCCTATCCCACGCACGAAGCTCACGGCTTCATCTTCGCCTACCTCGGCGAAGGCGAGGCCCCTGTCTTTCGCCCGCTACCCGGGCTGGAAGAGGGGGCTCGAGAAAGCTGGACGGCGTCCGCGTCGGTCGAAATGATCCCGTGCAACTATTTCCAGAGCGCGGAGAACATCATGGATGACGTCCATGTGAATTTTTCGCATCGGGATCACCTGGTGAACACCGCGGCGCGGCCCTACGTTCCAACGAAGACGTGGGCGCAAGAAACGCCGTTCGGGATCACGCAATTCCAGGAGCGCGGCGGGCACACCGACCAGCTTCACTTCATCATGCCGAACCGGTGCTTCCTCGCTCACCCGCTGCGCTCGGCGCGAGACGACAAGGCGTTCTGGTTCAAGGCGCTCTTCTGGTACGTGCCGATCGACGACGAGAGCCACCTGCACTTCCTCATCATGGTCTACCACACGAAGAGACGGGAACGCCCCGCCGACACTCCGGTCCACGAGGAGATCGAGGCAATCCTTTCCGGCCGGAAGAGCTGGGAAGACGTCGCCCGGCACCCCAATATCATCCGCATACAGGACGGGGTGGCGATCTGCGGGCAAGGAAGGATCGAGGACCGCTCGAGGGAACGACTGGGCAGATCGGACGCAGCGGTGATCCTGCTGCGCAGGGTCTGGAGGCGAGAGCTAGGACTGCTTAACGCCGGAAAATCCGTGACCGAGTTCGGAACACCGGAGCCTCAGGCCCTTAGGCAGGAGGAAATGGAAGCGATGGGGTTCAACGCTTGAAGCGCTTGGCAGGTCCGGGACCGACCGAAATCGGTCCCTGGCCCGGTGCCCGCATCGCCGTAAGTCAATAGGACGTCCATTCGTTGCACATGCAGCCCCGCTCGCCCGCGCAGCCGCATGTCGGGCCGCACGCGCATTTCCGCTCTGCATCGGTCATCGGCGCCGTCGCCGCGAGTTGGCAGCCGCATTGGCAGGCTTCGCCGGCACAGTTGCTGCACTTGCACAGATCATTGGTCGCGTAGTTCATTTGTAGCTCCGGGTTGGGTTTGACGTACATCACGTATCCGACGAGTGCATTGTGCCCACCCGCCTCGCGCGCGAATTGAAGGAAACCGCCGAGTTGCTTGAACGAACCGGCTGACTTGCGTCAGGCCGCCGGAACGAAGGGCGAGGCGATCTCGAAGAACTCTCCCCGCATCAGCACCGACGGCGGGATGCCGAACATCTGATGAAACGTGCGCGTGAGGTGCGCGGCGTCGGCGAAGTCGGAGGCATGTGCCGCATCGGCGATGGTGGACTGCCGGCCGATGGCCAGCATCGCCCGAGTAAGTTTGCGCCAGAGCATGTAACGCCGGAAGGGCAAGCCGACCTGGTCCTTGAAGAGATGCGCGAAACGGTCCGGCGAGAGATGCACGAGCGCCGCCGCGCGCTCGAGCGACATGCGCAGGTCCTCGGCTTCACGGATCTTCGTGAGCACCGTGGTGACGCGATGGTCGAGACGCCGGCTCGGCGGCGCTCCAGCGCAGAACGCGCGCACACAGTGGCGCACAAGGTCGGCCACATCCATGCTCTCGAGCGGCCGCTCGAAGAATGCGCGCAGCTCGTCAACGCAGCCTTTCAGGCGCCCCGCCGGGGCGATGGTGATGTCCTCGACAAGAACCGACTGCAGCCATGCGCCTTCGCTCGACTCCGGATCCACGAATAGCAGCACGCCTGTGGCACCGCGCGCATTGAACGAATGCTCGACGTCCGGACGGACGATGAAGCCTTGCCCCTCGCGCCAGTCGGCCCCCGCCTGTCGGATCGCGCCCGCGCCGTCGACCGCGAGGAAGATCTGGATCGCGTGATGCGAATGCGGCGGCACTTCGCCGCCCGCTTGCGCCGCCACGAGGAAGCCGCCCTCCCACAGGTACCAGCGGGGTTCGGGGCGCGCCGCGGTGGCGCCGCCCATCCAGACGGGGTCGCCTTTGCCTGGCGTAGCAGGTTTATTCAAGTCGCGCTGGATCGCTCGGATTCACGAAGGATACACGGCGAAGAAGCCGGAACCGGTCTTCGCCGTACACCACTGAATTGATTGGTAGGTCGTGGCGGATTCGAACCGCCGACCAACGGATTAAAAGTCCGCTGCTCTACCAGCTGAGCTAACGACCCGGAGTTGTATGCGGAAAGGCTTGAAGGGGCTGAATTTTATCAGCCCTCTCGGGTGAGGCGCCAGTATTGCCACTTCATCGTCGCTGCGGAGCCCGCGACGATCGCCGCAAACGTGATGATCGAGCCGAGCGCTAGGGTGGAGAACCCCGTGATCGCTTGGCCGATGGTGCACCCCAGGGCGGTGATGCCGCCAAAGCCCATCAGGATGCCGCCGAGGACGTGGAGCGCGGTGTCCTCGGCGTCGCGGAAGCCTTCCCAGTGGAAGGTCTTCGAGGCGATCGCGTAGGCCGCCGATCCGGCGATCACACCCGCCGCCGAGGCGATGCCGTAGGTGATGATCTTCGACTTGTCGGTCCAGAACATCAGGTACTCGAGCGTATAGGCGAGCGGCGAGACGAACGAGAACGACTCCATGCGCCCGCTGTTGGTGGCGACGAAGGCCTCCTGCAGCGTGTTCGGGTCCTCGGCGAGGTGCCCCATGTGCCCGCTCACGTACCAGCCGCCCACCACCACCAGCCCCGTCACGACCCCGCCGAGGGTGTAGTCCCGGGTCGCCCGGAACTCGCGGCTGGCGTAGACGAATGCGAGAAGCGCTCCGGCGAGGATGAGCGTGAGCACGATTCGACTCAGGCCCAGGAGCGACGGCAGGTCCTGTCCCGACGCCAGGGTGAGCGTCGCCTTTTCGAGCACGCCGACGCGAAACGCGCCCAGCACGCCGCGCAGCGTCATGTAGGCGGCGATTCCCAGGAACACGTACACCACGAGGGACTTGAGGCTGCCGCCGCCGATGCGGATGAGAGTCTTCGAGCCGCAGCCCGAGCCGAGCGTCATGCCGACGCCGAAGAGGAATCCGCCGACGAGGTACGAGAGCCAGGTGAAGTTCGGCCCGGGATAAATGGATTTCGACAGGTCCACCACGCCGGCCAGGTGCAGCGCGCTCGAGCCGAGGAGCGCCACCGCGATGGCGAGCAGCCACATGCGCATGCGGCTCAGGTTCCCCATGTTGATCCAGTCGGAGACCGCGCCCATGGTGCAGAAGCGGGTCTTGTTGCCGACCGCGCCGAAGACAAAGGCGAGCGCGAACGCGCCCGCGGTCACATAGGGGGCGAGCTGCGCTGGGGTTATCTCGACGATTGACGCGCCTTCTTGAGGCTCAGCCCTTCTTGGACGCGGCGAGGCGCTGCTTCGCGCTCGCGGCGGCGCTGCTCTTCGGGTAGCGCTGGATGACTTCCTCGAGCGTCTTCTGCGCGTTCCTGCGGTCGCCCATGGTTTCCTGGGAGCTCGCGATGCTCAGCAGCGCGTCGGGCGCCTTCTCGCTTTCGGGCCAGGACGCGAGGAGCTTGCGCTGCGCGGCGATCGCGCTCTTGTAGTCGCGCTGGCCGGAGTGCGCCATGCCGATCCAGTACTGGGCGTTCGGCGCGAGCGAGCTGTTCGGGTAGGTGACGAGAAAGCCCTGCATCGCCGAGACCGCGAGCGGGTAGTTGCCGAGCTTGAACTGGTCGAGCGCGGCCTGGTAGGCGCGCATCTCGCCGGCCTGCTGCGATTCGGCCGGTTGCGTCCCGCCTGGCGGCTGAGCCTGCTGTTGTTGCTGTTGTTGTAGTAGTGCGGCCTGCTCGTTCGCCTGCTCGAGCTTGCGGATGCGGGTGTCGATGTCGAGGTAGAGGTCCTTCTGCCGCTTGTCCGCGACCTCGATCTGGTTCGTGGCCACCTCGAGCTGGCCGCGCATCTTCGCGATGTCGCCGCGCAGCGCCTCGATCTGGCTCGCGATGTCGAGCATCGCCGAGCGGTCGCTCGCCCCGGCGAGCGCCGTCTCCATCTTGGTCATGCGCTCTTCCATCAGGCGGTTCTGCTCGAGCAGCTGCTGGCGCAGGGCCTCCACGCGACGGCGCGCTTCGTTGTCGTCGAACAGGCCCTGCGCGAAGCAGGGCACGGCGGTCAGGAGGGAAAACAGCGGCGCGAGGACCGCGGCGGCGGGGAAGCGCATCAGTATTCGCCGCTGTAGAGGATGTCGCTGCGGCGGTTCTTGGACCATGCGGACTCGTCGTGGCCGTCGGCCTGCGGCTTCTCCTCGCCCAGGCTCACCGACTCGATCTGGTTGTCGCGGGCGCCGAGCAGCACCAGCATCTTCTTCACGCCGTCGGAGCGTCGCTGGCCGAGGCCGACGTTGTACTCGCGGCTGCCGCGCTCGTCGGTGTTGCCCTGGATCAGGATCTTCGCCGAGGGATTCTCGCGCAGGTACTTGGCATGTGCTTCGACCAGGCTGCGGTACTGGTCCTTGACGTCGAACTGGTCCAGGTCGTAGTAGATCGAGCGCTGCGCGAGCGCTCCGGTCTTGAGCCTTGGATCGGCGCCGGTGACCGCGCCGGGCTTGGTGACGTCGATCTTCGCGATCGGCCCGGTCTGCGCGCCCGCGCCAGGCTTCTTGGTGGCGTCGGTGACCGGGGCGCCGCTGGCGTCGGTGCCTTCGGGGTTGGTGGTGCTGCAGCCGGCGATCAGGGCTGCGATGGCGATTGTGACGAGGATCGGGCTGTAGTACGCGCGCATGGCGTCTCCTTTTTGCATGGCGTGTCGGTTATTCGATGAAGGGGCCCCAGGCCGGCTCGCGCACATCGCCGCCTGTGGCTGCAGAGAGTCGTTGCTTGAAGCGGCCGTCTGCCGAGACCGCGGACAAGAGGCCCCGGCCGCCGATCACGGTGGCAAGCAGGATCATGCGGCCGTTGGGAGCGAAGCTCGGCGACTCGTCGCGGTCGCTGTCGGTGATGATCTGCACCTGCCTGTTCTCTAGGTCTTGTAGCGCCACCTGGAACTTGCCGCTGTTGCGCGTGATGTACGCGAGCTGCTTGCCGTCAGGTGAAGGACGCGGGGACACATTATAGCTCCCCTCGAAAGTCACGCGCTGCGGCTCCCCGCCGGTCGGCGGCATGCGGTAGATCTGCGGCGTGCCGCCGCGGTCGGACGTGAAATAAAGCCACTTCCCGTCCGGCGAGTACCTCGGCTCGGTGTCGATCGCCGACGAGGTCGTGATGCGCTTCACGTTGCTGCCGTCGGGGTTGAGCAGAAAGATCTGCGAGCCGCCCTCGCGCGAGAGCGTCACCGCCAGGGTCTTGCCGTCCGGCGACCAGGCCGGGGCGGAGTTGGAGCCCCTGAAGTTCGCGGCCACGTTGCGCTTGCCGTCGAGCAGCGAGTGCACGTAGACCACCGGCTTCTTGTTCTCGAACGACACGTAGGCGAGGCGCCGCCCGTCCGGCGACCAGGCGGGAGAGATGATCGGCTCGAAGGAAGCGAGCGCGGTCTCTGCCCCCTCGCCGTCGGCGTCGGCGATCTGCAGCTCGTAGCGATTGCCGCGCTTCACCACGTAGGCGATGCGGGTCGAGAACACGCCTTTGTCGCCGGTGAGCTTCTCATACACGAAGTCGGCGATGCGGTGCGCGGTCGCGCGCACCTGGTCCTTGGTCATCGTGTACGCGATACCGCCGAGCGCGGTCTGCTTCACGACGTCGTGCAGGCGGAAGCGCGCCTCGTAGCGCCCGTCGGGCCGGCTGGAGACCGAGCCCACCACCAGCGCGTCGGCGAGGCGCGAGCGCCATTCGGGGTAGTTCACCGTGGAAGCTTCGGTCGGGGTCGGGTTGAGCGGCGGCAGCTCGAGCGCGCGGAAGAGCCCGCTGCGCTCGAGGTCGGCGCGCACGATGGAGCTGATGGCCGTGGGGCCGAGGGCGGCCTCGCCGGCGAACGGCGCGATGGCGACGGGCGTGCGCTTCTCTGTGGCCCCGGTGATCTCGATCTGGAGCTGCGCGCGGGCGGCGGAGGCGGCGAGAGCGAGACCAATTGCAAACATCCAAAGGAAGCGCAATGGCACGCGTCGGATCCCGGTCGTGTGGTAGGTTGGGGTCACAGGCTAGTCTTTGGGCCGGAAGGTGAGTTCGAGCTCGCGGTAGAACGGCGTCCCCGCGACCGGCAGCGGCAACGGCGAGGATTTCAGGATCGCGCGGTGCACCGCCTCGTCGTAGGCCCCGTTGCCGCTCGACTTGACGAGCCGCACGTCGATCACCTCGCCGGTGGGCAGCTGCACGACCTTGAAGATGCACTGAGGATTGCCCTGCAGGTCCGCCGGCAGGATCCAGTTCCCACGGACTTTCGCGCGGACGCGATTGACGTATTCGGCGAGCGCCTTGTCGCGCGCCGTGGCGGCGAGTTGGCGCGCGGTCTTCTCGGATTCGGCCTTGCGCCGCGCCTCGTCCGCCTGGCGACGCTCTTCGTTCAGCTTCTCCTGCTCCATCGCCACCTGCTCGCGCAGCAGCAGCTTCTCCAGATCGTCCTTCGGCGGGGCCTTCGCCTCCGGCTTCGGCTTGGGCTTCGGCTTGGGCGGCGGCGCCTTCTCGACGATGTCGGGCTTCTTCACCTCGGGCTCGGGCGGCGGCTTGGGCGGTTCGATCTTCGGCGGCGCGGGCGGCGGGGGCTTGGGCGCCTCGACTACCGGAGGAGGTGGCGGCGGCGGAGCTTCCCACAGCTCCACGGTGACCGTGTCCCCCGGCCGGTTCTGCATGCGCACGCCTATGAACATGAAGGCAATTAGTACCGCATGGACCGCGAAGGCGAGCAGGAAGGCGCGCCCCAACGCGTAGTCCGGGCGGGCTCCGGCGTAGGTCAATGTACTCATCGGCAAACCATGAAGTAAGCCAACGTATTCATTGGCAAACCAAACGAGTAAGCCAACGTATTCATTGGCAAACCAAACGGGTACGCCAACGTACTCATTGCGCGACTTTGACCTGCAATCCAACCCTCGTGATTCCCTGCTTGCGCAGCTCGTCCATGACCTGGAGGACCGACTCGTAGCGCGCGTTCTTGTCGCCGCCCACGAGCACCGAGAGCTCCTCGTTCGCGCCGCGCGCGTTCTTCAGCACCTTGGCGAGGTCGGCGCGCGAGACGCTCGCCTCGTCGACGATGCGGCCGTTGCGGTCGCGCGTGCGCACCACCAGGCCCTGGTCGGCGCGCACGAACACCTCCAGCGGCACGACGCGCGGCGCGCTCGCCTTGCCCACGGTCGGCAGATCGATCACGGACGGGGTGATGAGCGGCGCGGTGACCATGAAGATGACGAGCAGCACCAGCATCACGTCGATGTACGGCACGACGTTGATGTCGTGCATTGGTCCGTGCTTGCGCCGTAGAGCGGGCATCTTCCTTACTTCACCGCCTGGCGATGCAGGATGTTGGAGAACTCTTCCATGAAGCTCTCGAAGCGGTTGGCGAGGCGCTCGATGTCGTGCGAATAGCGGTTATAGGCGACCACCGCAGGAATCGCCGCGAAGAGGCCGATCGCGGTGGCGACCAGCGCCTCGGCGATTCCGGGGGCGACCTGGGCGAGGGTCGCCTGCTGGACGTTGGCGAGGCTGCGGAACGCATGCATGATGCCCCACACCGTGCCGAAGAGCCCGACGTAAGGGCTCACCGAGCCGGTCGAGGCGAGGAAGGCGAGGTGGCGCTCGATGAAGTCCATCTCGCGCTGGAAGGTGGCGCGCATCGCGCGGCGGGCGCCGTCGACCATGTTGGTCGGGTCGGTGCCGCGCTGGCCGCGCAGCTTGGCGAACTCGCGAAAGCCCGCCTCGAACACGCGCTCGAGGCTGCCGATGCTGTGGCGGTTGTTCACCGCGCCCTGGTAAAGGGTGTTCAGGTCGTTTCCGCTCCAGAACTCGCGCTCGAACTTGTCGGTCTGCGCGTTGGCGCGCCGGATCGAGAACCACTTCTGGAAGATGAACATCCACGACATGAACGACACGCCGAGCAGGAGGAACATCACTATCTTGACGACGAAGCTCGCATGGACGATCAGCGTCCAGATGTCGAGGTCTTGGGTTCCGTTCATTTAAACGCCTGTTGTAGTTCTACCGGCACACGCGCCGGCTTCATTCGATCTCGGTCGACCGTGGCGAGGACTACCTCCGCTTCGACCAGCAGCTCGGCACCGCGTTCCACCCGATGGCGGAACACCAAGCTGGCGCGGCCCATTTTAACCACTTCGGCTGACACCGATAGCATGTCGTTGAGGCGCCCGGGGGCGTGGTAGCGCGCCTTGAGCTCGTGGACGAGGAATAGTACGCGCCGCGCGTCGGCCAGGTGCGCAAGGTCGAGGCCGAGCGCGTGGAGCAGCTCGCTGCGGGCGCGCTCCATGAACGCGAGGTACTGGGCATGGAACACCACGCCTCCGGCGTCGGTGTCCTGGTAGTACACCCGGACCGGGACCCGGATTCCTTCCTTCAAGGTCCTTAAGTATCCCTTAAGAGTTTGAGACCTTCGGCATCAGGCCGGCATGCTACCCGAGCGCCACGCATAGCGCCGACAAGGCACCCTGATAGTCGTTCAGCATGTTGATGACGGTGCGGTCGCCGTCGCGGACCATCACGACCTTGGAGGCATCGTTGAAGAGATCGGCGTCGGCCTTGCCCACGTAAAAGCCGCCACGATGGCCAGTGCGGCCGGGTACCGCGGTTTCATTCGCACCTCCCCTGGTTGCTCCGTTTCCCCTTAAACGCCGCGCGGCGCGAAAAGGGTCAACCAGGGTCAGCGGCCGGGCGCGCCGTCCGACAAGCCGCTAAGAAGGTCCGGGGGATTGCCGGGGGCGACGAGCCCGAAATGGCGGTAGGCCGAAAGCGTGGCGACGCGGCCGCGCGGGGTGCGCTGCAGGTAGCCCTGCTGGATGAGGAAGGGCTCGAGGACGTCCTCGATCGTGTCGGCCTCCTCGCCGATGGCGTGCGCCAGGTTCTCCACCCCGACCGGCCCGCCCGAGAACTTCTCGATCACCGCGAGCAGGAGCTTGCGGTCCATGAGGTCGAGGCCGAGCGCGTCGACGTCGAGCATGCGCAGCGCCGCCTCCGCCACCGGACGCGTGACCGTGCCGTCGGCCTTGACCTGCGCGTAGTCGCGCACGCGCCTCAGAAGGCGGTTCGCGATGCGCGGCGTGCCGCGCGCGCGCCGCGCGATCTCGACGGCCCCGTCGTCGGCGAGCCTCACCTCGAGGAGGCTCGCGGAGCGGCGCACGATCCTCGCGAGCTCCTCCTCCGTATAGAACTCCAGGCGCGCCACGATGCCGAAGCGCTCGCGCAGCGGGTTGGTCAGCATGCCGGCGCGGGTGGTGGCGCCGGCGAGGGTAAAAGGCGGCAGGTCGAGCTTGATCGAGCGCGCCGCGGGTCCCTCGCCGATCATGATGTCGATCTGGAAATCCTCGAGCGCCGGATACAGGATCTCCTCCACCACCGGCGAGAGGCGGTGGATCTCGTCGATGAAGAGCACGTCCTTCGGCTCGAGGTTCGTCAGGATCGCGGCGAGGTCGCCGGGACGCTCGAGCACCGGGCCCGAAGTCTGGCGCAGGTTCACGCCCATTTCGCGCGCGATGATGTGCGCGAGCGTGGTCTTGCCGAGCCCCGGGGGGCCGAAGAGAAGCACGTGGTCAAGCGCCTCGCTCCGCGCGCGCGCCGCCTGGATGAAGATCTCGAGCTGCCCGCGCACCTTTTCCTGCCCGACATACTCCGCGAGCGTCGCTGGCCGCAACGCCCGCTCGATCTCGCCTTCCTGCGGCGAAGCCGGGCGCTGCGAGATGATGCGGTCGGTTTCGACGGCCATCCCGGCATTCTATAGGGCCGAAAAAAAAGCCGGGCAAGCCCGGCTTGTTTTTCAGGGGACCCCGTGGATCAGGGTCGGTCAGAACGTGTATTGCGCCCCTAGCAGCACGCCGACCGCCTCCGGCTTGAAGCCATCCTTTTCCTTGAAGTCGTAATTCTGATACTCCACGACCACACAGAGATTCTTGTGCACCGCCCCTTTCATGCCGAGTCCAAACAGCGTGCCGTTGCGCTTGTCCTTGGTGTCGACTGATGCGGCCTGAAACTTTGCCTGCGCGGTGCCGATCCGCGCATAGATGAGCGCGCTCGCCCCGAGCTGAAGCCCCGGCAGGATGGACACGGCGGCGGCGTCTTTTAACTCGTCCGAGAACTCCTCCCCGTCGAACTTGAGGGTGGCTTTCCCGATCTGGTTCGAATAGCTGGCCTCCACCGCCAGGTGGAGGATGCCCAGGCCGAATCCATACCCGACGTTGCCGTTGAAGCCGCCCTGATGGTCCTCGGAGCTGCCGGTCCCTCTCAGACCGGGAACCCCGAAGAAATCGTCCAAGGTCTCGAAGGCTTTGAACCTCGTGAAGCCGCCGCCGATATAGAACCCATCGAACTGCGCCATGCTGGCTGAGGACACTGCCATACCCGCGACAGCCAGCAGCGCGGTGAACGCGATCTTCCGGATGGACACGAAACCCCCTTTTTCTTGTTGTTTATCTTCTTGTTTGTCGGGCTTTGACCGAGCGACTGAACAATACTGGTCCCGGCAGGGGAAACCGAGGAAATAGCGCACAAAAAAGAAGGGCGGCCGGGGGGCCGCCCTTCCTTCCGATCGTCTTTCTTATTTGTGGTCCGATCAGAACTTGTAGGTCACGCCGACCGCGAACACGTCGAGATCAAATGTGCCGCCGATGCTGTCGCCGCCCATCGAGCCATAGCGCTGCCATTCGCCACGCACGCCGAGCTGAGGGTTGAAGTTGTATTGCACGCCGACCCCGAGGGTCAGATCGGTGTTGGTTTCCTTCTGGCTTCCGCTGAAAGCACCGAGCGTCGCGCTCGCCTTGGCCTCGCCCCGATAGAAGCCCAGCTTGCCATAGACCGAGAACTGCTGGTTGAGCGGAAGCGCGCCCACGCCCACGACCTCGAATGCGTTCGACTTGACCTCGAGGGTCGCTGCGGGCACGGCGACGGTAGCGTTGACCTTGCCAAAATCCGTATAGCCCGCCTCCACCGCGAAATTGCGGTTGATCTTGTAGCCGCCGAAGATTCCAAAGGCGGTGTCGGTGTCCTCGCAGCTGGCGCCGGTGCAATCGATATCGACTTTGGACTGGCCGATGCGCGCGCCGGCGTAGAAGCCCTGGTCGGCGGATTTGGCCTGCGCCATCGCGGCGGAAGAAACCACAATACCCGACGCTGCGAGGAAGGCGGCAATGGTTGTTTTCTTGAGCGACATGCTTTCTCTCCCTTTGTTTGGATTTGTAAGGCGCCCGAAAGATACGCGCCCCTACCGCCGCCGAACGAGGAAAAAACGCAGGGTTGTTGGCCGGACACCACGCGGCCGCGAGGCATACTTGGCAAATCGGACCTGTTGATAAAACGGTACGGCAAAAAGAAAGGGCGGCCTCGTGGCCGCCCTTCCAAATTGCCTCTTTTTCCTATTCTTGGATCAGAAGCGCCAGAGCGCACCCACGCTCAGCACGTCGATGTCATTGTCGCCGGTGCTGAAGCCGGCCACGTCGGGCGACTTGACTCCGCTGTAGCGAGTCCATTCGAGCCGCAGGCCGAGATTGCGGTTGAAGTCGTACTGTCCGCCGAGCCCGTAGAGAAGGTCGGTGGTGGTCTTCTTGCCCGAGGCGACGCCACCCAGCTTGACTTCGGCGTTATAGAAGCCGAGCTTGCCGAAGACGGAGAAGTTGTTACCCAGCCCCCAGCTGCCTACGCCCTCGATATCCCACGCGTTCGCTTCCGCGGTCACGTTTCCGCCGAGAACGCTGGCGGAAGTTTCACCGAGAGGCGCATAGCCGCCTTCCACGGCGATGTTGGGATGAAACTTGTAGCCGCCGAAGATTCTGTACGCGGTGTCTTTGTCATCGCACGAGCCGCCGCCATTACAGTCGGACTTCGATTGGCCGACGGAGGCGCCGGCGTAGAAGCCCAGGTCCGAGTTGCCGCCCCTGGCTTGCGCCATGGCGAGAGTCGGAAGCGCGGCGAAAGCTGCGACAACCGTTGCAGCGAGAACTTTCTTTTGCATCAGCATGGGGAATCCTTCAAAAGGAGTTGCGACATTGCGTCCAAAGGTTACCCTCCCCAACTTTCTCGATGGGTGACCCTACGCAATAGGTTCGCTAAAAGTGTTATCGGCCAGTCGCGCTGTTGTGCGGCAGCCACAACGCCTGTTTCAAAACTTTCGGGAACCTGTAACGAGGATCGCTGTCGCCGCGCTACTGCAAAATGCAGACCGATTAGAACTTGTATAGGAAGCCGACGCTCACGACGTCGACTTCATTGCTCGCGTCGTAGCGCTGCCACTGCAGGCGCGCGCCTAGCTTCGGATTGAAGTCGTACTGCCCGCCGAACCCGAGAGTGAGCTCCGTGCTGTCGTCCGAAACGCGCAGCCCGTTGACCGTGGCCTCGGTCTTGATCTTGGCGAGACCGGCAAGGCCGTAAATGTAGAACTGATTGCCGAGCGGAAACTTGCCGAGGCCGATGAGCTCCCACGCGCTCGCTTTAACCTCCCTGCCTCCCGCGGTCGCGTCGCCGAAATCCGAGTAACCGAACTCGGCGGCGAAGCTGCGGTTGATCTGGTAGCCGCCGAAGATCTTCAACGCGGTATCGCTGTCCGGCCCGAGATCGGCGCTTCCAAGCGAAGCGCCGGCGTACCAGCCGGTGTCAGCAGGTTGCTTCTGCGCGAGCGCGCCGCCGCAGCCGAGCATCGCGGCCATGGCGAGCACCGTTGCAATCGATCCCTTCCTGGTCATAGACGTCTCCTTTTATTTTGCCAATGCCTTGAGCGCGGCGCGGATACCTTCGGCCACCGGAACGCCCGGCGCAAGACCTTTGATTGCTGAATGCGCTTCTTTCTCGCTGTAGCCCAGCGCAAGAAGCGCATTCACCACGTCGCTCGGCCGCTCCTGCGCCGGGGCGCTGACCTCCGCGAGCTTGCCTTTCAGCTCGAGAAGCAGCCGCTCCGCCGTTTTCTTCCCGATGCCCGGGATGCGCGTCAGGCGCCCCGCATCCTGGAGCGCGATCGATTGCGCGAGGTCGGCGACCGAAAGCCCGGAGAGGACCGAGAGCGCGGTGCGGGCGCCGATGCCGGAGATGCGGATGAGCTGGCGGAACGCCGCGCGCTCTTCGAGCGTCGCGAATCCATACACCGTGTGCGCATCCTCGCGCACGACGAGATGCGTGTGGAGCGTCACCGGATCGCCGGTCGCGGGCAGGCTGTAGAAGGTGCTCATCGGCACGTCGACCTCGTAGCCAACGCCCGCGACGTCGACGAGCACCTGCGGCGGATTCTTGGCCACCAGCCGTCCGCTCAGCCGCCCGATCATCCGAGTCTTCCTCTTCTAAGGCGAAGACCCCTGGTGGAAATCGAACCAAGTTGTGCGCCATGCGCATGGCAGATGGCGCAGGCGAGCGCGTCGGCGGCGTCGGGCGAGGGCTCGCCGGGAAGCGCCAGCAGGCGCCGCACCATGTGCTGGACCTGCTCCTTGCGGGCGTGGCCGTTGCCCACCACCGACTGCTTCACCTGCAGCGCGGTGTATTCGGCGACCGGCAGGCCGGCCAGCACCGCGGCGCAGATTGCCGTGCCGCGCGCCTGGCCGAGCGCCAGGGTCGACTGCGGATTGACGTTGACGAACACCTTCTCGACCGCGACCTCGAGCGGGCCGTGCGCGGCGATGATCTGGTTCAGACCTTCGAGGATCGCCTTGAGGCGTTGCGCGAGGTCGCCCTCGCCGGACTTCACGCAGCCGCTCGTCACGTAGCGGAGCTTGCGTCCGGCGCTCTCGATTACGCCGAAGCCGGTGATTTGCAGGCCGGGATCGATGCCGAGAATTCTCAGTGGATCATCCGGTCAGTCGATCACCGCGGTGGTGTAGACGTCCTGCACGTCGTCTAGGTTTTCCAGCGCGTCGACGAGCTCGCGCATGCGCGCCGCCTCGGGACCCTTCAGCTGGGCCTCGGCGGACGGCTTCATGATGATTTCGGCAAGCTCGGCCTTGAGGCCCGCCTTCTCCAGCGCCGCCTTGACGCCGGCGAAATCGCCCGGCGCGCAGATGAGCTCGACCGAGCCGTCGTCGTTCGCGATCAGGTCCTCCGCACCGGCCTCGAGGCCCGTCTCCATCACCCGGTCCTCGCTGGTACCGGGGGCGAACACGAACTGCCCGACGTGCTTGAAGAGGTAGGCGACCGAGCCGTCGGAGCCGAGGTTGCCGCCATTCTTCGTGAACGCGTGGCGCACCTCCGCCACGGTGCGCGTGCGGTTATCGGTGAGGCAGTCGACCAGCACCGCGGCCCCGCCGGGGCCGTAGCCTTCGTAGCGCGCCTCCTCGTAGGTGACGCCCTCGAGCGCGCCGCTGCCGCGCTTGATCGCGTTGTTGACGCTGTCCTTGGTCATGTTGGCCTCGCGGGCCTTGTCGACCGCGAGGCGCAGGCGCGGGTTGCTGTTGGGATCGCCCCCGCCGAGCTTGGCGGCGACGGTGATTTCCTTGATGAGCCGGGTGAAGACCTTGCCCTTCTTCGCATCCGCGGCCGCCTTGCGGTGCTTGATGTTCGCCCATTTGCTGTGACCCGCCATGACGCCAATTCTAAAGGTAACATTCGGCGCCATGCCGTCGCCTCTGCTCATCGCCAAGAACGACACGACGGAGCTCGTGCTCCTGCCGGCTCTCGCGAACCGCCATGGGCTCATCACCGGCGCCACCGGCACCGGCAAGACCGTGACGCTGCAGGCGCTGGCGCAGCGCTTCTCGGAGATCGGCGTGCCGGTGTTCATGGCCGACGTGAAGGGCGACCTCTCGGGCGTCGCCAAGGCCGGCGGCGCCAATCCGAAGGTGGCCGAGCGGCTCAAGTCGCTCAAAGTCTCCGTGCCCGTCGAGGGCTGCCCGGCGGTGTTCTGGGACGTGTTCGGAAGCGCCGGCCATCCTGTGCGCGCCACCGTCTCCGACATGGGGCCGCTGCTGCTGGGCCGCATGCTCGACTTGAACGAGACGCAGGCAGGCGTCCTCGCGCTGGTGTTCAAGATCGCCGACGACCAGGGCTTGCTGCTGCTCGACCTCAAGGATCTGCGCGCGATGCTCCAGCACGTGGGCGACAACGCCGCGCAGTTCAAGACCGCCTACGGCAACGTCTCGACCGCCTCGATCGGCGCGATCCAGCGCGGCCTGCTGGCGCTCGAGACGCAGGGCGGCGCCAAGTTCCTCGGCGAGCCGATGCTCGACATCGGCGATCTCATGCAGACGCGAGGCAGCAAGGGGGTGGTGAACATCCTCGCCGCCGGCGAGCTCATGCATTCGCCCAAGCTCTATTCGACCTTCCTCCTGTGGCTGCTCTCCGAGCTCTTCGAGCACCTGCCCGAGGTCGGCGATCCGGAGAAGCCGAAGCTCGTGTTCTTCTTCGACGAGGCACACCTCCTCTTCAGCGAGGCGCCCAAGGCGCTGCTCGAGAAGGTCCAGCAGGTGGTGCGGCTCATCCGCTCCAAGGGCGTCGGCGTCTACTTCGTGACCCAGAACCCGCTGGACGTGCCCGAGACGGTGCTCGGTCAGCTCGGCAACCGCGTGCAGCACGCGCTGCGCGCCTTTACCCCGCGCGACCAGAAGGCGGTGAAGACCGCGGCCGAGACGCTGCGGCCCAACCCGAAGCTCAACGCCGAGAAGGCGATCACCGAGCTCGGCGTGGGCGAGGCGCTGGTCTCGCTGCTCGACGAAAAGGGCACCCCCTGCATGGTCGAGCGCGCGTTCGTCGTGCCGCCCGGGAGCCAGATCGGGCCCATCACCGACGACGAGCGCGCGAAGCTCATCCAGTCCTCCGACGTCTTCGGCCACTACGAGAAGGCGGTGGACCGGGAATCCGCCTACGAGAAATTGAAGGGCCGCACCGAGGCGAAGCCGGCGCAGCCGGAGGAAAGCGCGAACCCGGTCCACGACCCGGTGCACGACATCCTCTTCGGCCGCACCGGGCCGCGCGGCGGGCGCCAGACGCAGGGAATCATCGAGGCGGTGACGAAAAGCGCCGCCCGCAGCATCGGCTCCGAGCTCGGCCGGCAGGTGCTGCGCGGCGTGCTGGGGTCGATCCTCGGCGGGAAAAAACGTTGAGTAGCCGGCCCTGAGCGCCGCGACCTATCGCGGCTGGGGCATCGCCTTCGCCGTCCTCGGCGTGCTCACGTTCTCGCTGCGGCCGATCCTCATCAAGCTCG
>Ga0247687_1000016_pt1 | contig 24243 bp, 23 predicted proteins | sample CNK28_metaG_FD_183050 | JGI IMG/M metagenome (GOLD analysis project Ga0247687, IMG submission 183050) | Soil microbial communities from Purdue University Martell Research Forest, Indiana, United States - CNK28 | ecosystem: Environmental > Terrestrial > Soil > Temperate forest > Bulk soil... | reverse complement strand
CCCCTCTTCGTTCACTGCAGAGGTGATAATCTCCTTCATCTGGTCGTGGGTAAATCCGAGCGGAGCCAAGTCTTCAGTAATCCACTTGCGGAAGTTCCCGCGATGTAACTCGGCACCTTCGCCTGTAGCCATCAGGTAGATGCCGTGCTTACCCGAAGCCCACGGAACGGTGTCATCTTCCCCGGTCAACTTGTCCACCGGCTTAACTGGAGTGCCCGACTCGTCACCGGCGTCAATGGCGGCGCGCTCCATTTGGGCTACCAAGTCATCTTCAGGCGTCGTCTCTGCAACGCCGCCCATCTCGCGTTCACCGCGTATGACGGCGCTGCCCGCCTTCTGCGCCTCTTCACGCGTCTTGAACCCGGGCTCGACCTTGCCCCGGAACTGGAGCGTGTAACCGGTCTCGTCCGAACCGGTGATTAATGGTACTTGTGCTTCTTGGGCCACTGCTTCGGCGCGTGGCTGAACTCCCGCGCCACTGACTTGGGCGGGCACTTGCCCTGCGCCTTGCTCGGGTTGTGCGCGCACAGCGCCATGAACCTCTGCTGCTTCTTGCTTACGGCTGGCATAGTAATCCTTTAGTTGAGCTTGGATGGTTTTCGGAACAGGGAAGTAAGAGCGTGGGTGACCATAGAGTCCAGCGAAGGCGGCTGACTCCAACAACTCACCAGCAGTTGGGAGTCGCTTCTCAATTAGCCCGGTCTGCGCGGCGGTGATACCGGCCTGCGCACCAACCTGAGCGGCAAGACCAGCCACAGCACGTTTCTCAGCTTCCTCAGCGGTTCCACGTAGAACCCTGGGGATAGCCATTGTGGCCTTGATGGCTTGGCCGGGTGCGAGTTCGAATGACGGTAGTGCGGATGCGAGTCGCCCAGTGATAGCAGCAGCGGGATGCTCCTTGGCACCGGCCTCGGCCTTTTCAAGAAAGCCAGGCGCTAAACGCTGTAGCAGTTTCTGCTGACCAAACTCAGCGGCCAGGCCAGCGGCACCAGCGCCGAGTAACCCGGTTGCGGGCGGAATAAGTCCAGCGAACGGACCGATGAAAGGAGCGGCAGCTTCAGCCACCGGCACGCCCAGGCCCATGCTCGGCGTAAAGGCCGCAGCAGCGGCGGCACCAGGTGCAACACCGAGTGCGGCCGCACGGCCAGCGGTTGCGAGGGTTCCAGGGGCTGGCTCGGCTTCCTTTCCACCAAGCCATTCTTGAATAGCTTTTTCAACCTGCTCTGGTGAGAGGTCGTCAGGAAAAGAAACGGTGCCCTTGTTGGGGACATCAACAATCATCAGTATTCAGCGAATGGGTCTTCTTCCTCTGGAAAGAGGGGTTGGACCAAATTCTTAGCACCCTGACCTACGGCGGGGGCTAGTTGACTCACTCCACCATAAATGTTCTGCGCCCCTTGTCCAATTATGGGAGCTAGAGTTTGCCATCCACCCATGAGAGGTGCGGCTAGGCCTTGAGCTCCGCGACCAAGTGCATTCAACGTGGGCATGAACGGCGCGCCGAGATTGCTTAAGCCGCGCTGAGTAATGCCAATCTGTGGCACTTGCTGTGCAGCCTGTAACAGTCCGGGCGGTATTGCCGGACCAACTGATTGTCCGCCTTGCTGCCCAAACCCTGGCGGGGTTTGAATGTTCGCTGTGCCAGGTCGCGGCATCACAGCGGCACCTCCGCTCCAATCCGCTCCAGGCTGAGGCGCTGCAGGAGCAGCGGCACCTACGGGCTCAATCTTGCCAGAAGCTGGATTATACCGATACTGCGCACCTCCCGGTGCCGCAAGAGGAGCTGGCGCTGATAATCCCGACCCAGTATACGCGGCCTCAATCTGCCTATCCAAAGCTTCAATAGCGTCTTCTTTCTTCTTAGCCGCCTGATAATTCTTCAGCGTAGCCGGGTCCATCTTTGTGGGGTCCATAGAGAGGACCGTTTTATCAGCATCGGTGAGCGAGGCTTCGAGCTTGTCGCGCCTGCGCTCCAGCTCTCGCCGCTGTTCGTTGCGCATCTGGCGCGATTCAATGTCGTCCCCAGGCAACCGTACCTGTTGCATTCTGTAACCACCGCCCTTCTCTGGAATACGCAGGAACGGAACATTCCGTCCCTCGACGTCGATATTCTCTAGCTCGGGCGGTGCGATAGTCTGCTTGTCTTGCCACACGCTGCGAGCCAACTGGCCGTAACCGGCGGCTGATTCTCCGGTGCCAGGGAAGAATCGCAGGAAACCCTCGGCGGGGTCCTTATCCGGATTGTCATTAAGCCACTGCTGAAATTGTTGCTGCGCCTGCAGGGTGCGCGCCGCCTCTTGAATCCTGATATCGTTGACTGCTTTGGCTTGCTCCAACTGCTGCTTCCGGATGCTAATTTCCTGTTGCTGGTACGCACGAGTCTGGGCTAGGCGCTCTTGGTCCAGTTGGTTCTGCCGTTCGTTTTCCTGCTGCTGCAGCATCAACCGCATCTGGGTTAGGTTGGATTCCTGCGCCAGGCGCTGTTGCTCTGCCTGAATAGCGGAACCGGCGCGTAGGCCACCGAGCCATTCTGCGCCAAGGTCAATCGGTCCTGGAATCCACGGAGGTAAAGGAAGGGCCATAATCAACCAAAGATGTCTTCACCAAAAAGGTCAGGCGAATAGTTATCAAACGGCATGCCGGTTTGCCATTGGTCTCCGCCGGTAGAACTATAAACCGGGTCCCAGTTCTCGCCTGCATCCCAGAAGTCGTCGTACTGCTGTGGTCCAATTGGTGATGGGTACTGAGTGGCGTAGCCCTGCCTGTCGGACGGAGGATTCTGTCCGCCAAGAGCAGGTGTCCCAGTCGGGTATCCGGGATAACCAGTGAAGGGCGTAGAAGGCACACCGGCCGGTGGCTGGAACCCCTGCTGCGGTCCAGCGGCGCGACCACCCATATTGGCTCCTAGCATTGCCGCGTTAAGTTTCTCCGCTGCGGCTGCTCGTGGGTCAGGCGCTGACGCTAAAAGGTTGGCTAGGTATTGACTCGCCTGAGTGTCGCCTGGGCTCACCAAGAACGATGCTGGGTTAAACTGTTGTCCGGTCGGCGTGCGACCAATAGCGCCAGTAAGTTCGCTCTCGCCTTGCTGTTGCAAACCTAGAGAGGTTAAGCCCAGAGAGCGGAGAAGGGCAGTGTTCGCATTGGGCGAACCTATGGAACCAGTAGCAACACCACGTTCAGCCGCCATCTGGGCAATCTGGTTAGCCACATCCTGAGGCACCTGTCCTTTGAGCAGCGACAATATGTTTCCAGAGGACTGACCGAGCATGGACTGATACCCTGGAAGGTTAAGCCCGTACGGCAGCGCTGCGTTGTTTGCAATCGTTGTGTTGACGCCAGTCGTCAGACCACTGAGGCCACCGAGGTTTCCCTGGTTTCCGCCAATCGCAGTGCGCTGCGAAGAGAACGGGTCAGGCACCTGTGGGTAACCGCCATACGGACCAGCGCCGGGCTGAGGGTTTGAGGGCTGAATATTACCAGGTGAAGCGGCGGGCGCAGATGGAAGACCGGAATTCGACGCGGCGGGGAAGCCCAGCAGTCCTGACCATATATTTGAGCCCGATGGCGTACCGCCCGGACCGAACGCGCCACGCTGCGCGTTCATTGGATTGCCCCCGACCGCAGACGTGGTGCCTGGGGCAATGCTGCCAGAGTATGCTGGAGCCCCGCCTGGCTGTTGAGTCGGAGCACCTGGCGCACCTGGAGCGCCTGGCGGCGCTGTTGAAGGCCCAGCCCACGCGTACCTCAAGTTTTGATTTTGGGAGTACGGCCCAACCGACATGAACGGCGAGTTGTACCCCGAGCTAGTAGTTACTGGCATATCACATTAGGGTTCCAACCATTTTTCGTTCTAACCTAGCCGAGCCAAACACCGAGACCTCGATGGCGGGATTATCGATGCCAAGGTAGTGAGCTAGCTCCCCATTCAAATACCGCACCGCGTCTTTATGCTTCAGCGCTTCTAGCTGCTTAGATTGCGGGCTGTCCATTGTTGAGTAACGCACAGCCATGGCTTCCTGCTTGAGCGCTTCCAAATTCTGGATGAGGCAATAGTCCGTGTCGGCTGTCACAGGCTGAAACTCCAGTTTCACTATCGCGTTAATCTGAACACTCGACGCTGGCTGAGTCGGCGAGCAAGGGTTAGGACCAGTGAAGCTGCAGCAATTGAACGGTAGGTTGGAGAAGAAGTACCGACGATACCAGGCAGTCGTCTCGGCTGGTTGCATCGTAACGAGTAACACCTGCGCACCAGTGGTCGGGTCCACCTGGAACACCTGCACTGGGAAATTGGTGATGTCCTTCTGGATGCCAGTGATGGAGTTGAACTGTTGCGGCCACTGCACGAACGGCAACTCTAGGCTTTCGAACTGGCCCTGAGCGCGCTGGAAGAAGTCCTGCGTGAAGATGGTCTTGTCGTTGTTGTCGGTGCCCTGAATCATCACGCGCTTATCGGCGTCGCTGGCGTCAGTGGCGTACGCGCGCAGGAATTGCGGCGGGCTGGACAAGTCGACAAACGTGGGTGCATTGTTCCGCGAATAGACCTGCGGCGCGAAACACCCGCAGTGTTCCTGCTGGAACAGCTTTGGCAGTCGGCCGTTCCCAAAGCGCAGGAACTCCACGAACTGGTTGTTAGTCGTTACCGGCCGGTTGCAAATATCAATGAACTCCAGACGCGCGATACTGTTGTCCAGCGTCACGAAAGGGGTGGAGCGCGAGACCGTGAACTGCACCTCGGCAAAAGTTCCGTACCAGGATTCCTCACCCGCTTCTTTACAATACAATAGTCGTCGTTGGGCAGAATTAACTACCTCTGCCACCCCGGCGATATCGCTCTGACACAAACCCACGCTGGTCGGGAGAGAGGAGACTCGACAATCGTAGAGGCGAAGACGCTGCATAGCTGGTTTTACGCTCCAATAGGTGTTTGGTCAAGCATGGTCGCAATCATGAGACCGTATAGGGGCTGGGGTCCGGCACGCCGAAGTTACTAAAAGTAGTGTTCCATGGACCACTACTGGCAGGAGCGAACCCCAGAATACTCGGCCCCTGGCCGATGTAATCTAGGACGCCGTGTGAAATGACCAGGCCCCAGGTATTGGCGGCGGGTCCAAAGGGGTGAACCCCATTCAATTCCCGGTAAAGGGTTATGGTGTGGCCGCTGGCAACATCGTTGAAAAAGTAGCGCCCACCACCATTGTATATATCGGGAAGAACGCCGTTGTTCCAATTAGTGACCTCCATTGCCGCCGCAATCTCTGCTGCCCAGTACGCTTGGAACGAGGCATCGACCGTAACTTGGGCCGGGAAGTTGTGAAGTCTGACAGTAACGCTGTTGGAATTAAACGGGACGCTCGTGGCCTGGAAGACAAGGGTGTCAATGCCAGGAATGTTGACGCCTTGGCCGTCTACAACGTCAAATACTAAAGGGGTAGCGCCGTCATAAATCAGCGTAGGTCCGTTGGCATAGAATAGGTTTGGGTTTTCAACATCAGTCGGGTGAAGGGTAAACACCGTTCCAGCCGGAGTTCCTGGAGGCGGTGTCAGGACAAAGAGCATATCGTCCTGCTGAGTGAAGTCATTGGTCGGAACGTTGTTGTTATCGGTAACCACCAACGTGCTGGCGGCATTGACCTTTATCGTGATGTTTTTCTCGCACAACATACTTCAGGTAGCGTTGTCCTGGAACCTCACCCGCAATGTGAAAGTGCCCACCGGTCCAGTTGGGTTACCGGTAATCTGACCAGTCTGTTCATTCAACACGAGTCCAGGGGGTAGATTTGCTGAAACGATTTGCCAGCTCTGGCTCTGGTTTGCACAAGCGGTTGCCTGAAGTTGCGCGGTGTAATCGGTGCCAACTGTAGCATCCGGCAGACTTGCCGGGGTGATGTTGATGACGCATATCGCATACGTCTTGGTCATGAAATCACCGGCGGGCGTTTGAATCGTGATGGCGAATGAATAGCTCCCGACCGCTGTGGGCTTCCCCGATAACGTGAGAACCGAACCACCAAACCCGAACGACATAGTTATGCCCGGCGGAAGGTCGCCGCCGGTGTTTGTCCAAAGATTGGCTATCGAACTGACCGACCCTCCGCTAGCAGTTATCGTCGCGCTGTAGTTGTCGTTGAGGCAGGCTTCGGTTTGAGATAGTGCGCTCAAGCACACGCGGTGAGCGCGCGCATCTTCACACGCAAAAGTTTTGGCAGCGGCATCAATCTGAGCCTTGTTCAACCCGACGATTTTATTAGCTGGGAACGTGAAGGTAAATGGAAGCCCGTCTGGACAGTTTACGGTGCACGACTCAGCGTCATTGCCGAACAGTGTGTATGGGTCTCCGGTTGGCGGCTTGTGCCAGCCTGGGTCGTCTGGGCCGCCCTCGTTATTGTCCGTGGTGGTGCATTGCACTTGCTGGTTGGCAGAGCAAATATCCGCATCCTCCTGACTGATGGGCGATACGCACTGGCTCTTACAGCCGGTGCTAGTCCACAGAGAATCAATCGGTGGCAACCCAGCCCAATTGGAGTTGTAACCTATGAACAGGTCCTGGTCTGGCAACTCGGCTGACGTGTTAGCTAGCGGGTTGGCTGGGTCGATGCACGGCGAGTTAAATTTGCAGGGTATGTTCATGGCGTTTCAAATTCCCTTCCACAAACGTTAGCTGCATACAGCGGCCGGTCGAGGCGCTCAGCGTAGAGCAACAGGCCACGGATGCGGCAGTAACCTTTGACGATTAGCTTTGGTTGAAATTGGTAACCCCAGTTGCTCGGCCGATGGTTCGCAGCCTCGCATTTGGTGGGCGGCACCGGCAGCGTCATCGTCGCTCGGTAGCCTTCGCCGAATGGCTGGATAGGATAACAGATTGGGTTATTGACGTTCTCGCAACTGTTCTTAGCGGAGCACACCTTCCACTTATGCCAATCTAGCCAACAGGTCTCGCCGTCCGGCCGGTATTGCATCGTGAACATGACCGTACCAAATATTCTGTCCACCCACAGCTCGGCTGACACTAGCTTCTTGAACATGAACGGGTCACCCCAAGTGAGTGCCGGAAATTCTATATACCAGTCGATGCGCGCTGAATCATCGAACGTGTTGGAGTCGAACCGGCCGAATTCCGTCATCTCGAACAACCGAATGCTCTGGTCGACGACTGACAGCGAGGTAAGGAACGTGCGTTGGTTACCGCCGAAGTCACCAGTTGAGCCCTGGAACATCGCCAGGCCTTCGTTCATGCCTTCCCAGATGGGTGCTTGGTTTGAGCCGAACGATGACATTGGGATGAAGTCCAGCGGCATCAATGCGTCATGGACAACTCCTTGCGACACTCGGCGGGGTAATGCGCTTTGGTAAAGTCGCGAACCCAAATCGACACCGAACCCAAACCGCATTAGTGCTCGGTCGTTAAACTGCAACACGCGATTCTCTTGTGCGCTGATTTCAATGTTGCCAGGCTGGTTCCAGTAACGAAGCGATGAGAACAAAGAGCGCACGGACGGTTCCAGGGATTGGTAGTAAACATCTCCGTTCTCCAATACCACCGAGCGGTCATTGACGGGACCGTTAACAGTTTGAACGACGGTCATCAGTGGTTGGTTGGAGGAAGACGCCCCAATCCAATCAGTGCGCGTCACCGGAACGCTCAGAGCAAATACCTGCCGCCGGGTGCCAATGAAAAGTGTTCCCTGGCCGAGCTGGGAGTTCAGGTTGGCATTGTAAAACAGGGCGCGAATATTTCCGGCTTGAGCTGGGACAGAGAAGCCATCACCGCCGACGACCAACGGGTTTTCCGTAACGTTGAGCACTGCGTCGTTGAACTGGTAAGCTGCTGTTCCGCTTGAGCCTTTGACCATATCTCCGGCGTTAGCGACACGCCCGGTGGCATACCAGAGTCTTCCCTGATAATAGACCATGGCTGTAGCTGCAGGTATCTCGTTAACTCCGGGAGTTCCTGGGGCCACTGCGGTATTTGTAATTCCTTTGGAACGACGAAGTGTAACTCCATCCCAGAAGAGTGGCAGTGTGATGTTGTCACCTGCCTGGATTACCAGGAACTGCTCAGCTTGGCAAAAGAAGAACTGCTCCTCAGTCGCTGGCATGAGCAGGTGAAAAGCAACCGAAAGGTCGGTGACAGTAAAACTGGGCGAGATAGTTACTTTAAGTATGTGACCACTGACCGCTACCACCAGGTACGGGTCCGCGTTGAATGGGTCATACATGAATTCTCCCTGGAACAATCCAGCGGCATCAGCGATTTGCCCGAGCTGCACGTAACCGCCGCGCGGAGTAATGCCGCCGTCACGCACCGTAGCATTGTCCAGCCAGGCCAGCTGGTTACGGGCCAGGCCGTTTGGGTTTGCTGGGCTTTGAAGAGTGGTGACGCGTATAGAATCGACGCCGCCTGACCAATCCATGCTGCCGTCGACCATCGCCACACCGTTAATAGGCGCGGGCATATCTTGACCAACAGTAGGTCTTTGAACTAAGAATTCAATGACAAATGCCGAACCCACGCGATGCGACCCCGAAGTTGAAGGAGATGTACGGCTGCACGTTCAACTGGGCAGCGGACCCGTTGATTATCGAAATGGACATGTGCCGCCACGGCGGGCGTTGGCACAGGAAGAAAGGCACTGGGTACTGTGGTGAAGGGATGGAGTTCCATTTTAAAAAGGCCATGCAGGTTCTCTGGCCGGAAGTTATCTGGCATCGCTGGGCTGACCTGCAACTAAAGCTCTACCTCAACTACCGCATCATCGGACAGATGGGGCCAGCGTCGACTGGCAAGACGTTTGTGCCCTCAGCCTGTATCCTGATGGATTATTACCTGTACCCAAACATCACGACGGTGCTAGTCTCCAGCACCACGCGCGAGAGTTTGGAGATGCGTGTGCTGGGCGAAATCAAGAAGCTCCATCGCCTGGCTAAAAGTCGATATCCCGACCTTCCCGGCAACCTGATTGAAGGACGCCAGCGGATTGTCACTGACAGTCGGGCAATTGCTGCGGAGGGACGGGACTTTCGAAATGGCATCGTGGGTGTCGCCTGCAAGAAAGGACAGAGCTTCCAGGGCATCGAGGAATACGTCGGTATCAAGAACAAACGCCTGCGGATGCTGGGCGACGAAATGCAGTTCCTACCGCGTGGGTTCTGCGACTCAATAGCCAACCTGAACAAGAACCCGGACTTCAAAGGTGTGTTCTCTGGTAACCCGAAAGATATCACCGACGCGCTGGGCGTCATCTGCGAGCCAGCAGCGCACATCGGAGGTTGGGATAGTCAGATTGACCAGACTGAAGGGAGCAAAACCTGGGAGACGCGCTGGCCGCGCGGCGTCTGTTTACAGTTGGTCGGAACGGATTCTCCGAACCTGGATGGGAAACTCGGTATACCGCTTATTACGCAGCAACAGATTGACGAAGACATCTCTTTCTACGGCCAGGACTCGCTTCAGTTCTCCATGATGGACCTGGGTCGCATGCCACGAGGTCAGGCAGCGCGTCGGGTTATCTCGCGACAGATGTGCCTTAAATTCCATGCGGTCGAAGACCCAGTTTGGAAAGATTCCCAGCGTGTAAAGATTGGGTTCCTCGACGCGGCTTATCGCGGCACAGGCGGTGACCGTTGTGTGTTCGGGGAACTCCAGTTCGGTTTGGAAGCAATCACACCAACCGGTGAGCAGGTCGCCTCGGCGATTATATCCCAGAAGCCAGTGGACCCTGACCAGAACCAGATTATCGCACTCATCGAGACGATGGTAGTCCCGGTCACCCTCGACTTTAACGAACCACCGGAAGACCAGATTGTGAACTTCGTTAAGGACCAGTGCGAGCGGCGGGGTATTGCTGCTGACAACTTCTTCCTGGACTCCACCGGGCGCGGCTCGCTCATCAACGCCTTTGGTAGGCTCTGGTCGCCGCAGGTTAACGGCGTTGAGTTTGGCGGCGTGGCGCATTCTGACCGCAAGGTTAGTCACGAAATAGACGTATACTGTAAGGACTACTATTTCAACATGGTGTCAGAGCTCTGGTTCAACGTCTCGTACATCATCCAAGCCGGTCAGTTCCGTGGGATGACCGACGAGGTGATGGCAGAGGGTTGCATGCGCGAGTGGGGTTACCAGGCGAAGAAGATTCAGGTTGAACCCAAAGACAAGATGAAGCTAAAGAGCGGGCGCTCTCCCGACCTATTCGACGCACTGGTAGTCGGCATTGAAGGTGCCCGCCGAAAGGGCTTCATCATTAAACGACAGAGAAGCGTGGAGCACAAAAGAGTGGACCACGCCTGGAAGAAGGCTTTGCGCGAGCGCTCAGACAAGCATTGGCGCAGCAGCGAGCTAACATATACCTGAGGTTATTCTTCAGGGTGTTGGCGCAACCGGAGGCGTAAGGGCGTCCAGCGCGTCGAGTTTGTCGGCTACCGTCTGTACTCGCGTCGTGATGCCATCGAGCAGCAGCTGGTCCTCTGGTGTAATCTGTCCCGCCGAATTTTGCAGGGCGGTAATCTGTTTCTGCAAGTTATCAACGTCCCCTTGAAGGTCCGTGATTGCTACATCTTGACGGTCAAAAAATGCCGTCACCTTTGCTGTGAAGTCGCTAATTGCGCTCATAATATGCCTGAATCTTCTGTTAATAAGGGCTTCGAGGCGAACAAACAGTTCCGCACATGGCCCGTTATGTTTATCTTGACTCACCACCAACACTCATCTTCCACACCTCGACAGTCAATGACTGGTTTCAGGTCACTGGCGCAGCGCAGAATTGACTTACGCTTAAAACAATGTCCCCCACCAGTTGGTGCGGTTAGACCATAAGAGAACCGCTCTGCCTATTGCGGTGTTGGTGAGCTTGGTTGCGCCCTGAACACCAGGAACATTGAACGTCTCAGCCCCGTTCCTGAGTATCGCGTTAGTCCCAGCTGATGCGCATTGAATCCAGAAAAACTTCCCCGAAGCTCCAGCCGCTGCCGGGTCGGGCATGGTGGCTGTGTGAGCACCAGTCAGCAGAACAAACGTGTCGTTAACTGTGAGCACCACATTGGCTACGGCATATTGAACATTGTTGGTAATGTCATCGGCGTGGAAAACGCTGGAGTTCCCTGAGTAGACGGTGTTAATCTGACCGGAAGTGGTTGCACTCCCATCTGCATCAATCGGAACAGAGCCTGAAGCGGCAACGTTTGTGATACCACTATCAGCCCTCCCCACCAACACACGTCCAGTCGTGAGATTTGAAGCGATAAGTTGGTGAGCCGCATCAACTGCGAGGGTATTGGAGTGGACCGTTGCCAGTGATTCGTTATTCGTGAGGAAAGGTCCAGTCGCGGCGACTTGCGCGAAGGTCGTGAGGAATGTTCCCAGGGCCGTTATCTGCGCGTATGTGGTGGCTGTGCCGTTAGCATCAATCGGAACCGCTCCCGAAGCTGTGGCGCTGCCAAGGTTCTGATTGGCGTCATACATCGCTATTCGACTGGCCGTGCCGTTGTAATTGGTCAGCCCGTCTACCACGAAAGACGGATTAGCTGAGCGCATCGCATGCAGCCCGCCAGAGGCACTGCTGGAGATAGAGGCAAATGCGCCACCACCATACGCTGCCCCCTTCCATAGACCTGTTGGTGTTGAAAATGCAGTCTGCCAATTAGTGGCATCCCGCGACCAAAAGGCCGTGCTGCTCCCGCTCGCCACCCATATCCCATTGCCAAAGGCAATCCCGTATCCACTATTGGCGAGAGAGCTTTGCTTAACAAAATTTGTGCCGTCAATTGAGGTGCCTATAGCGTTAGGGCCTGAAGCGACAAAGAGGCCATTTGCAAAAACCACACGACTATAAAGGTCGGATGTGGCATGCGTTGTCCAATTGGTGCCATCCGGCGAGGTCAGGGTAGTTGACCCATTAACGCCCACAAACAGATTGCTCCCGTAGGCTAACCCGAGAAAGGCAGATGCGTTGAAACTTTGGGCAACCCAATTGGTGCCATCAGGGGAGGTCATCACTTTCTGTGTTCCACCGCCACCAGCTACAAATAGATTGGTGTTCCCGCCTGGGTTACCGTAGGTGATACAGTTCCAGATTGAGGCAAACGGCCCGACTTGCCCCGCCCAGTTGGTGCCGTTGGGAGAGGTCATCACCGGGTCATTGCCACCGGATGATACCGCCACGAACTGATTGGTTGACCCCTGTCCACCATAGACCACATCAACCCATACTGAATTATTCATAAGGGTTGTGTGCGGAACCCAGGTCACACCCCGGTCTGCAGAAGTTATAGCCTGCTTCGGGGTGACATCGTTCTGCGAAGTTTGAACGGCGACAAAGACTCCGTTGCCGTAAGCAATGCCGCGATATTGTGCGGTATCATCCCCGCTGGAGTAAGGAAGCCATGTCATCCCGGCGACTGGCAAATTGGTCAGGCTTTGAGCCTGCGTGGCAGCGAGGATATTCACCACGTTGGTATCGGTCCGTCCTGACACTGTGTAGGAATTGGTGCCGCTGGCTGAGTTGGTAATGACTGTGGCGTTAGTCCCCGCTGCTACTACACTGGCAAAAGGGGTAAGACCGGTCAGGTGCGAGCCATCACCATAGTAAAAGTCAGCACTGATATTGGTGCCAATCCGGTTAGTGGAACTGGTTAAGACGAGGTTGCGCGTGTCGTTAGTGAGGACCCGCTGAGAAATCGGGACGGCAAGGCCATTGGTGGCATCGTTAATCGATTGCCCCACTGAATTGGTTTTAGAGTTTACATCAGCAATCGTGTCGAAGTTGTTGGTCAACGCTTGAGCCGCTGAAATCGTTTCAAAATTATTGGTCTGTTGCTGAGCAAAAAGGAACACCGCATTACTCACCACCGTGTCATTGTTTGTCGCCAATAACAAAGCGTTATTGGTGGCAGACACGAGCTTGGAGTTTACGTCTGAAATGGTGTCAAAGTTATTGGTCAGTGACTCGGCAAACGCGATGGTGGCCAGCCCATTGGTAACATTCTGCGCCTGAATAAACGAAAGGCTGTTAACGATGTTCGTGTCGGTGAGTGCGTTGATGGTGTAGCTGTTGGTGCCGCCCACTGAATTAGTCAGGACGACGACATTTGTCCCGGCAGCAATGACCGTAGCCCATAGCGCACCGCTAGATGTCGGAATAAGGGCGAACAGTGCGTTGCTGATAACGGTCCCGCTAGCGTCGACGTAGGAAACCGTCGCCAACCCGTTCGTAAACGTTTGGTCGAACGACAGGGTGACTAAGGCAGGTAGAGCTCCGTTGGTTACGGCAGTTATCGGCCAGGTGGAGTTGACCTCTACACCTCCTGAGCCGGGACCAATCCCGAGGTAAGCCCGGTCGGCAGCGGCGCTGGGTTGCCTCAGGAACCCGTAATTGAAATAGGAGATTTGCTGAGCCGAAGTGACACAGCAAATCCCCAACAACAACAGTAGTGGACGAATCAGCCTCACGGTAGGTCGGGATTACCCAGTACGGATAGCTGTCTCAATAGCTCAGTCTTGTCGGCTTCGGTGGGTGGGTTCCCCTGAATCCACTCGTCCACCATTTCCACCAGACCGGGTATCTGTTTGTCGATGGCCTTACCGATTGCGACGAACGGGATGAGTGCTGGGTCAAGAGCGCCAACCAATGTGGCGGCGTTGTTAACCTCAGCGATTATGCTTTCTACCAGAGTTTTTAATTCTTCAGGTGTCATGGCGTTGAGAATTGGTGCAGAAGTGATACAAAGTTCGCACTGTTAGCCGTGGCTGCATCCAGCGCAGCTTGCACCTGTGGCTTAACAGCCGAGTTGGTTTCGTAGGCCGAGCGCCACGATTCGAGCGTGGAGACACTGGCCGCGAATTGAAGCCGCGCCATTCGTACGGCGTTGCTTTGGTCGGCACTAATCTTGAGAGTGCCACTCAGCAGGGCGTTGGTATAGCCCGTGTAGGTGGTGTAAGCCACCTGGGTGATGGTCTGCTCGGTTCGAAACACATTCGCGCTGAACCTTGCGCATCCCACCATTATCAACAGGGCGATTGCAATTAGTGCATAACTTCTCTTCATTTTGTCCATTCCAGTCCTTTCTCTTTGGCACACTCAACGTATTCCTCAATCTGCAACAATGTTGCCTGGGGCATGTTCCCGTCGATTCTGTGCCTGGTATAATACCACGAAACGGTCTCACCGACAGCACGATTAAAATCCCACACCGGCCGCCACTGCAACATGTGGGCCGCCTTGTCTGTGGAAAGGGTCAGCGTGTTGGCTTCGTGGCGATAGGCTCCTTTCTCTTCGGCTAAGGTCCATTCGCCTGGCCAGATTTCGCAAATGCGCTGCACGAGGTCCTGCACCGGGCGCACCGAGTAGGCGTCAGGCCCGAAGTTGAAGGGCGATTCCAGGCGCGGCTCTTCGTGCAGGCGTGCGCCCAGCCAGAGGTAACCGGAGAGGCAATCTAAGACGTGTTGCCACGGTCGAACGTGCTGCGGATTTCGCACCTTAATCTTCGTTCCCTCGTTCAACGCTCGGATGCAGTCAGGCACGATACGGTTGGGGGCGTAGTCGCCACCGCCAATCACGTTACCGCCACGCGCCGTTGCCATTCGTGGGATGTGATATGAGCGCCGCCAGCAATCCACCAACATCTCGCACGTCGTCTTGCTGCAGGAGTAAGGGTCAAATCCACCGAGCCGGTCGCCCTCTCGATAGCCGTAGGGTATGTTCAGGTTCTCGTAACACTTGTCACTCGTTACAACCACAGTTGAACATTTGGCGTTGGTGCTCTTAATCGATTCCAGCAGATGGATGAGGGACATTGTGTTCACCTCGAACGTCGTCACCGGCTCAGTGTACGACTTGAGCACCAGCGACTGGGCGGCCAGGTGGAACACAACTTCCGGGTTCAACTTCTGCACCACGTCGTGCACAACGGAATGAATCCGCATGTCCGAAATATCCTCTCGGGTGAAGGTGTGGCTATTAATCGCGTGATGGAGGCTGGGGTTAGTTGGCGCAGGCATAGCCAGGCCGTGCACGTCGGCTCCCAGTTGCTTCAGCCAGAACGAAAGCCACGCGCCCTTGAACCCAGTATGACCCGTCACTAGAACACGTTTGCCACGATAAAAGTCTTTGAAGAGACTCATTTGGGCGGGTTGTCTTTCTCGCGCTGAGCAGACATGCCCGCGTCGTGAGCGGCCGCCAAGAGCTTAGCCTGTATCCCGTTGGTCTGTTCCGCCACGGTGTTTAAGGTTTGCGCGTTGGCTTTGCCCTGGTTGTGCGTCTTAATGAGCACGTACCCGTTGAAAATCCCAACCGCTGTCGTTGTCACTGCTCCGATTAACGCTATCGCTACATTATCAGTCATACAACATTCTCACAGTCCAGCACAGTAGTATCACGTAAATTACCACAACCACCACCGTCATGGCGACGAGTGGCTTATCCCTCATCCTAAGTAAAGCTCGCCAGCGGCAGACCTGCGCCTCCGTTCCAAAGCGAATTGATGTTGCCCTGGGTCAGGGCTCGGGGGTTCCAGATGCCGCATTCATCGTTTCGCCCAGCCCACTCGTTATTAACAGTCAGAGCGTTGAAGAATCCCAGGTTGCCGTTATTGCTGGTGCCGCGCGGCGTAAACGCTGCGGAGTATATCAGTGCGCCATTGTCAATGCTCAGAAAGCTTTTACCGGCCGTTCCATCGTAACCCATAACAGCCAGGTGCCAGGCTTGGCGGCTGATTGCAGCACCCCAAGTCAGGTCGATGGACGCACCAGCGTTGTTGTCCATGCGCCAGGAGGGAACTGAATTTCCGTTGTTGACGAACATCAGGTAGTACTGCTCTCCCGCAGCCGCCCCCCAACAGCTCATCGTCATTGGGAAACCGGCCGTTTGAGCTCCAGCCAGGTCGAGCCAGAACCAAAGCGACATGGTTACCGACCCGTCGCCCGCAGCCAATGCCTTGATATCCGCCGGAGTTGGGCTCGCGCCTAGCAACTGATTAACCGTACCGACCGCATTACACGCGATGCACTTGCTGATGATACCGCCGTTATTGACACTCAGGTCCGCACCGGCATTAGTGCTGTCAGTGTTCAGTGTCCCGACGCTGTCATCAATACCCGGATTAGGATGAGCGTTGAGTGCGTCGAATTTCCAGTAATGAACCAAGTTAGCCAGCAGATTGTTCGGAGGTGTGCCACTCGTTGTAGCCGACCCCTCGTTGGAGTTGGCCGACACGCACCCACTGATATCGGTCACTGCCTGCACGACCATGAAATAGGTGGTCCCTGCGTTTAACCCGGTAATGTTATAGGCCCTGGGGAATGCTGGAAGCACACCACTGTTATTGGTGTAAACGCCTGATACCGTACCCCAATAAACGATGTAGCCAGTGATTAAGCTGCCTGAGTTTCCAACCTGATTCCACCTGACCTGGAGAATTGTGTCGGAGATTATCAAAACGATGCGAATGGTCGGCGCGGTCGGGGTGACGCAAGGCGGAGTGGATATGGTGGCTACCTGTGTTAGCAGGTAGGTGCGAAGCGAATTCTGAAGTCCGACTGGAACGCAGGACGAAAAGCAACGGGCCGCATTCGCCAGGTCCGCAGGGTCGGTCGAAGACAGCAGGCTCATTATGCAGCAGCGGCTAACTGGGCGAGAATATAGTTTTGAACTGCCAGCTGGTCGCCCGGAGGTATGCAGCTGGAAAAGCAACGTGCGGCGTTAACCAACGTCGCTACACCAGCGGCGCTCGTATCGAGTCCGGCGGTAACCGCCAGTAGGTAAGTCTGCACTGCCAACTGGTCTCCTGGTGGAATGCAGCTAGTAAAGCAGCGCGCGGCGTTGGCCAGCACGGAAGGGTCTGTGGATGGGAGTGCCATGGAGAACTATTCCATCATCGAAGCCATATCGCCAGGCGGGGCTGGTGGGGCTGGTGGGGCTGACTCGGCCATCTCTTCTTTGGGAGACTCGCCCTTTTCTTCACCGGTGGCGTACTCGACTTCAACGTCGTTCTCGTGCATGGCGACGATTTTCAGCACCACCTCTTCGCCAACTTTGAATTCCTTCCCACCCAAAACAGTCTTGGGCAGAATGGCGGTCTCTCCGCTGTAGCTGTCACCCTTCTCCTCTGTCTTGGGCTCACCACCACCGTCATCGAAATAATCCCCGGACGGTCCAGGGTTGCCCGGGTTCCCATAAGCCATACGTCAAATCTAGTTTCGGTCCACTGTATTGGTACTGTGAAACGGGGCTCTCGGCCAATACCAGCCGAGAGCCCGCCACAACAACTAACCCAATTATTGATTCGGGGTGAGCGGTGCCGTCGAGTCGACCGGGAACGTGCCAGCAGGCGCAGAGCCAGGAGGCAGAGCCGGAGGAGTCGTTGTGCCAGCCGGAACAAAGCCAGCAGGCAGCGGACAGGTCGGCAAAGCCGAACCGTAATACTGTGCCGGGTAACCAGGGTCAGAGTGGCACGTATTGATGTTCGGGATGCATTGCTGTTCGCTCTTGTGGAACCAGGCTTGCATGAATTCGTAGTGGAGTGGTCGAACATAATATTTGAACCAGGCAATGAACTGCCCTTTGTTCTCCCACTTGTTACCGATAGCTACGCCGCTGGAGTCAGCCCCCAGGTCGTGCATCGCAAACCGCCATTTGCCACCGAAATCGCGGTGACCAAACGGCATCTCAGGATTGAGCGGACGCGCATCTGGAACGAGCAACTCCATGCCCTTTTTGTGCATGATGAAGCTGATTCGGAACTGCGCGGCGTCGTAGGCCGGATTCACATCCGAGCCCAAACCAGAGGCACCACCTGCGCCAGAGGTCACACCGTTGAAGTACGGCAGCACGACTTGGTAGCGGAACCGGTTACCGTTGCCGCCATTGGCACCGGCACCAAGGTCCTGGACGAAGTTGAACCTCAGCCCCATTTCGTCGACTCGGACCATGAAGTTACCGACCTGGCCAGAGAAGCCGTAGCGCCAATACTCATTGGCCGCGCTCCATTCAGTGAAACGCCAGTTGCCGGTGACAGAAGGGACGCCACCTACACCTTGCGAGCCGCCGAGTTTATCGAGCAACCAACAAGTATCCATGTCAGTCACTAACTCGATGAACGGAGCTGTCTCTTTGAAGGGATTCTTTCCTGAATAACCCACACGCATGAGCGGTGAGAACTGAGATTGCAACATCTGCGGAGCCAACAGGAACACGTTGTTCGGGTTGACTGAACAATCAAAGAAAATTTCCTCGTCAGCAGCAGCGCCACCGAGCGTCCATTGGAACGTGAAGGCGGTGAGGCTAGAGTTAGCGGTCAGCTTGTTCTTAGCCCACTGCAGCGCGCGTTTGCGAAGATAGTTGGACGAAATGGCGGTCGTAGCTGGCCGCAGGATTTCATTAATTATCTGGGCGATGTGCTGCTCGGCATGCGTGATGTGCATGTCCTGGTCGTAACAGATGAGGGGGGTGCCCCAAGTCTGTTGCTCAGCAAAGTAAGTGAGCCGGTCAGCGCCCCAGCCGATTTGGTTCTCGGTAAGGTCGCAGGGGTTCCCGGTACACCCGGGGCCGTTAGCCACCACCTGTCGCCAGGTTTTGGTGGTGTTAGGCCACACCGCACGGAACCGGTCCTGAGTGATTTGGACCGGAGTACCCATGGGGGTAGTACCAGTAGAAATGTTGTAAAGCCAACCGTCGGTGGGGCGGATGTCTTCCATAATGAGTTCATCGAATCGAGGTGTCTGGTCAATCATAAATTGACCAAAGTCACAGGCCTGGATTACTCCTGTTGGGCATGACATAGAAAAATCTTAGTTATAGTTTTAGCGTCACAGCTGCACAATGGTTGCGTGGAACGGTAGAAGAAGACTTCCTATGGCCCACCGTCGGGCATCCGGCATTGAGTGCGCCGGTTACACTTGGATGGCAGCCAGCCATCCCCAGTAAGGCAATGCTCCTTTACTCTCTATTGCTACTACGTGTCAACTCTTTCTTTTCAGGCCGGGTGCGGCTTTTTCCCGTTGTGCGCCTTCATCCACCGCTTTAGCTCACCCTGTTTCTTACGTGGGGAACCTGAGTTCATCTTAACCTGGATGCCCCTAAGGTCGCGTTGCAGGTCCTCTAGCTTGGTGGTTCTTTGCTTCCTGTGCATGAAAAACCCTGCGAGGGAAATGACCTGAAAACCTCGCAGGGGAAACAAACCGTATTATGATAATTAATCGCCCCTACTGTGGCTTAGCAATCTTCTGAAGTCCAGCGCGAATATTGTCCCATCCGGTGGCATGTCGCGGCGGGCTATTGTCCGCACCTGAAGTCCCGCCCGTAGCCGGGACGGTTTGTTTGTACTCCGAGAGCTCTTTCTCCAGGGCGGCAATCTTCTTTTGTGCGCTGTCGTACAGGTGCCGTAGCGGACCAAACCCGGCGGCGCGCATGCGCACAGCGGCGTGCATTTTGACCGCCTCAGCGCGCTTCTCGGGCGTCAACCGTGGGTCGGTTGCATTGACCGCAAACGCTTTGTCCACCAACTCATATCCCTTGGCGAGGCGACTCTTATGGTCTTCGTCCGTCTCACCAGGTTTGAATACGAAGGCCAAATCGGGCCGCTCGCCAAATTCCTGATTAGCATGCTCCCAGATTTTCTGAATCTCCCCCGCTGTCTGGGTCAGGAAGGTCTGAGCCTCCTGCTGGTTTTGCTTCTCGCGTTGGACAGCTGTTTCGTGAGCTTCTTTAAGAGCCGTTTCTTGGAGGTCGTTGAGCGCTCGTATCTCTTTCCGATACTGCATAACGTCGTCCGCAAACTTTCCAAAGACCGAATCCGCCAGGTCACGAGCTTCGCTAAGCGGTGCCACGACGACGCCATAGAGGTCCTTGGTCGTGGCGGCACGGCGTTCACCAGACTCCCCATCAGTAATGATGATTTCGGAGACTTCTTTGGCTGCACGCGCCCACGCTTTTTCATAAGGCTCCTGGTACTTGATTTTGAATTCGTTGCTCTTAGCGTAGTTGACGTATCGAATTTCCTTTTCCAGTTCCTCGTTCTGCTTTTGCAGCTCAGAGATGCGCTGGTCAATTTGTTTGCGTTCCTCGGGCGGGATGGTGCCTTTGCGTAACTCAGAAATTTCAGTCTCCGCCTTAGCGACGCGCGCTTTGTACTCGTCGACCAGCTTCCAAGGGCTTTTAGCTTTCTTCTCCTCTGGAGTCGCTGCCGGGGTTAGGGAGGTGTCCCCGGCAGCTTTCTCGGCGGGAGTGCCAGGTGCGGCTCTTTCGGAGCTTTTAGCTGCATCTGGTGAGGGCTGCGCAGGCGACTCAGGCTCAGGCGCAGATTCGAAGAACTGAGGTTTAGCGCGTTTGCGGAGTTCTTCGAAAACTTGTTCACGAACGCTACCCTTCTTGGGCGGCGTCGGCTTGGGACCGCCATCCACTGAGCCTGGCGTGACGTGTATTTCACTGCCAGGCCCATGGTCAGTAGCGGGCGGAGATGCGGGCGGTAACGCTGGTGCGGGCGGTGTAACCGGTGCGGCGGGCGGAGGTGCTGCTGGTGCTTCGGGCATAACTAAATAAGTCCAAGTTTCTTGTTGGTTCTTGCGAATTCGCCGTGAAGAATGGAGGCCGCAGCGTCGTAGGCGGCAGCCGCTTCCTCTTTGGTCGCATAAGACCCAATCCAATGGAACTCTCTCTTCACAGTTATTTGAGCAATCCACCGACCGGCGGCATTCTGGCTCACACCCTTAAATCCACTGGAATTATTCTTCCTCATGCCGCAATTGCAGCCGTTCCCATGTCTATCTGTGATTCTAAGGTTAGAGCGTTGGTTGTTTAAAGTGTTGCCGTCAATATGGTCAACGACTTGGCCCGGCCCTGGTTTCAAAATAAGGTGGTGCATGTTAATGCGCCGCTGACCGTATTTCCCGTTAGGGATACAATGCTGGGCAAGTGGATATTTGCCGCTATTAACTTGGGTGTGCCACTTCATTTTATTTAAGACGTCAAAGTCTTCGTCATCCACGAATGCCACCCTTCCCCTGGTAAGTGGAATTTCCTTCATACGCCATGGTCTAAATTTGGAGTCTCAGTCCTGCGACCGGGCAGTTCGACCGATTCGCCTAAATTGCGGAACGTCGCCAGGAACTCCTGCGCGCCGGTCATTCTCAGGTGGGCGGCAGCAGCGGCGTTGAGGTTGCCGTCAGTCTCCTGCTGGAGCCGGGCGGCGTATTGGAGCAGGGCGTAATCGGATGCACGCTCGAACTCGCGAGTTTGAATCATGTCGCGGTGCCGCTTGATATTGTCCTGGCTTTCCTGAAACCTAGCCTTTGGCAGTGGGTTTTTTACAACGGTTGACATTCTAGTAGTATTTGACTTTGTGTTTGCCGTGTTTGACGTGGACGGTTTGGTCACTTTGAATGCCCTTACCGCGCGGCATCTTCAGCTTGGGTCGCAGCATTTTGTTTATCATGCGCACCATGGGCTTAGCGTCGTCCGTACTGGCCAGTGGGATACCGGTAGGCGGCGGGTACTGCGGCGTGTTGTCGGTCTCGGTCATTTGATTCCGACTTTGGATTTGGGTGGGTAAGAGTCCCGCACCGCCGTGGGGATTGGCTTGGAGCCCCCCAGCCCGACGCTGGACTGAGGCCGACGAGATACTGCGGTCGGCACCGGGTAGGGTGTGGGTGGGACGGACACAGTCACTTTATGCGGGGTCTTCATAGATACTTGGCCTTCTTCCTTTTGTCAGGGCGAATGACGCCTGATTTTCCGACCACCTGATTCTCGCGACGGCCTTTCCGTTTCTGGCCTTCGTAGCGCGGCCCCTGGTCGACCATGTGCTGGCCGTAATTACATCCGGATTGATTCATAAGACTTCGCTGGGCTCGGGCATTTCCTGTTGGGTAAATTCAACACCATGTTCCCCCGCCTTGTCAATGTCTTGAATTACCGACGCTAAGGCTTCGACGTCAGCGTTGAACCCATCAGGGAGCAGGTCGGCGGCAGCTTTCTGTTTCTCCAGCGCTTCGCTTGGCGTGTCGCCGATGGATACCAACCAGCCCAGGTCGTGCCCGCCGTACTCGCGTTTAGGGAAGGCATAGACGCCATCAACAAAGCAGCAGCCGTTCAATTGCGCGATGCCTTCGAGTTCTTCGGGCAGCTCCAATGCGGTCCACTCGCAATCCTCGTCCTTAGCGGTAATCATGGTCTCAATGGAAAACTTGGCGGCAGGTTCAGGGTTGAGCAACTCGCCATTGGCACCAGCCCAGATGATTTCCGGGAAGTTCTTCCAGAGCGCCTGTTGGCTGCCGGAGGAAGGCATACCGCCACGACAGGTGGGGTCAATGAAATAGAATTTGTCACCAGCAACACGAATCTCCGAGCTCCACTGGCTCTTGAACCCTGTGCCGTGCAGGATGGGACCGAAGGCTTCCATGACAGTAATCAATTGTTCAGGCATGTCGCCATACTTAGTGACTGCTGCCAGGTAGGATTTGTCCTTTCCCTCCACACCATTGAGCATAAGTGAAGGCCACTTACCTAACACGTTGTAAGTATCTCCACCTATCTCTATATCTGCGTCAATAGAATCTAAGACTAGGAACGTCATGTGTTCCTTGAGAGGACCGAACCTTATGGACAAGCTATCCAACCAACCTTCGTCCATCGCCCGGGTACGCCAGTGATGAGTTTCCATGTCGAACCTGAACCTAGATATCTTTACGTATTGGTCTTCGCGTTCTGAAAGGTATTCACGCAGCTCGGTAACGCCGGTCAAGGATTTGTGGTTTGGCACGTCCAGGCCGAGGTCTTCCAGCACTTCCAGAAATGTGTTTCGCTGTAACTCCAGGAACTCGCCTTTGCCGCTTCCCCACACAGCCTTGCCCATGTGGGATAAGTGTGCCTGCTCGTTACCACGACCGCAGTCCGGGTAACAGAATAGGTCTATGTCATCTATGTAAGACCAATAATCCCTGACAACTTCCAAACCTTCAATGCCGTCCCCAATGCATGCCTGATGCACGCTGGGGTAGGCTCGAAGGTCTGGGTTGTGGTATAGGACGCGAGCGCACTTGGTCGCCATCGTCCTAGCGAAGTTAAGGTATAGGCCAGTATCAACGACGCAGCACGTTACTTCAGATATCGCTTTCATCGTCTTCGCAGTCTTCTGGCGGGTCGTCTTCGTCGTCCCAGGCCCAACCTTCTGGACTAGTCCTTCTCACTGGTTGACTTCATGCGCTGCTTGATGCGTTCGTTCTGCAGGTCCAGTTCTTTCTCGACCGCCTTTTGGCGCAGGTCCAGGCCGTGCTCGGCAGCTTTCATGCGCAATTCCAGGGCGGCCTTTTGCTGGTCCTGTTTCAACTGTTGCTCAAACTGGATTTGGCGCTGGGCGGTTTTCTGACCGTGACTCTCCCTGGCGTTGCGTTGCTTCTCAACTGCCTGGGCGTGGATGGCCTGAATCTTGGCGACTGTGGTCCCGTCCCCGTTCTGGCCTTGAGCCTGAGCCATCTTCTCCTGCATCTGTTGCAGGCGCTGGGCCATGGCACGGACCAGGTTCATTAATTTAGAGAGCACCTGCGCAAAGGCTTTGGCAGTGGACTGCATCTCTTTATCCTGCTCCAACAGCTGGATAAATCCCTGCACGTACTGCGCGCAGTTCATAATGCCAGCGATAGCTTCCTGGCTGCCCATTGGCCCCAGTTGTTTAATCTTATTATCCATCAACTGCAGCATGGTGGCTATCACCTCGACGTTATTAAGCCCCGGCCGCACCTGCACCTGTGCGCCTTGCATGAGCGAACCAAAAGCCAGCTGCGTGTCGTGGATGGAATCCGAGATGTGCGGTTGTTCGGGCACGTATTCTTCGGCGCGGGCCGGGTCATCGGTGATGGCCAGGGTGACGTCACGCAGAATCTTGCGTTGCGATTCGGGGTCGTAGAGCGGCCGGTATTGCATCAGCTGCTCAGCTTGGACCATCTCCAGTGTCTTATTCCCAGAACCCAGGGTGCGTTCGGATTCAATTTCCCACGCCTCAGGCACGAGGTACTTCTCCGGAATCTCTTTAAGCAAATCGTTGCGAACACGCAACACGTCGACGTTACGACTCTTTGGGTTTAGGAACCGACGGAAGATTTGGTCGTATTCGACCTGTTGGTACGTGAAGAATTGGGCCAGCGCAGCGGAGATGAGGGTCTGCGACTGCTGCAGCTCAGCCTGCACCTGGAACTTGGTCTTGCGTTCGCGGTCAGCTGAGAACTGGCTGGATGACGAGTAAGAAGAGGCGTTCTGGTTAATC
>Ga0247687_1000013_pt1 | contig 29898 bp, 44 predicted proteins | sample CNK28_metaG_FD_183050 | JGI IMG/M metagenome (GOLD analysis project Ga0247687, IMG submission 183050) | Soil microbial communities from Purdue University Martell Research Forest, Indiana, United States - CNK28 | ecosystem: Environmental > Terrestrial > Soil > Temperate forest > Bulk soil... | reverse complement strand
GAAGCTGGTCTGACCAAGGTGCCGTTCGGGTTCCATGTGCCAAAGGGGAAGCCGGAGTATTCACTGGTCCACATCAGTCCACGGTCTAAACCGATTGCCGTACGAGTCGGTTACGAGCAGCTGGTTAAAACCGCTGTGGCGCGCAGCACTGTGCGTGAGCTGCCGATATTGGGTGAGGCGTTGACGGCTTCCCAGATGTTAAAGCACGGCGCGATTCTGATTCTGGATACGTTCCATCCCGGACGTCTGTTGCAGTACGCTGAAGCGTTGGCAGGTAAGAATCCGTGGGGTGTCCAGAAACCAGGTTATGGTGGCGGGCTAGCAGCATTGTCCTGGGCTCCGGAGATGTTGGATGAAGCGGTCAAGATTGGCGCTATCAGCCAGAAGGCAGCCGATTGGGCCAGGACTCCAGTTGAGATTTTTGACCGAGGCCAAATCAAACACATGACCCGGCAAGACCTGCTGCGCATCGGGGTTAAGCGCGGGTTAAATGCGACGCAGACTTCTGACACACTGTATCGCAACTCGATTCAGCGCATCCCGTTCATTGGCGACCAATGGAACCAGCTGCTATCGCCCATCAACAAATGGATTTTCGACCGCATTACACCTGGTGTTATCTCTGAGAGCTTCGTTAACAACATGGAACGCATCAACGCCAAGAACAAACATCTGTCGCTCGACGCGCAGGTGCGGGAAGTGGTGCGGGACATGAACGTGTTCTACGGGAACCTCGGCCGCAACGGCATTTTCAAACACCCCACAGCTCGCGACTTGGCGCAGATAATATTGCTCGCTCCACTATGGCAGGAAGGGTTGATTGGGAAAGAGGTGCGCTCACTGTCGCGGTTGACTGGTATATCTTACGGACTTGGGCGTCGGGGCCTGGGAGCCGACGTCTACTTTGGGCCGTTGGTTCGTGGTGTTCTGCGTGGCCTCGGCGCTTACTTCGTCCTGACACAGGCAGTCAACCTGGCTACACGCGGGCAATGGACCTTCCAAAACAAAGAAGACGACCACAAGCTTGACGCCTGGATTCCGTCCGGTGGCGGTGGCGGGGTGTGGCTCTCGCCGATGAGTGTGTTTGGTGAAGTGATGCACGACCTGGGTCGGCTCGGAGAATCTAAGCCCAAGATATGGGATGGGATAACGCAGTTCGGCAGGAATAAGCTCGGACCTATCGGTCGTTTGGGTGCGGTGCTGGCTGAAGGTAAGAGCCCCACCGGTGAACAGATTTCAACGACCGCTGGTGTACTGTCGCGTGCAGGGTCCGAGCTAGCTCCTGCGCCAATCTCAGTGGGCACAATGGCGCGTGCTGCAGGTCACGCGGTGGCTCCAGGGTTTGTGGCCCCGACACGTCCCGGCCAGTTGTTGCAACGCGGCCTTGGTTCCATTGGTATCAAGACCCAGACAGCGACGCGAACAGAGACCGACGTTCGCCGCCTGGCAAATGATTTTGTGAAGAAGCATAACCTGGCTTATGAGCCGCTGGCATTCTCGCCCACCGACCAAGCCAGCTACGCGAAGCTGCGTGGGGCACTGCGGAACGATGACGAATCCGGTGCCGCCAAAGTCCTGCGGGAACTCCGACGACACCGGACCGATGACCAGATACTGAAGGCTATGAAGCTGGAGAGCCAACGACCGTTTACCGGCAGCAGAGCTAACGAGGCCCTGTTCCTATACTCACTTTCAAATGACCAGCTAGAGAATTACTTCAAGGCAAATATCGACCGAGCTACCGACTACAACAAGTTCCTCAGCTTCTACGTTAAGCAGGCTCGATAGTTATCTCAGTGTGTTCGTCAATGAAGTGCCTCACCTGTACTTGTCTAAGTGATAGTTCACTTATGAACTTAGGGGAGTCGTCGACGATGAGCATTCCGTAGCGCAAGGCGTCGATGATGAACTTGGGTTCGAGGTTATCAATGTCGCACAGCTTAACTCTGTATGATGTGATAACCATTCGAACACGGCTGCTTGGGCTATCTTCTTTTCTCGCATCCTCTCTCTTAGGCCCATTGCATAGATTTGGTTTTTGGACGGGATGCGGTAACTCAACTGTAGGCTTATACCATTCGCCACGGCTGTTGAGTCGGTAACCTTTTTTCCAGAGGATGGATGTTGTGAGGTCAGGCATTTTTCCATATGGCATTCTGGATGTAATGATTCATGAGTGACGCATCGCCGCCGCACTCAACAAAACCACGGAGGTCTTTTGTTGGAAGCACGATGGTGCAAGTCGGGATACCGATTTGCTCAGTGAAAATCCTGGCACCGGTAACCCCGACTGCGTCGTTATCGCACACCACTGCTGCGCGCCTTACGCCTTTCCGTCGGAAAAGCTGTTTGAGCTGTTGGATTCCCCCGGAGGCCGCTGGCCGTCCGCACGTATAAAAACCCAAGTCCAATCCCGCACATGTATCGGTTGGCCCTTCGGCCACCAACGCCAGCGGTTTGGATTCAGTGTGTGGGATGAAGCAGCCAGTGTGGCTACCTCGGACTGCCCACTTATCGCCATTGGCGGCTCGTAACCGGATGCCCACCATAGTGTCATATCCGTCTTTCATAGGTATAGCCCAGGCGCGGTGCTCTGGCGACCAACAGAATTGCAGTGCGTTCATTGAGTTTGCCGAAACATGCAAGTCTTTAGCCAGCGCATCGACGTCCTCTGGTTTTGTGGTTTGTCCCCACTCCTCAATCAACCTTCGGCAGTTGATTATCGGAGTCTCCGGTTGTTCCTGCCTGCTCGGCAACTTCAGGTCCGGCCTGTCCTGGAGTGGGTGAAGCCACCCCATCTGACCGTCCTTGAACTGTTTCTGGCTCCGGCTCTGCACCCGCATACACAGGACCAGTTGGGCTGTAGGATTGATTAGGCACCAGTGGTCCTTGCCACACACCGGACACCGCGTAGTTTTTGTCGTCCTTATCCAATCTGTCATAATAAAGGTCTAGCTCTAGCTGAGGTTTGGAGTATTGAATTAAGCGTCTGAACGGTATCGGGCACCAATCCCGACCGTAACGTTTGCGAACATAGAGCGCGTCGGCGCGCATCTCGATGATGTAATCCTCGTCTTTGTAAGTGGCCTGACGTCGGCCGAACACAGTGCGTTTAGCCATAGGTTACATTTTGGACACGGTAGTGAATCCACCTACTACCACTTTGGTTTGGTGCCCACACTTGTGGCACTCGCCAAATTCGTAGAGACGGTTTGGTTCTGTGAAAGCGCAGCGCTCGCCGCAATTCTCGCAAGTAAACTTGAAGTAGATATCGGTCGTGATGCCGCAGTCGTGGTCTAAGAGAATCTTAGCCGTTGCGCGCACACTTAACTCTTCAACTGGTATGTCGCCCTCCCTGGGCGGGAACTTCTTTTTGGTTTCCATTGGTCTGTTACCTTTCTTGTTTGTGTTAATACGGAGGCTTACTGGTTAAATCAATTACCACTGGTCGGTTCATTGTGACTCTCAGTCCTGAGCAAATGCGCCCCGCTACGATTGCCATTTGCTCTTCTGTGAAGAGCTTTGCTGAGTCTCGAAAATAGGCAGTGATGGTGCTCCCGCTGAATTTCAGCACGATATTTAACTCACCCATTAGGTGTTCCCAGGTGTGCGTTCCGAGGTGTTCAAATTCTTCGTCTGTCATGCTGGTTGTTTCTCCTTCTTGGCCCTTTCCGGATACCACGTGTCCAGAATCTTTCCGACCAGGGTTCTTCCGTAGCCCAACGACATGGTGGATGGGTCGTGACCGGCCTTTCGCAGGATGCGTTTCTGTTTATCCGACAACAGCTCGGCGCTCGGACCTTGCCCGGTCCAGTCTCGTCTTTTGTCCTGGGAGGATTTATCCCATTTGTCGAATGGATTTACTGAGTGGACGCTGAATTTGGATTTGGCTACAAGCGACTTCTTGCGATGTTCTTCCATACGGCGAGCGCGTTCAGCGGCTTCCCGCTGCTCTTTCTTAATCGCGATTTCTGCGTTCGATAGTGTTCTGCAGATTAGCTTTGGTTTGCCAGCCATGAGCTCTCCCATGGCGCGCGTCCTAGCTGCATCACTTACTCTCCCACCAAGAACATCCACCGGGCTGATTAACTTGAGTCTCCCGCTGTTACCCACGAAATCTATTATTCTACAGTAAGGCTTCTCGCTGCTGGCGATAGCTGCGCGACGTTCCTCTTTGGTTTTTAGTCCATCAACAACACCAGGCAGCGGACGAGTAGACCTGCCGCACATTTGCTCATAGTGCGCCAGGCTCAGGGTTGGCTTTGCCATCAGTATTACTTCCACATGTGGATTGTCGTACCCCTCCGTCAGCACTGCACAGTTAACGACCACCGCCGTCTCTCCAGTGCGAAACCGATTCAGTATTTCCTTGCGCTTCTCCTTGTGGGTTTCACCACACACCCACTCGGCCAGTCCAGGAATCACTCGGTTGAATAGGTTACACGCCATTTCAGCCTGCTTAACCGAGGATGTGAACATGATGCACCTTCGGGGCTTTCTGGCCAAGGATGTTAGAAATTCCGGCCATTGGTTTTGCGGCAGCGCGCTAAGCGTGTTCGCGTCGACGCCATAAACCACCTCCAAGGACGGATGGCATACGCCTTGCACATTCTTCTCGACTGTCATGATGGCCTCTAGTTCAACTTGGTTAAGGTCGCCGCGCGAAACGTGGATGTGTGACAGGTCTAACGAGTGCACGACTATTCTCTGCGCCGCCACATCAACAAGCCAACCCTCCTCGACGCCATCGACAATGCCCCAACTGAATGCTGTGCTTTCGAATATCTGCCCGAGCGCCTCTTCGTCGCTCCGCTTTGGTGTGGCTGTTACGCCGAGTATTTTAATCTCGGGGTTTCCCCTCGTAAAATAGTTGATGATGTTCCGGTAGGAGACGCTGGTTGCGTGGTGCGTTTCATCAATCACCACCAGCCCGAAATCGCGCGGATTAAACCGCGACATTCTGGTCCTGGAATTCATCGTCTGAACCGTGGCGATAACCACGTCGTCCCGAATCATGTCGAGGCAAGTGGTGGACTCAGCCATCTCGATACCACAGCTTAATCCTGTTGCTTCCACGATACGGTCTCGCGCCTGGTAGATTAACTCAGCGCGATGCGCTAACACTAAAGCCCTCCTAGGCTGCATTGATTTTATGACCTTGCCAAAGATGACGGTCTTCCCGGCTCCCACCGGTAGCACCGCCAACGTCGAGGCGTGGGTCTGCCACTTTTCGAGAATGGCGTCGTGACACCTAATCTGGTAATCTCGATACTCTATTGGTTTCATTCTTGTGCATGGACTGTATTAATTTATCTGCCATCTGGAACTGGCGCTTGGACATTAATCCGGTCGAGTTGCACGCCAGGCAGTTCCCCTTTTTAGTTTGCTCAAACCAGCCCTGACACTCCGTGCAGACTGTGTGTGGCGTTGCGTCCTTTATATCTGCGATGGCTTGTTCGATGTGGCTCTCAGCAACGCTGCTCACCTTCTTCCACACACGGTCGGATTTGCGGAGACTTGCCAGCTGGTCCCTGATATCGGCGAGCGCGCTGATAAGCCTTTTAGACTCATCCCTCGTGTGATACGCAACCACGAGGTGTTCTGGAACTGCGTGACCCTCTTCGTCGAACACCTTTGGTGACTTACCGCGCACTGGTTCCAATTTCATGTGTGGCGGGGGAGTCGACATTTCCTTATTCAGCTCCTCAGTTACATTATCTGAAGCGAGGCCTCGCTTTGACTTATTAAACTCTTCACTGGTTGAGGATTTCTTATCTATCCTTTCACCGGCATGCTTAGGCAGTGTCTTAGCCTCGTATTTTATCAGGTTTTGGATTGCTTTTGGCGTGGTCCAGGGACAGTATTTCTCGCACCACTTTTCCCACGAAAGTCCCTCCTGTAAGTAGGACTCGGTCGTTTTGATTCGGTAGATGGCCCCACACCACTTTCCGGTGGCGTCGTTATACATCTGGACGATGGCGCGGTCGGCCTTGTATTCGTCCGTGAGCTTCATTGGAGTCGTGTCTTTTGGCATGGTATTGAGTGCACAGTAAATAGCGACGCCGCCCAAAGTGCTTGAGTTGACTCCTTGGAGTCTCCCTGGACGGCGTCAAATTGGTTGGCGTGTCTCAAGCGCCAACCGTTGTATCAAACCGTAAACAGCGTGTCAACTGTTTTATTTCTGTTCCAACCATTGTTTGGCCGCTGTCACGTACGTCTGCCAGTTCTCGGCGACGACGGCTAACAGCGCCGGTTTAAAAATCGCGGCGTGGTCCAGGCTGGTGACACTGGGCGGCATACTGCCAAGGTTAATCAGCAGTTTGAGCAGCTGTTCCTCCGTTAACCCGCCTTGCGCGGCTATCAGCTGTCTGATTTTCACCAGTGGTGCGCTTAATGGCACCCCGGCATCGTTGGCTGGCACCACCACAGCGACTTCAGGCGGTGGTTTGGTCAAAGTGGCCGGAACCTCCACCGACGCGTCCTGGGGCATTTTAGGAGGCTCCGTTGGTCCAAACGGTAACTCGTCTGTCTCAGAACTGGACACGCCCTGGTCGATGCCTAGATGTTTGCGTAACCGTTCCAGTCCGTCGCGCAGTACCTCGCTGTTCATCCCCTCAATCCTGGTCCAGGAACGAGTGTTGAATATCAGCTGCATCAGGTCGGCTTTCTGCTTCTTGTCGTCGGCGGATTGGCCTGGGTGTTTGGTGATGATGGCACCCTGTATTTCCTCCGAAAGAATAGTGCGCAACCTTTTCTCTCGGTCCCAATCGGCGTGACCCTCCATGTCGGCACCGGTGGCAGTCTTTGACGCGACGTCTACCGGGGCATGGGTGCCCGGCCTAAGTTTTTCAATATGCGGCTGGAAAAATTTAAAGTCGGGATTAGTGGCGGTCGCGCCATCAATGACATTGAACCTGTCACCCAGTACAGTTGCAATGTGAACCATTTTGAAGCCACCCTGACCGTCTGGAACTTGCTCCCTCTCCATCTGAACCAGCAAGGAGGGTTCGAAACCCAGCTCTTTTTCTGTTTTCATTTTGATACCAGTCTTCTCCAGCTCCTTCCGGCCGGTCTCTTCGTTCGTAGTCATTTCCCATTCATATCCCGCCCTACCACACATGATGATGTGGAGTTGGCTGTTGAGAAAAAAGTTGGGCCATTGCTCCCATATTTTTTTGATGCTGGACCATTGGGCGAACTCCAGCTTTTGCAGCGGTGCCCAGCCTTTTGCTTTCCGGGAGTCGTTGAGCTGAGCCAAGAATGAATCACACAATTCGACCCACGGATGACTTATGCTGTCAATGATTGCCACCGACACCCTTTCTGAGATGCAGTCCCGGGAGAATTGCATCAGTGAATCGAACGAACGGGCGCGAACCCCCATTAAGTCCCTTCCGGTTTCGGCCTTGACCATTTCGGAGATGTAGTTGCTGCCCGATTCGCTGTCGAACAATGCCACAGGGCCATCCAATTTGAATAGTTTGATGGTCCCGATAGCTAGTTTCGCCGCCGTGAATGACTTCCCGCTTTTCGCAAAACCAAGGAAACCAGCCTTTAAATATCCGGCTTGGTTGGTAAGAATGCTTAATGCCATAACTATTGTCCTTTCTTTGGCCGCCTGTTTGTGGCCTGCTCTTTATAGGTTGCCCATTTGCAATTCTCTGGCGAGTAACCGAGTTCGTTGTTTACCCTCTCGATGGTCATTCTGGGGCCTGGGCGCGACCCCATATCAGCCAGGAAGTTTTCAAACTCCAACCAGCGAGCGCAAACCTTGATTCCGCGCGCGCCGTAATACTGATAGCGGTTGTTGCTTGGATTGGCGCACCTATCTTTCATCTTACTCCAGACTCGCCACTCCGCGCTGTAGGCCATCCCGTGCCGATAGTTCAATTATCCCTCCCTTCTTCCACGGGCCTGGTTGCGTCTATGTCCAGTTTGGTTTCGTGCGGCTGGTCTGCGCAGGCTTTCTTGAACGCGGTAACAAATTTCCGCGCCATCCTTATCTCGCCGCCGGTGCCTGTTCCGCTGCCCTCACAGCGGACGCTGAAGCTTCCGTTTTCTTTGTCTTCTACGATTGTTACCTTTACCTCTGTCATTTGTCCTTTCCTGTTGGCCCACCTTCTGGATGGACCAAATTGTTGTTGCTGGGTCGTAGACCCATTTTTCGTTTAAGCTTGGCCATGGCCCTGTATACTTTGGCATTGTCATACGTTCGGGGTATTTTACTTCCACACGTGCTGCAATACCAAAACAACCAGGGCCACAGGCCGATGATTTCCATGTAGAACGTGCAGCATATTGGGCCTGGGTGGTGCTGCACAACGTGAGTCGTCTTAGTGATGCGCGTCTTTTCCATTGAGCACATCAGGCAGTCGCCAAATTGGTGCGGGACCGGCCCGTCGATTTTGATGCTGAGCGGCAGCGAACTGCTGCGCTCTTCAGGTGTTGGTTCCATGTTGTTTAATCTCCAGGAACCAGCCCGACACAGGCGTTGACCGACCGCCGGTTTTCCTAGCCGTGCACTTGCCAGAGACTTCTAACTCCTCCCATGACACCTGGCTCGTTCTGACCAGCTTGGCTGCCGTCTGGTAATGGTTGTGGCAAAGGCCGCGAGTTCTTTCCGGGTTAGGACATTCTGGGAATAAGCATTTTTTGATTTTCATGATAATATATGCCGCACGCCCACGGCTCTTACGTGGACGTGCGGGCTTACTGGCGCGTGCTTTGTGGGGGACAGTTGACCCAAGGGCCAAGAGCTTGCCCATGCACGCGCCATATTGTTTTACTTCTTCACCAGCGGCAACGTTGGCCGAGCCAACGCACCGGCGATGTCGAAGCAGGCCTCGCTGTAATGCAACTCATCGCTCAGGTACAGCAGCAGTGCGTTGCAGATGGACGAAGCCACGGTGAGGTTTGCAAACAGTATCTGTGGGACAGATGTGACCAGCTCGGTACAGTTGAGCTGGTGTGGCATCTTGTCCTTCGGCTCTCTTATCTCCGGATGATACCGTGACAACTGCGGCGAACGGTCCTTGCCGTTACGTCGCACGTAGATTTGAACATTGCCGTAGGTCCCGCGATGGTCCTTGTCCACCCCGTCGTTGCCGCCGGAAATAAGACAGATGTTGCGTAGCTTCGCGCAATGCTCGTCCACCAGTTTCCTGGTGGCGTGGTTATCAACGCACAGGATAACAATGTCCCCCGAACGAATCAGGGTGCTGATGTTCTCCGGCCTGATGTATTGCTTTACTGGCACGATGGACAACTTGGAGTGGACGAAGCGCGGTTTTAATTCCCGCGCCGTGACCACTGCCTTGTTGCCGTGTCGGCCGAACAACATGCGGCTCGCGTTTGAGGCTTCGAACCTGTCGCCGTCGAAGAGAACGAGTCGTGCGTCTTTCTGGAGTGAGGCCAGGAACACCGCGCCGTAACGGGCAACGATGCTGCCTACCCCGCCTAGCCCAATCACTTTGATTGAGCTATTAGCGGCCAGTCGCGGTTTGAGTGCTCGATTGCGTCGCTTCATGTGCTTTGTCCCATTCTATGAGGAATTCATCAGCCCTTTTCTCACACCAGGTGTAGCTGGCTATTTTTGTGGCCGTGAACAACTTCTGCCTCACGTTGTAGGCTTCGGGTCGTTCGTGCTTCTCCATGTATTCGGCCAGGACTTTCTTGATAACCTTCTCATCCTCACCATCTGGGCCACGTTGTTTGTAGTCGTCGTAAGAACCGCCATACGAACCTCCATACATGCTGTCGCTATTGTCCCAGCCATAGTTCTTGTAGAGCGGCACGACTTTGTCTACCCACTCCTTAGGTACGGATTTCTTATCGATTACCTCTGGCTCGTCCAGCACCTCGGCGTGGTTGCCGATAATGAACCGGCACCCGTCGACGACTGCGACGCATTTGAATTCCGGTTTCTTGCGATGAATGTAACCGGCAATGATGTGTAACCCAGGCCGAGCGTACTCATCATCCTTATCCGTCAGAGACGGTTCAGGCGAGAAGTCGCAGTGCGAGTGGATATCCCCGATTAACGCCAGATGCTGCGGAAGCTTCGGGATTTCGTACTTCACACTAGCGGAGCTTGCTTTCTGGTCCGGACAAACCAACTCCATTTTATTGGTGTTTCGGTTCCAGACTAGAATTAAGGCTGATTCCCACTTTTTGTCTTCGAAGATGAGCCGAAAAAAGCTGAGGGCTTTCTCCATTAACAGCTTCGGGACTTGTGGGTAGTTGATGTGTGCGAATGCTTCCTGCGCTTCGAGTTCGCACGGGCCGTGTTTGGCTGGTGCACAACTCCTGAACCATTCGTGATTGCGACACAGGAACAGGCCGTCGGAAGATAGGATGTAGAACAGCTTATCCTTCGGCCAAGGCATATCCTTGTCGGTCTTTAAGTACACAGGGGTACTGATATTTTCGTCTTGCAGCTTCATAGCTTTATCCGTTGAAGATTACGCGGGCTAAGTCGTTGGATGATTTGACCGTGGTATCAGCCACACGCATCCGTTTGAAGATTCGCTCAGCCACTTGCATGACCGAGTGCTTGGTGTCAATCCAGGGAACGTCCAGGACGAACAGTGGGTCTTTCTTTGTCTCTTCTTCCCAACGTTCGACGGTGCTGATGCGCTCGTCGATTTTCTTACTGGCCCCATACCACGAGTTGCCCTCGTGATGTTCGCTGGACAGGTTGAATGAGGTTTCCAGTAAGCAATACCGGACCGCCTCAAAACCGCCGCAGTACCTATCCCCGGGATTAGCGCTGTACATCTGGGGATTGTCCTTCAGATGCTGCGTGCATATCCAGGAGAGCGGGTGCAGTTCGTTCGCGTTTGGGAACTTTGAACAGTTCAGTAGGCCCGGGAAACAAAGGCCATCCGACAACTGCTTCAATGGCTCACGCCGAAAGAAGCACTCGTCGGTTTTTGCAATGTACGGCATCCCGTCAGCCAAGTGCACGAACACGCCGAATATAACCAAGTACGGCAGTCCGATTCGCACGTTGCGATACTTCGTTCCCGGCCCAAAAGGGCGCGGTGAGTCTGGGCGTATCCAGGACAACTTCTGCACCGCTGGTGCCTTTTCCCATACCCATATCGTGACGTTGCCCCGAGAGAGCACCGCCTTAATGCCGCTAGGCAGAACACACGAACCAGTGTCGATGTGGTCGCTGATGCGGGCAATCAAGTCGGGCACCGTCATGGTGGCCTTAGCCCCCTCCGGAGTCTCGGCTGTGGCGGTCATCCCCTCGATGGTAACGACGTTAGTTTTGCTGCCGCCTTTCTCACCGGCGTGACGCACGAACATCAATGCCTCACCGGCCTTGAGGATTTTGTCCTCATCAGCGTCATCGCCATTAACGATGGCTTGGGACTCGGAGTCGATATCGAACCGGTCCTTGAACTTGCGTCGCACTTGTCCAACGGACATGCCTGCTACCGGCAGGGTTTCCTGGTATGGCCCAGAGGAGACCGTCACGGTCTTATTCTCTGGTTCAGGTGCAACGTCGAATATGCTGTCGCCATCGCCACCGGTCGGCGCTGGCTTCTGTTTCTCTGGTCTTTGTTTCTCTACACTCATGGTTACTATCCTTTCTTGTTTTGGTTAACTGCGAGACAAACTGCGGATTTGAGATACCGTGGTCCCCTCAGGCAGGTCCAGGTAGTGACTAACATTTTGTGGGGTCAACTGTTTGACCACGTTTTTGATTTGGTGAGCGATTGCCCCCTTCAAATGCCCGACCGTAATACCGGCCTCGGGGTTGATAAGAGACTCCTCCCATGCGGATGACGAAGACTCTTGCACCGCGCGGTCAATCAATGCGCCAGTCAAGAAGTCGCGATGATACTTAACGAGTGATGAGCCGCCTTTAACCGACAGCTCAACTACACCTAAGTCGTTCTCTTCAGAGTAGAGCCATTCTTCCAACTGCATCAGGTTCTCGCGCCACAACTGGCGTTGAGATTTACCGGTGCCATCGGCGGCTGGCAATCCCTCGACGTGTTTCTTAAGCACATCAACAAAACCTGGTCGGTCTAACCGGCCGAAGTGTTCGACTTGTCCACCAATCCGGCGTAGGAACGCAGGGTCGACCAGGTGCGGTTCGTTGGTGGTTGATAGGAACACCACTAACCGGTCAGCTAACCCGGAGCGGTTTGGGTCCAAACGCTGTAACAGCGTCGTTAGGATGCGGTCGTAGATACCGTCGCGGTCACCGCCGCGTGCGCGGCCCATGCCTTCGGCTTCTTCCATGACCACCATCACTGGCAGGGTGAACTCTTTACCTTTCTTGTTGGTGAAAGTTTCACCTGCGAGCTTCTCAACCTCATCAAACAAACGGTCGGCGTTCTTGTCGGATTCACCGAGCCACATGGATAAGATTTGAGAGGTCTTAAACCGAAACACCCGTTGTGGAAGTTTCTCCACGGGAGTGTCGGTGACTTCACTCATAATGTCGTAGATGAGGCGATGAATCGCCTGCACTGCGAGCGTCTTGCCTGAACCACTAACGCCACATAACAGGCGCGTGATGCAGGGGCGTAAGCGGAACCGACGACGCAACGCTGGTCGCGTCATCTCTTCCTTAACGTGTTTAGCTACCACCTCAATAACGCGTGGTGGCGAACCAATGTCGCGAGCAACCACCACATTAGGCACTGGCCCTCGGTCCAGGAACCGACAGAAGGTCAACGAATCGGTCTCTGGTAGTGCGATGGTCGCTATCCGGTCGCCAGGCGCTATCACTAGCGAGTCGCCTGGCTTAACTGCACCGGACTCGATTTTGTCCATCAACTTGCGGTGGGTTAAGACCACCATCTTTTCTTCACGGCTAGTGACCTCGATGTGTTGCGTGTTTAACCGGCGTTCGAACCGCGCTTCTTTGCCATATTGGAATACGTCATCGAGCGCTTTACCGATTAGGATTTTGGCCTTGCCGTCTAGCGCAACGCGGTCGCCCAACTTCAACTTCTTGGCGGCGTCCGAATCGTGCACCACCATGTAGCCAATCTGACCATCGTCCATGGCGACAACGGCTATCGGTGAGGCTGAGCCGTCCAATGTGGAGAGCTCAATGAAGCTCGCCGGTTTCATGGGGGCGCGTTGCAGATTAGCAACAATGCCCTTGATTTCTGCGGCCATCTCTTTGGCCTCTTGGTCCAGAGCCGGTGCTGCCAACTGTTGCAGCATCTGCTCGGTGTAGTTCTCGTCCGCCATCAGGTCGATAGCCATCTGCTTTCGATGCGCTAGCGGCAGGTGCTGGCTGGCGAGTGAGTGAAGCACTTCTGGTGTTAACTCTTTCACTGTATTCTGTCCTTTCTTTGGTATTTTGCGTTTCATTGTGGTTTGACAATCACGGGCCTTAGGCAACGCACATTCCTTCAAGGCCTGTGATTTGGTTCCTAGTAAAACCGCAGAGTCCTCCTGCCGCAGTGACCGCAGCAGGAGTTCTTTATGTCTGTGGGCCGGGTGATACCGGTGTGCAGGCAGGAGAGGCAGATATAGCGTCGGATGCGCTTGCACCGTTCCATGCCTTTGATTGTTAGCCTTAGCGAGTGGTTACCGATATTGCCGGATTTCTTGTTAATCTGAATTGGAACGCTGCGTTCAATAAACCCATTCCTTATCGCGTAACGTATCGTACCGCCAATGACGGTCTGTGAGAATGACGGCATGCTCACCATCCTGCCCCTGGACCATAGCCGTTTCTTGCGGTAGAGGGCGTGCGGTGGCATGAGCGCACTGATGCGCTCGCGCACCTCCCAGATGTTCTTCCACTTGTCAGTGGCAATGGACATAAGGAGAATATCGAGCCACCTAACCTCCAGCTCTTTACCCTTACTCCGAGGCGTCTTCATTGAGTGAGTGGAGTTTCAGCGCCAATGCTTTCTGCAGCACCATCGCCCGGGCTTTCTCCCCGTCGGACTTGCAGCCCAGTTGGCGAAGACTCTTTTTATTGCGCAGCAGAATATCCAACGTCTGCAACATGCGCATGTAACGCGCCCAGTAACGGTCTTGTTCAGTGCCTTTACTCATCGGCACTTTCGCGCCGCTCTTTAACCCTTCAGCGAACTCACTCACGACTTGCAGCTGCGCCTTTTCACTGGCGCGTTCTTCATGAATGGCGTCCACCATGGCGTGGACTTCTGGACCGTTCATGCGCTGTTTCTCCGCGAGCTTCACAGCCGCTTCTACCACACTGTCGATGGGTATGGTATTCAGTTTCACGATTGCTGCCCTGGGTAGTTGCTCAGCTTTAACGCCGAGCGCCTTAAACCGGCGCACAGCCAGTGTCACGCGATTGTTGACGTGCAGCGTGTGCACGTGAACACCGAATCTGTCGGCTGCTTCGTTCGGGGACAATTTGTACAATGCCATCGCGTTGATAGCATCCTGAATTGCCTCTTCCTTCCCTTTGCGCAGCCCGTGTTTCCGGTTGAGCACCTTCGGTAGTAGGTCCAGGACCATCGGGTCTTTGGTTTCCACAATGTAGAAACCCATGCTCTTCTGGTCGAACTCCTCAGCGGCTTTGCGTGTGTGATTACCGCCTAGCACCAAGTATTTTTTGGTCCCAGGCTGTTGCACAGCGACGCCACAGGGAAAGTCTTCCCCTTGTTCCATCGCTGCCAGGTAATCGGTGACCACTGTGTCATCTAGTCGTTGCCGCCGGGCGTGGTTGTTTGAGCTTAACTCCTCGTCGATTTGGCTGAATGGGATTTCCTCAATCTTCCAGTCCAGGCCGAACTCTTTAAGGGTTTTCTCAGTTGCGTCCGACTTTAACCACTGTATCTTTCTCATTGTCTGTCCTTTCTTAGTTTGCCCCGGGACTTGGTCGGTCTCGGGGCGATTTGTTTTGTTTGTTGTTTTGTATCAGTTGACCAACGATAGGTCAACCTAATTGTTTTCAGATTTGAAGGAGAGAATCTTCTTGCCTAACACCTCTTTGAATTGGTCTAAGGCCCGTTGGGCAATCAAGTCGACGAACATCTCGCGCGCCTCCTCACAGCTCATCTCGCGCTCAGCCACGTCCATCAGGTTGGCCTTCAGCTTTTCGAGCATCTGCTTAATGACCTCGTCGGCTATCGACGGGTCGGGGTTGCTGTGGATGATGGGGTCCATGACATCTCTAATCGCTGTGCCTGAAGCCAGCGCCAGTTTGTGCGCCAGGTCTGTGGCGCGGTCTTTGGTCATCATGCGAACCTCCCTTCCATTTTGGACTCCGAGTTGGCTGAGTCGTGATACAGTTTCCAGGGCTCGACAGAATCAGGCTTGCGCTTGATATCAGCCATAAACATCAGCATGCGTTCCTTCAGGTAGAGGTGCACTAGCCCCACCTCTTTCCGGTTGGGATGGTCTCGCGGCATCAGTCGCGGGCTGCCTTGTTCGTATTCCGACTTGTCGTACTGCGCTACCCAGGCCTCGGTGACGAAACTCACCACATCGCAATCGGACCGTAAGTTTCGAATCATGTTGGCAAACTGGTCTTTGTCGGCGTCTCCATGTTCTTTGGGGAACTCAGCGCCGATGACGCCCAGCTTTTCCTTCTTAAGAAAGGTGCAGTGCGGCCGCGCCTGGCTGCCCGCCTCCACTTGCTCCTCGATGTATATCATGCCCAATGCCGCGATTTTAGCCGCGTCACTGGAGAGCACTGGCTTAGTTGTTAACGCGAACTCCATTAGCTCGCTCATGCGCGCTTCAGCGTTCATTCAGTTATCCCTCCTTCGGCGTCCTCGTCTCTGTTCTTAAGCCTGCCTGCCCATATATTGGGTTTCTTCCAGTGATGCATCTCAGCCAGTGTGTTCAATACGGTTAGTGCGCACTTGGATTCGTCGCGGTCGTCTGCACCGTGCTGGTTTAGCTCGATGAGGATTTCCTTTAACCGGCCTCGGGATGTGTCCAGGTCGTCATCCCACCCTTCCCCGCGCTCAAACCGAGCTGCCACCCATACGGCGTGACAAAAGGCGCAGGGACAACCCACACCATGCTCAGTCATGGTCGCCGCCGTTAACAGGAAGCTGATGCGATGGTGATGGCCCTCAATCCATTCGTGTGGATGGTCTTCGTCCAGGTTGTGTTTTACGCAGTACTCCAGTTCGATGTGACGCGCCGCCATACCGATGCAGATGGATAGGGCTGCGCCGACTCGCGGTTCGGCGACACCCCAACGTTCTGCCAGTACCTTCGCCATGTCTTTGATTGGCCCTTTATCCGAACAGAGCCAGGCTAGGAAAAAGACGTTGGGGCAACCTTCCTCGTCGTCGTGCTCAGCCATTGTCTCGTAGTAATGTTCTACCAGGTGTTTCATGGCCCCGGGGATTTCTGACCAATCCTTGGGGAACTCAATCTGAACCACATGTAAGTTGTGTCCTTTCTTCATAGCTGTCCTTTCCTATGGATGCCGCCGGGCCGCTCGTGCGACGTGATGACGGCCGGGTGGTTGTGGGTTTTCAAGTTTCCGTCGGGCAATGCGGGTCGCTGCCGCTGCCTTGTTTTTCGCTGTCCGAAACATTTGGGCTTGATACATACCCGCATGCTTGGTACTGCGCCTTAACTTTCTTCCGCCTTTAGCTTGAGCCATTGTGGTCTGTCCTTTCTTTGGTTGATTATCTCCCGTCTTTCCATCCGTTTGCTACCGGGCCACCGGGGAGCACATAATTCAGGGAGTACAGGGTGTCCCGGTTCTTCCACAGGTGGTTCTTTGCCAGCCGATACGCTGTGTCCTCGCTGAACTTTAGGCCGCGACTGTGACCGAACTTGACCCAGAAACAGCCGCCGTCTGTTCGACTGTATAACGCCGTCCAGAGTGAGTATGATTTCATAGGTTTTTAATCGCTGCTTGCACTTGTTCCAGGTGATGGTCCCACTGGGTTTGTAACCCTTCATTGGCTGCCTTTTGCAACTGCTCAATGTGGTCCAGTATCACCCTGCGTTTGGCCACCTTCACCGTCTCCCACCAGGCCATCGATAGGTTGAAGACACTGAAACACAACTCGAAGATGGTGGAACTAGTGGTTGTTGTGCCGGTGCAGATGAAGCTCACCCATAACCCGACTTGCAACACTGCGCCTGCTATCCAAATCCAGGCCATGCGATAGTGAAAGGCCACATCGCAAAAGACGTCCCAGTGCAGGCCTTCCAGTTCAATAATGAGTTTCTCATTCATAACGTTGTGGCTTATACCAGTAGGTGTGCGGGTCGAACCTGTTTTCGTAGTTGGAGTTGAAGATGCAGTGCAGTCGCTGCATCTTGTGTTTACGCTGCATCTTGGGCAGTAACCCTTTAGCCAGCCGTAGGGCTGTCTTAAAGTCTATCGGTGGCCCTTCGGGATGACCAAACTCCAGGTGATAACAGCCCTGCGGGTAGTCTGGTTCTAACTTGTCGGTCGAGTACACCGCTGTCCAAACCGGGGAAGTGAGGTGCTTAATCTCTGCTTCTGTTGTTGTTAGAGGCATTGTCTTGTCCTTTCAGGTAGGTCTTGTGGCATTTGCGCCAGCCAAAGTTTTGGTCGGTCGACTGGCGCAACACCACGTGGTTGGTACTAGTTCTTCTCCATGTCTTTCACGGCCTTAAAGGCCTCGTTGATGGCTTCAGTGGGGTCCACCATCTGGGGTGTGTCGCCTCTGGCTTGGGCCTCAGCGATGTATTCAATCCCGCACTTGGCGCAGTAGGGCTTGGCACCCTCGTTGATTTTCTTTTGACCGATAGGTCCGGCAGCACAGTCGACACCGCAACTCTCGCATTTGAAGAGCTTTGACCCTGGTTGAGTAGCAGTCCACAGGGGACCACAAAGCACAATATCCACGTCATTCATATTCGGTAGGAATCGGTCCAAAAGCAGACAGGGGGCTAAGGGAGCACACTGTCACTCCCTCGCCCCTTGTCCCTTGAACCGATTTAGGAAGGAGTTTACTTCTTAGCAGCCGCTGTGGTAGCGGGCACGCCCGATTGCGTTACCGTGGTTTCGACTTCAACCGCTGCCCCGCCGTTGCCTTTGGTGAGTCGGTCCACCAATTCCTGCGGGGTTTTGCAGCCGTACGCGTCCATTAACCGTTGCAGGTCGCTCGACGCCGTGTCCGGGATTTGACGCATCATTATCGAGTAGTGCTCGATACCTTCATCATCCCGCTTCACCCGGAAGCTTTTGGCCCCGATTTTGCCTTTGTGCACCACGAGTAGCGCGGTGATTTTGGCAGCCAGTTCGAGTTCGCTCTCGCGAATGACTTGGTCGACTTTGTCCCGACGCGCAGCCCCTTTCAGGTCGCCCGCATGCGCCTCAGCAATCTCCTTGCGTTTGAGGTGCTTGTTAGCAAACCCAATGACGGTCACGCCGTCCTTGGCGTACACCGGCGCAATACCGAATGCTCGCGCCACCTTGGGGGCCGTGACGAAACGGTCGGTCTCGAATAACCCCATTTGGTAGTTAGGCTTGTTTACTGCCGCTGTCTCTGGTTTTGCAACCGCCGTATTGGCAGGTGCCGCAGTCTGTTGACTGGTTTCACTCATAGTCTGTCCTTTCACTCTAACACGCGGTCTTTATCATCGGTGCCGCACACCGGAAGCTCACTGTCAGTGGCTCCATACTATGGTGGAGTGATGCTTTCACCACCCCACCACAGGCTGGAACCCTACCGAATGTTGCGGATAATGAACTGTTTAATGATGTAATCAGCCATATCGTCAAGGAATGCTTCAGCCCCCACATCACCCATGGCGTGAGCAACCCGGTCCGTAAACGGCGGACTGAACACCGATTCACCCACTATCACGGGTATTTCAACTTCGACACTCCGCTCATCCACGCCCCGAACCTTGCACGGGGCCGGAAACTTGATGTCAATTATCCGGGTTGCACTGAAACCTTGCGGCCTCACATTGATTGTCGCGTCCGGCTCTACCACTGTGTAACTGTCTTTACTCATTGTCTGTCCTTTCTTTGGTTGTTGTTTACCGACACTAAATCGCCTTCCCTCGTTGCGCCCTCGCGCTCATCTCCAACACGTCAGCCATGTTCACAAACCCGTCAGGCTTGTGCTCTTCCCCAGCCGCATATTGCAGCCGACCCGATAACCGGAACAGCCGATGCCGCTCATTACTCCGTGCTGATGGCATTACCCGCCCCGCGTCCATGCACAGCTTGGCAAGCAATTCCACGTCCTCGCGCTCTAGGCTTAGTTCAACTCTCACTTCCCACCCCCAATCTGCGCTTCCCGTGCACTCGCTGGCCTCGCCAGTATTTCCTTGGTCCACTTCGAATCGTCAAACTTCGGGTCCATCCGCTTGTGCAAGCTGAAACTCCCGTCTTTCTCCATCACAAACATTGCACCTTGCTCTGCCTCGAACTTCGCTAACTTTTGCTTTTTGCTCATGGTCTGTCTTTCCGGGTCTCGCGTTACTGGCGCTTGACCCTCTTTCCACCCTATGGCAAGGTGATGCCTGCTTAATCGTGGAAACTCCGCAGCTTAGCCCCAAGACCAGACCGATTCACTCGACCGCATACCAAAACGCGTTGAGACTGCAACGACTTCTAATGCGCGACGCCGAGCAAGCCGAACTCAAACCAATTATCCGCGCTGGCATAGCACGAGCCTTCTGCGAGCTCGAAGAAACCAAGCGCAAGCTGAAGATGCGCCCGTTACCGAAGGCGATTGACGTTGCGCCAAAGGGACGGTCGAAGCCGAAGAACTCTGGCATCGCTGAAACGTAGCCAAGGAATCTCTTTTCCCCCGCGACCGTCACCGCACCCGGCAGGGGGGAGTGGCAAGGCAGGGCCGCCCTGTTTCTTAATCCCCTCGTTCTGATAGATATGAAAACAACAATCAAGTATCGGTTACAGGTTTTGGCAAAGTGGGTGGTATGTAGTTGGCTTCATCGGCGGTATCGGTGTTATCCGACGGTTTGGGGGCCGGAGGCGGCGAAGAAGTATGGGTTCAAGTATGAGCCGAACTTTTGGCATTGCACGAAGTGTCACCCATGTGGGGAGGGGTTATCAAAGTTGAATTTGGAGCGGGAACGGCCTGGTTGAGGGCCAGGGGAAGTTACAAAACCGGTGATGTTGGACCGACAATGGAACGCTGCTGGGGAGGGGAATCGGACGTGGGCATGAGGAGTCCTGAGTACCGATGTATGGGAGGAGCCCACCACCGTGTAGGGAGCCCGGTTGAGGGACCCTTATCGGAGAGCCGGAGAGCGTCCGGGTTATTCCCGATAACTGCAGCAGGGGATGTTCGACTAGGGCCTTCGTTAGGACCCGCCACGCCGCAGATTGAATTTCCGGTCAGTCACGTCGGTCGTGCTCATTACTCATCGGTTTATCCGGCGCATTCTGAGAGCCTTCTGAGGGGCGTATAGACCCAGGTGCGCTTGGCCGGAGGTCAGGTTGCAGACAGGGTGAGCTGTTGAAGCCCGAGACGGCGTTGTATTAGGGGTTGACTTCTGGGACTGCTGACGTGAAGGTGATGACCGGAAATACATTCCTCGAATGAACTCCCAAAAGTTCTTCGAGTCAAGCGCTCAAAGTAAAATTTGGGCGCTTATTTTTTGGTAGGGGACCAGGACCAAGTGGCGTCCATTTTGAGTAGGGCGATTTTGGTCTGGGCAAGGGGGAGCTCTTTGAGCCATTTGAGGATAGGAGCTGTGCGGACGCAGCGCCATTCCTTGAAGACTTTCTCGTATACAGCCCCGGCTACAAAGTAGTCGGTCTCGACTCTCAAGAGGAGTGTAGGTCGCGGGGCGGCGGTTGGGGTGAGGTTATTGGGGTTGATGAATATACGGCCGTTACGCGGCTGTCGTTTGAATCTCCGACTCATTTACCAATTGAACAGTGGGTTCCCGGTGAGCCCGGCCAGGAAGTTGATGACGATGATGACGGCGATGAGGATGAACAGGCCGTTCCAGACGAGCATTCCTTTAGCGGGCATGCCGAGTTTTGGGAAGAAGTAGGTGCCGCAGCCCCAGAGGATGAGGCCGATTAAAATCCAGATGAAGATGTTGAACAGGTTATTGGACACGGCTTTTCCTGAGCCGGTGTGTACGGAGATTTCGGAGAGGAATGGAGTCATAATTTTATTGGGAGTTTAGATTTATAGAAGCGGTGCAGGTTCCCGTGCATGACGCAGCGGTGGCCGTGGGTGGATTTTCCGCACACGGGGCATTTGTTATGGGTGCGCGGTCGGTTACGGGTTTCGAGGGCTTTTTCCTGGGAGAGGAGTTTAGCCAGGGGCCAGTTTTTGGTGCGGTGAGCCCGGACCAAATCTTTCTTGATAGCGGCCAGGGACCGACGGCGATGGGTGGGCATGGAGAGCTATTCACGGGAACGGACGTATGGCCCGGGCAAAGGCGGGAGAGTCGAGTGCAGCCGCCATTGGATAGGGCCATTTGTGCCTGAGGAAGTTGATTTGAGCAGGATACGATTGGTGCACTGCACCACCTCGACGGCGTAAATGTTGGTTTCCAGGACGAGTTGTTGGCGCACGTAATTGGTGCCGTTCTGGCGTTTGAAATCGCCGGGGATATCGTACCAGTTGGTGAGCACCAACGTCATTAAAAAGAAGTTTGTCATTGTTCTGTCCCATGGAATTTTTCCCACAGGTCAGGGCGATTAGTCTGGAACACTGCGCCGTTGTATGGGGGCCAGGGGTTACCGATATGTCGGAAGAATCGGTTTCCGACCGTGGATGGGACGAACGATTCCTGGCGTGGGGCCCCGTCGTAGTAGCGGGCCAGGACATGCCAATGGACCAGGTCCTCGGATTCCTGCAGCGCCCACCGTGCAGGGACACCGGTCGGATAATTGATGGGCGGCAAACGGAGGCTGGAGGCCTTGGGCACCTGCGGTTGCGTGATGGTGGTCGGGACCGGAGCCGCCATGGCGACCCCGTTAGTGATTAGGCCGAAGAATCCGAAGGGCATCAACTGCGCATCGACCCACGGAACGGTGATGATGGGCAGTTGCATGCCGTCGATATTTTGTAACAGGGAAACACCGTTAGGTGCGGCCAGTAAAGTCAGTTGCGGCAGCGCATCGTTGAAAGTTACGGAGTAGCCGGTATCGGATAGTGGCGTTCCCTCAGTCGTGCGATAGCCGATAGCGACGGTGGTGGGGCCAGTGGCAAGTGCTGTGGCCAAGAGCTGCGGCCGTGGCGGAGTTTTGGTCGGTCCGGTAACGGGCAGCGTGGTGACTTTTGTGGGGGTCGGCACAGCGGCCGTGCACCCGGCGAGGAGGAGGAGGGCTAAATATTTCATTGGGGTTTCATGAGTTCTTGGGCCAGGGCTTGAAGCCTGTCCCGACAATCTTCATCGACGAAATCGGCGAAAAACTTCTCCAGCAACTTGTCACCCAGCGGTCCATTAACGCTTTCCAGGAACGCCTTGGCAAAAGTCTCTTGCAGCTGAGGCGATGGGGAGTCGCGCAGCACAGCGGCATATTTAGGGTCCAACCAACAGACGAAGAGGTAACACAACGCCTGGTATCGGTTGTCTTCCAGGTGCACTTGGACGCGGTAATAACCACGGTCAGCTAGACGCGCGGCGGTGACTCGTTCGATTTTTCCGTATGACATGTGGATTATTGGGTTTGTGGCGAGAGCACCAGGCAAACAGCTGAATCGGGAATAACCCAAAGCCGCTCGCCTGCTTGATGTTTGGAGGACATTGAGTACTGGTCGAGTAAAACGCGGTCGCCTTCGTAAATTGCCGGGTCAGCTTTTGGCCCTTTCCCACGGACGATGTACACCGGGTCTTGCCGGACGATTTCGGGGATGGTGAGCCCGGCTTTGTTGGGCTCGGGCGGCAGTTCCTCCACCAGCAGGTTTCGGCACAGGGGCTTAATCATGTCAGTAATTAACGATTGTATCCCAATCTCGCTTGGGTTGCTCGGAATTTGTGCAGCACGAGAAACAGCCCGCCAGGGCCATGGACAAAAGCGCTATATATACCGCGAGCAATATATATATAGCTGTCTCGTTACACACTCGGCGCATGGAGAAAGGGCTTATCGGAGTGTTTATTCTTCATGTGCATTGCCCAATGCCCTGGCATTACGGAGGTTGGGCGTGCACAATACGGACAGGGAGCCTTTGGCCACAGCGCCTTTAATGGGCTCAGCGTAGTTTCGTCCGATATAGTTACCGGTTCGGGCGGTTGAGTGCCTCCCAGGCCGCTGAGCGGGGCTCCAATACCGACCATCGGCAACGGCTCGGGGACCTGAACGCTCGCCAGTTTGGCTTCTAGCTCAGAAATCTTGGCTAGCGCCTCGGCTAGTTTATGCGTCGATTTCATCCCTTCCAACGCCAACGCCCGGATTTGGGCGAGCTCAGCCCGGGCTGGGTGTTCGGGAATCAATTGGCCGATGTATTCATCCAGCGTTTGGGACCGGAGCTTTCCCGGGATGCCCGGCATCTCAATTGTCATGGGGTCGGTGCTCATACTTTGGCGGGTTTACAGAGCCAAATCATTACCTTAGTCAGCGTGTCCATACGGCAGGGTTCGCCCTGGATTAGCCGGTGTAAGGTCGTGTGGTCGCACTGAATCTCCCGCGCCAGCTGGCGCAGGGTCAGGCCGCGTTTGGTCATGTGGTCTTCAATTAAGGAACCGAGTTTCATGGCTCAAACGATAAACACACGCGGAGAACTATTGCAACAACAAAATGGACGGTGTAGAACAGTGAGTTATGAGATTGAAAGACCGCAACAAGTTTCCACCCGGTGGTTTTCGCTACTACGCTCCGCAGACCAACTTCTCCATTCAGCCCTGGGTAAGTTTCGATGTGGCAGTGCAGCAGATTATCGCCCATCGCCAGGCTAACCCGCACCAGTCCCAAGTCAACGGCTGGTCCACCGACCCGGCGGTTGTGGCTAAGGAATTAGACGAGTACAACGTGAAGGTCTGCCAATCCATGAACTGGGACCAGTACCTCACCGACGGGAGCTTCGAAGATATCCCAAAAGCCCAGAGCCTCCTGTCACAATTGCGCCAAAGCGTGGGACGTGTTGCGGGGGGCGTGGAGACAATTAAGGAATGGGAGATATCCGGTGGGGCGCTCGTACCCCAAGAACTAGCTGAGAGCCGAGCGAAGGTCTGTGTTAGCTGCCCCAAAAATGCGCTCGGGGATTTGACCAGCTGGTTCACTGTCCCAGCCGCTGAACTCATCCGTAAACAACTTGAAGCCCGAAACCAGGCTAAGATTTATACCGCATCTGACCCCCTACTGGGCGTGTGCGAAGCGTGCGCGTGCCCACTCAAATTGAAGGTGCATTGTCCGATGGACGTCATTAACGCTAAGATGCAGGTCGCCGACCGTCAGGCCCTCTGGGAATCCTGCTGGATAAGATTAGAGTCTTGAACCGATGCTTTCTGTTCGCCGAGCCGGTCGTTCAAGGTGGTGGTAACGCAGCCAGCCGCTCCATGTCTAACCCGCGTATCATCGTGCGTCGTAACGCCGCTATTGGTGATTGCGTGGCCGCCAGTGTCGTTGCGGATAAACTTAAGGAACGCGGTTACGAATGCGAGTGGCAGTGTAGTAACATGATTGTTCCAGTGCTGCGACACGCACCCAGCATCACCTCTCTCTCGCCGCTCAACGGCTTTGCGCATGTCAACCTGGACGGGGCGTACGAGACGCATCCATTCCGCCGGACCTCGCATTTCTCGGACATGTTCCTGGCTCGGGCTAATAGCTCCCTGATGCCACTGGGAATTGATTTGGGGAAAGCGGTTAACGCGCGTCCCCGCCTGGTGCTACCGGCCCAAACGACCGCCATTGCCAAGGCCAAGTTCAATGATTATATCCGGCCCTGGATTTTCCTTTGCCCAGCCAGCTTCTGGTATCGCGTGCGCAGTGTCCCCAACTGGATTTGGGAAGAGGTCGCTCGCCACACTATCGGCACTAAGTTTTGGTTAGGGGCATCCCCTGCACCCAGCGGGATAATTGACCTTGGCTCAAAGAATATTGGCGACGTCACAGCCTGGCTTTCAGCAGCGGACTTGGTTATCTCAGTGGACACCGGCCCGCTACACATCGCCGCTGCTCTTGGAAAAAAGGTCCTGGCATTGGGTCAATCCTCTAGCCCTGAGCTGCACTTATCTGACCAGCGCGACTTTCAAACCATCTGGCCGGAGGGAGACCTGACCTGCTTAAATTGCCAGGAGAACCTTTGCAAGTTCAACACGTTCCTGCCTCCATGCCAAACGTTTGACCCGGGTAAGGTCGGTCGTCGCGCTAATGAGATGGTACGCGAGAACCGTATCTCGTGCGTCATCCCAACCTTCGCCGCCTCACCCGAGCAATTGTCCCGCTGCCTGCAGGAGGTCGCACCACAGGTTGATGAAGTAGTGCTCACCTGCGCCGCTGATGGCGTCGTGCCCAATATCCCGCTCCACGGCGCGCGCGTAGTTAAAAGCTGGCGCTCCTCCCTGGGCTTTGGCAAGAACGTGAACTTCGGGTTCCGCCACACAGCCGGGGACTGGGTGCTGCTACTCAACGACGATTGTTACCTGTCGCGTGATTGCGTTAAACAATTGCGCGAGCTCTGCGCCCCGGACGTCGGCATGATTGCGCACCTGTTGCGTTATCCAAACGGGAAGATTTACTTTGCCGGTCGCAAACGAAAGCCTGGTCAACGCGGGTTCCCGCACATCAACCACAACGATTTCATCCCCGACATCACCGAGCCCTCTGAGATGGAGGCGGTCTCAGGCACCAGCGTCCTCATCAATCGCAAAGCGTTCTACGAAATCGGCGGGTTCGATGAACGATTCATGATGTATGCCGAGGACGACGATATTTCCATGCGCATGCGTCAGGCTGGTTACAAACTGCTCTATCATCCCACCGCTCTAGGAGTGCACGAAGGCTCGGCTACGGCCAAAAAGACCGGCGACATCCAGCGTTGGATTGGTGAATCGGCTAAGCTCATGGAAAGCCTTTGGGGCTGGTACTGGGACACCAACCGCAACCGCGTGCCGGGCGTTTTCCGATGAAAGACACCTGCTACCTGATTCGACGACCGAGCGTTAACGTCGCTTACATCTACGTGCCGCGTGACGAAGAACACAAACGTTGGGCGTACCGATTCATCCTCTCTATCACGCACCATCGCTCCGCGTTCCCGTTCAAGTTTACTGTCATCTGCAACGGCCCGAACTTCGACGGGCAAGACGTGTTCGCGCCAGTCGGTAAATACGACGTATTCTATCACGACGATACCGGCTGGGATATCGGTGGCTACATTGCCTTTGCCAAGTCCTGTCGCGAGGACATTCTCTATTGCATGGGCGGCACCTCTTACGTTCAGCATAGTCTCTGGCTGGAGCGCATGATTGAGGCATGGTGCAAACACGGACCTGGGTTCCTGGGTTCACTGGCCACCTACGAAGTGCGGCCGCACCTTAACACCAGCGGATTCTGCATCGACCCGCACCTGCTCGCAGCGTATCCCCTGCCGGTCACCAACAAACAACAGCGCTACGAGTTTGAGCACGGCTACAATTCCTTCTGGCTCTTCTGTGCGCGGTCAGGGTTCCCGACCCTGCACGTCACCCGCTGTGGTGAGTACGCCTGGCACGATTGGCGGTTGCCGCCCAATATTTACAGGCGCGGCGACCAGTCCAACCTGTTAACGTTGTTTCGCCACACGGACAATTACATGGTCGCGGACCCTGCCCTGAGACGCGGCATGGAAGGGTTAGCTGATACCATCACTGACACTCGATTCCAGGGTTGGGTCGGACCGAGCTTGCCACCGAGCTTGCGTTAGTGTGGTATGATGGGGCAAGTGAACCCCAAACTGGAGCACGCCTACGAAGAGTCTGCCAAAGTCTTTTGGCAGGGCGGCAGCAGCGGCGGCGGTGCCCTGACTCATAAACAAGCCAACATGCGCAGTTGGCGTTATTTCCTGGAGATTAACTCAGCGTGCAACCTGCGCTGCCCTTCCTGCACCAAAGGTAACCAGGGGACCGGTTACGAACACAAGACTGGCATCATGGACTTGGACTTGATGGAGAAATGCCTGGACAAGATTGTCAGCGAAAACCCAGAGGCCACCATCCTGATGTACGGCAACTCCGAGCCGTTCTTGCATCCGAAACTGCCTGAAGCGATACGCGCCGTTAAAGCGCGCGGGTTGCGCTGTGAAATGTCCAGCAACCTAAACTACATCCATCGCGTGGAGGAGACGCTGGATGCGGGCCTGGATTTCTTCATCATTTCACTGTCCGGTTTCACGCAGGAGGTCTACGAGAAGGGCCATCAAGGCGGTAGGATTGATAAGGTCAAAGAAAACATGCGCGTTATCGGCGAAGCCAACAAAAGCCGTGGCGTGTTGGTCCGGGTCAATTACCACCTCTACAATGACAACGAACACGAGCTACCGCTCATGGAACAATACGCTGCCGAGTGCGGCCTGGGATTCTTTGTCAGTAAAGCGCGCGCTATCTCCATGGAGAACGCAATCCAATATTGCCGCGAGAAAGACCCGAAGGCTACGCCTTACGCGGTACAGTCTAATCGCCCGGACTGGAACCACCTCCTGCCGCCAGTAACTCAGCAATGGCGCGATACGATGGACCGGCTCTGGATTGGCCCACACTTGGCTCGCGAGATGTACGCGCATCACCCTAAACACGGTGTCTGCCCGGTAGGCGCTGGGTCTATGTTCACTTTCATTCGGCACGACGGTAAGACTCAGCTCTGTGCCTGCACGGCCGACCGTCGCATCACCCTGGGCAATTATCTGGATACCACACCGGAGCAAATGATTGAACAGCGCACCGGTCATTCTATCTGCAGACAGTGCATGAAGTATCGGCTAAACCTCTACTTCCACATCGTGGACGGGGAAAAGTGGGAACCGGCCGTGGTGAATGCGCTCGACATTAGCGCGGCGAAGGCGTAAAGGCCCTTCATGAAGTTCGAGAACGCCGAAGACGTACAACAGATTTGCTGGGAATTAAGGTGCGCGGATTGGCCGCGCGACCGCAACCGAGCCAACATCAATAACCTCTTCAACGGCGCGCCACCCTACACAGCTGAGGAAGTCCAGACTAACAACATCAACGTCAACGTTAACTTCCTGGAATCCACCCGCCTGGCGCACGACGCGCGCATGCAGGCTCAGCAGGGAATTCTTAAGCCAGGCAACTATTTCATGGCGCGCACTGACGGCGGCCCGGCGTCCAAGCGTTCCATGTGGAATAACCACTGCACCTCGACCGTCAACCGGGTGATGAAGAAGTCATTACCGTATTACGAAAATATCCGGTCCAAGATTGGTTTGAACGTCCTGCATGGTATCGGGCCTTCCTGCTGGGAAGATGCCGATACCTGGATGCCTGACCCGCTCGGCGTCGAGGACCTGCTCATCCCCGCTAACACCTACGTTACTTTCAAAAACCTCCCGTTCTTCTGCATCCTGCGCTCGTTCACCGCTATTGAGCTGATGAAGATTACCCGCGCGCAAAAGGTGGACCCAGGCTGGAACCAGAAACTCATCAAGCAATGCCTGGAATGGATTGACCGCGAATCAATGGCGCTGTTGGGTTCGAATTGGCCGGAGGTTTGGTCCCCATCAAAAGTCGAGGAACGCGTCAAAGGCGACGGCGGTCTGTACCTAGGCGACCAGGTGCCGACTATAGACGTGTTCGATTTCTATTATTGGTCCGATGAAAAGGACCAGGAAGGGTGGCGTCGGCGTATTGTGCTGGACGATTGGTCCACACCAGCCAGCGCCGGTGCCCCCTACAGCTTCGGCCGCGATAGTAAGCTCGACTTTGGCCGCAATCAGTGGCTCTATAACCCCAAGAGCCGTGTCATAGCCGACCATCGCGAGCAGATATTCACCTGCACGTTCGCTGACCTATCCGCTGTTTCCCCGTTCAAATATCACTCCGTCCGCTCGCTGGGGTTCCTGCTTTATGCCGTGTGCCACCTCCAAAACCGGCTGCGCTGCTCCTTTGCTAAGTCTGTGTTCGAATCGCTACTCATGTATTTTCAGGTGGGGAACATGGACGAAGCCGAGCGTGCGCTGAAACTGGAGCTAGCTGACAAAGGGTTCATCGACGACGGGCTTAAGTTCGTTAAAAACGCTGACCGTTACCAGGTAAACTCTGGGCTGGTAGAGCTCGGCCTGGGCGAGAACGCCAAGCTGATTAACCAGAACGCCTCTTCTTACTCGTCATCCAGCCAGTTCTCAGCTGACCGCGAACGCAAGACCAAGTTCCAGGTGCAGGCTGAGCTGCAGCAGTCGCAGACCCTCATCTCCGCTGCGCTGGCTCAGTTCTTCACGTACCAGCAGGTCGAATACGACCAAATCTTCCGTCGGTTCCTAACCCCAAGAGCCGCAACGTCGACGTGTTGCGTGTTCGCAACGATTTGCTTAAAAATATTCCGGAGAAGTACCTGGTGCCTGAGGCGTGGGAGATTGAATCCGAACGCACCCTGGGCTCCGGTAACAAGACCCTGGAGATGGTGCAGGCCGAGCAGCTGATGCAATACCGACCGCTCTACGACCCCGAATCGCAACGCAAGATTCTGCGTGACGTCACGCTGGCCATCACCGATGACCCGGCCCGCGCCGAAGAATACGTGCCTGAACAACCGCACATCTCGGATTCCATCCACGACACGCAGCTGGCTTTTGGTTCGCTCATGCAAGGCGCACAGGTGCAGGTGCGGCCTGGGCTTAATAACGTCGAGGTGATAGCCACCATGCTGCAGTTGATGGATAACAAGATTAAACAACTGGGACCAATGGGCAGCCAGGAAGCTATCGCTGGCATCATGAACTGCGCGCAGTACGTGCAGGGATTTATCCAGCTGTTGGAGCAGGATAAAGAGATGCAGTCCACTGCCAAAGCCTTTGCGCAGGTGCTCTCTAAATTGATGAACCTGGTCCGTGCCAT
>Ga0247687_1000012_pt1 | contig 30164 bp, 48 predicted proteins | sample CNK28_metaG_FD_183050 | JGI IMG/M metagenome (GOLD analysis project Ga0247687, IMG submission 183050) | Soil microbial communities from Purdue University Martell Research Forest, Indiana, United States - CNK28 | ecosystem: Environmental > Terrestrial > Soil > Temperate forest > Bulk soil... | reverse complement strand
GCTTATATAGGGCTGACGATTGCGGACCACGCGCAACTCGCCGCGTGCAACGCTAACCTTCCGCCGAACGCTCCCAAAAGTCGCAGGTGCCATAGTCTTTTCCCGATGTAAAAACGCCTACTGCTGGACGAAAGTTAAAACTCCCGCGGCGTTATCGCCTGCGCCTGTCAGCACGAGACACAAGCCGGCGCCGGCCGAAGATTGAAACAGCGTGCTCTGTGGACCGTAGGAAAATGGCGGCGCACCTGCGTTGACCGGCGTTGCTCCCGTTTTGTTGACGGTGCCCGTTCCACACGTGGCGCCCGTTCCACTTATCCATTGGAAAGTGCCGGCCGCCGCAGTGACCATTCCAAGCTGATAACCGCAAACGTAAACCGTTGCGTTCACCAGCGGCGCGACAATCTGCGTGGTGGCTGCCGCCGGTGCGGTAATCACTGCGCTGGATTTTGGTATCCCCGAACTTTGACAAGGATCAGCTCCAACCGAAGCGCCGAGCGGGTGAAACACGTATTCGAGATTAAACGTGCCGTTGGGCGTTCCAGGCGCAGAGTATTGAATGCTCGGAAACAGACACGGCACGGCCGGCACAGGAAAAACCTGTATGGTGTTCACGTTTGCTAAAGAAAAATTCAGCGAAGTCGCAGTGTTGAATGGCAAAGCGAATTCTGTCGTGGCGCACGTGAGGATCAGACTCCCCGTCGATCCAGTCGGTGCGGCACTGTACAGAAAGATCAATTCCCCCGAAGCGTTCAACGTCGGCGAACTGAGCGCCACGTTGGGACTCGTCCCTGTCTGACTCTGATTGACGAAAATCGTTTTGTCGAACTGAGCGGCGCCGTATCCGCCAGCGCTAAAAACCGGGCTAGACGAAGTGCCCGAGTAATTCAGCGTGAAAGTTCCGGTGCCCGGAGAGCAAAGCACGTTTATTTTTACGACTGGAAAGTATCCTACGGCTTGCAGGATCCCGTTGGGGTTGACCGGGCTGGCGACGACATTAGCGAAGTCGGAAATCGGAAACTGATTGCCGGCGTTGTCTAGGGCTATAAACTGCATGCTGAATCGGATTGTGCCCGTCACGGAAGCGGTCGCTACGTGCTGCGTTTGCCCTAGATTGGACGTGGTGAAGGTTTGCGTTGCTCCCGTGCACGCAAGATTCGTGGCAAGCGTTTGTTGGACCGTCTGCGGACTCGTGTAGCCAACAAACTGCGCGGCTGCGCGTCGCGCAGAGCACCCGAGCACCAACAGCGCGAGAACGATCGCTGCCGCGGCTTTGATCGCACTAAGCGGTACGCTGAGACGCCGCTTCCCGCCGGCGTGCTCTTTCTCAAGGTCGACGTCGGCCCACTTCTCATCGATGTGCAGACGCACAAACGTTGCGTCGTGTTCGATCGGATCGTCCACCAGTTTGTGAGTTTCATCGAGCAGCACTTTTACGCGCTGCCCGGTTTTGAAGTTTTGCATTGTTTCTTTCCCTCTTTTAAAAGCCAGCGAGATCGGGATCCAGCTCGACAGGATAGAAGTATCCGCCAAGTCGGCCACCGATGAGTTGCCCGGCCACTACGATCGACACGTTAGTGGCGACGAGCTGCAGCAACGTGGATTCCTTGCAGCGTATGCCGTCAATCTGACTCGGATTGCTGACGCTGCCGAGTGAAGCCACGATGTTGTCAAAGAACGGCGCAACCGACGGGTTGTTAACGTCCGTACCGTCGAGCAAAATTTGCCATACGATGCCGCCCTGCCCTTCCTGAAATCCGCCGCCCACGAAAACGTTGGCGATACGTTTGAGCATCGCCATGCGCCCTTCGGGGATCGGCACGCTGACGATCACCACGGACGCGCCGATCGCCGGCAACGGCACGTAAGCGTGTGCCTCAAAATCTTCGCCTTCGGCCGGCATGAAATTCGTTACCGGCAGGCGAACGATCTCCGTTTGCGCGGCTGCAGCCACAAAAGGATCGGTTGGCATGGCCTTAGTCCCTCACTCCGCAGATCACAACCTGCACGGTGTTCACGGCTTTCGCCAGGTTGATCACACGGCACTGGATTTGCCCGTCGAACGGCAGCCGGTAGACTTTACGCAACCAGAACGGCCGCTGCGCGCTGCCGGCATGGTTCACGAAGCGCAACGTCGGTTGATCTTCAAACATTTCGCCGCGCTCTGTATCGAAAAGCTGCAGCACGAAGCCTGCAGCCTGGCTGGAACTTGCCACCAGGTGCGTCGCGTAGCTGCCCTGCGGCATGCTGACTTTGCTGCGCGCGGCTTGCTGCGAACCAATGGCAACGTTGTCTAGCACCGGCCACCAGTAGGGAATTTTGTTTTGCAGTTGTTCCAGGTCTTTGGTGTCCGGCATGTAGACGTGGCTGATCGCTTTGCGATAGTGCAACACGTTGGGCAGCAAAATATCGCTCGGCGAATTCGAAAACTTTTTGTAGCCCCACAAAGCAAACTGGATCGTGTTGGGCGCGCCGCTGCGATCGTTGAAGAGTGCAGAGACGATCGAAGTCCGCGCCAGGCGCCACGGGATTGGAATAAATGCAGGATCGAGCGCCGTGCCGGCAATGTTTTCGCCGTTGATGGGTGTCGGCGAAAGCGGCCGCCGGATGTATTGATTCGTCAGCGTCACCGAAAACGGTCCGGTCGACGTCGCCACCAGCGCGCGCAGCTCGAATTCCGAATCGTTGTCGACCGTCACCTGCGCCGGCACGCCTGTCTGGTTCGCCGTCAGCGTCACCGTGCCCACACTGGAGCCTGGCGAGCTGAGCGGATACCAGAAAGGCAAGTCCTGCGCCGAAACCTGCACGTTGGGCGCTGGAGCGCGCAACGGCGTCGTTGGAATTGCGCTCATGTTCTCCCCTAACGGCCAAACTTCTTGTAGCCCCAAAACGCAAGCTGAATCGTGTTTGGCGCGGCGCTGAGATCGTTGAACGTGACCGCAAGCGTGGCCGTGCGCAGCAGTGTGTACGGAATCGGCAGAATGAAAGGAAGCTGCGCGGTACCGAACATATTCAGGTTGTTGATCGGCGCCGTCATCATCGGCCGCGACGTGTAGCGATCGATCAGCGTCACCGAAAAAATTCCCGTGGACGTAGCGAGCAGCTCGCGAAGTTCGAAGTCCGCGTCGTTGTCCATCGTGACGGTGCCCTGCACGCCCGTCTGGTTCGCGGTGAGCGCGACGTTGATCGGATACCAGAAAGGAAGATCCTGGCCGAGCACCATCGCTTTCTGCGCGGCGCTGATCTGTACGGCGGAAGCTGGTGTGCTCATTTTGTTTCTCTCTTTTGATTTGTGAACAGCGTAGGAGAGAGCGCCGAAACGCTCTCTCCCACGGAACAGGGTTATTGTCGACCTTCCGCCCTATTGCGCGACGCGGATCAGCGTGCCGTCAAACCGGACCCATGCCATCAAGCCCGTGCCCGGTTGTGCCGTGCCGCCGCCAACCGCAACGCCCGCCGCCGCAACCGTCGTCGGCGTGCCGCCGGCGTTGAGCGTGGGGTTGATGACGAAGCCGAACAGCTCTTGCGGGTTGATGTACTGCCCGCCAGGGATGGAATACACGTTGTCCGTGTACGGCCAACCGTTGGTGGCAGTGACCTGGCCCGCCGGCGCCGTGAAGGTGGCAGCGCCGGAAAGAAACGGCCCGCCGCCGCACGGCAGCCACGCGCCGATGCCGTCGAAGTAGCTTTTCCGGTTGATCGTGAATTGGAAAAAGCTGTGGATGAAGTTCACGAGATCCCACGGATGCGCCATCGGCGACGTGGTGCCGCCGGTGCCGCCCGCCGTAGGACCGCCGCTCACCGTGACGCTGAGTGCGCGCACGATGTAGGTGTAGCTCGATTCGAGCATGCCAGGCTGCACCATCGTGGTGTGGCCCGGCCCTTTGGTAAACGCCGTGACGCCGTTGAAGTTGAACGTCTGGCCCTGTACGACCTGGAACAACGTCAACGCGCCCATCGCCGTCGCAACAGCCACGGCGTAGATGTCGAAGATTGGCTGCACCACGACTTCAGGGATTCCCGTGTTGGGATTGCCGAGCCGCGCGTGCGGCCGGCCAAGCTCGTGCGCCGAAATCTTTTGCAGATGACGGTGGCGCGAGTTAAAACTTCGCTCCGTTTTCATTTTCACTTTTCTCCGCTTCCAAAATGTCCCGCTTGCGCGGGATCCACCGATGCACCAGCTAGAAAATCTCTTGCAGCACGCCGGCTATCCGCGGCGCGATGCAGAGGGAGCGAAAAGTTTTACGTCCAGCGGGAATCGGCCCAACGGCCGGTGCCCGTGGGAGCGCCAACGCCACCGCCGCCGGCCGGTGCCGGCAACGCCGCGGCAGCCGCCTGCCCTGCGCGCACCGCTGCGGCCGAAGTCGGCCCAAACGGAGCGTTGGCAAGGTAAGGATTGCCGGGGAAGTTGTCATACGGTCCGCCGTTGCCTTGCGGATACGGGAACCGGTCGGATACGTAGTACCCGAGATCGAAATCCAAGTCGCCGCTGACACCGCCGCCGCCGCCGATGTTGAATTGCTCGACAAACACGCGCGACAAAATGGCGAGCCCGGTGCCCACGTAGCCACCGATCGCAATTTGCCGGTTTTTGAAAAGCAACTCACCGACGACGTACGACGTAACGCCGCCAGCGATTCCGTTGAGAGCGTAGCCAGTCCAACCCTTGTTGTAATTGGCCAGCAGGTTTTGCGGGATCATGCGCGCGGCCAAAAAGCCGAGAGCGCCCCCGCCAATCATCGGCAGAAGACTCAAGCCCTTGCTGAGCATCCCGCCCGGATTACTGCTACGGCGCCGGTAGCTGCGGTTCGATGAACGACGCCGAGCACTCCGACGGTGATGACGACGCGGTGCGGCCGCAAACATGGCCAGCGTACGCGACGGATTACTGCGACGGCGCCGAGCACTCCGACGAGCGGAGCTGCGGCGACGCTTTTTATGCTTTGACATGTGTCCTCCGCCGGCAGAGATTCGGCGTGCGACATTCCGCTTTTTGCTGCGGCGTGCCGCGCGGCCCGCGCGCCGGCGGCGCGGGCGATGAGGATTGACTAGCCGTACTGTTGGCATTGTCTTTGTCCCTTTCTGAATCTCGGCGCGAAGGAGAGTGGCTTAACACTCATAGTCACCGCGTCCGAAACTTATCTCGGCGAAGTCGAACTGCCCAAAATTTCGAATCGACCGCCGAAAAAGTGAACTTCCCCTGTGGCGCGATCGACTAGCAGCGCCATGTCGGTGCGCGTAGCCGGATCATGTTTGCATTCGATGATCCAAGCGTCCGCCGTCATCCGTTTGTTGATCTCGGGCTGAAACGTCACCCGAAGTACAGGGGAAAAAATCAAAAAGTTTGTGCCCTCTAAAAACCCTTCCGCGCGCGCGACGAGATCTTGTTTCACCATCGGCGCCACGCGATTGCTTGTTACCGGCCCGCCTGGCCAGTCTTTGTCGTTGGGAAACGCCCTCACCGTAACGCCGTGGCGTACCACGGGCAGCCCTTCGACTTCTTCTTTGGTGGCAAGCCCAGGCTGCCAGTTAGGATCCGGCAAGTCCGGCAGTTCCACGCGGCCGCTCGATTTGTGAATCAGCGGCGCGCAGACGAGAAGCATGGACTTGTCGAGCGATTGCGCGATCGGCAGCGGTTGATCGCGCAGCTCGATAAAGCGGCCAAACTTTTGCATCGTGGCATCCTGTGTCCGTGGACTCCACGAAGCGTTCGGCCCGATCGAAATTTTTTGCATCCGGCCGAGCGGTTCCACCTGGCCGGTGCGTACCGCGTCATTCTGAAATTTCAGAATCTCCGCGGGTGAGTTGGTGATAGCAGTCTGCATTTTTTCCTCCACAAGTTTTTATGCACGGCACTCGTGCGCGATCGCTCGCGTCACGGGTTTTTTAAAGCACTTTCCAAAGCAACACTCCCCCCGCGGCATACAACAGCCACGAAGGAATTCCACCGCCGGCCGACGCCGACGAAAAGATCGAAGAGACGGGCGACTTCGTCGCGGCGTCGATCGTGTCCTGCAGAATGCTGGACTGCCGCGCCACGATCGCCGTCAGTTGTTTCACCCACACGCACGCCGCATTGCACTGCGACGAATTGCTTTTGATGATCGGCGCCACCGTCGCAGAAAATTGCGAAAGCAAACCGGCCAGGGCTTGCTGGCCTTGTTGCGGCGTCATCGTGCCGTTGCCTACGGCGTCGTAGATCGCGGAAAGCGTGTCGTTGGCACTCGGCACCGCGGCGCACAGCACTTTGCGCTCTTGCGCCACGGCCGCGGCGTGGTGTCCGAAGACGATGCCGAAAAGAGAGCCGAGCGCGCCGACGGCAAGCACGACGCCGCCAACGATCGGCCCGGCTGCAAACGCCTGCGGCAAAAATTTCAGTGCTAGTCCGCCAACCGTCGTGGCGATCACTGGCTTCGCCATGTTCACGCCCGATTTGCTGCACTGCGATTGGTCCCACGAAACAAAGCGGCCGGCATCGGCTGCCGAAACGATGTTGTTGTAGACGGTTTGCGTGAATCCTGCCTTGCTCGAAATTGCGGACTTCGGCATCGCTTGCTGCGCCGCCTGGTCCGCCGTGATCGCGTCCAACCCGTAGTGCCCGATCGTGGGAAGCGCACGCGGGCAGCGCGAATGCGTGCGCCGGCGTGGCTCCCAATACTTTTGTGCGAGCGGAAGCTGTGCCCGGATCGGTGCTGCGGATTGTGCCGAGAGATACATTCACGTTATTCAGCCGCGTTGCTGCCGATGTCTCCGTGCTCGCCGGTTTCGCCCACGTCGCCGCACTCGGGCTTGTGCGTCAAAGTCACTTTTGGACCGTGACCCGTAGCCTGCGCATCGATCCCTAGCTTTCGCAGTCCTGCCACGTTTTTTTCTTCCGTGGCGCTGATCGGTTTTCCGTTCACTGTGTGCAGGCTGTCCATGTTAGTTCTCGATTCCGGGCGAAACGCCCTTGTCTTTGTCGATGAAGTACGCTCCACCGGTGAAAAAAATCTGTTTGCGCAGCTTGTCGTAGATCAGCGTCGGTTGATCGCCGGTTTTTTCGCCCATCTTGTGGTAGTAAACGACTGGCTCGTAGTTCGCGTGGATCTTGCGTGCAAGATATTCGACGCGCACACAGTGGCCCAGGTCGATGAAGTCTTTCTGCAGCGAGTCCGCGTCAAGACACTTTTCGATGTTCTGCCGGCCACCGATGCAGTAGAGCTGCTTTCCATCGGGCGAGCTGGCCAGCTTCACGCCTTCGCCTTCAAAATCCAGCTCGTAAAGTTCGCCGAGCGGCGATTTGATCCGCAGTTTCACCAAGTCGCCGAGCGTCGCATAGTCCAACCGCATCGCCGCAGAGACGTGTTTCTCTACGATGTCTTTCGGATCCTTGCCGTGGAACGATTCGAACAAGCGCACCGCCTCTTCCGTCTCCGATGGATTGCGTAACCGGTCCGCACGCCGGCGCCGCGGCGTTGCACGCTTCGGGTTGCGGTACTTGGCGTTGGTTTCGTCTATTTTTTTCAGCGTCTCTTTGTACGCGCGCACCGTCTCTTCGTTTTTTGGAGCTGCAGCGTGTAACTTTTTTAGAAAGTTCTTTTCCTGTTTGGTGAAAAAACTCCAACCGGAAAACCGCTTCGGATTGAGTAGCCCGCGATCGATCCGCGTGTGCGTTTTCCTGGCGGCACGGCCGCCGCGCACGTTGAACCATTTGAGCGCCCGCTTTTTTGCTTCCGCTTCCGTCTTTCCGCGGAACTTGCGGCCCTGATACTCAAACACCACACTGCCGGCGCGCTTCGGATTATTTTGTAGTTGTGCCGCGCGTTTGCAGAACGCACAGGCACAACCAGGCTTGTGGTTGCCAATGCCGCCAGGGTTTCCGAAAATCAACAGCTCGGCAGGATTCTTTTTTGCTTTCTCGCTGACGGCGCACTTCGGATTCTTTTCACTTGCCGGGTGCAGGATCTCCACGACACGGCCGCTGCCCTTTTTCCGTTTGCCTGGCGGAAACGCGATGCGCACTTCGTGTTCGGACTTCGGTCCAGGCACGATCGTGCGGACGCGCCAGCCGCGCGGCGTCTCCGCAACGTGTTCCGTCCGCATGGCCGATGCCGCCATTAGAGAATTTCCTTCACAACAACGAAACCGATGCCCGCCGCGGCAAGCCAGATCCAGTTGCTCGAAAGCCAGTCGGTGACGTTCTGCGCGCCGCCGTCATCGGGCGGCGTCGGTGCAACGGTAATGTTGGCCGCTGTCTGCCCGGCGGGCAGATCGATTTTTTGGATTTGGGAACTTTGCACGCGGAAACCGGCCGTGTTGTAGATCTCGCCGTCAACAATCGATCGCACGTCGTCGGCAAGATGGTACGTGCGCGTGCTGCGCAGCGTCAGCGTGATGTTGTTGCCCTGCAGTAGCCAGCTTATGTCGCTGGTGCTGGAATTCTCGATATTGATGCCCCACTTCGAAAGAAGGACCGGGCGAATTTTTGTGACGATTCCGTTTGCACTCGTCACGCGAAACGCGGTGGGATCGAGATTCACCGTATAGATCAGGAAAGTGCCAGGGACTACCTGATCTTCGTCCTGGCCGAGAAACGCAAGCCGCCCGCCGCGGTAGTACGGCCCACGCATGCCGCTGAGTGGAGCACGTGCAGCGGCGCCGTATTTGCTGCAATCACAGCCGAGCAATGCCGGCGAACGCAGCGCGCGCAGGTAGTGCAAACGGCTTGGCGGATTAATTAGCGTCACCATTTTTTTTTATCCACCTAAGGCTGCGAGCTGTTGCGAAATCCGGGCGCGCCTTTGCTGCAAACGCGCTACTTTGCGCGCGCGCATTTTCGGCGCAGCTTTCCCGCCGAAAATAAACATTCCGAGCGCCAGCAAGCCGATGCCGCCGAGCAACAGTTTTGGATCGACGGAAACGTCATCGCCCATGCCGGAGAGATTCGCGCCTTGCTCGCGTGGCGAAGCCCATCCGGCATACACGCGATTCGCTGCCTGGTTCGGCCGGTAGCCAGTGAGCGACGGACTTCTTTCGTTCCAGAGGTACGCCATTAGTGCCTCCCTCTAGCAAATGCGAGTAGCGCAATGCCGCCGGCGCCAAAAAGCAAAAGCGTATTTGGCAACCCGAGCGTGGTGCCGCTGAAAAAAGAAGTAGAAGCGGGCACCGCGGTGCGCGATTGCGCCCAAAGCTGTGTGACGACGCCGGCTGGAATTCCTGCAGCGAGTGCCGCTTGCTGAGTCGGAAATCGCGCGATCGCGCCAGACCAGGCGTTGTATGCGGTCTGCGCCGGCACGCCGGCTGCGATCGCTGCCTGCGGGCTGACATAATCGAGCGGATCCTGCGAGACGACGGCCGATTGCGAAATTTGTTTGTACGCCTGCGCGATCGAACTTTGCGTGGTGGGATTCACGCCAGGCTGCACCGCCGGCGTTTGCGTGTTCGGTTTGTCGTACTGAAACGGATCGTAGGTGCCGGGCACCACGGTCGGCGGCAGAATGATGCCGCTGTCCAAAATGTTTGGCGGCGTCAGATCGAGTTGATCGGGCGAAATGCTGTCGCCGAGTCCGCGTAGTCCGCGCAGCCCATTCATTCGCATCACGCGCTGCTTTGTGCTCGGGTAGGTTCCAGCGATGTCCAACCCTTTGCGCAGTCGGAAGCCGCTGAGATTCCATTTCGTTACGCTTCTCGCGTTCATGCCTGCAGGCAGCAGATACATCAGCGGCCCCCTTTACCGAAAAGTTTCCACGCTGCGAGCGCACCAACGCCGAGCACGGCCCAATTCGGAGCGAAGCTTAGTAGCGTCGACTGCGGCAGCCAATCCAAAATAGTTTGATAGCCACTGTCGGAAGTGACCGAAACGTTCACGGGCGCACTCGGCGCGCTGGTGGATCCCGCCGAAGCATCTGGCGCACTTGGCGCTGGTGCGGGTGACGACGCGCTAGCTGTTGCGCCTGGTGCTGAATACGGCGTGCCGGTGTTGAACCATTTGCCGCCGGTGAATTCCCACACGCTGCCGTCCGTCGCCACGTAAAACTGATTCACCGGATAGCCCGAAGGAACGGGCGTGCCGGCGTTCGCTGCCGGCACGATCGCGCCAGTCGGTTTGACTGTCTGCGGCAGATCCAGAATCGGCCGCGGCATCGGCCGCGGTGGAGCGGAAACGATCGGCGTCGGCTTTTCGACAACGGGCACGATCGGCGGCCGCGGGATGATGCCCGAGCCGTTCGGCACGTAGCGAATAAAATTTGACGCGGCGCCGCTGTAGCGATCGATCGTGCTGCGATCCATCATCGCAGGCAAAATGCCTAGCCCGCGCCACTTTGTGTTTGGCCGCGCCGGCACTCCAGAGGGAAGCAAGTACATTAGTGGCGCCCCGCAAGAACGAGCGCGCCCACGCCCAAACCCAAGAGAAGCAGCGTGCCCGTGGAAAGCCCAAACGGATTTTGCTGCGCGGCGAGCTGTTGCGCGAGCAACGGATTTTGCAAAGGCGTCGCCGTTTGGCTTACGGCCGTCGTGGGATAAAGGTTGTAAGGATTCGCACGAGTGGCGGAAATAATGTTAGCGGCGCCCGTGGTGCCGGCGGTGACAAGTTTCGAAATGTCGGACCAGTCGACGTCGCTAAAATCTCCCATGCCACGGCCGGCGAGTGCGCGGCGAATTTCTTTTCGGCCGTAGTGGCCGACGCCGCGCAGAGTGTGCCCACGCAAGTTGCGGTAGCGCGGATCCGCAACCCAGGACGAATACGCACCAGGCAGTGCGTTGGGATTGCGTCCACCTGGTCCTGCAAGTCGCGGCCCATTGAGCAAACCCTGCACGTCGCGGAAGTCGTCGGAGCTGATCGCCCACACGCGCACGCGATCGACGTTTTCGGGATCTTTGCCAAACGCAGGACTGAGCCGCGCAGCATCCAGCGTGATCCACACGCCTTGCAAATAGTCTTGCGGGAACACGTGCGAAAAATTCTTTTCATCTTCGGGCTTGCTGATCGTGACGATGCGCGTCTTGTGGCCGATCGTGCCGAGTAACGAACAGATCAGCACGGTGAAGTCGTCGCAGTCGCCGATGCCGAGCCGCACAATTTCTCGCGCAGCCTGCAGCGTCTCGACGCCGTACACGTCGCGCGTGAAACGAAGATTCTGCCGCACCCATTCAAACACGGCGCGGGCTTCGCCCGTAAAATCGAAAGCGGGAATGTTGGCAGTGGTGATGATGCGCGCGGCCAGTTCGCGAATGACGGGATCTTTCTTTCCCTGTTCGATTAGCCGGCGCATGGCGCGCACGGTTTGCTCGACGCCACGATCGCCGCCAGCAAGCGGTACAACCGTTGCGGCCATCGCTCCAAGATTTGAAAGCAATCCAACCATGAATGCCTCGATTCCAGAAAAACTGAGCCGGCGCGGTGCATCTGAGTGTGGATAGCCCAGGTGGCGAAACGCGCCAGCTCGACAGCCTATCGCCACACGCACGAGTGTTAGGTGATTGAGACGTGAACCGCAAAGCGTTTCACTTAGCGCACACTGCAAAGTGCAAGGTAAGGAAGAGGTAAGGGTTACAAAATGACCCTAAGTTTCAAAAACCATTGTCGCGCGCGCGGTGTGTGTGCTATCTATTGTTCTCTGCCAGCCCAGAGAGCAGGAGAAAGTGGCCCGTCGCATAACGATTGCACCAGCAGAACCGCCAAAAGTAAACGTCGAAGTCTCGATGCCGCCCGCAGCGGCCGCAGCGCAGCCCGAACCGGAAGAAAAAACCCCGTTATGGTTTTGGGATCTAGTGAAGAGTATTCCAACCGACAAATGGATGCGAGTTTTCTCGTTAGTTGGCATGCGCATGGAACCGCGCGTACCTGGTATGCCTGGCGCGAAGGGTTATCTCTTCGAAATTTTCGAACCGATCAACATGGAGTTTTTCAAAGCAAAGTACGGCGGCGGGAAATTCCGCTGCATTCTCTGCGAGAACGGCAAGTACAAAACCACGCATGAATTCGACATCGAAGGCAAACCGATCTACGACCTGACGCGAGAAAACCCCAACGGAATCAGTCCGCAGACGTCGAGCGGAGATAAAAGCACGGAGCTGCTGCAGCAGTTCGTCGGTGTACTTCGTGACGAGCTAAAGAACGCGCGCGAAGCCAACAGCGGTAATCCGGCCGGCAACGATCGCATCATCGAAATGCTGACGAACGCCAGCGACAAAGCGATCGAGATCGTCACCAAACAAGCGCCGGCACACCAGGACCAGACGGCGCAGCTCGCTACACTCGTAGGCATCGTAAAACAGATGATGCCGGCACCGCAGGAAAGCGGGTTGCTCGCCCTACTCACTCCGCTACTCAAACCGTTGCTGGAAAAATTAATGGCGCCCGTCGATCCGCTCGCGCAGATCACGACGTTTCTCGCGATCTTTGAAAAGATAGACACACTCCGCGGCACCGCCGGCGGCGGTGACAGCAAACCAAAAGATTGGAAAGCGATGCTCGCCGAAGGCGCCGTACAACGCGGCCCGGAAATTTTGAAAGAGCTGCGCGAGACGCTGCAAGTAGGACGCGATGCAGCAACCGAGCGCCGCATCGCCGCGGAAGCAAACGCGCGCTCGATGGAAATCGCGCGGCAGATGCCGCAACCAGGACAGCCGGCGATTGCACCTACGAACGGAGCGCAGCCGGCAGCAAGTGTGATGCCCGCCGCTGGTCCGCTGCGCGTTGTGCCGATCAGTGATGCGATGCCGGCGGACATGCCCGCACCGAAACCCGTCACGCCAGCTACGCCGGCACCAACCGCCGCGCCAGGGCTTTCGTCGCAGGACACGGACGCCGTGGCTGCATTCATGAAAAATAAAATCGTGGCGATGATCGCCGACGATCGCGAGGCCGAAGACATCGTGGACTTCGTAGACGACGTGGATCCGAGCGTCAACGATTTGCTCGCACAGTTCTCGCCGGACCTGGTGACTTCGTTTCTCGCGCAAGATTCGATCCTTAGCCGCGCCACACGGCTGCCAAACTGGAATCAGTTTCTTGTGACGGCACAGAGCTACATCAAACAGATTCGCGCAGAGGATGCCGCGATCGCCTCACAAGCCGCTGCAGTGCCGAGCTAAAACCTTTGCATGAAACTTCGAAACATATTTTCTCCGTTGTTTTGGCGCGTGGCCTGGTTCGGTTTTATCTTCGCCAAAAAACACGGGCGCCCACCAACAAAGCGCGAATTCAACAAACACTTCGGGATTAAGTAATCGCTGTGTTAGTCTCTACGCGGTAGAGGAAAACGGGAAAACGCGCTTCGCAGTCGGTCTGGCCTGCGGGGCGCGTTTTGTTTTTCCACACACACTTCCGCGGTCCACTTGACTCCCTTGCTACGTTGTGGGTAGAGTCTCCCCGTCTCTGCCACGCGCAGAGTTTGCGCATCGCGTCGAACGTCACAGGGCTGGGACGTTCGGCGTGGTGCGATTCTCGCGGGCGAGTCAGCCCAACATGCCACTAGAAAAAGCGCTTCCTAGCAATGCCGACGCCGAACGCTCGATTTTAGGCGCCATACTCCTAGACAATTCGTCACTGCAGAAAGTCACACCAGTAATCAATACGCTGGACTTTCTGCACCTGCACCACCGCAAGATTTTTTCGCGCATGCTGAAAATGGCCGACGCCGGCCAGGGCATCGATCTCGTGACGCTCATCGACGCGCTGCGCGAATCCGGCGAACTGCAAAACGTCAGCGTGGGAGAACTTTCCGGCAGCGCCTACGTGTCCGCGCTCGCCGACGGCTTCCCGCGTGTTTCGAACGTGGAGCACTACGCGAAAATCGTTAAGGACGCGAGTGTGCGCCGCAGCATGATCCACCTGTCCGAACGATTGCAAATGCGAGCATACGAAGGCGAAGAGACGCCGGAAGCGCTACTGTCTTCTGCACAGCAGACGCTCGCCGCGATCACGCCACGCGCACAGCAGATCGTCGGTGGCAACGGCAAACTCACCTACACCGGAAAAGAATTTCTCGCGACGGAATTTCCCAAACCAGAACAACTCGTGGAAGGTGTCGTGTTTAAAAACGGCAGCCATATGATCGTGGCGATGCCGCACCATCTGAAAACCTGGTTCACGCTCGGGCTAACGATGGGCGCGACGCGCGCCGGCTTGATCATGGGCAAGCTCGAAGTGCCGAAGCCGGTGCGCACCATGCTCGTCACGGTGGAAGATTATCCCGGTGACGTGCAGAGCCGAATGAATTCGCTACTACAGCGCGACAGTTTCAAAGACGTCGACCTCGAAGCGTTTCGCGTGCTGCCGCGCCCGATGGGCGGAATGGACTTGATGCAGGAAGCCTGGCTGCAGCGATTGCTCAAAGAGATCGAAGAGTTTGAGCCGGACCACGTGATCTTCGACGTGCTGCGGCGTATCTTCCGCGGCGACATAAATTCTCCGAAGGAATCGAGCGCGCTGTGCGAACAGATCGACCGCATCCGCGACATTGCCGAAGTTGCCGTCACCGTCGTACACCACGAGAACCGCAAAGCCGAAGACATCATGCGCGCGAGCGCCGGCAGTTTTAATTTTCCCGGTTGGGCGAACGTGCTGATCCGGTTTCAGAGGAAGATCAGCGAAGTGATCGGCGGCCGCGACGTGAGTCACGTGGAGATCGAAGTCGACCACAAGTTTGCAAAGGCACTGGATCCCGTGCGCATGGTGCTGGACCTGGCGAGTGAAAGTCCGGTGCGTCTCGAAGATCTCGAAGACACGGAAGGCGTCGCCGACTTGCGCGAACAGCTCGGCCAGGTTTGGAGCGTCGCGGATCTTTCCGAAGTGCTCGGCGTCCACAAGTCGAATGCCAAGCGGCGCCTCAAAAAAATGATCGCTGCAGGGCTTGCCGAAAAAGTGCAGGAAGGGAAACGCGGCCGGCAAGGCGGACTGGCGCGGTACCAGTTTGTGGGTGCCGGCGAATAGCTTTTCCCACGGTTTCTATTCCCATATACATTTTTCTCAAGATCAGGTGACTTTGCCATATCGGTAAAGGTGCGCAGCCTGTGTGTGCGTTCTGACACAACAGGAAGCCTCGCGCGCGCGTAGAGCGAGCGAAAGTGAACCTATATCGAAAAATCGCCTGTAACCCCTTTAGCACGTAGAATATAAATAGGTTCACGCGCCAGTGAACCTATTTCGCACCAATAAGCGCCACGCGCTCAACAGTTTGCGTAAGTCGTTGCACGCGCGCGGCTTAATAGGTTCACAATAGGTTCAGCCCCCCTGAACCTATTTTATGTACTGTGTTTTCACGCGCTTAGCCACTGTTTTGGGCATATAGGTTCACTCTCTCCCTCTCTCCACGCCATTTTGCTCCAAAGTGTATCGTTGTGAGACGGTAAAAATGGCTACCGTGGAGAGATATACTTAGACCTCTTTCTCTCTCTCTTTCTTTTCCTAAGCCCTTGACACGTATTTAGCGCGTATTGCATACTCTCCACGCGGTCACTCGGGGTGAAGCGAAATGAAGCTGACAGCACGTCAGATCCAAAGGTTAAAAAGGCTTAGATCGCGCTCAGGAAGCGTTTTAAGCTACGACCAATTTCGGAGCGCGATAGATGCTCCGTTCACACCAAACACACTGAGAAACGCCCTGCGCGGCGGCGAAATCAATCCTGCGACGTACCACTTCCTGGTTGGGGTGCTGCAAAGGCATGCGCCAGAAGCGGCCGAACCGGACGGAAAAACCGCGGCCACGGGCGATCGATTGGAATCAGAGAACCAGCCAACACCAGGTGACGAGTCAGAGACAACAGACGACACCACGACGCACAGGGGGAGCCGATGATTAAAATGGGATTAGCATTTTTCTCGGACCCGTTCGACCGTGACGGCATCCGTTCGGATGGCCAAGTTTGCGAGATTTGCAAGGCACCAATCCGCACGAAACCCTTCATGGTTCGCGTTGAATACAACGGTCCAATTTCTGTGACGTTCGAGCACGTGGACTGTTGGGAAGCTGGCACTACTCCGTGGACGCCAGTTAGGCCGGCGGCGTAGCGATGACTCGCCTCGCGACGCGTAAAACACAACTCCGTTTCGAAGCCGATGCCGTCGTGCGCGGGCGCGCGCTGATCTGTGAGCCGACGCCGTATCTGTGCCGGCTGCGAGAAAAAGGCCGGCGCACCTGGTGCGAAGTGTCGTGGGAAGCCGTCTACTGGCTCGCCGCGAAGATCGCGGCCGAAGCGCGCCGTAAAGAGCGCGTCGATCAGGGAAACGTCGGCGAATTTCCTGTGACCGCGATCGAGAAGCGCCGCGTATGGAAGCCTGGAATTTTCAAGGTGTGGCTCGCACAACGAATCGAAAAGATTTTGCCCGAGTCACTTCGCGGTCGCGCTGATCGAGCCGGACATTGTGACCGTTGCATGATCGAAGCCAGCGGGCACGAGTGGGCATGTTTTGAGGATTGCCCGCACGTCCTGGCGGAAAAGGGAATAACTCCCGTATACGTGCCCGATGACGATCCAGATCACCGCGGCAGCGTTTACGACGACGACGAAAACGGTGACGCATGAGCGCGGCGCGGGTTGTAGCGTGTAAGTGGTGCAGGACGGTGACGATTTACCCCGGCCGCGCGGACGATCACGTTACGGTGTCCGTTGCCGGCGACGTGCATGCGGCGATCGTCAACGCCGAGCCGGTGCCCGTGCTGGATGGGATCTGCGAGGCTTGCCGGCAGAAACGCTTTCCGCTTTGCCCGCACTGCCGACACCCGCACCACGGCCACGTCTGCAGAACACCAATCCCCACGGCAGCGCCGCCAAGTATCTGTGGCTGCACGCACGAATACCAGGCGGTGACACCGTGACACGTTCGCGACTCTTTAACTTTTGTCTCGGCATGCTGGCCGGCGGCATCTTTGCCGCAATGGTTGTCTCGCACCTTTGTGCAAAACGTATCGACGCGTTCACAAAACAGGCCCAACACGAGCTGGATCAGATCAACCGGAAGATCGTATCGAACGAAGTCAAGTATGCGAATTTAGAAAAGCAAGCCATGTATTGCAAAGGGGGAAGGTGATGGGACAGGCAAAACAGAAACGCGAAAAAATTCAGGCGGTGATCGACGCTGCGAAAGCCTGGCGTGACCTACAACCCGATTCTGGTGAGAGGCTGCGAAACGCTCTCGCAAAATATGAGGAAGTGACACTGTCACCCGACGCGCCTGCCGATTCAATCGGAAAGTTTCACTGCCCGTACTGCGATGCCGAACAGCCGCCGTACGGTTGGCATTTCAACATCGGCGATACCGGCCCGTTTGCGCTGCAGTGGATTACGTGCTTTTGCGGTGAGTGCAAATCCGCCCTTACCGTTAGCGTGGTGCAGTTCATGCCCAAACAGGAATTGCTCGATCAGCTCAAAAAGCAGTTCGCCGGCAGACTAACCGTATGAAGCAGAAAAAACTAACGCAGGTACAAAAACTGCGCGAGACGATCCAGTGCATGGCCGAAGTCCACAAGCGTCGGTTTCAGGATTATAAAGAGAAGGAACAGGCGTGGGAATCGACGCTGACAACGCAAGCCGGACTTCACGCACGGGAAGTGACGGCGTTAGTGGTTCGGTGCGAGCTGTACCGTGAATCGCTTTGTACGTCGCTCGTGCTGATCAAAGCGATGCGCAACGCGGAGTGGACGCCGGCGGACGATCAGTTGCTCGCACAGATTCAGAAAGTCGCAGGAATGGAATGACACTCCCCCACGCGGCGATCGCGGCCCGATTGTTGCCCGGACGGTGAGCACGAATACGAAGCCGAAAAAACGTGCATCGGCACGATCTACCGCTGCCGCAAGTGCTGGAACTGGACGCGTAACAAGGTGCGGACATTTCGCGCGATACAAAGCGAACCGCCGAAGACACCACAAGTTCTAGCCAAAAACGCGACGTGGCACGGTTGGAAAAAAGGGGATCCGTTCCCGCGGACGAAAAGGAGTGGAAGCAATGGCGTGGGATGACGAAGCGGTTAAGAAGCGGCTAGCGGAAGGCGCGCAGGTAAAGACTGCGACATTCGACGGCGACAAAGTAGCGGACACCGCAAGAAAAGTGTTGGACCTGCTTCGTGCAGAAACCAGTGGACCGATTGAAGGCTATGCAGTGCTGACGATTCTTGTCGAAGGCTTTCGCAAGTCGTACGGGATTTACGCGGAGCAAACGTTTCTCGTGCCGAAAAATCAGCGTAAGGATTGACGATGGCTAAAACCTCGATCGAGTGGACGGACGCAAGCTGGAATCCCGTGGTGGGTTGCACGGAAGTTTCACCGGGCTGCGCAAACTGCTACGCCGCACGCCTCGCTGCGACGCGCTTGCGCGACGTCGCAAGCTACCGCGGCTTAGCGATCGGCACGATCGAGAAGATCCCGCAAGCGAACAGCAGTGCTCGCTACCAGCGCGGTGCGATCCGGTGGACGGGTGAAGTTCGAAGACTACCGAAACGGTTGGCGGAACCGTGGCACTGGAAAAAGCCGTTACGTATTTTTGTCTGCGACATGGGCGATCTCTTCCACGAGGAAGTACCGCACAGCTTTTTGATCCAGGTGTTTCAAGTGATGGCCCAATCGCCGCAACACACCTACCAGATCCTCACGAAGCGGCCCGAGCGTATGCGCGAGTGGCTTTCAAATTTCGAAATGGTCGATCGACACCATCCGATGCGTGACGATTGCCGCTGGCCCTGGCCGAACGTCTGGTGCGGTGTGAGCGTCGAGAATCAGCACTTTGCCGACGAGCGGATCCCGCTCTTGCTGCGGACGCCGGCGGCCGTGCGCTGGATCTCGGCCGAGCCGTTGCTTGGCCCGGTAAATTTCGAAGCGCCATTGCCGATTGGATCTCGGCTGGATTGGGTAGTTGTCGGTGGGGAGAGTGGCCCGAACGCGCGGCCGATGCACCCGGATTGGGTACGTGCCTTTCGTGATCAGTGCGTCGCCGCCGGCGTGCCATTCTTTTTCAAACAGTGGGGCGAATACAAGGGCGTCTCTTCGCTCGCTGACCGTATCGATGCCGATCGCCGGAAGTGTGTGACTGTTGGAAACGAATCACCTACGGGCGCGTGGATGATGGCGAAAGTCGGAAAGAAAAAATCCGGCCGACTGCTGGACGGGCGAACGTGGGATGAATTTCCAGTGGTGATGCCATGAAAAAAAAACCGTACCCTGGCAATCGTGTGGGCGGTGTTGGCCGTCAGTGAATGGGGGCTAGCCCTGTCACTCTATTCGTTCGGCACCGTCCCTTTCATCGTGCGTTTTATCGTGGGCGGCGCCTGTGCGGCGATGGCGGTGTATCGATGGAAAAAATGAAACCAAAATTTGCTTTCTGCGGGTATCCGGTGAACGTACCGACACAACCGCAAGCTTGGTATCCCTGCGGGAACATCGCGACGCCAGGCTGCGCGTATTGTTATGTGCACGCGCGCGTTGCCTGGAACTTGGAAGATGAACCGCGCCCGTCTCGGTTTGACTCACGCTTTGTGTATGGTGACAGCGAGCAACCACCGCAGTCTGGCTATCTGTCGAATCCTTTTAGTGGTCAACGAATCACGGAAGCGGAGATCGTTGACCGCGCGGAACGCCGCGAACGCCGTTGGCGAAATGTCGGCGAGTTTTGCCGTTACATGGGGTTGGCGATTTTGGTGACGTTGTTCTTTCTCTTGGAGCCGATCCACACGTGGGGGCACGAGCACTACGTGTTTTTCGCCGGTGTCGCGTTGGGATCTGCACTCGAAGGAATGCTGTGGGCTGTCTGGCGTTGGCGCAGGGGAGATCGGCCGTGAAGGGTTTTCACTTGCTCGTGTGGGAGAACGGCGAAGCGCGCGTGTTTGGCGAAGTGAAAGGCGACCACACGTTTGGCCAGCAGCACTGGCCGGAATTCAACGGCCGTTTTTCTCTGTGGCTGCTAGTCCGCCTGTGGTGGAAGGTGCGCCGATGAAGATCAAATTTATTAATAACTGGCGGTACGGCGCTGGCCGCACAGACGGAAGCACAGCGTGGACGTTCGTGGTGTTTAGCGTTTGGCGGAACGACATGGTTGTCAAAGATCGCTACTCGTGGGATCGGTGGGATCGCAAGGAGTATCGATTTGGTCTGCCGGCTTTGGTCATTCACGACGCCGGGCTGTGCATTCTAAACTTTATGTGGACGGTGTCGTGGTGAAAGCCCTAACACTATGGGCGCCGCACGGTGTGCTGATTCCTTTCCGTTGGAAGGAAGTGGAAACGCGTGACTGGTACACGGCCTATCGCGGCCCGCTCGCAATCCACGTCGCCAAAATCTTCACACCGGAACATGCGGCCGAGTGCGCTCGCATGGCCACGATCACCAGCCGGATCTGTGTCGGCGATCCTCTGCGTCACGCGTGGCAAGCGAGTATCCAACCGATGCTCGGCTGCGTCGTGGCCACTTGCACGCTTGCAGCGTGTCTGCCGACTTCGTTCGCGGTGGAGAGTGCGAAGAAGCTGAAACCGCCGTTTACGCCGGAACTGTCGTGGGAAGTGGAATGGGAAATGGGCAACTACGCGGCTGGCCGGTGGGCGTGGATCCTGCGCGATGTCAAACCGTTCTACCAGCCAGTGCCGGCGCGCGGCCACCAAAAACTTTGGGAATGGGAACTATGACTTTACCCCGCAAGCCCGGCGATCGCAGGAAGGGCGCCCTCGCACCTGGTGCGAAGGATCCAAAAAGCCGAGAGGTAAAGCTGCCGGAGTTGTTTGTAAAACTGCCGCACGGTACGTACTACGGTGCGAAGTATGCAAAGGCGCGTGTCCGCATTCGCAAAGGTTGTTACTGGTATTTGGTATGGAGAGACGGGGAAGCGACATGCGAGTGTTATCTCGGAAAGCGTGAAAACTCTACCCCGCAGCGATCGAGCAGCTCGCCGGCGCCGGCGACGTCTGCAGCTCCTCGATCGCGATCGCGTGTGCGGGGTACAAAATGATCGATGCGCTGTGCGGTCCATGCCACGCGGCCGGCCGGCTGGTGAAAGCGCATTACCAAACCAACCCGCCGACATGCCGCGACTGCTACGCAAAACGGGCACTGCCTGGAACCGCCGTGGGAGCTCAAGCGGCACCTGCCGAGCCAGAGAATGTCGAAGGAAGACCAGAAAACGAGGTGACGAAAGTGGCTAACACGGATTGGGCAGTGGATGCACAGAAAGATCGTGACGCGGGAATGTCGGTGGCGGATCTCGCAAAAAAGTACAACGTGACGACCGCATCGATCTACGGGCGAACCATGAAACCGCCGAAGCAGGAAAAAACAAAAAAAGGAAAGCGTGGAGCGCACCGTGCGCTTTCTGCTACAGTCGCCAATTCGTTGCTTGAAAAGTGGCATCGCGAGGCTAACGAAGCTTTTGCAGCGTTGCCGCTCGATAAGAAAGCGCAACTCCTATCCCAATTAGAGGAAGCGTGAAACGGAAAGAAGTGCGCGTCCGCGTGACGTTCGACCCGATCGACTTCGCCGTCGATCTGTTTATCGCCCTCATTTTGCTGTGGGCACTCAAGCCGGTGTGGCTGCCATTCTGGCAAGATTTGTTTGGTGGAAAGTGAGCGCAACCTACGGCACCGAGTTTTATGGTTTCATCGGCCGCACTGCCTATCGCGTGGTGCCCGAGCGAAACTATTACCGAGTTTTCAGCATCACGCGCGACAAGACTCGCGCGCTGTTGGAGTTTGACATCGATGCGGACGGCCGGCGAATCGACTACCTAAAGCTGGATGCGTTCTGGGGACACGTCGCGCGGCCACTGATCGTTGAAGATTGGGGACAAGATGGCGCGACGCTGTAAGCTGATCTCACCGACAAACTTGCTTTTGGAAACGCCGATCCTTTCACCGGTGGCTGAGTGTGAATACGTGCTCTGCGGCGCAAACGAACACGCGCAGGAATTGCGCTACCAGTTCAAAGTGGGCGCGGCGATCGGCTTTGTGGGCGGCATGGCGTTAGCTGCCTTAATTGCTGTCATCGCCCAGGCTTTCGTGAGGTAGAATCGCCGAAAGGAAACCCAACCATGAAAGACATAAGAGAAAAGATTGCTGCCGTTTTAGTTGTTCCGTTGCTCCTAGCCGGTGTGGTGTTGTTCGCTGACGCTGTACCGCATCCCCAATCGACTTCACAGCTCGGCGCACCGCCGCCGCCGCTTGCTTCGCCGCCCGATCTGACGCCGGCAATGATAGCGATCTCCGCGTCCGCCGGCTACCAGTCCGGCGTACTCAAAGCGCACGATGATGCCATTCAACAGTTGTGGCCGGCCGTGGCTGGTGCGCAGTCCGACATTTCGGCCGTGAAAACAGAACTTGCGAATCTTCCGGTTGGTCCGGCCGGCCCGGCTGGCCCGATGGGTGCCACCGGCCCACAGGGGATCCCTGGCGCGCCCGGACAGACTCCCAATGCTCCGATGGTGGACACGAGCGCGATCGTCGCTAGTGTGCCGCAGGCGTCGCTTGTACGGTCACTCTGCTTCCCCTCGCAGCCGTTTGTTGGCAACGTGCCCACGTCGGGCGAATCCATTGATTTTACGTTTAGTACACCCTTTGCCGGAATGTACGTCCTGCAGGCGTGTGTGGCTTCGCTTGGCGGCGCCCACACCTACCACGTGGAGTTTCCGATCGGAACAAAGCAGCCGAGCGTCACCGTGGTCAACACTTCGAGCTATCAGGTTTTTGCGTACCAGTCCGTAGGTGCTGTGCAGCTTCCGGCCGGCACCGTGACGGTGCGTTTCGTGCTGGAAAACGGTGGAATGAATCTGGCCGGCTTTAGCTACAAATAGTTTTTTTCGCGTGAAGGTTGGACACCTTTAAACGCGGGAAAGGGCGGCGCGCTGACTCCCAAGACGGCGCGCCGTTTTTATTTTCCCTGCAGAACCGCTTCGTAGGCTCGCGCCATTGCTTCCCTTTTTGCGTGCCCAGTCTTTCGCAACATGGCGGACACGTGAAACTTCACCGTGCGTTCGGCGATGTGCAACTCGTCGGCGATATTCTTGGTAAGTTTGCGCTGCACCAAAAGCCGCAGGATGGAAAGCTCGCGCGACGTGAAACCCTTCATGTCGGTCGGATCGCGAAAGGCTTCCACGCGGATCGGAATACGAATGACGAGTGCGCCGTTTTCGAGACGTGCATCGATTTTTATGGTAGTGCGATCTTTCATCGCACCGTCACTTTACCACAAAAGAAAAACGGCCAAGCGAGGGGTGTCCCACTTGGCCGTTGGGGAAAGCAGCCGCGCAAATGCTGGCTTACATCTGCGCGGCAGCGGTAAGGGTTTAGGTGATCGGTTTGAAGCCAACCTGCAGTGTGTCCGGCTGATCGGGCGGCGTCGGAGCCACCACGTCAAAGCTGCCTGTGCCTTTGAGACCGTTCGATTGATCGATGACGTTCACCACGACGGTGCCCGTGTTGCCGCCCGCCGGCACGAACGAAGTTGGCGTCGTCTGGTCCGGGCTGCCAGGTGTGACCGTTACGGTGTTCGACGGATCCCGTACGTCGACGGCGAACGGTCCAGCCGACAACGGAAAAACCTTGCCGTCGGAAGCGCGCAGCTCCACGAGCGCGAGATTCAAACCCTTGTCAGTGGTGAGGATTTTGGTTGCCACGGTCCACCTGCCTTTGCCTTTGGACTTTCCCGAGTTCGCCAGGAAGAATACGATAAGCTGCGCAGCGTGTCTATGGTGTTTTTTGTGCTCGTGGTGCTTGTGGTGTTTGTGGTGTTTCATAGGTCTCCGAACGGTCGCCGTTTTTTCTTTGCAGGGTAGCGGTGGACCTGCATCGAAAGTTGTCCGCCGGCACGCTCTGCGCTGTGGTAAAGCCGCATTCTGAAATCTGGTTCCAGCTCCCACCATCGTGCCATCCAAACATCGAACCGCGGTGGAAGTTTTCCTAGTGGCGTGGTGCTGTCTCTACGGGCTATTTTTCGCACTCGCAGGATCATCCACGTGCGTTCGCGTTTGTCTCCGACGTTCGTTTGTACGATGTCTCCGCGTTTCGGAGCCGGCCCGCCGTCGAGTATGTCGATCATCATCGTTGCCTCAGAGACGGGAACGGGGTGCCGAGTACTCGGCACCCCGCCAGCCTAGAACAGCCGCACCGTCCGCCCTCTACAGGGCTTGCCCTTCGAACATGCGGCCCCGCACTGCTGTCGTCGCTCTCATTGGGTATGTTAATTTTTTTTGTCCGGTTCGGGGATCGGCGTGAACGTCGGCAGCGTGGCGATGAACGCCTGCACCGACAACGGATCTTCCCAATCCACGTTGGCGCCCTTGATGCGCGCGTTTTCCTGCAGTACGGCCAGTGTAGCCTGATCGGCAAGTTCGATGTCCGTGCCAACGGTCTGCGCGGTTTTGTTGTGCAGCCCTTTGAGATAGTTGGCCAGAATCCCTGCGATCGCGAGTGCGAATTCCATTGTTTTTTCCCCTTACTGTTGTGGAACTAGAGAGTGTGCCGCGCCGGCTTTTGTCGTCAGCGTGGAAATCTTGCTGCTGAGATCCGCGCTAGCGTTGTCCATTTTCTGTTTGGCGGTCGCTGCGGCCGCTGCAGCGGTTTTGCAACCTGGAATCAGATCGACGTTGTCCGGCATGCCCTGTTGCGGCGTGCAGCTAGCCACTTGCGTCAGCTCTGCGTTGCGGTAGGTTGACTCCGCGCTGAGTGCTGCAATGAACGCAGTTTTTGCCTCTTCGCAGGCGGCGCCGGCCGCGTTGATCGCGGTGCGTGCCGCATCCGTCTGCGGAATCTTCTCCGCTTCGTAGAGTGCCTTCGCCTGTACGGCGATCGTGCAATCGTCCGCGATAATCGTGGTAACGGTTTTGTTGACCTGTGCCGGCTTCGAAAGATTCGAAGCGGCGCAACCGCCAAGCGCGAACGCCAGCAGCAACGCGCCGCCAACAAACAAACTCGTGAAGAGAATCACCGCACTGCGTAGCTGCTTTTGCGGAACGTGGCCTTGCAAACTTTCGGAAGTCATCGCGCTGCCTCTTTCGCTTTCTGCGTTTCGAGCTGTTCGAGCCGTAGCTTCATGGACGGCAAAAACTGTTTTGGAGTTTTCGGGTTAGCCAGCGCCTTGCGTGTTCCGGCGATCTTTTCGTCTAGTGTGAGCGTGTGGCGTGGCACGTGGATTGGTGTATCAGTAAAGCAAGTGAGTGTCAAACGGTTTGTGCAGGGTAGCCTAATTCCACGCATCCGCATTTGGCTTCGGAAATGCCGAGCGCAGCGTTGAATGCGCAATCCTGTGATCTCTGCGAATCAGCCATCCACTTAGCGGTAAACCCAACCATGTGAGGATCCGTGTAGTGGGTGCGGCGGTGGATCTCGTCCGCTAACCGTTGTTCGTTGGTAAGTTGCCAACGCACCATGTAGTAGTCATTCCAGCCAGGGCGCCGCGGCGGCAGCGGCGCACCTAACCCTCTATTTAGGAACCAGGTCAAAACGCGTACACCGATTTTTTCTCGCACCGTGGCTGCCGGCCAGTGATTCCGTTCCCGCAAAGTCACAACCATCGCCAAGCATGGACCGTATCGTGCGATGTCTCGCGGTTGCGCAGCAAGATAGCGGGAAAGGGCTTTGGCGAGTTGTTTGCCGGTGCTTTCGTCTGGCCGCTGGCGGTAGAAGTCAAAGGCACTCTGAAAATTAAGTGTGCAGTCGTCCGGCAGCATCACTTCTTTTCCGTGAAACCAACCCCGAGCGTGTCCGGCGCCGGCGGTGGGTTGCCGTTGGCTTTGCCGCCCGTCAGCGTTTTGATCAGCGCGCCGATGAACATACCGGTTAAGCCGCCCTGCACGAACGTGATCCCTGCGGTGATGATCGAAGAGGCTTTGTCGAACTGGTCTTGCGGCAACGCGAGTAAGTGATAGAAAAACTGCATCGCGATTTTGATCGACCACACCGTCAAAAGCGTCAGCAAGAGAATGTTTCCGCCGGCGGTGTTAATGATGTCCGCGAATTCCTTGAACGTGGCCATTGAAGGAAGTTTGTTTGCGAACGACAACACCAGGTAGGAGCCGATCAGCGCGGCGATCAGCGCGTATTGCGGCCAGGACCAGGATAGCAACTCTTCGCCGGTGTGCATTTTGTTAAACCCTGCTTTCGGAAAACTTACGGCGGACGTGGCGGAAAGTGTAGCGGATTGCTAGGCCGGTGAACAGTGGTAGGAGCACGGCGCCGGCCAACAGAAAAAACGCCAAGAGGTAAAGCACGATCGTGCCGCCGACGATCGCCGTCGTCTCGCTCACGACGGTTTCCTGTCAACAAAACGGAAAAAACGTACGTGACCTGGTGGAACGGTCAGTACTTCCTCGACTTGCATTCTTTCGAGCAGTTCCATGACGTGTTCCCACGCTTCTTCTTCCGAAAGCCCGGAAATCATCGAAAGATCGATGTAACTCCAGCAGCCATCGTACTCCGGTCCCAATTCCCATCGCCGCGCTTTCAACCATTCGACCGACGAAGGCGCAAGAGTGAAACTCACGCCAGCGCCTCGTAGAGTTGTTTGCGCGAAAGCCCGTTGGGCACGTAGTTGGGATCCGCGGTGGGCGCATGCGGCCGGCCGGTGTTCCAACAGTCGAACAGTTCGAAAAAATCTTTCGTCACGTCCAGTTGGAACCGCTCGGCGAAGTCCGTCAGCATCTTGATCGCGACAGGTAGCTCGCTCTCGGGTGCCTGCAGGCGATTGACGCCGTCCAAGTGAAACGCGATCGCCTCGTATCCCATAATTTGAACGAGACCTTGAGAAGTCGCAAGGCTTCGGAGCACTCGCAGGCCGTTGGTGAAGTCTGCCGGACCTGGCCGCGAAATGATGTATCCCACGAGTGCATCGATTCCCAGGCTTCCGTAATTCTTTTGCTCTCCCACAAGAACCGCCGCGAGATGAGCAAACACTGCTGGCTCGAATCGTTTGGCATCGGCTTTCCCACCGGACTCATTCGCGACGAGCGCCGCGAGAAAACTTTCCGGCACACTGGACGCGTGGCACGCCGCGGCGATCGTGGCGCCCCACTCGGTTCTGATTGACTGCATCAAGTCTTGGTCGCTCATCGTGGCTTTTTGTAGTCCAAACTCATCACCCGTTGAATGGTGAGATCTTTTTCCGGTTTGTAGAGCTGCCACTCATAGATGCCGTGCCCGAGTTGCACCGCTGAGCCTGTTAGTGCTCATCACAAGGTTCGACACCGTTCACCTTGCGACAGTGGTGCAGACCAGCCGCGTGGATCGATGCTGCCGTGAAGGCGGCACCTTCCATAAAAAGAAAACGTTTGTGTGTTTTCGCCCAATGCTTCGGCCCGGCGTTTGCGACAGGCGCCAGAAGCAAAAACAAAATCACTAAAGAACGTCTCAGTGCATTGCGACTAGTCACCGCTTTAAACCCGTCCAGAAAGCGCACGAGACACGAATTCATTTTCCCGCGCACCAGCACTTCGCAAAGTTGCCCTTTTCTGTTCATACGATTCCAGCGGTAAACGTAGAGCACTAGTCACCGAAGAGTGTGTCGGCGAGAAGGTAAGCACCTACGGCCAACCCTGTCAAGAGCAAAACGTTGCCGGGCTTTACGCCGGCCGGCAGCGGAAGGATGCTCGCTGCCGTCACGTCGTCATCTGGTAGTGCCGGCGGCGGCGTTGGCGTCGAATCGGTGATCACCTGACCGGTGTTGTTGTCGATCGTGAGCGGTGGCTCGGGCGTCGCTGCCGGCACGGCTTGCGGCAAGTACTTGAGGTACGCGCCGGTTTTGTACGTCGTCCACGCGCGGAAACCCTCTGACTGGTAGACCTGGAAAGCGGCGTTGGCGTTCGTCTGTGGATCGTAGAGATTCCAGCCGGAAAACTGCGGGTGCTTGTAAAGATAAATTTGCCAGAGTCCGAAGGATCCCTTGCCGAGCGGCGTGCCGGCTTGCGTTTCGGCGTTGTATTTCGTGGGGACGCCGCTTGATTCAGCGAGTGCGATCGCTGCGGCCGTCAGCGCATCGTTACCGCTGAAACCTGCGTTTTGGGCGAGCTGCACGAGCGAATTCGTCAGTACCGCATCGCCGAGTCCGCGCAGCGTCCGTACGGCAAAGCCGCGCAGTTCACGCCTGGCGATTTGTTGAAACGTCAGCCGGCCTGGAATCGCGCGCACCATCGATTACCCCAATCTGGATCAGCTTGTTCAGGTGGAGCAAAAGAAAATGTTTTGCTTCCTGTGTGGACATCGTACCGTCGAATTTTTCGTTGACGAGATCGATCTCTGCGGTTTTTCCTTCGTTAACGAGAATGATTTTTGCCACTGGCATCGCGTCACCTGGTGTCAGTCATCGTTCGCGGATAGCGGATGCCGGACTCGTTGAGTTGCTGGTTTCTTCTTTCAGTGTGCGAGTGTGGCCGGTATTCCATCAGGATCCACCACAGCTTTCTATAGCCCATGTAACCAGCGAAAAGAATCGGTGCAACGATGAACGCTGCTTGTGTGGCCATCCTGCCAATCTCGCCAAGCATGGTCGGTGTTTGCACTATTTTCCCTCGTCTTCTTCTTCCTCGTCCTCTTCACCGCCGCCAACGTCGACGTCCTCGTCCTCTTCGTCAAAGCCAAACTCGATGTCGAGCCATTCGCCGATCGCATCCTCGTCAAACTCGGGGATCTCGTCAACGTCGATCTCTTGCTCGATCGTCTCGCCGGCTTTGTGTGCCGGCCCAAACTTCGGGCAGATGCCGGCGTGTTCTTCCATCATCTTTGCGGCGCGGCCGGCGTTCGGTGCGAGCGTGCCGTGGATCAGGATCTCGCTATCCGAAATTCGTTTGAAGCTGAGTAGTAGAGTTGGCATGGTGACTTTGTGTTATCCCAAAGCCCTTCGAGTGTCAAGCTTGGCTTTGCTTCCCTTAGTTGACCACGAAATAGACGAGACAGAGCGGGTTTGTCGTCGGCGCAACGTCTATCGTCGCGATGAAGTTACTGCCCACCGAGCGACTGAGCGCCCGCGGCGTGCCGAGCACGAGCGACGACTGTGTGTTGCACGTCACGGACAGCGCGGTTCCTAAAGAGTCATCGCGAACGACGAAGATCGATCCGCTTGCTGTTACCTCGTCGGTATTTATTTGGGTTGTCGTTGCGCCCGCGGCGATTACAAAGCGCCCTACTGGCCGCGTGAAACACGATGCAGGGTTAGCGGTGCTGGTGCAGACGTTGCTCCCCTGAAAAAATGCTGCTTTGATTCCAGACGACGTACCGAGATCCAAGACTGCGTTGCCGCCGAGCGCGCCCGTACCATTCCGCAAGGTGACAGTCGGGGAACTGTTTCCGCTAATGTTGATGAAGTTGTTGCCGGCGCCGGCCGTCCCAACAGTGAGATTCAGTGTCGCCGCGATCGATGATGCGGTGAAGAAAACAGGTGTGCGTAGAAGACTCGGCGAGCTATTTAAACCGAAAGTCGTAATGTTCATGCTCGCGCCGCTGATCGTGATCGGCGCCGGAGTAGCACTTTGTGGACCGGTTCCCACCGGTGGAAGGACGCCCGGAGCACTTACCGTGAAACTCCACTGTGTAGCTGCCGGCGTGACGAGCGTGTTGTCCTGCAGCGTCAGCGTGAAACTTCCCGTGCTGTCCAGCGATACCGGTCCAACCGTAGCAGTGAACGGAAGCTTGCACGGTGCGGATCCTTGCCCGGCGGAAATGCACTGTTGCGTGTTGTTCACAGTGACGACTGGCTGCCCGGTGACGCCAGCGCCAGCCAGCACCAGTTGCGCCAAAATCGTGCCGCCCGAATACGGGGTACCGCTCGAATCCGTCACCGTGCCGGTGACGACAGTCGTCTGCGCCAGCACTGGAAAGGCTGAGAACAAACTGGCCAAAAGGACAGCGGTACGCAAGTACCATTTACTCAATCGCTTCATAGAGTCACCCTCAGAGCATGAAAATTACCACCTTCATCGCTCTCACACTTTTGTTTGTTTCCACTGCCGTCGCGCAGGAAAAGCCGGAAACTCCCAAAGCTAACGGGAAGATTGTTTTTTACAGCATGACGACGCTGCTTGCTGCAAGCAAAAGCGCCGATGCGCTGACGACCGTCGGAAACCTTGACCGCGGGAACATCGAGTACAACCCGATTCTTGGACTGCACCCATCGCCAGCCCGCCTCGCTGGATTCAACGCCGGATACTTTGCTGTTCAGAGTGCAGGTTTTTATTTCACCGAGAAAAGCTCTCACCGTTGGATTCGATGGGCTGGCCGCGCTTAT
>Ga0247687_1000011_pt1 | contig 39255 bp, 46 predicted proteins | sample CNK28_metaG_FD_183050 | JGI IMG/M metagenome (GOLD analysis project Ga0247687, IMG submission 183050) | Soil microbial communities from Purdue University Martell Research Forest, Indiana, United States - CNK28 | ecosystem: Environmental > Terrestrial > Soil > Temperate forest > Bulk soil... | reverse complement strand
TCGGTGACGTAGTCGGCTCATTTCGCGCTCTCCTTTTGCTGGCGGCGTGCGGCCCCGCGAGGAATCTTGTAATACTGGCGAAGTATCCTGCGCACCACCCAACTAATCGGCACCTGTTCATCGCAGGCGTCGCAAGACAGATGCTTCAAAAGCTCGTACTCCAACCGCATCGTAAGTTTGTGTTCCATCTTCATGTTCGATAGCCTACATTGTCGTACTTTGTCTGTCAAGGGAATAATTCAGGAATTTTCGGCTAACACACTCTTCTCGCCCCGCCGCCCCTTCTGAGATTCCCCGGGCCTGCCCGCTCAATCACCCGTTTTTGCGCTAGAGAACGGGATTCAAGACTCCTCGCCTGTCACGCGAATCATTTCTGCGCTAGCTTTCTACATGTCGGCCTCCAGCTCCGCGATAATGCGTAAGTTCTCTTCATGCTGTTCTGCTGAGGGAAGTCTGTTGCCGCTGCCCACGCTTGCGTACAGCCGCGATTCTATCTGCGCTCGCTGCACCTTTGCGGCTTCACGATTCAGCCAGCCGATTACGAAACGCTGATAGTTTTTTTTCCTTCGCTTCGGATTAGCGGTTAGCCATTGCCGCATCTTCTCCAGTTCGCCTGCCACGTTCAGCGGAGCGTAGACGCGCTCCCATTCTACTAGTTGCAATTCGTGGACGCGGAAGAAACCAAGCTCAATCATTGGCTTTTCTCCAACCGTCAATCATCGCCTTCCATTTACAACCCTCGACATGCTTGCCCTCACCGCCGCTGTTGTGACAGAGAGGGCAAATAAATCGCGCGTGATGCCACACCAGCATCTCAGCGGTAAGGCGTTCTAGCGGCGTCGTCATTGGCTAACCTACTTTTGCGGCTATCTTGTGAGGATTGACGAGCGGTTGTCCGGGCTTTGGGCCTTTCTTCTTTGCGGGTCTCCACATCGAAGGAAAATGCCAAGTATTATTAATCTTCGAAGTGTTGTAGGGTACGGCAGACTCAAATCGCGCTGGCTCCTGATGGTGGATGCCGAAAACAACTCCATCCGCATAATAGTTCCCATTAACTATCCGACATTCCGTAATCATCATCGGCAATTGCTTTGTTTCACTGATGACGTAATGCACTACGCGCCCGATTGTGAATGCGTGACCGTCCACTACTATTTTCTTCATTTTTTTTCTCCTTTGAAGACACCACTTCCCGTCTGATGTTTCCCAAAGCCGCTCCCAGCACTTGCATCCGTCCCCTCAGAACACTTTTACAAGAACATCAGAATACGACCGGGACGTAGTGGTAGAAGGGGTGCTGGAGCAAATTCGCTCCATTCCCAGCTCGGCATCAAGTAGCCGACCGTTGCCCGGAGAACTCTTTTAGAGATGCGTCCTGTTTTGGATGGAAGTACCTTGCTTCTGTGACACGGATAGTTCATTTCGCTGAGCGGGAGCGCCAGAGTGAACCGTGTAGACTGGAAAAGGTATTTGGACATTTGCCGGAATCCCTTTTTGGGGCTGTTGGAAGAGTTCTGGAAGGTTTCCGGCAAAGGATAAAAACCAGAGACCCTTCCAACGGCCTTGTCGTTCATATTAGAAAATTCTTTAACCGCTCGTCAACTACAAAATTCATGATGCGGTCGCCACCCAACAAATGCGAAAGCTCGGTGTTCCAGCGGCGCTCCCTCGACTTGACCGGCTGCTGGCTAGGCTTTTGCTTCCGCTCGCCGCTTAAGCTCTGCTGCCTGCCAGTCCTCAAATTCCTTGCGCTGAGCATTCCACCAATCCATACGCTCTTTCTCATTTGCAAATTTAGGCTGGTCGCGCCACATCTGCGAGCTTTTCTGTGCAGGCTCGAAACTGTAATGCGAACGCTCAATGTGCGTCAGTTTCCCATGAACGAACGTCGAGATGTATTCTAGCCAGTGAGAATCTTCGCCGTCGCGCGTATAAGTTCCGGGTCCAATGGCGACAACATTGGAATCGTAGAAGCAGATTCCACCTGTGTAATCCTGCAAAACATCTTCAAGTATTAGCTGCCCTTCGGCAGAGATGACGTAGGTCTTGAGATATTGCTCGTCGGTATCCTTCGTCTGAAAGTGGATTTCTTCCTGTGGGGCATTCAGCGGATAATCCGGCAAAGGATATTCACAGCGAACATAATCGAACATTCCCATTTTTATTCTCCTGCCGCCACATCAGAAACAGCCGTGCGGTTGTTTCGCAAGACCTGCTGGAACGCTAACCAGAGACAAAACTGAAGCGGTGATTCCAGCGGCGTTTCAGCGGACGTTTCGTAGGAGCCGCGCAGCATGCCATCGGCTGCCAGTTGCTTGATTGTTTCGTTCATAGGAACCTCTTCAGCAAATCAACCTGCACCCGCACGCCAAGTATCTCTCGGTGGCCTGGCTTGTTGCCCACGGCTTCATAAGGTTTGCCGCGAGCGAGACGCATCCAATCCCGATCATAGTTCTTATGTCTCTTTCTCCAGCGGCGCATGTATTCCCTATGAGATAAGGCCATCAGTATTTTTCGTCCTTTCTGCGATAGGTCTTGAAGTCAATGTCCTTACCGGGCGCTTGCTCAATCCGCCGCCGCGTATCCTGGCAAGTTTTGCAATTACAGAACTGCCATTTGGATTCCGCTGTGTGCTTCTCTAGCGGCACATACCCGTAATTTGGTTGTTCTATTGTTGGTAGCGTCAAAAATCCCTCCCGTTATGCCGGTATTTCTTATGCCCTGCCTTGCAACTCCATTCTCCGCAACAAAGACCATCGCAACGCTTCCCGCCAAGAGTTTTCTGCGTGTGCGACCAATGCCCGGAATTCCAGTCAACGAAATGGGGAACAGGACAGGTCTGGCACATTCCCTTTGCTCGTTCGTAAATAGCGAGCCGCATCATGCCGTGATCTTGCTCGCCTCGAAGGTAGGTGTGACCGGCAAAGCTGATGTAAGACCGCTTATTGTGGAAGTTCGCGGCTTTTGTCCGTTCTGGGTCTGGCCTATTATGAAGCATTAAAGCATCCGCCATTTCGTGCCGCGGGGCTTGTCTGGCTTCCACTCAAAGCGGAAGCCTAAAGCCCTCAGTCGGTAGATCGCGCTCGATAGGCGGTAGGATTTCATAGCAGCCACGCAAGCGTAGATTTTGTGCCAGCGATGGTCTTTGAGCAGTTCCAATAGGCGAAGATGCGAAGTCTTATTGCTCATTGTGGTCCTCCTGCTGTTCGTCGCGGTACAGCCCTTCGATGGCTTCGTTGCTGATTGCTGCAAGGATTCTTAGTATGACTCCGTAAGCCAAAGGCGGATTGCCTCCGCAAAGCGTGATAAAACGGTCTTTCTGCTCGTGCCAGTCGCGATAAAGCTGTTCATCCACTTGGAAGATTATCCGCTTATAGCCTTCCTTATTTTCCTTGCGCTTCTGACTTTCTACGCGGGGCATGAAAAGTTTGCCCGGTTCCTCGCCTCGGCCCTTCTCGATAAGCCACTTGCAGTGCTCGAAAACGTCCTTGACTTTCTCCATTAGGGCACCGAGGGTCCTTCCTGCCGTTTGGGCCAGATGTCGGCTTGAACCGTAGCTGGCTCAACGGGTTTCGCATGCTTGGCCTTTTTGGCCTTCGTTTCGATAGCCTTAGCGTTCTCGACGTGTTCTTTCTTCTGGCGCTCCACTTCGGCGTCAATGGCTGCTTGTGGAGTGGCCTCAGAAACGATTTGCCGCCCGCTAGGCGCGTATTCGTCCATCGTCTGGGACATTTCCTCGTTGGTGTAAATATCGGCCAACTCAGGGTATCCCTTGCGCAAAGCGAGGGCCTCGGCGCACTTGGCCAGCATGTGTTTAGGCATTTTGTTCCACATAAAGGCTTCGGCCTTGGTCAGGTCACGCGGGGCATATTCATCCCAGTACGCTACGCCGACTATTGGGTGTTCCAATCCCTTCTTCCAAAGGCGAATACGGGCTAGTACCGGGATTCTCTTGTCGGTATCAAAGACAAACTCCGGCTCGTCGCATCCGCCAAAATCACCGTGGTCACGGCCTGCAAGCGCCCTATATCCGTCTATTCCAATCTGTATCACCATTTGATAACCAGCCACCCAAATGCCCTTTTCGTCTTGATGGTGCTTCTGGACGTAGCGGCGCACGGCGTGAACCTGTCGGCACATCGGGTCTAACTTGTGCTTCTTGCATACCCAGAGAAATAGGGCAAACTCATCATCGGTCACACCCTTAGCGACCGTGCGCTTAAGAAGCTCGACTTCGTTCTTTTGGAGCCTGCGAGGTTTGGCAATCGCGAGGGATTTAGATGCCGTCTTCACTGTAAGCCTCCACGCCGGGAATAACCTCGCCAGCCTGCTTCACTGAGCGGACATGCTGGCCGATAGCGACCTCATCCGGCATAAGGAACTGGCGGGGAAGTTTGGAAGCATCTACGATGCGGAACTTCCAATTTACACGCGCCTTAATTCCGGCGACTTTGGGCACAGATGGGGCTATTTTCACCTCCTGCACGCTAGAAGCAGCCTCCAACGCCTGTTTACGGGCAAGCTCTTGGGCAGCGAGTTTATCCTCTTCGGCCTGCTTTGCCAGCCGTGCAGCCTCGCGCTTCCCAATCTCTCCGGCTTTGCGGGCCTCTTCGATTTGGGCATCCCGAATCTTCTTTTGTTCGGCGGCAGCGGCATCAGCCTTGCGGCGCTCTTCATCAGCCAGCCGTGCAGCCTCGCGGCGGCGTTCGGCGTTGACTCGTTCCTGTTCAGCTTCGGCTTTGCGGCGCTCTTCTGCCTTCCATGCTTCGGCTTTCTGGGCAGCGACTTCCACGATTTGCTTGGCCGGGTCAACAAACTTAGCTTTTTGGTTCCTCAGCAGGTCCATGTGGTCTTTGGCGGACTGAATTCCGGGGTCTAATTCAAAGCCAACTTTCTTGATGTAGGCGCGTCCATCCAAGGCAATCTGACAGGCAGCGGCATAGGAATCTGCATCCCGTACGATGATTGACTTGGCCCGTGTTCGCAGCAAAGCTAAGCCCGTTTCGATTTCCTTCACTTCGCGTGTGGCAAGTTCCATGATTTCCTCTCTGATTTTCTTTGTGTTTGAAAAGCGGTGTTTGGGCTGCTCTGGCGTTGCTGCTGGCTGGTCGCTGCTCATGCCCCTGCCTCCAATTCCGGTTTAAGGATTCGCGGGCAACGCCATTCGATTTGCTGTTTCTGTACCGTGCGCGTACCCTGTTGCACCATGACAGGCTCTTCAACTTCCACGGTGCCAATGACAACCTTTTCGCAAACCTGGTCACGGCCCCACGAATATTGAATTTCTGCGGCAGTAGCAAAATCTTTTACGAGGTTAAACCAGCTATCCTCTTGAACTTCTTTCTTTGCCTTGCCCAGAGACTTAGCGTATTTGGCCACTTCTTCGATTGCGGGAAACACGTAGAACGTTTGCTTCATAGGGCAAATCAGTTCCGGGTGTGCCTCCACAAAACTTGCCATTTCCCGCAAATCATGGGCAAACCGTTGATGCTCTGTCATCTTCGGCTGTTCATTCCCTACAACTTCACCTTCAATAGCAAACGCACGTTCTATTTGTTCGCTCATTTCTCCTCCAAGTTCTCAGCGGCAGCGATTTCGCTTTCTCTCCGTATTTCTTCTGCATAAACTTCATAAACTGCTCTTGCCTCATCGTCTAAATCTGACCAATCCTCTTCGCTCAGAGGCTCGCTCTCGCAAAGGCATTGATCGTCAATCACGGTCTCGCCACAAGCGGCACAAACGTATCCATCATCCGATTCGCGTCTCATACCGGCCTCCACATGTCCACGCCTTCACGCCTAAGCCAATCACAAGCCGAGATCGGCGTAGCATTGAACTCTTCGCGGTAAGCAGAAAACGCTACGCTCCATTCGGCATTCAGCCTATCAGCCTCGGCTTGCGCTTCCTGGTAGCGTTTCCAAGCGGCTTGTTCAGTAAGTTCTAGGTCTTGTAGCGTCATTTTCTCTCTCCGTACCCCTTCTGCTGGCCCTGACTAGCTGCTACCAAATCTCAGTAATCGTAATGTCGGCATTGTCCAACAGAATCCTGACCCACGCGATGATTGCTTCTTCCTCTGTCTGGCCATAACCAACGAAATGATTCTTTGGGCAGATATACTTCTCTCCATCCCAATCGCCGTCTAGCGTGTTGTAATCGTAAGCAGACCAGTCAAAATCCCGCGTTGGGATTGGCGGGCAGATGCAGCTAGTTCTTAAGTCCATTGCGGTCTCCTGGTCCACGGTACTTGGTCTACGGTAAGCATTTATCGCCTTCACGCCGTAGCGGATTGCGCCGTACTGTAGATCTAGCTTGTCGGCTTTGCGGCTCGCCAGCTTGCGGCTAGAATAGGTGCCCACAACATATCCGGTCTGGTTGTCGATTACTTGGTATTTGGTTCCGGCGCAGGCTGAGACTTTCAAATCTTCTGAAGCATGATGTGCTGTTTGCATTTGGCGTTTCTCCCTTGCAAGCCCATTAGAGCAAAAGACTGGAATACTTGTCAAGCGAAATCGACATGATGGATAAAAATAATTTCTCTTGACAAAGATTCCCGCTCGGCGTATAGGTATTGCATGGCTGGAAGACCAAATAAAGAAAAGACGGCAGTACTATACGTCAGGGTGCCTGAAAAGCTAGGCAAGAAACTGCGCGACGATGCCTTTCGAGAGGGACGCGAGCTGTCCGGCAAGATTCGCCTCATTCTGGAATCTCACTATGAGAAAGAGGCAGTGGCATGAGACGCACTTTCCCGTGGAGATTCACCTATTTCGGTGAGCACTCCACTAAGCCGTTAATCAAAATAGGGGCATCGGCAAGACCATTCGCCAGAATGAAAGTACAGAACCTTAAGCCGCTCGGATTGTTGCCATGTTACCGACCTATCGGGAAGAACTGGGAAATAGATATTCATTACCGCTTGCAGGCATTTAGAGCCAAAAAACGCAGCGAATTATTCAGAGATTGCGATGCTGTCCGAAGATTCATTATTGTCAGCGGGGCGCACGCCAATTTATTTCTATATCATCGCAAGTTTCTTCCAGAGCGTAAACCGTACCAAAGCGTACCAATGACCAAACTCTATCGCTCAATGATGGAATGGGCGAGAAGTTGGGCGGCATGAGCAAACGAGCGGCAGGCGGCAGGAAGAGCAAGCCGAATGTGGCACACTTGCTCTTTGAGAAGCACGCGGCAGAGCTTGGATTGCTGCTTATCAAGGAATGGCGCTTTGACCCTGAGCGGCGCTGGCGGTTCGATTATGTAGATTATGTGCTGAACGCCGACAATCAAAAATGTTTGATGTATCGGGCATTTGAAATAGAAGGAGCTATTTACACTCGCGGTCGGCATACACGTGGCGTTGGGTATCAAGCAGACCTTGACAAGTACAATCAGGCAACCGCGATGGGATTTCGCGTATTCAGATTCAGCACGACTGATGTGCTTCGAGGCAGGGCTAAGTCATTCATAGCAGAGCATTTATTGGGGCAGAAAGGGCGCGAAGGATGAGCGAGATGCTGACAGCAAAAGATGTTGGAGCGGCTTACGCAAAAGCAGGGAATTCGCATCCAGATGTGCAGCGGGACGGCCTACAAGCGCAAATAGACGCACTTCGAGCCGCAATTGTGAGCAGGAACGGACTTTTAGAGGCCATCAGCGAACAGATTCGGCTGGGTTTTGAAGGGCTACAACAGCAAGGAACAATCAACTGGCATGTAGTATTCGACAAAGAAATCAATCAGCAACTGAAAGCAATTGCGGAGCGCCTAAGCGCATTGGAGAAGCAAGGAAGTGATATTCTTGGCCGAGCGCATGTCATAGCTTCGCACACAGAGATGGCAAATATGTTCGCAGTGGTGAACCAAAGATTAAGCGCAATTGAGCAGCAACTCCAGCACAAACAGAAACCCAAGCGGCGCAAGAGATGAGAAATAAGATCATTTGGACGCTAGGATTTGTTCTAATGATTTGCCTTGTATGGGCGGGCTACAAGGCCGGACAAAGGACTATCAGGTGCGCAAGCCCTTATCCCAATTCAGTTTATGAGCTAAACTCAGGTGGCTACGTATTGGTCTACGACGATGGGCCAGTCTACTTCGATACGCAAAGACTCAAATCCTGCATCACAGCAGACGCAAATGATGCGGTCTGCCCAAAGCAATGAAAGCCTCCATCTCCATGATTATATTGGCTCTATGCGCTTTGGCTTTCAGCTATCAGATCGCATCAGCTTCGCGCGGCGGCACACTTCTCGTTCTAGCTTTATGGGGCATGGCAGCGACTTCGCTTATGATCGCGTGGCTTTTATGGCCACGGCACAGAAAGCAGAAGCAGTACTAGAACGTTGACAAGCGCAAAAATAGAGAGTAAATAGACAGAGTTAGATGGCAAAAGGGCACAAAACTGGCGGTAGAGTGAAAGGGCAGAACAAGGCCGAGTCTGCTGAGTGCTTCGTACGGCAAGTCGAAAGAACTTTAGCTAAAGGCCAATGGAACGACAGCTTCATCAATCTCACTTGCAGGCATCTTACGCGCGACGGTAAAAACGCTGCGCTTTCCCTCACAGCCCTCTTGCGAATGCTCGAAATGAAATATGGCAGGCCTAAACAAACTACAGAGCATACAGGCAAAGACGGCGGTCCAATCGCTGTGCAAGTCATTACAAACGCGAGCTTTCCTCAACCGTGATTCAAACAGAAAACGGCATCCAGCGCTACGAATACCATGCATACCCTCATCAGAAAGCGTTCCACGAATCTACGTGCAAATTCAGGCTCTTAGGCGGAGCAGCAGGACCGGGCAAAACACTAGCTCTCATCGAAGACCACATGTTTGCCTGCAATCAGTTTCCGCGAGAGACAGCGCCAGAAGTCCACACGCTGATTCTCAGGCGAACGCATCCGAAACTTCTTTCAACGGTCATCACCAGATTCAGAGAGAAGATTCCATCTGAACTTTATCGAGACTTCAACGAGCAAAAAGGGATTGTGACTTGGCACAACGGAGCCACAACTCAATTCGGCTCAATGCAATACGAGCACGACGTTTGGGGCTGGCAAGGGCAATTCTACAAGATCGCTTATGATGAGCTGACGGAATTCACTTTCGGCCAGTGGCAGAACATTTCTGCTTGGAATCGTTGTCCGGTCAGTCAAAAAGCAACGAAAGACGGAGCGACAAATCCGATTGGCGTTGGAGCGCGTTGGGTCGAGGATGTCTTTGTAAAGAAAGAGCCTTGCGCGGAAATGGATGCGAATCAGAAGGCCCGATACAATCCAGCCGATTACGGCTATTTTCCGGCAACCTACCTCGACAATCCGATCTATGCAACCGACGCAAAATACATCGAGAATCTCGACAGCTACCAGAAAGCGGTTTCAGACGCTTTGAAACATGGAATTTGGGGTGTTGCTGGAGGTTATTTCGATGGCGCATGGGACGAAGCATATAACGTCTATCCTGCTGAATCGGTTAAGTTTGAGCGCTGGCACAAGCGTTGGTTAGGCGGAGACTGGGGATTTGAGCACAATTCGGTCATTCATTGGTTTTGCATGGATGATTTAGGGATTGTGCGCATCTACCGGGAGCTGGTCTGCAATCACCATACGCCAGAAGAACTAGCCGAGAGGATAGTCAAGATGAGCCGAGATGAAAACGGCAATCTTGAGAACTACGAGCTATTCAGCCTATCCCACGATGCGTTTGCGCAACGGCACGATACACAGCCAATCGGCATAAGAATCAGCCAATGTCTTGTAAAGAATGGACTTATTGCAGCGTCAGAGTCCACGAAGGATAAGCCTGGCCGCGAGCAGATTCTCTATGATTTCCTCAAAGGACGAGTCAAGACGGGCGAAGTATTCAACGACGCGGAAGGCAGAACAGAACCAGTAATGGTAGCCAAGCTCCAGATCAGCGATGCGTGCCCGAACCTGATTCGAACGATACCAGGCTCGCCACGCGACGAGAAGAACCGCGAAGTGATAGCGGAGTTTCTGGGAGATGATGCTTTACAGTCTAGTGGTTACGGGCTGTACGCTATGTTTGGCAAGCCGCGAGAAAAGCCCATCGAAGAACGGTTACGAGAGAAGCTAGAACCGCTCATAAAGGCAGCGCCACCGGATTTGATGTATCAGTACCAGAAGGTTTTGGATAGCGAACATAAGAAGCCAGTAACGTTCCCCATCAAGCGGAGACATTGGAGATTCGCTAGGTAAAAAATACCCCCTTGACAAAGGTGGTAGACTGTTTCCCATGCGTGAATCCTTGCGCGTGGCATGGAACTGGATTACAAAAAGCCGTTACACCTGCTATCTTGAGCAGGAGCTAGAGCGAACTCGCGCTGAGCTTAGATCGTGGCAAGAGATATTCCTCACTGAGCAGGGCCTTCCCAAACTGACACCCCAAACAGTACAGCCTTTGCCGAAGACGCATGGCCGAATGCTGCCCAGCCAGTTCAAACAGAAGCTATCGGCATTCACGATGCCAAAGGAGAAGCAGGATGGCAAAAACTGAGTACATGTTGCAGCTAGAGCAGCTTTACGGAATCAGGTTTGAGGATGAGGCCAATATCATGGCGGTATTGGAAAGTGAGAACCGCGTGGATTTCTTGGATTTGCGTTATTGGGTTCCTACTATTCCTCCTCTTTACGGAGATAAATCCAATGGCGGCGCGTAAACCCGGAAGACCGCGTAAAGATTTACCGCCAAAAAAGGTTTTGGATGCACTTGTGAAAGAATTGAAGGCGTAAATGTCCATGCACATCGACAATGTGAGAATGAATCTCGATGGCACGATGACGGTTACTTTGTCGGCAGACATCAATCCAACGGTAGCAGCTTCGTTTGCCGGAGCAGTCGTGACCGGCGTAGCGACAAATCCAAACCCTTCGCAGGTAGACTTGGTGATTACAGTTACGCCAAGTTCGCCTGTGCCCAGACAAGTAGTGACGCAAGACCCAGGTGGTTCAGCAGCGATTGACGGCTAAAGGAGAAGAGAATGATTCTGACGAAGGAACTACTCGACAGGTTTTTTGGCGTGGTGAATAGAGGAAATCAGACTGATGCGCGGGAATGGCTGCTCGAGGTACTGGGCAAGACTCCAAAGGAAGCAAAGCTAAGTGCGGCCGATCTTACACTGTTTTCGAAGGACGTAAGCGCCTTTGCTCCGCCCGAACGCCGCAACGCAGCGAAGGATACAAGGCCCGAACCAAGAGAAGAACGGCGGCATGGAGCGCCTGATCTTCGGCCATTTGTGAGCGTAGTGCCTGTAGTGCCGCCCAAGCCCGTTGTGCCACTTGCTCCCGTTGTTCAGCCACAGCCTGTTGAACCTATCGCTCCGGTCAAATAAATGCCTTACGACGAAGTAATGGGCAAGTGGAAATCGGGCAGCCTGCACAGTGGTTCTAAGAAAGGGCCAGTTGTGAAGAATCAGAAGCAGGCCGTGGCGATTATGCTCAGCGAGAAACGTAAGGCCAAGGGCGGGAAAGCGGAGTACCAGAGCAAGAAAGGTTTCCGCATATGAGCATCAATATCAAGCCGAGTCACCGTGGCCTCTTCACGAAGAAAGCGCATGCGGCTGGAAAGTCGGTGCAAGAATATGCAAATCAGAAGGCTGGTGCTGGCGGGAAACTTGGCAAGGAAGCGAACTTCGCTAGAATGGCCAAACGCCATTGGAAACCTCTCAAGAAGGGATTCAAGATATAAATGGCAGCCAACAAAGTACTCCAAGTTTCGAATCCAACGCTCATCGACTCCGCAGTTACCGCCCCGGTTATCGGCAATGTGTTTTCCTTCGCAGAGCATCATGGCAGCGGAGACTTCAGCGCGATCTTCCAGGCAGTCGGAACCGTTACGACCATTACCGCTCAGCTAGAGATCAGCCTGGATGGCGGCACGACCTGGGCCATTGCGGTTACAGGCGCAAATTTCTTTCCCACAAATGCGGTAACGAACAAAGCGGTAACTCCGGTCATTTGTGGCGCTTTATACCGCGTGAACTACACAGCGGCTTCAGGGTCAATCAATCTATGGGCATGTTCAAACTAAGATTTCTCGCATTGTTTCTCTTTGCTTCTGCGGCATCAGCGCAGACACAGACACTTGTCTCAGGGACGCTGACTGACCCCAACGGCGTAGCCTATTATCCAGCAACGGTGAAGGCTTGCCTTTCTCCTTCAACACTAAATCCCACGGTTGGCGGAAATGCAGTGAATCCCAATCCAGGCTCCAACTATTGCGTAGGGCCGACCAGCACCAGCAGTTCTGGGTTTTTCTCAATGGCTTTGTGGCCGAATGCAAATATTGTTCCTGCTTCAACGACATGGGTGTTTACTGTGCAGGCTTCAGGGGCTGCACCTCCCTCCGGCAATGGCACGTTGAATTTTTCAAGCGCAGGCGTGACCATCACTGGCGCAACGCAGGATGTCAGCACGAATATAAATAGCGTAGGAACTTCTCAGCTAAGAAATACTGGGGCTTCTGTAAATTCCCCTATTCCACAAGCATCTGTTGGGCCAGGTTTCAACGTCAAGAACTATGGCGCGAAGGGTGATGCTCAAGCGGCTGGAGGGTGCTCCTTCACCAGCGGGGTTGCACAGTTCACTTGTTCCGGTGCGGCCTTTAGCGCATCCACCGATGTCGGCAAGAACCTGTTTTGCAATTCCTTGAACGCTGGATTCAGTTTCTTCGGGGCCAGTCTCCAGACAATCGCATCGGTGCAGAATGCAACGACAGCTACGGCGAGCACTACAGCTGGAGCAACCGCCGCTGGTGTATGCGTATGGGGAACGCTCGATGACACTCCTGTGTCTACCGCTGTCACGGCAGCCAAAGCGGCATCTCTAGGCGTTGTATCAACCGGTAACAAGGGTATATTTTCCGCAACTCCACGCCTTTATTTTCCTGCCGGTGGGTATCTTCTATGCACCACTTTGCTTAACGGTGTGGTGGTTCTAGGGAGCACCGTAGACGGGTTCCTTATGGAGGGTGACGGGTCCGACCAGACTTTCATATATTCGGGGAGCAGTGCAGCTTGTCCTCTTACGAATAACTCTACGCTTGGCAGCATAGTCCAATCCGCTAGCGGGGCGGCCAACATTCATTTTCATAAGTTTACGACTGATGGTGTGTTCAATTTTTCCAACCAGAGCAATGCCATGTCGCTGGGTGGGAACGTACACACGGATGACATAATCATACAGCGGTGGGGTGGGAATTCCGCTCCGGCTCTCTTTGTGGCTGGGAGCAACAATTTCTTGGACCACACACTCACGGTGAACAATATCGGCGCAGGATTTAATTGCACTGGGTGTAGCGGGGAGTGGACCAGTGGTGGAAGTTCTAACAACGGCAACTCTGCGAACTTGGTAGTTTCTGGCGTCGTTGGAAGCAATTCAGGACTCGGGTTCCGAGTCGGGCGTTCAGTTTTGATAGATGAGTGTGGAACCAATGCAACGGGGTGCACACAGGTAATTAACTCGAATGACGTGTGGTTCATCGGTCCATCTCTGTTTGGAACTCCCAACGGCTTTTGCGTGAACGTGGATGCCAATTCATTCTTGCATTGGGTTGGCGGGATTTGCGGCACCTTCGGCACCGACAACAACACGAACGGCCCTCGCATAGCGGCGGGCGGCACGTTACAGGCTTCTGATCTTCGCATGATCGGTTCAGGAACCGGGAAATGCCTGACAAACAACGGCATCTTTAATGATAACGGCGGAAACGCCTGTGAGACGATGTTTCCCATTGCAAGCGGAACATCAACCGGCACGGCAGCGGTTCTGACGGTTACGACGCTTGGAGCCAATGCCAACACGAATTGTACAGCAGGTGATAGTCTCGTGGTCGAAGGCGCTGGCGTAGCTGGATATAACGGGTATTTTAAGGCAGCAGTAACGGCAGCGACAGCGACCACGATTAGCTACACGAGCGTAGGCAGCAATATGGGCGCTTTGGGCGCTGGAGGCAGCGTAACTTGCCGGAACCTGCAAAGCTTTTCTGGAAATCTTCCGGTGGCGCTCCTCAATAACCCGGTTCCGAATACCTGCTACGTCACTGGAACCTTCGGAGCGACTGTAACTGGCGCTCCCATGTGCGCGTTCAAAACGCAATCCGCTACAAATGTGACGAACATTAAGGCCGCTTCCACGACGGTCACGGCATGCACCGTGGCTCCCGTTGTCACGATCTCGGACGGAACAGCGACTGTAACTCTAACTCTAACCACGGCAAAGTCTCTCTGGGATAGCTCTGTAGATACCAGCACGGGAGTCGGCACAACGATCTTTAAGCCGAATGGAACGATTCAGGTTACGAACACGGTGGGAACATGCACTACGGCACCCACGAATTTCTCGGTTAGTTATAATATCAGCCCGATTCTGAGCAACTAGGTCGTGGTGAATCCGTAATGGCGACGAACCCCACAACACCGACCGCACAGCAACCGCAAGGCGCTCCGCCTGACCCGAATAATCTTACGCGTGATTTGTGGTTCCCGCTTTGGCAACTGCTCGTAGACCTCGAACGCATAGACGACATCCCGCGCCGGGAAGAAGTGAAACTGATTCTTCAGCGACGGCTTTACATGCGCGGCGAGCAGTACTGGTGGTACGACAATTCGGCAGGAGCCTGGTATCCGCCGAACATGCTGCCCGTAGGATTTGACGAAACGGACACAAACAGCGGCAATTTCAGGAACGTGACGAACATTTTTCAGGCGACAGGGCTTTCGCTTTCGAGCGTCATCACGCAAAACAATACGAGGGCACAATTCTTTCCTACAAAGGCTTCCGACCCGCAAGACGTATCAACGGCGAAAAATGCCAGCAAGTTCACCGATCAGATGCATAGGAAGAACGACTGGGCTAAACGCATGGATGAATGCGGCTACTTCATGTGCACGGACGGATTCTTTGCCGCTCATGTGCGTTATGTGAGCGATGGCGACAAATTCGGCCATGATGAAAGGGACATTCTTTCGCCGGTAGAAGTTCCGATAGGGCCAGCGACGGTTTCCTGCCCGTCTTGTGGGTATGAGTCGGAAGGCACTACCGAGACTCAGCCTACGTGCCCAGATTGCGGGGAGCCGCTTACAGACAATCCTCCTCCAACTGCTACAGGCCTTGAAACCCTAGGGACTTTGCAGATTCCCAAAGGGCAGGAAGTTGTCAGTATGGTTCCAGCGTTGCAGATTCGCAGAACGGCTTACGCCGATGAGCAATCTGACTTCCTGTACATGGACTGGGTAACGGACATCGACAAGTCCATAGCAATTGCGACTTACCCCGAGAAAGAGGACTTACTTTCAGGCACGACTGGCGGCGACGATGCAGGAACGGCAGCTAGTTATGAGCGCATCGCACGAAGACTTCTTTATCTTGGCACAGGCAGACATTCAGGAGTGACACTTGAGGGCCTCGGAACGTTTCAACGGGCATGGATACGGCCAAAAGCCTTTTACCGGATTCAGGACAAGACACTTCGTGCGCAATATCTCCAGATGTATCCAAAGGGCGTCAAGATTGTTTTCTACAATGGCCAGTATTGCGAATCGAAGGCGGAGGGCATGGATGAAGCGTGGGAATCCATGCAGACGATGCCCGGAGAAGGGTCAATCCGAGAGACGCTGATTAGCTCGATTCTGCCGATTCAGGACCAACTGAACGATTGCACGAATCTTTTGTTTGAAATCTGCATGAATGGCGTGCCAGAAGGCTTTGCGGATACTTCTCTGTTCGACATTGAGGCTCGGAACGAGCAAGTAGCGAATGCTGGTAATATCACTCCTGTAACTTTGGCCCCGAATCAGGATATCCGGCAGAAAATGCAGTTCACGCAAGCCGTAGAGCCTTCGATGGCCATGATGAAGTATATCGACATGCTGATGAACGCCATTCCTCAGTTTCTATCAGGAAATTATCCGGCTCTTTTTGGCGGCGATACAGGCTCAAACGATACAGCAGCAGGCATTGCGATTCAGAGAAACCAGGCAATGGGTCGGATTGGACGTGTTTGGCGCAATTTCCAGCAATTTCTGGCGAATGTCGATGCCAAAGCAGTGAAATGCTTCGCAAATAATCGGACTGAGGACATGGAAGTTGCGCAGCAAGGCGATACGGGAGAATTTGACACCGATTACGTGCGGCTTGAGGACATGCAGGGCAATATCGTGGCTTTTCCTGAAGTTGATGCGCAATTTCCTGTCCTCGAAGCCGATGTACGGGCGCTTTTGCTGAACTTGTGGAATGGCGGTAACCCGATCTTCCTTCAGACGGTCGCCTCCGCAGACAATCTTGAATACATTTTTCGCATGATGGGCATTTCCGATATTCAGGTGCCTGGCGAGCAGCAAAGAAAGAAAACCAATCTGGATATTGCCCAGCTTTCTCAGGAACAGCCGCAACCTGGCCAGCCGGGAGTTGATCCGCAGACAGGGAAACCAACTCCGCCGCAGCCTGTACCGAGTATCGTTCCAGACGCCAACATCGATGACCTAAAAGTAGCGGCTGCGACGGCAAAAGCGTGGCTTATCAGCGATAAAGGATTACAGGTAAAGCAGGCGAATCCTGCGGGATACATCAATGTATATCTGTTCTCAAAAGCGTGCGCAATGATGGAGAAGCAGCAGGAATTGCAGCAATTAATGGCTGCACAGGCGGCTTCGGGAACTGGGCCGATGGCTGATTTGGCAGGAGCCGATGCAATGCAGGCTCCGCCTCATCTAAAGCCAGCGGAAGCCAATCCGCCTAAACCGAGTTCTGCTTCTGGAAGTTCAGGAGCGGGAGCATAGAGCAAATCGCCTAGTCAGCGTTAAATGACGCAGCTCTAAGGAGACAATGAATGGCAACAACCGTAGTAACACCCCCTGCCGACACTCTTGAGCAGAAGTTTGCCAAGATTGAAAGCGGCGCAGCAAGCGCGGCTGCGACACCGGAAGTGCCTCCGCCAAGCACAGAAACGCCTGAAACTCCGGCAGCGGTGCCGGGACAGGAAACTGCCGAAAAACCGATTGAAGGCGTGGAACCGGAAGAAACAGAAGTTAACCTGGACGAAGTGCCGGAAGGGACTGGTGAGTTTGCGGAGTTCAAGGACCAAATCAAGGCAGCTCCGAAGCTCAGACAGATTCTTGGCCAGCACAAAGCCTACGTAGAAATGCGTGGGGACCAGCCGTGGGAAGAGTTCAAAGGCATACATGAACGTGTACCGACACTTGCCGATGCTGAAAAGCTAGTGGAAGAGTCGGAGCAGGCGCGGGAATTCGGAAAGACATTCCGCGAAAGCCCTGCCGAGTTCATGGAAAGCCTGAAACAGTCCGATTCCCATGCGTTTACGAAGCTGGTTTCCGAACTGCCGCAGATTCTTGCCAAAACGGACCTGAACGCCTGGCGCGATCAGGCAGCCAGTTACATTGACCCTGTGCTGAATAATCTCTATGGGATTGCAGCGCGGGATAAAAACGAGGCACTCGCTCAAGCGGTCCAACTCGTAGCTCAATCACTCGGCATTGCTCCGGGACGAACTGCGTCACCAGCCAGCAATCCCGAAGTCGAAGAGTTGCGAAAGAAGCTGCAAGAGAAGGAACAATCGGAAGGCACGCAAGCGTTTGAATCGTTCTGGGGACAGACCGACAGCGTAGTCATTGACCGCACGGTTACGGAGATTGAAGCCACCTTAAAAAAGGCGGCTCCAAATGCTTCGGAAGCGACAATGAAACGCATGGTCAGGGAAGTCTACGACAAGACGCTTCAAGCGCTAAGTGAACAGCCGCAATTCGTCGCTCAGATGGAAAGTTACCGTCAAGGCGCACAAAAAGGGCGGCAGGGAATTTCCGATCACAATGCCATCGTTGATTACGCCACAAAGCGGGCAAAGCTCGTCATTCCGCGTGTGGCGCGAGATATTGCAAGCGAGTGGAATAAATCCATCTTGCAGACGAGCAAACAGACGATTGAGACAAAGCAGGCAATCGCCGCAAAGACCAAAGACGTTGGTTCCGGTCCACAAGCAACTTCTTCCGCTGCCGCTGCCGTGCCGAAGAACGGCAAACTGACATCGGAGGATATTTTCAAGCAGATGGAAGCCGGGACGTACGTTCCGCCCTCAAAGAGGGTCTAGTTTTTAGCGGGGATGCCAAAAAGGAGATTTAATGGCTTCAGTTGAGGCAAACGTTCAAGGCCTGGAACGCGAGCTGATTGTTTACAAGGATGGCATCCCCGAACTTTTGGAGATGGATTCGGTCCTCTACAACCTAATGGAAAAGCAGGAAGCAGACCCGGCATCGAACAGGGCAACACGCATTCCGTTGCTTCAGTCGATTGGTGGGACGTTCCAGCAGGTGAGTATGGACGGCGGTTCGGTTGGCGACACTGGAGGCCCAGTGTGGCAGACCGCAACACTTACCCCGTTCTATTACACGTCTGGCTTCAGCTATACGCTGCTTGCGAAGTACGCAACCACGGGAGCTGAGCGCGGCGTGAAATCGGCAACGGGCGAGGTTATGCGTCTTGCGGTAAAGCAGTTCAAGACGTTCCTCGACATGCTGATGAACACGGCGGGCAACGGCGTAATCGGCACGATTACCTCGGTGTCCACCAATACCTTCACAATGACCACTGACGGCTTCAAGGAAGAACTCGTCATGGTTGGCCAGAACGTTCAGGTGTACAACGCGGCGCTTACCACGAACCGAGGAGCTTCCACGGTTACGGCGTTTGACCGAGTAGCGCACACGATCACGGTAGCGGCGGCTCCAGGCGGCAGTATCGCCACGGACTTGCTGGTTATCGGCGGACTTTCCGGCACGCTTACGGCGCAGTCTTCCCTGTTCGGCATCCAGTACCATCAGTCGGACGCGACTTCCGGCACATGGCTGGGCCTAAACCGGGCAACTGTTCCGCAAGTTGTGACGCCTAGCGTCAATGCAGGCTCTTCCACGCTGACAACGGGCATGGTTCGTGCAGCTTTGAACCGCATCCGTTTGAATCTGGGAGACAATTTCTTCAACACGGAAATGACGAAACTCATTTCCTACCTGCATCCGGCACAAGCCGATTCCTACGAGTCGATTGCACTGCTCATCAGCAATATCTGGAAAGACCCAACCGGCAACCAAGCAGTAGACCTGATGTTCAATAACCAGTCGGGACTCAAGATGTCGAACGTTCCAGTGGTACAGTCCATCCACCAAGACCGTACGCGCATTGACTTCCTCTGCCTCGGCTATTGGGGGCGCATCGTGGCCACCGATACCGGTTTCCTGACGATTGGCGACAAGATCGTCTGGCCGAAAATCGACACTTCCACCGTTCCAGGCGGCTTGCTTGCACAAGAGCAGTTCTGGATGAAGGCTGGGGTCCAAATTTTCAACCGCCAGCCAGCGGGGAGTTCGTATATTAAATCGCTCGGATTGCCCGTAATTGGTTCATCGAGCATTTACTGAAGAGTAGTTTTACTTTTCCGATACTGGATAAATTCATCGCCAGTCATCGCGCTCTTAGAGCAATTGCAATGGAGACAGGCAGGAACGATATTTTCCAAATCGTTCCTGCCGCCCCTCCCCAGAGGAATAAAATGGTCTTTGGTAAGAGTCAGAACAGTAAGGATCACGGAACAATAGAAACATTTCCACCCAAGAGATTCTACTTTTTGAATCCACTCAATCTGAGTGTGGGAGCCTCCATTTCCTTTCTTTCTTGCCTTTCTTATGTGGTTATGGTGCCTAATCTTGAGTCTATTTTTATTCCTGTATCGGCGCTCCATTTCTTTAACTGCCTGCGGGTCTCGCTCTTTCCACTTTTTGTAACCTTTCATGGAATAGGCGGATTTCTTGGCTCTGTTCTTGGCAATCCACTCGCGTTGATAGGCGTTTTTCTTAATGCGGTTTTTCTTCTGGTATTCGCTGCATTTTTTGTTATGAGCCGCCCTTTGTTCAGGAGTCCATTTAGCGCGATATTGCTGCATGTACAGCTTGCGGGCAACCAAGTCTTTGAGGGGCATAACCAATTCTCTCAGGGTAGGGATTACAAGTAAACATGATTCCACCAATCCCACATCGGCTCACAAAGCGCGTAACTGAACGCGGCGGTAAGGCTGACAACGGCCTTCCTATCTTCCGAATCATCAGAGGGTGCGACCGCTTCACGCATATTGGTGGGCGCTGGAAGACCTTTGACGGCAACGGAAATATAACCGGCGAATGGATTGGAACGAAAGAATGTCTCAAATATCCCGAAACCAAAGACCGCTACATCCTGGAAGTCTTGTGTCCACCGGAAAACTACGGCTCCGAACTGGTTTGGGAGACGATGTTCACGGAATGGATTGATGGCCAGAGAGTTGAAACGATGGGGCCATTCCCTCGTCAAGGGGAATACGAGATTGTCAAAGTCATAGAACAAGAAGTTCGGGACAGAAAGACCGGAGCGGTCCTTGAAAGAAATTTCGTTCCTTTGACGCCGACTATCTGCGATGCCATCGTGGATACAGCGATTCGCAACAAGGATTTGCCGGAGCGCATCAAGAAAGAAGCGAAGCGAGCCATGTTTGCGGAGCAAGAGAAAGCAGAAGACCAAAAGTTGTGCGACAAAATCAGGAAGATTGAAGAAGCGCGGCCCGAATGGGCAAAGAACGAGCATGTCGTCATGCCCAGTGATTTTGAGATTTCTAAATTCAGCTAGGAGGAAAGATGGGAAGCATTCAGATTTGCAATACTTCAAAGGAACAGATTCAGCTTCCGCGAAGGACATACAACACGCTCGGCTGGAGAATCCCCGCTTGTCCCCCGGAAAAACCTTTCACCAGCATCGTGATTGACGACCAGATGGATGTGAAAAAAATCTACGTCACGTATGCGGAAAGCGAAGCAGAGAAGATTCCTGTCCCGATTTCCTACGAGCAGGTAGTTGCGGACTACTTCGCCAATGAACGGCTTACAGAGCGTGGCTGCTTTACCTGTGCGCCCGACCATATCCCCACGGAAGCGGAAGTCACCGCCGCACGCCAGACACGCATCAAGTGGCTGCAAAAACTCATTGAAGCTGGCGACAAGGAGTTCATGCGCACGAAGAAGATTGAAGAGATTCCCGACATTTGCAAAATGGCCGTTGATGAACTGGGACTCAAAAGAGAATGGGCGATTGTCGCTCCTCCGCCGATGACGGTTTGTCCCGCTTGCGGAGAATCCATCAACGTTGGAGTGGCTATCTGCAAGGGTTGTCACGCCATTCTGGATTTCGAGAAAGCAAAGGCTTTCGGTCTTGTTCAAGAAGAAGAAAATGTTCCGCCCAAACGCGGACCCGGACGACCGAAAAAGGAACCTATTCCTGAGCAGGATTTGGATGGACCGATCGGAGGCATATAATTCCCGCACTAGCCACCACCGCTTGGCCATCCGGTAGCGAGGTCTTTCAACTCACTCGCTCCATGCTGAATGATGCGGATATTCCGTTCACTGTGACGATTCCTCCTACTGGAGCAGTTCGCACTCTGGGCAGTCTCGTCACGATGACTACCAATTCCCCGCACAATCTACAGCAGGGAAGCATCATTCAGGTGCAAAGCGTGTCGGACATTAGCTTCAACGGAACGCAAACCGTTCTGGCGATTCTCAGTCCGACGCAGTTCACTTACACAAGCACGGGATCTAACGTCACGAGCGGTAACGGAATCATTTCTCCTATAGTACAAGGAGATTGGGCGACAGACGCCGTTCTTCTTCCTCTGGCTAACAAGGCTTATCGCAAAGTGCAGAGCAGATTGCAGGAAAACGGCAGCAAGACGATGAATACGGAAGTCTTTCTGACGCTTCCTGCCAATGCGACGCAGCTACTTGATACGACCAATCCTCCATTGCCAGCCGATTTTCTAGGTCCACGCGATCTTTCGGAAAGAATTAACGGTTCGGGACTAGCTTATGCCCCGATGGGACAAGTGAATGTCCTTCCGAGTTTTTCCGATTCTTCCGTAAGGCAGAGAAATGGAGTCTTTGCTTGGTATGAGGACGGCCTTTTCTTTCCAGGTTCCGTCAATGCGATGGACATTAGACTTCGCTACTTCGTGGCTTTTCCTGATATTTCAGATGGAAATGGCCAATTCACGATTCGCGGCTCGCAGGATGCGATTGCGACGTACACGGCATTTCTGGCTTCGAACGCACGAGGTTCGCAGAACGCCAGTATCTTCCTCGGCATGTTCAACGAGGACATGAAGGAATTGCTCAATCTGCAAGCGCACGCAAGGAACTATCTTGTGGGCAGGCGCAGGGCAAACAACTCCGGGCGCGGCTCAAACCGCTACTGGGGAACAAATAGAATCTTGTAGAGTCAAAAACAAACGGGTGAACTCAACCCGGAAAAGGAGCAGCAAATGGCGGCAGCAGCAACAATCACGAAAAAGAAATACGATGGGAAACAGTTGTGGGTCTACGGAACGATTGCACTATCCGGCAGCTATGTTCAAGGCGGCGACACTTTAACATTTGCTGGACTCGGCATTCAATCTTCGCTTGTACCCTTTGCTGTTCAGTTTGAAAGTCAGATTGGTACAGCAGCACAGGCCCTCAACAACTACACGTGGGTGCCTGGAACGACACAAGCCAACGGAAAAATCAGGGCTTTTATTGGAGCCGTTGCCGAGCTTGCTGCTGGCGCTTATCCTGCTGCGGCTACCGGAGATTTGATTAGCTTCACGGCACAATTCGATCTGAGGTAATAGTGGCGCTTAACGGCTATCAAGCAATGAAAGTGAGGGAGTTCGGCGGTCTGTGCACGTACACAGATGCTACGAATATCCCTCACTTCATGTCGCCTGATTGTCAGGATGTCGAATTCCTGCCGGGCCTTGTTAAAACGCGTCCTGGAACATTTTCCGTATTTTCGGCGTTGCCGGGAAACCCAACCGTCAACTATCTGAAAACTTTCGTTACCCCTGCACTAGCGCAGAGAATGCTGGCGCTCGATTCTCTCGGCAATCTCTATAAGGAAAACCCCATAGGCACTTTGCAATTCATCCAGCAAGTGCTGGCGGGAACATATGGAAATTCAGTATCGCTGTTTGGCAGGGAATATCTTGCAAGCAGTGACGGGCAATTTGGCCTCGATATTCCACGCGCTTATGACGACACGAATCTTGACAGGGTAAGCCAGGTAGGGCCGGGGATTGCACCTTCCGTGCAGGATGAGGCTGGTGCTTTGGCGCTAAAGGCTTCACCCAATGGGCTAGTTCCTATCAACGTGAACACAATCGCCACAGCCTCAGAGACCGGCAATATCGTCACAATCACAAGAGTAACTCCAAATCCAAGTCCTGATTTGCTGGTCAGCAAGCCCGGTGATTCCGTGGTTGTAGCAGGAGTAGGTGTCGGAGCTTACAACGGAACATGGAAGATTCTTTCCATTGGCGTTGATTTCAATTCGTTTACGTACTACAACCCAACTTCCGGTCTTGCTTCTTCTGGTGGCGGGACGGCCAGCACGGCGATTTACAATGTTGTTCCCATCCCAGCGTTAAGTTTTCCCGCGCCTGTCGGAACCTTGCCCACCGTGACGATTGCGGGTGCCGGGATTGCGGGCTACAACGGCACATGGTCGATGCGGCTTGCTCCTGGAGGAGCTAATCTGTCTTTTCAGATAATCATTCCGGGCCAATATGCTCTTGCAGCTTCAGGCAATGGAACGGTAACAATCAATGGGAATGTGGTTGCCGGGATTCATCAGATTTCCGTGGTTTTTGTCACGCGCAATGGGTACATCACGGCTCCTGCGCCTGCTGCTTCATGGACTGCTGCCGGAGGCAAGAGAGCTTTTGTAACCAACATTCTCACTGGACCGCCAAACGTTGTTGCAAGGATTCTGCTTTTTACGGCCTCTGGAGGGGCAAGTTTCTTCTACCAGGACATTGCTCAGCTCTACACTGGAAATTTCATCATTCAGGACAATACAACTACAACGACTACGGTCGATTTCAGCGACACAACGCTTCTAAATGGCGTCAATGCCGACAATCTTTTTCCCTTGATTGAGCTTGGAGAATGTTCCGGCGTTACGGAATACTCTTCCCGTCTTTTCTGGTGGGGAGAGCGAAACAAGATTCAGAATTTCAACAATTTAACATTCGACGGGGGATGGACCGGCAATAGAACCGTTCCGGCAGGATGGACGCGAGATTCCGCCAATGGCGCAGGAGGTAATTCGGCATTAGATCAAGGAATTGCCGCATATTTCGGGGACGCTTACACCATTATCTCCAACGGGCCGGGAACCAATCAGGGGAAGATGACGCAATCGGCCGCAAACGACTCTTTGGGCAATACAATTCTTTCCCCGAATACCGATTACAGCGTCAGAGTAAGGCTCAAGAAATCGCCAGGAACGACTAGCGGAAACTTCACCATCAATCTGCAAAGCATTCTAGGAGGATTCACGACTGCCGGGCTTGTGGTTCCTGCTTCTTCCATGTCCTCATCGGATTACATAGAATTCACGGGAAATCTTACTGCGCCGCTTTCTTCGATTCCCTCGGACCTGAATTTACAGATATTCGGAACTCCCATTCCGGCAGGATTTTCCTTTACGGTTGATTGCATCGAGATATTTCCCACAAATTCCCCATATAACCAGACGATTGTGCGGTCTTCGCGCATAGAAGACCCCGACAGCTATGACGGCGTAAACGGATTCCTGAACGTAGCGCCTGAAAACGGACAAGCAGTTCGCGCGGGTGCCGTCATAAGAAACAATCTTTATTTTGTAAAAGAGAGAAGCCTGTACGTGACTCAGGATGATGGCACGAACGAACCTGCAAGCTGGTCGATTCAGGAAATATCTTCAAGCGTGGGAACGCCTTCGGTTCGCGGCGTGGGGCTTGGCGACGAATGGCTTGTTATTGCAAACCAGAAAGGACTTTGGTATTTCACTGGCGGCTTGATTTCCGAGGATTACAAGCTATCAAAAGAAATTCAGGCCACTTGGGATTCGATCAATTGGACTTACGGGCATCTAGTGGATGTGAAGGTTGACAAAAAGCGGAAGAGAATTTACGTTGCCGCTCCTTTTGGTTCGTCTACCACGCCAAACAAGATTCTTACGCTCGATTATGTACAAGGATTTGGCCAGCCGGAATCGCAGGAAGGCGTGGGCCGTAAATGGTCTCCGTGGGCCTACCGGGTCAATTCCATGAACCTGATTTTGAGGCCGGACGGTACGGAACAGCTTTTTCTCGGCAATGGAGCGGGAACCGGGAAAATCTACCAGCCTGATACAACCGGAACAATCTATAACGACGATGGCGCTCCGATCATCGCTTACTGGCAAAGCGGCTATTTCCAGGATACGGTCCGCCTGAATTTCGGATACATTACATCCAATGTCGTAGGTAGTGGGATTTTGAATATCAATCTATTTTCAGGCGACCAGGGATGGCAAAAGCAGGTTCGTGGATGGCTCTTAAACTCTTTAGGTTTTCATAACATGGAGCGCCAGATTCAGCAGCAACGCGAGCGCATGTCTATCCGTTTCGGAGCATCGGCACTAAACTCTTTTTTCAGTATGCAGGGCCTCACGATGTTCGTGCAGGAATCGGCTTGGGCACCAGTACGAGGAATCAACGCATGAAACTTCTGGCGCTCAATAACATCGTCGCTTTGCGTGAGACTCATCCAGGAGTTTATGAAGACCTCGTGAAAATGCAGCAGCATATCAATGTCATTACAGCGCAGCTTGGAGGGGCTGAGCCGGTTGCAGCCGGTGGAATTTCCGTAACTGGAGCGAATGGGATTATAGACGTGCAAATCATCGACAAGCATCCGAAAGCAGGCGAGGATTATTTTCTGGAATATGGGCAAGTGCCCTCTTTTGTTGATGCGCATACCATACAGCTAGGGCCAGCCAGAAATTACCGGACAAGCAATCTTGCCGGGCTTACGACTTATTGGCGTTGGTACAAGAGCACGAAACTAGGCGGACTTAGTGAGCGAGTTGTATTCGGCAATCCTCCTACTCCAGTGACGCCAGGAAACCTATCTACTGTTTCTCCTGGTCCGGCACCATCTCCTTCGCAGGGAAGCGGAGAATCACAGATTCCTGGATATGGTTACGGTAAAACTAGGCTCCCAGGACCGCCGAGGCCATCACCACTATGAGTTTTCTTGGACCCACATTCGGAAATCTCGGAACACGCAAGGGCGTGCAACAGGGAATCACCTCGCAGGCGGGAAACCTCGGTGCGCAAGCTGGAGCAACGTCAAGACAGAGAGGCTCGGAATTTGGCTCTCTCATGCCTGGTTTCCAAAGTCTGCTTAATTCCGGCTATTCCCCGCAGGAAAAGTCAGGGATAGAGCAAGGAACTCTTGGAGCGATTCAAGGTGCCTACGGCGGAGCAACGGATGCGGCCACGCGGCGCATGGCGCGTACCAACAACTCAGCAGGGTTTGGTTCATTTCTCGGAGAAGCGACGCGAAGCAAGGCCAGAGACCTTGCTCAGCAGAATCTCGATAACCAGAAGTCATTTGCCGACGAAACGCTGCGCAGGAAAATGATGGGTTTGCAGGGAATTGCAGGGTTGTATGGCATCGATAGTAGCTTTCTCAATAGTTTAAATAGTCAACAGAACCAGTTAATTGGCGCCGCAAATAATCTTTACGGGACAACAAAATCACACCCAGGTTTCGGTGATTCCTTTATGTCTAATTTTGGTGGTTCATTTGGTAGCGGTTTGGGTGGGTTATTGACCGGCAGATAGGAATTTTTACGATGAATGAAATAATGACAAGGGGAACACAACCACTGCACGTCGAAGCGATTCTCATCTTCATATCCTTTGTGATGATGGGCGTTTGTCTTGCAAATAACTCCGCATCTTTCGCAATGCGGCGACCTTTTCATTTCTCCTCTTTCTATGGCATGAATCACAGAAATTCTGGCGTGCCTTTTCATCAAGACATCAGGTCGCTTATTCCTTTCGTTGTCATAAGTCTTCTTGTCCCGCGCCCTGCGCCTTCTTCTGTCTTTGTGTTTTGGGTAATAAACATCATTGTGGTAAAAACGCTGATATATACGGTTGCATTCCTTGCACCGATGGCTGCCAACTCGCAATGTGCTTTCGTAAAACTCAGAAATAGGTTTTTCTTGCTTGCAGGTAGTACAGAAGTGAACGAGAATTGTTTCCGGCATGACGCTCTCCTCATCAGGGCGTTGTGTTTGGCCTCGTTGCGTTTACAGCGTAACGGGGCTTTTCCTATTGTAGCACCGGAGATGTCCTAATGATGCTTAATTCATTTATGAATATGAAACGGCCCGGACAGGGTTACCCAGATGAGGAAGGAATCGACATGGGGCAATACGGAGACATGCCCAGTATGCTTGATGCCGGACAACAACAACCGGGCAGGCCAGGCGCACGGCAGATGTTTCTTGGTGGCATAAAGAATGGTCAGCCTGGAGGGAACAGGCTATTGCAAGGGCTGTCAGGATTTTCAGGGAGCGGCGGATTCATGGGGGGGCTGGGCAACGTTGCGAAGTTTCTCATCTAATCTATGGCGATCATCAGGAAAATTCTGAATCCGCAGACCTTCGCAGGAGCATTCAGCCCGTGGACGAGTAGAACATCTTCCTACTCCGGCGACGAGAATGCCGCTCCTGACGATGCGATGCGACCAGCTCCGGCTCCAGCCAATGCGCGTAGCGGAGTATCTCTTTCACCTGCTTTTAATCCCAACACCAATGGCCAGCCCGACGTGGCGCGAGACATTTACCAGCCACAACTGAGAGACATCAGCTCAAGGCTCAGTGAAGCCTACAACCCTCCAGAAGGGGGTGTGGGCAGTACGATCAGACACGTTCTCGGCGCAATCATGTCCCAGAGGAATCCTCAACTTGGCAGTATCATCAGCGGAGACTACCAGAGACAGCGGCAAATTGCAGGACTCACAAAGCAATACGGCCTAACGGAAGACGCCATAAATCAGGAGCGTGCGCAACAGACTTCGGCTATCACTAATCGTTTACACAATGCTCAGGCTGATTATTTCGAGCAAAAACCAGAGATTGCAATGGCGCCCAAGCCGACTAGCGAGGAGCAGGATGTTGGGGATTTGATGAAGCAAGTGAATCCAATGACTGGAAAACCGTTCACGCATTTTGAGGCTTCCGTTAAACGCGCTCAGGCAATGCAAGACGTTAAGCCAGATGCTGCGAAGACTTTAACTCCTGATGAGCAGGCAATGGGGGATTTACTTAAAACGATTAACCCCAGAACAAAGAAACCATACACGGCATTCGAGGCGAGGGTGAAGTTGGCACAGAGCATACAGGACACAAAGCCGACTCCGCAGGGCGCTGGCGAGCATGATATGGAACCAGTCATGGCTTACGACAAACAGGGGAAGGCGCACATAGTACCGAAGTCTGAGGCAATGGCTCCGGGTTCCGGCTACAGCAACGTAATCAAGGCATCCGACAAAGATTTGAACGACGCCAAAACGCACGCCGTTGTCCTGAACGACATGCAGAGCAAGTTAAATGATGTGGTTTCGTCTGCCGATGCACTAGACCAAGGAGGAACGCAGCGAGCCATTATCTCCAAGGTTCTTTCCCATGCGGAACCAGGAATGTGGAATGACCTTGTGAAAAGCACGATGCTTAACGGAGCATCGGATAAAACCAAGAATTACATTCAATCCGTACTTTCCCTAAAGGAATCGGCTCTCGGACTTCCAAAAGAGATTACTGGCGGCTCGCGCACCAGCGAAATTCAGGGTAATGCTCTATTTCAGACACTCCCCAGCGGCGCATCAGTAGATTCTAAGTATGCAATTGGACAGGCTAAGAAGTTTCAGGCAAACATCGACCGACTGAGAAACAGAGTGCCTGTGGTGCGCGGCATGGAAGAAATTACTCCGCATCCGTCGCTCAGTGGAACTACCGCCAAGACAAATGACCCATTGGGGATTAGATGAGCGTAACGCAACTAACCCTAGCGCAGCTTCTTCGTTCCAAGTTTCCTGGAGCGTATGACGACATGGACGACGCTACGCTCGAAAAGAACGTTTTGGCGAAACATCCAGAATATTCGGATTTGCCGCGCTCCAATCCTGACCTTAAAACAGGAGAAGGGATGGAAGCAAATTCACGGATGCAAGCAGCCCAATATCTCGAAAAACGAGCTACAGCTCCGTACGAAGAACAGCAGGCAGAGTTGCAGCAAAGGAAAAACAGGGCTGTCAAATGGGCAAACAACAATCCATCGGCGGTCACAAACGCTTCGATGGCCTATTTCCCAGCAGCCTCAGCTAAGGCGCTCATTGGCTCAAAGATTGGCAGTTCCATCGGGGGAGCTTTAGCACCAGAAGGTTCAGAAGATTATGGACAGTTTATCGGAGGCACGCTAGGAGGTTTAGGCGGGGCTGGAGCATTCAGGGGGCTACGGTCTGGTGTTTCAAGACTAGCTTATGAAGATGGCGCTCTTAATCCGAAACTGGCCAGCATCGGAGATGCGCTGGAACATCCAACAACCATACCAGGGAAATTAGTGAAGGCTGGAGCTTCCGCGTTATTCCCGCCGCCTGCTGTAGAGCCTCCGACATGGGAATCGCCGCAACATACAAACATATATGGAAGCCCTGATTTTCCAGGGCCAATGAGCAAACTGTCTACGCGGTTGCCAGCAGCAATGCGTGGCGACCCATTTGCTCCTCCGATGGTCGAAGCAACACCCGTTCCGCCAGAACTTGGCAGTCCAGAGAATCCCGGCCCGTTCTCAAAACTACCAAATAGACTGCCTCCGCAATATCACGGCGACCCATTCACGCCACCAAGTGGAGAAACGGTCCCGGAATGGGAATCGCCTTCACACATGGATGTTTTTGGTAGTCCTGACTTTCCCGGACCAATGAGTAAGTTATCGCCACGCTTGCCAAAGAACTTGCGCAGCGACCCGTTTTCTCCGACAATCCCTGAAGTATCGGCCACACCAGTTCAGCCGGAACTCGGCAGCCCTGAGAATCCCGGCCTATTCTCTAAGTTGCCCACCAGATTGCCGCCGAATCTTCGCGGCGACCCATTCCAGCCTCGCGTCAGTCCGCTCGACCCAACAGCAGCACCAGAACAAGGCACGACGCGGAGCAATGTTTCTTCGGACCCGCAAGATTTGATTTCGCGCATGAAGAAGATTGCAGTACCGGGCGAAGAGCCAAGCGCGGCGGATTTGAAGCGAGCGGGTGATTTCACTCAAGTTTCAACAGAAAAGCTAAAGACGTTGGCGAGATTTGGAGACAAGTTGGCACAAAACGAATTAAATAGGCGGCTCTCACAATGAAACGTTTGTTTCTAGCACTGGCGCTTTTCTTTCCTGCCCTCGCTTATGGGCAAGGCAGCAATTACCAAGCCATAATTCTAGGCTCTACGGGGAGACCTGTTGGCGGCGCACAAATCACTATCTGCGCGGCAAATGCTCCCGGCGTTCCTTGCTCCCCTACGGTGAATATCTACCAAGACCAAGCTCTTACGATTCCGCAGTCCAATCCTATCGTCACAGATGCTTTCGGGAACTTTGGTTTTTGGGCCGTACCAGGTTCCTACTCATACACCGTAACCGGCCTGAACGTCATTGCTCACGGTCCATTCCAAATCATTCTGCCTTGCATCGTAGGAGCTTCTTGCGCTTCGGCTGGCGGCCTGCCCAACAGTTCCGTGGCCTTTTCTGCCACACCGTCTTTCGCTGCGAGCCAGAATGCCAGCTATTCCACGACGCTGACAGCCAACATCACGGCGATAACGATTACCGGCACTCCTGTTAACGGGAACTTGCTTCGTTTCGCTTTCGATCAAGATGCCACTGGCGGTCATACGGTGGCGTGGCCGGGGAATTTCATCTTTGCAGACGATTTCGCTTTCAGGATTTTGCCGCTCGCCAATAACAAAGTAACTTTTGTTTATAACGGAACGAATTGGCATCAACTGGACAATATACCGGATGGCGCTTTCGACTACTATCCCGTCACATTTTCAGCTACTCCGACGCTATCCAATTCCAGAGCAGCCATTTTTGACATAACGCTTACGGGGAACGTAACCTCTTCTATTTTCACAACTACAGGACGGCCTGGAACGCAATTAATTTTGAACGCTTGTCAGGATGGTGTCGGCGGAAGAACTTTCGCCTTCCCCGGAAATGTCAGCAACCCGCAAGGATTTACCTTCGATACGACAGCCGCGCACTGCAATCGTATTTTGTATTCATGGACAGGAACTACCTGGATTGGCATTGGTGGCGGAACGGGCGGCGGTGGAGGCGGAACTCCGGCTAATCCCTTGAACTGCTTGCAAAAAAACGCTTCCGGCTCTTTCGGAGCATCGAATGCCTGCGAAACTGGAACAACGCTCAACGTTGATGATGATGTTCACGGAAAAGGACCGAATCCAAGTTTTGACGTCACACGTCAAGGCGCTAGAGCTTTAGCATTTCCAGCTTTAACAACTACCGCTAACTGCGCCAGTTCAACGTCCGTAACACTGGCGAGTGCTTTAGATTTCATCAATGGAGATGGAATAGTTCTTCACCAATGCGGAGCGGCTACTTCGCTGACGACTCCGACAGCACCTTCTAGCGTGGTGCCCAAGGGAATTATCAACGGCAGCACCACGAGAAGCTATAAGGTGGCGGCGGAGGATTTTAGTCTAGGCGTAACGGCCGCCAGCCCTGCGACTACGATAACTACCGGGGCGGCCACATTTCAAACAAATCCCGTGAACATCACCACGGCGTCGCTTGTTTCAGGTACGATTTCCATTACCACAGCAGCGACACACAACTTTGAACTCAATTCTCCAATAAAGATAGCTGGTTGCAACTCGAACATGAATGGCGTATGGATGGTGAAAACAACGCCATCGGCTAATACACTGACGATTGATACCCCATCAAAAAGCCGCCCTGACATAACTTCAACTTGTAGTACTGGAACTGTGGAAGTTCCGGCCCATAACTTCGTTTATTTCACTTCACAAGCGACCGCCATGCGGTATTTGATCTACCGCCAAGATAATGGGTCTGGTTCGTACAATCTCGTGGGAATCGCACAAGGATCAGAGCCTTTCTACGATGATTACAACTGGGGTACTCCAACTCTTACGGGAATGCCGGAAGTCCCCACAACGGCCCCAGCCTCGGCTACGAATCAGGCTTTAGCCACAACCATCGTTTCCGGTGCGCCGGGAACGTCAATCGTCGTAGCGAATGCGGCTTCAAATACCATTTCCGGAGTAGCGGCTCTGCATGACAATACGGCGGCTTTTCTTGCGGCGCACAATGCGGCGCTCGCCGTTAAAGGCGGAGAGGTTTTTGTTCCCAATGCGGCAGGGAACCTTTTCTATCTGAATTTCCCGTACGTGATGCCCGCTGTTAGCAACAACGGGAACGTAACGTACACAGTGAGCGGTGGAGTATTTGCTACGCAGCCAACCAAAAACACTTTGTCGACGCGCATCATTGGCGGTGCCCCTAACAATCACGGCACACCTTCTTTTGCGACGACAAATTACGGAAGTTGGGGCGGCTCATCCTACCCGGTAATGTTCCTGGGAAACCAGAACGAAATCGACCATATGTTCATCTCCAATTCGAGCGGAACTAATCCGGGTCAATGGATTGTGCTGTGCGACCAGAATTGCACTACAGAAAACATTCACGATTCTTTTATCAGCGTTGGCGCGAACGATTCCGGTTCAGCTCCAATGGTTCTTCGCGGAGTAGGTTTCCACTACCTGTTTGAGAGAAATGTTTTTTCTGCAACAACTTCCAGCAAGTACTTTGCTCCTCCAGGCTTCCGACTCATGGGTTCAAGCGTAGCTAATGCGGCACCCGGAGAAGGTAAGTTCCTTCACACTATTTTTCAGATGTCGCAAGCCATCGGAATTGATAACGATGCGATACCTAACTTCGCCGTCGCTCAGATGGGGTCGCCGTGGTTGTTTTCGGACATATTCTCGGAAAACAGTTGCGGCCCTCTCATCGGATTCCATAACATCAACAATTCCAACTGGTTTAACTGGTCGATTGAACAAATTGTTAGGGCTGACCCGACTTGCGGGCTTGCCCCTTCAGTGGAAATGTCCGCTGGCGTGTCCCTCTTAGACGGACTTCGGCTGAGCAGCATGGAACAAGGCGGAACCGGAGGAGGCTCTGTCAATATCGGAACCGCCGCTTCCAACGTATCGTTCTACAGCGAAAGCGAGAATGACCAATACAACTTTGGCAGTTCCTACGTCGCTCCGCAACTTTCCACCGTTTATGGTGCGCCAGGGGCGGTGCGAAAAGTTGGCAAGGTCATAGAGGCGAATTCCGTTATCAGGGCCATCCCGCCAGGAGTGATTATCGTGCAGGGCGACCCGCCAACGAACGTAACTGCCGGAGCGCCTACGGCTGGCGGAACTCTTCCCGTGGGAACATTCCCAGTGGCCGTAACCGCAGTGGATTCAAACGGCGGACAAAGCGGCCCAAGCATCCCAATAAATGTAACCACTACAACCGGAAATCAAACTGTTCAGATTTCCTGGACTGCCCCATCTCCTCCTCCAGCTGGGTACTACGTGTATTTCAATGGGACAGCGGTCAACAGCGGCACGCTCATCACCGGGACAAGCGTTGTAGCCACTGGCAACTTATTTCAGGCCATACCAACGACTGCTGGTGGCGGTCCTAGCGGCATGTCGAAAACATTGCTCTGGGGGTCGCAGGTTAGAGGCGGTGGAATCGGCGGTACGCAAGTTACCGTCACATCAAATTACACCGCAACAATCAACGATTTCGACATCAAGGCTGACCCGACAGGCGGAGCATTCACTGTCACGCTCCCTCACGCCGTCGTCGGCCAGCCGTGGCATATCCAGAACATCACAGGTGGACCTAACCTTGTAACTGTACAGCCCGATAGCGGAACGATTCTTATTGCCGGTGGATCAGTATCTTCCGTAACCTTATCAAGCGGCGTTTCTGATTTGTTTGATTGCGATGGAACAAATTGCGAACTAAAAAGCTCCAATTCCGGTGGTTCGGCAAACGTCATTCCTAGTTCGCAGTTCGCTATTGCCGCTTATTCTGGCGTAGGGGTATCTAACACGATTACCGGATTCGGACCTCCTGCGCTTGCCGGTCTTTATATCCCGTTCTGGAATAATCCTTCCCCTGGCGCTACAGCTCCTCAAGTCGGACAATTGGGCGTTTTTACAAATACGCAAAGCACAAACTACACAGCCGTGGCCGGAGATAGGGCTGCGAGCATTCGTTTTAGCGGTGGCACAACAGCTACGCTAACGCTTCCCGCGATTGCGGCTCCGTTCGCTTCTAACTTCCCCTTTAGGGCACCAAACTACAATTCCGGCAATCTGACAATCACGCCTACAACACAACTTATCAATGGAGGTTCTGCGCTAACTGTACTTCCCGGCTGGCGGGCGGACGTGACGCAGGACAATGCGCCGAACTGGTTTGCCGATCTTATTCCGACATTCAGTGCTTTCATTGGTGGCTGTCAGGCTATTACATTCAATTCTTCGACGGGTTTACCCTGCGCGAGCCTCTTCTATCAGCTAGTCGGCAACAATGGAACTTCACAGACGCAGCGGGGCCGTTTGAACCTCATCCCCGGAACAAACGTAACGTTCGGATTTGCTGACAATGCTGGCTCGAATAGCACGGACGTAACGATCAATTCCAGTGGCGGTGGCGCATCCACGAATGCTTGCGGCACCAACCCTGCACCTGGTGCTTACACTCCCAGCGGCACAGCGAACACGAGAGAATGCTTAGCTCCTGGGACGTATACACTTCCGACTTCCGTGACGACTCTAGCTAATAGCGGATTTGTTATCTATTGCCCCACCTTCGGAGCAATCATTCAACGCGGCTCTGGAGCCTCCGGTCTAAAGTTCACCGGAAACGAATCAGGCATTGACGGCTGCACGCTTGACGATGGAACGTTTACCTCTACGGCGCGGTTTGTGGAGATTCAAGGTACGGATGACTTTGTAAAGAACTCAATCCACCAAAATCCAGGAACGGTTTCTTCGGCGCTTCCTGTGGTCGATCTGACAAGCTCTGCGACTCGCGGGCTTATCACGAACAACGTTTTTCTAGGCACGCAGGTTGACCCATGTATCGGCATCAACTCGGCTTCTACCGCTTCCGGTACGATTCAAGGAACAGTGATTGAAAATAACCGAGTAGCAGCTTTCGGGCCTTCCGCTTCCACTGGCTGCATCATCTCGAATCAGGTTTCCGGCAGCACCGTCACCGATACGACTATCATAAAGAACAAAATCGTGCAGACGACTTCCGGCGCTACGTCTATCTCCATCAACGGCCAAGCGGCTGTCCAGAATGCAGCTTATAAGGGTTGGGTGATAAACGAGAACCAGGTTAGCCAGACTACAACTGGCGGGGCTGGAGCCATCAAGATATTCGGACCATACAACGGTCAAGCTACGGGGAATGTCATTGACCTAAATGGTCACGCAACCTCTTCCGCTGCATTCAACTTGGGAGACTTTTACGACTTCAAGGTGGATGTCACGATTCACGGCGGAGCGAATGAGAATGAAGTCAATTGCGTAGACTGCGAGAATAACCACATCCACTTCATCGCGGATAACGTGGGCGGTGGACTAAACTGCTTCACCGGTTCCTCTTCGCAGAATCCCTTCAACCACAACATCATTACAGGCGTTTGTCGGCTGGCGGCGAACGCGACGTGCGTAACCATCAAAGGCAATGCCAACGGCAAGGCCGCAAACTTCAATCAAGTCACTGTCAATTGTCACGGAAACGGCAACGCTAGTTCCTTTGGCGTGGTACTCGACATCGGGAACTCCTCAACCGGCTTATGGAATAAGGTCATCGGCAGCAGCTTCGACGGCTTCAACGGCGCGACAAGCATCGACATCAACGTGAACAACGCCGCGATGTCCAAGACCTTCATCGGTGCGGACAATATATTTGATTCCGCCGATACGCTCTCAATCTCCGACTCCGGTACTGGAACCATCATCGAAAGCACTCCGCATACCCAGACAGGCGCCCTTGCGGCAGGCACGGCAACCGTTACCTTCCCAGGAAACGGATTTTTCTCCGCATCGACTTATAACTGCACCGTGCGCGATACAACGACACCGGCGAACGCAATCACTTTAGGGACTTTCACGGCAACGACGGTCGTACTGACCGGGACAGGAACGGATAATTACTCGCTGACATGCAACGGACAACGCAAGTAATTCTAGGGCTTTTGCTTCTGGCTGCTCCGGCTTGCCGCGCACAGGCGACCTATGACTGCGATAACGGGTTGCTAACGTATTCAGACGGCTCCGCCGCCCCAACTATCTCAGGCCATCCCGACGTACAAAACGCAACCATCTCGCAAGCGGGAACTACGCAGACGGCTGTTGTCGCAGACGCAACCAAATATGCCATAAACGAACCGATGATGGTCAAGGGCACGAGTACTTCGATGGACTTTTCCTGCAATACGGGAAGGTCTGATGCAGGCGCTTCGATCATCACGGGTATCAATCTCGGAACGAACACACTGACCATGACGGCTCCTGCTTCGCTTACACAGTCCGGTGTTTCTGGTACCGTGACGCCCGCACATGAATGGGTGAAGAAGGGCGTCACACTGGCAGGGAAGAATCGCACTGTATTCGTTTCTTTCCTTGATCATTACAGGTTCAAAGTGGAAGTTGGGGCTGCATGCGCTTCAACCGCTGCTTGCACTATTACCGCTGGCACCTTGACGACCAAATACGGCGGCTCTAACTGTACGATGGCGACGAACGTCTATTCGCAAATGCTGTCGCTCAACTTCAATGGAATCAGTAACAATTCTTCCGGACAGTATGACCCAACAGGGAATGGAGCTTGTCCTAGCAATACAAAAGAGCCATTCGACCAGGAACAGTTCGCCACTTCCTACATGAGCGTGGACCTCGGTGCTTTCGCTCCACAGCCGTTCATCAATACAACTTATAGTCTAACTTCCACGCTCACAGGCCCAAAACGGGCGCTTCTCGATTATTACAATCCGAACTTCGGGTCTTTCATCCAGTCGTTCCTTCAGAACTTCAACGCGAGTTTTACTTCATTTACCAAAAGCCCCTGGTTTGGCATGGTTACGGTAGACGATACGGGGACGAATGCCCTCACCAACGCGACATGGCACTTTCACACGAACGGAAATGTAGGCGCGAATGATAATGACCCGGCCTATCAAATTCTAATTTCCGCGCCAATCCAGGCTGGAAATGCTACAAGTAATCCTCTCCGGTTTGATGGTCCTGCTCGTCCTTACCTCTACAAAGACCCCGTGGTTTATTCCAAAACCCCTTGCACCTACAATCCTTACGGAACTTCCACCACCTGCACTCCACCAGCAACCTGCAACATGGTCACCCCTTGCCGTTTGGCCGATTATCTGTGCTGTGGTTCTCAATCGAAGTACGCTTCGCTTGCTGCGATGAACGCCGCTGGCTGGCCGCTCTATACCACGATGGGTTCGAGTGAAACTGTTCACACGGCAGAGACCATTGCCACAGGGAACGGGGCGACGACAGTCTTTAGTGGAACCTTTTCCGGTTCAAACGTAACACCTACAAGTGTGCAGTTATATTTAACTCCTTCGGGTGGCTCGCCAGTCTTCTTTGGTTTTGGTTGCTGGAATTCCCTCAACAATTGCGGCGGCTCGGCAGGGCAGTCTGTCTGGAAAGCTGCTGGCGCGTTTGTCGGGTCAAATGCCTATCCACTGCACTACGTCATCACGGACTCCAATAGCGACATCGAAGAAGTAACAACGGCAGGAACTACTGCCAGCACCCCTCCGGCTTGGCCTGCGTTTGGTTCCTGCACAGGCACTCAGACCACGGTCAGCGGCTCTGTTACCTTCACCTGTAGAGGGTCAAGCGTTTCCGCTGGAAACGTCACGCTTTCAAGCGGAGCCTACACGATTACAACGAATCATCCTCTACCTGCCGGCGCGACAATCTCCGTCAATTACACAACGGGCGGCTACAAGGCTTCGGGAACCGGCTTCGTAGACGAAGCAGGAACCAATACAAGCATTTTCGGGACGAATTCTGTTTGCCTGAAAATCCTTCCTGACCGGGTCGCTTCAACGGCCTACGGCGTTGGCGATGTCATCCACAACGTATCGACGGGCACATGGCAAGTAGTTCTCGTGGCTGGAACATCATCGAGTGGCGGCGCTCCGGCCTTCTCTGCAACTGCCGGAGTCGATGTAGTGGACGGAACGGCAGTCTGGGAGAGCATCGGAAAGCCCGTTTGTGGAACGGAATCGGGTAGTGACTTCGGCATCGCCAATATCAACCAGACAGTCGGCGCAGACCTAGACGGCTGGTTGCCCCAATACGCAGCTCAATACCTGAAGCCAATCCGTACCGCCGTAAAAACTCTTGCTCCGCACATGATCTATCAAGGGCCAGACCAGTGCGGCGTATGGTTCAATCCCTGCCGCAGAGAAATCTCTCAAGCAATGGAGCTGTATTCGGATGTCTACTACACAACGCTTGCTGACCCGTCGTTTGACCCAAACGGCAGCGCCAAGTACAAATTCATTACAAGAGATTACACCGGCCCGATCTTTCTCTATACGTCCTACTCTTCGACGCAGAACGCCATCACAACGGCGAACTGCAATACGAACTTCCCCTGCTACGCAACGCAAGCTGCACGTGGGCAGGGCTGGTACAACCTTCTCAACTGGATGGTCAATCAGACGCAGGGCGTAAATGGAACTTACCAGCTAGCTGGACTTTTGCATTGGGGCACGCACAACTTCCAAAGCTCTCCTTTCGGCCTTTGCACTGACCTCGACAATTGCTACAACGGCCTGGATAACGTGGTGCCTACAGTTTCTTGCCAGCCGCCGTTAAGTTCTTTGAGTTGTGGCACCGAGTCCGTCTCGGCTAATTTCCTCGGTGCAAACGGCTTAACAGGGGCGCAGTCGTACAAGACCGCTAACGCCTTGTGGTTCACATTTACGTCCACAAACCCCACACCGGCGATTCCCGCCGTGCAGATGGCAGGCCATATAAGTAATCTTTCTGGGCAGGTGAAGAAATGAAGAAAACCATATTTGCGATTCTACTTTTGGCCATATTCGCTTTCAACTTGGCTAGGCTCGTGAAGGTCGAAGCGCAGGGTGCTGCCCCTTTCTCGTTCAGTGTCTCGGCTCCTCATCTTAACTGCCCTGCCG
>Ga0247687_1000010_pt1 | contig 41226 bp, 48 predicted proteins | sample CNK28_metaG_FD_183050 | JGI IMG/M metagenome (GOLD analysis project Ga0247687, IMG submission 183050) | Soil microbial communities from Purdue University Martell Research Forest, Indiana, United States - CNK28 | ecosystem: Environmental > Terrestrial > Soil > Temperate forest > Bulk soil... | reverse complement strand
TGTGTTTGTGTCGCGACGGTATGCAGCGGGGAAACGTCCACCGACAACACGATCTACTACCAACGTCCCGCCGACTTCATAACGTTTATTCACGTTATCGACGCGACCTCCGGGGCGATCTACTTTACGACCAGCTACCCCGCGTATTGTGCCCGGGTGGCAGTGGCCACGAACGCGACGACGGGCGCCCAAGCCTTCATATTCTGCTTGGCGGCGGGTAACGCCTTCACAGCCCCCAACTCGGTCGTGGCTTACACGCTTTGGCAACCGACCCCGGGGATCAATGTCTTCGCGGTACTCCCAACCACCATCACCGTCACCACGCTACTGTCGACGGGGGATTCGCAGAGTAGTGTCCCGGTCAACCGCACGGTGGACATGGCTTCCCTCGACAACGGTACTTGCCAGGTGACATGGCTGGAAGGGAAAGCGACGTTGACGTGGAAGGCGTGGAACCTACGTTGGGATGCCTTCGGAACTGTCGTTGTGGGTTTGGCTTCCGTGCTTCCCGTTGTACCGACCCGCGCACAGTGTTGGGTGTGGAACGCCGCGGGGACTCCGATCTACGGATGCATGACGGCGGTCGGGGATCCGAACATCGTGATTGTCTATGCGGGGTCCGCCTACACGATCGGCACAAGCAACACCCACCTTGTGAATTTGACGTTGTCGTCCACCGGAGTGTCGGGCGAATTCCTAGTATCGTGGAATACCCAGATCATATTTTCCGCGACGGCGGGTTGGGGCAAAGGCGACATCAAATACCGAACGTTCCGGACCAGTGGTCCCCCGGGTCCGTCCGGTTCGGAAAAGACCTACTACGGGATGCAAGTTGCCACCGAAGCGGAAACGATAAACGGCCGCTTTAGGATGGGGATCTCCGCCACGGCGGTCCCCGAGACCCAATACGCCAACCTAAGTTTGGTCTACTATGATGTCAACTTGGGCGTGTTGCTCGCTGAGGGCCAGTTGGCGTACGACGAGTGGGGGTATTGGATCAACTACCCGTTCGAAGATCTCAACGAGTTCTTTTTCACGTATCCGCCGCCGTTAGTCGCGATCGGGGTCTCCGGGATGATTCCCGTTCCGGTGGCGATGGAGTCCGGCCCGGCCGTACAAGGGCGCCGGTCCCGCGGGGTCCGCCGGCTACGAATCGCCTACTTTGAATCGACGTCCGAATACTTCCACACGGCCCACCTGCAGCACACGCATTTCCTAACGGGTTCCTATCTGGCCGCCTCGGACGAAACCCGGGTATTTCCCGCCGCGTTCTTGGTCGCCCCCGCGATTGTCCCGCAAACCTTCCCGCCGTCTAACCCGAATGTGTGGGGTTACGTGGCGCTTTTCGAATATGTAGATTTCCACGGCAACATACAGGTGTCGCCGCCGTCCCCGACGCTTATTTACACCCACGCGTCCGCCACGGCCCCGACCCCGACCCTCGAGATCCAGGTTCCCGATATCCTCCGGGACTTCGCATCCCTATCAAAGTTCCAAGTGCATGCCGTCCGGGTCAAGGTCTACCGGACCCAGATGAACAAGTCGGAATACAACTTGATCTACGCGACGCACGTGGCCGACGCGGGAACCGGGGGTATCGTCACCTTTACGGATTCGATGTCCGATACCAACGCAGCCTTGGGCGAAACGCTCTACTCGACGGGGGGCGTGTTGGCCTCCGAATTGGCCCCGCCGTTGACCCACCTTACAGCCCACCGCAATCGACTCTTCGGGGTGCGCTCGGACATCCCCGAAACGATCATGTTCACCACCGAGACTTTCGAGCCAAACTTTCCCCGGTGGAATTCGTCGTTGTCGTTGCGCGTGGACAACCAAGGCGGACCCCCGTTGGCCGTCGCGTCGATGTACGACAAGTTGGTTATCCTGCAGCACCAACAAATCTGTGTGGTCACCGGCGAAGGACCCGATGCGTTGGGCCAAGGCATTTTCTCGATGCCCGAGACCATCGCCCGGGGAGTCGGAGTCGAACCGGGCCAAGTCGGGTCCGTGGTCGAAACCCCCATCGGCGTGATGTTCGCGCACCGCACGGGAATCCACCTGCTAACCCCCGGCCTCGAGATTGTCCCGATCGGTCGGGCACTCGGGGGCAAAAACTTCGGCGAAGAACATCCCATCCACCGCGCACGGTTTCTCCCTTCCCGTTCTCAAGTCTGGTTCTTGGCGCAGGATGTTGTATTCGTCTACGACCTTCGTACTTCCCGGTGGACCACGTTTACCGGCGTTTGGGATACCTTTTGGGATGTGGCCGAGTGTGACGGACAGGTCTATGCGATCTCACAGATCCCCGGGTCCCCGAGCGGAAATTACACGCTCTTCCGCTACTCGTTCGACGACCGCCGCGACCAAGACCCCGCCGTAGATACCGAATCGCTGGTCGGGTTCCCGCAAAAGATCGGCCTTCCGTGGTTGCGACGCGACCGGGTCCAACAGATGCGGTTGTGGAAGGTGTTTGTGTCCGGGTCGCAAGAGGGCGGATGGGCCGACGACCAAGCGGACGTGGTCGTAGAGGCATTCTCCCAACAGGCCGAACGCGACAAAAGCTCGACGGTCGCCGACAACACCTACATCTGGTCCGCTGCCACCCTCCAAGCGGAACCCGAAAACTTCCTGCTCGGGGGGCGTTTGGTCTCCCAACGGGGCCGGGCCTTACGGTGTCGGGTGCGGATCCAGCCGTCGCCCACATACACCGGAGGACCGCTCTTCCGCCTCTCAGCGGTCACCTACGACTACGGGGTACTCCCCACCCGGGGCAAAGCCCGCGCCCGTCCAAGCGCCTTCTAGGGCCCGCCCCGACGTCTCCTAGCGGGTTGGAGAGAGGCCCGCCCAACGATGACCGTTCCTTACTACCCCGCCCGAGCCCCGGCCGCCGCCGGCATGACCCCGCCAAAGGCGCCGGCCCCACCGACCGGCAATCCAGTTATCGACGAAATCAATCGCTTACGGGCGAATGTGACTAACTACGGCCAGCCGGGAACGGGGGTCGCCCGACTTACTCCTTCGAATAACGGTGTAAGTGTTCCCCCGCCGCCGTACAGCAGCATTTCGGACTATGCGCGCAACTACGCCAACAAGCCGGGGCAGGAATCGGGCACTCGGGACGCCTTCAACTCGTTGGCCACCGGGGTCGATAAGATCGCCGCGGGGGACCCGGGAATCACAGCGCCGGACGTTTCCGGCCTAGGTGGCGTCGGGCAATTCTTCGGGTCGCTTTTCAACCCGCAGAGCCAGCAATACACCCCGCAACAGTTGTACATGCAACAGATTGCCACGAACGCCTCTCACGCGGCGAATTCGGCCATCGATACCGGCTTTTGGAAAGGACGTCCGGTCTACGATCGCACCGGGCAAATGCTTGGCAATCCCGCCGATGTGCTTGGGGGCCAGGTGGGCGCCCGTCCCGACCTCTACGCCGAGAACAACCCGTATTTGCGGCAAGCGGGAGGTGCCGCAAATATGGCCATCAGTGGGGACGCACAGCAGCAGTTGGGCGCCCGTGCCACGGACTTCAGCAACACGTCCGCTTTCGCCGCGGGCAAGATCAACCAAGCCGGCAACGGGGTACGCGGGAACCAGATGGACACCCTCGCGACCGCCGGGGGTCAAGCCGCCCAGTCGCAAAGGGACCTCGGGATCGTCCGGGATTCCGCGCTAGGGCGGGGTCCTTCCGCCGCCGAAAACTTGGCTCGAAGCCAGATGGACGCTTCCGTACGCGCCCAAGCCGCCCAAGCGGCCGCGGCCCGCGGGGGCAACGTGGCATCCGCCCAACGCGCCGCCGCCCAGAGTGCGACCGACACCCGCCTCCAAAGCACCGCCCAGCTCGCCGCGCAACGCGCCCAAGAGCAGTTGAACGCCCAACAGTTGCTTACGTCCGGCAACACCGCGGTCGGCAATCAGTTCCAAGGGTTGGGGGCCGGATACGGCGGGGTCCGCACCACGGACATCGGCCAAGCAACGGCGGCGGCTTCCGGCATGAACGACGCGGCCCGGACGGCCGCGGCCCAATACGGCATCGACGCCCAGATGTACGGCCAAGGGATGCAAACCCAACTCGGGGCGGGCCAGCAATTCGGTGCTCAGAACTTGGGCGCCCAACAGTTTGAAGCGCAGAACTCCCAACAGTATGCCGACTGGTTGCAACGCCAGTTCTCGTTGGCAATGGGGATTCCGGTCGACTACTCGGGCCAGAACGTCCAGCGCGACATCGCAAACCAACAGCTGCAGACCCAACGGGAAGGCGCATTGATCGGCGCGGGGGGAACCATCCTCTCCGCCTTGCTGTAAGATTCCTATGGCCCCGACCAAAAAACCCGCCACACGTTTTGGCATCCCCGATTTCGCGGCGAAGGACCCGGAAGCGCCGAAGGATCCCGGACCCGCCGGGGCGGACCTCATGAGTGCTTATCTCATGTCGGAAGCGCCCCCGGACCCCGGGGCCGTTCCCGCGCCGCCCGCGGCGGCGCCGAATGCCTCTATGCCGGGCGATGCTCCGACGGCCGTTCCCCGGTTCGGAACCATGATCGACCCGACGAAGCTTCCCGGCTACCAAGATCCGAACGCCCCCGTCGAGGACCCGTTGCACCGGACCATGCGGTTGGCGTCTTCTCCGGATACCTTGCCGCAGTTGAGCAATGACGATGCGGTAAGACTGCAAGCGGCTTCGCGGGACATCAACGCGGCGAATCTGGCCCGCAACCCGATGCTCGGGACCACCTTACAGTCACAACACGGGTCGACCACGTCCGACCAAACCACGACCGGGACCAACTACTCCACTACCGAAAACGAATCGCGTTCCAAGTCGGACGCCCAGAGCGAGCAGAAGGCGACCGGGACGACCCAAACCGTGCTGTCCGACGACGCCCGAGAATCTTTGTTGCGCGAGCAGGACATAGCCCGCCAACGGGGGGTAGTTGCTACCCGGTTGGGCGAAGTCCAGTCCGCCGCCGCGGCCGAAAGCGCGGGCAAGATTTCCGAGTGGGCGAACTATCAAAAGGAGATGGCCCTCGCGCAACAACGCACCGCCGCCGAACAACAGATCGCCTTGGCCAAGTTGGAAAAGGACATGCAACTCCAGCAGAGCCAATATGAGAAAGCGGCGAAGGAGATCGATCCTTCCCGTCTCATCTCCGGCCCGAAGTCCTGGATTGCCGCGCTCGCGATGGGTCTTGGGGCTTATGGGGCCGCCATGGCCCGGACGCCGAACTTCGCCCAACAAGTAATCAACCAAGCGTTAGAGCGTGACTTGGAAGGCCAGAAGATCGGGTTGCAGGCGAAAAAGGAACGTATGTCCATGACCCAGCAGATCTTGGTCGATATGCGCGGCCGTTTTCAATCGGACCTCGCCGCCAAGGAAGCCACCAAGGCCGCAATGCACGGGGTTTTCGCGACGCAACAGGAAGCCCGCGCCCAAGCTTTGAAGGGCACGGAAGCGGGGATCCGCAGTCAAGAAGAAGCTCTAAAGTTCGCCGCCGAACAACAAGCGGGAATGACGCGTGCCTTCCAAATCGAGTCCAAAACCCGCACGGAAAACAACACCACCGGCGAGTCTCACACCTTGGGCCAAGAGGTGGGAACGGCCAACACCTTCGGGACCCAGACGCAGAAGTCGCACGGAACCACGGTGTCCGATCAATCCGGGTCCTCGTATTCCCCGTCGACCGCGGGAGTGGCCCCGGTGGATCTGCTCAAGGAAGCCGTTGACCGGGCGAATGCTTTGGTCGCCTTCCGTAAGACGGGCAACGGTCCGACCAAGGCCGACGAAGCCGCGCAAGGCAAAGCGGAAGTGACCATGCGGGGCCTCGACTCCATGCAAGCCGCGGGGCACGAGTTGACCCGGTTGAATCAGGAAACGAATTTCTTGTCACGGGCCACCGGTTGGACCGAGGCATCCGACGAACAAAAGATGGCCGTGTATAACTATCTTGCGGCTAAGAATCTGGCCACCACCGGTCAGACTATCACTACACAAGAACTCGAGCGGCAGACGGAAGCGTTCTTCAAAAACAAGTGGTCCGGGGACGCACTCAACCGGGCACTCGGGGAAGACATGCGCCTCGGGCGGTTCACCATCGGATCGAATATCGCTTTCCTACAGCCCAAGCTGAAGGACCAGATGTACCAACGGCTGCGCGACGCGGGTTACTCCGAACGGGACATGCAGGAAATTATCAGCCGCAAACGCAACGAATCCGAGCAAGCGAAGGGTACTCGATTGGGCCTTACAGATTTGAACGCCCCCGCCAAACCTACCCAAGGGATTTTCGGTAAGTTTATCGACGAAACCCTCGGGTCCTACCGTTAGGTCCCCGGATGGCCGACCCTAAGATCCAGATCGTCGACCCGCAAAGCGGGACCGTCGCCGAAGTCCCCGCCGACGTCGCACAAACCGAATGGCTGGCGGGCCGGGCCGCTTTGGCCCCCGAGCAACAGATCCCGATGCTGGCGCCCGACGGCAAGACCGTCATGCACGCGACGCCCGACCGGGTCCAGGACGCCATACAAGACGGGTGGCGGTTCGCGACGGGACACGAGGTCCTCACCCAGAAGGCCCAAGGACAACGCCTCCAGAGCTTCCTAGAAGGCGCGGGCCGTAGTCTTTCGTTCGGGTTGTCCGACCTCGGTTTGCGCGAAGCCGGCGTCGAGGGCTTGTCGGAACGCGCGGCCACCGGATGGGGCACCGGGGGCGAAGCCACGGGCCTTGGGCTCACGTTCTTCCTTCCCGGTTTGGGCGAAGCGGGCGCCGCCGCCCGAGGGGCGGGCGCCGTCGAGGGGGCAATCGCGGCCGACGCGGCGCTCCAGGGTACGAACGCCTTACGTGCGACCACCCAGACGGCCCTCCAAGCCGCCTTGGCCCCGACCGCCGCCGTGACCCAGATGGGCGTTACCGCGGAGAACGTGGCCCGAAAGGCCCTCGCGGAAATCATCGAACGCGAGTCGCTCCAAAAGCTCGGGGGTACTGCCGCACGGGGCGCCGTCGAGGGCACGCTTTACGGCGCCGGCCAAGGCATTTCCGAGGAAGCCCTCGGAAATCCGGATATGAATGCGGAGTCGCTACTCGCCGCCATGGGGAGCGGGGCGTTGCTCGGGGCGGGCCTCGGGGCGGGTGCGGGAACGGCGTTGCACGGAACGGTACTTGGGGCCGCGGGGGCGACGAAATACGCGGGCGAAAAGATCGGGACCGCCGCGGGGAAACTCGGGGACCTGGCCGGCGAAGCCGCGGGCAAAGCGAAAGCGTCGATCGCGGATCAGCTCGGGTGGGTCCAGACGACCCCGACCGGCGAACGCGTGATGATGTCCGTCGAGCAGATCGCCGACCAGATGAAAGCGATGGGTTACGACACCATCACCGCCGAAAACCCGATCCTGAAAAAGGCCGTCGAGTTTTTCACTGAGACGTTCCCCACGAAGGTCGGTCGCTACGACCTGAACGACATCCGCACGATCAACACCCCGAAGGGCCAAGCGTTCATGCGGGAAGGACGGGCGGGACTCGAGGAAACGGGCCGGGACCTCGGGGACGTCGTCAACAAGATTTCCGAAGCGCATTCCCAAGCGGGCCGCGAAGTCTACGGGGTCGGGGGCTTACGCGAGCAAGCCCTCGACGCGAAGATCCCCAAAGGCAACGCACCGGGGACCCTAAAGGCCGTCGCCAACAACATCGACCAGATCGACCTGGCACTCCAACACATCCCCCAAAACTCCGAGCATTATGGATTGGGTCATGGCGGCGGAAATGGAGTGGTCAAGCCGTATCGGGACGCGTTGGACACCGCCGTCGACAAAATCTTCCGCGAAGCGGGAGTCGACCGCGAATACAAAGTCACTAAGGATGTATTCACCGGGGACGGCGTCGAGCAGGTAACCGAAATCCGCAAGCGCACGTTGCAGGAGTTGGCCGAGCAATTCCCGATCTCGGATAAGGTGGTTCGACGTGCCTACGACGAACTCAACTCGGTCAAACAGTTGTTTCGAGACCCCGCGCGGTTCGACGAAGCGATCCCCCAAGTCGGACGCGGACGGTTGCGCGACCAGTTCCAGACCGTGTACGCCAAGTCCCGCGAGGGCTTAGAGGACCCCGCCATCTGGGGCGAAGCGGGCCACCTACAGAAATCGTGGAACGAAGCCTACGCCGCACGGGCGCGGGCTTACGAGGACCTCAAGAAAGCGCGGATCATCGACGCCGACGGGGCCGCCGACCTGAATGGGATCAACACCTATCTAAACCGAGTCGACCGTCTCGCGGGTGACAAAACCGCCGCCGCTTTGGACCAGTGGCAAGCGGCCAACGAGAAATACGCGACCACCGCGAAAGAACTATTCGGAGGCCACCCCGAGGTGTTGCAGCGAGCCGAGGCATTCAACCAAGAATTCGCCAAGCTTCGCACCCAGCTCTCCGAAAAGGTCGCCGTCTTCAACGCGGTCAAGAAACTCACCGAGCGCTACAACAAAACCTTCGGGTCCTTCGGCACCGGGGCCGGGGCCGCGTTGTTGTTCGGCGGCATCGGTTCCATGTTCGGGTTGCCCGGCGCCGTGGCCGGCGCCGCGGGCGCGATGATGCTCAACCCCGCGCGTATGGCGATCGTCCGCGCGAACGCCGCCGGCATGCTCCAGGACCTTCGTGCATACCTCGGTTCCCGAGCGTCCGGGTTGTTCTCGGAAGAGACCGCCCAGAAGGCGCGAACCGCCGCCGCGAAGGTCGCCGAAACCGCCGGCCCGACGGCACGTAAGGTCCGTGATAGTATCACGCGCCCCCTACGGGGCGCCTACGAAGCAATCACGGCGGGCAACGCCCCCCGCGCGGGAACCATCCGCCGGTTCATTTCGCCGGCCACGCAACGAATGCTGGACGGGAAGACCGCCGAGGCTCGACAAGCCGCCTACCGGGAAAGGCTCGCCGAAATCCAAAGCATGCAGGACCCGGTCGCGTTCGCACAACATTCGACTCGCGAACTTGGGGAGGTCCACGACGCGATGCCGACCCACGCGGCGGCCATGACCGCCCGCGCCCAATCGGCCCTCGGGATGCTCGCCGCCATGTTGCCCCCGATCAAACGGGGGACGCTGCCTAACGACCCCTTCGCGGCTTTGTACGCCGATCCCCAAGTCGACGACCGCGATCTGCGCAAGTTCGCCCAAGCCGATCGCATCGCCCAAGACCCGTTGTCGATCTATGATCGCCTCGACGAAGGCTACGTGTTCCAGCACGAAATCGACACCTTGAACCAGATGTATCCGGGTTTGGCCGAACAAATCCGGTTGTCGGTGCTGGAAGGGCTTGGGGGCAAGAAACGCCCGAGCGGCCACCGGGCCGTCGCCATGGGTCGTTTACTCGGGCAACCTCGGATGAAGATTGCCAAGGCCCAATCGGTCTACAAGTCGGTCAACAGCGGTCGCACGCAGTTTGCTCCGAGCGGGGCGGGAAGCTCCGCGGCGAAACCTCGCATCACACAGTCCGCGTCCTACCGCTCTACCACTGACAATCTCGACAACTATCTGACGAACTAACCTTATGGCCCACACCTTACTTGCTACTCTCTTCAAGGACCGCGTTTACACCGGGCCGTTTGCTTCCCGGTGGATTGACACCGCGGGGTCCTATGCCATCAAGATCCATCTGGCCAACGACGGGTCGGGCGCGGCCGCGGGGGCGTGGACCATCGAAGAGTCCAACGACGCATCGATCGCCCACGAGCTCAAGGCCACCGACGGGGAATCCACCGCCTCCACTGCGAAGGTCGTGGACATATCCGCCGTGACCTCACGGGTCACGATCGACGGGACGGGGTTGACGGTAACCAATGGAGCATCGACTATGATTACGATTGTCAACCCCGCCCGTTTCGTACGTCTCAAGTTGACCGGGGCGGGCGCCGTCGGGGCCAAGCTGCAAGGGTGGGTCAAGGGCCAGGACTAGGCGGGGGGACGACGGGGACCGTCCCGAACCGCATATCCAGATACCCAAGCTGCGGTCGACCGCATTTCCCCGCCAATACCTCGGGGTCGTCTATGTGGAAGTAGACGCCCCGCTTGTACCGTTTGACTTCCGCCCCGCACGTCTGGCACCGCGGCGCCCGACCACCGCCCCACGGACCCCGGTGGGCCAAGGCCGAATTGAAGTGTTGTCGGGTGCAGTGCGTTTGTAGGCGGATCGACGACCAATCGTGGCCCGCGTAGTGCAGTTGCCGGATCCACTCGGACCGCGACAAGCCTTCCGGAGGTTTCGGCTTTTCGTGGCCGTGGAAAGCTACGCCTTCGACCGGCTCAAGCGGCATGTGGCGGCCCCCCGTCATTCTGGCACGGCACGGACCGCAACGGATTGCGGGGCACGGGGACCGGGGAACCGACCATCAAGGCGCGGGGAAGGTCGTACTTCGCCCGTTGGCACTCGGGGATTTCGCCCCACCACATCGTGGAACCGATGCCGTAGATCGCCGCCCAAGGCAACGCGCAATGGTAAGGCACCGATTGCATCCGTAGGGTGCCCGTAATCCCGACGATCGGGTGGATGTAGAGGTTGCGAATCCGCGGGCGGGTGCCGTGGCCGATGTAGAGCTCGACGTCCGCCCGTTCCCACAGATGCTCGGGGAGATCGATGTCGGGATGGCGCCCGTCAACGAGCAACCGGACCACCGACTGTACTTCCATCAACCGCTTGGCCAGCAGATACTTGGCCAACACCTCGGGGTTTCCGATGGTCACGCGGCCGCCGCCTTTCCGTTCGCTCCGGCGGAATGCAGCCCGTCTTCGCGTGCGTGTTTCCCGTCTTCCAATTCCAACTGCCACGGCAACGAACCTTCCGGGGGCGAGATGGTCACCGGGCACCCCCACGTGTGGATGCACGACATCAACTCCGCGAGCCCCACGATCGACAACAGTTGCATCCCGGATTCCGGGTCCGGTTCCGAGACCACGGGCACGCCATCAGTCGGCACCGGACGCCCGCTCACCGCTCGAATACGAATGCGCATTTCGACCCTCACATCCCTTTCCCGCGAACGTGCATCAGTGAAAAACCACTTGGACTTGAGCGACTTAGTGGACATCGTAAGCCCCCACTACCCGGCCCGCTTCTAAGACGACGGGGATGGCCGCGGGACGGGGATAGGCGTCCTCGATCGTAATCGGATGGGCTTGGACCGGGGGCAAACGGTTGTCGCGCCACCGCGGCTGGTTGAGGGCGTTCCACGCATTCCACAAGGCACACGTAAGGTGGGTCGCTTGGGTCTCGGGGTCGACCAACTTCCCGCGCAGGTGGGCGTGCAGATGTCGAAAGAACGAGTTTAGATATTCGGTGAGGGGGGCGCCGTGCCGATAGTTGCCCCGGGCGTACTTATGTTCCCCCGCGACGCACAAACGGTCGTACGCGGCCAAGGCGTGCTCACAATGCGCGAGGAAAGCGATGGGCGTTAGGTCGTTCGGAAGCAGATCCGAAACGGCGTGCTCTTCGTGCGCGTCCTCGATGGCCAGCACCAACGCGGTCACCACCCGCACCAACGGCGCCCACGGGTCCGACCACACGTTAGCCAAGAACGTCGATGCAGATTGCACAATCGCGTCCTCCACCGGGCAGGCGCACGGGGTGAACGAAGTTTCGAATCGTTCCAACGCAAGGTGGTTTGCATACCAATAGGTCGCACAAGGTTTGTCGGTGTTGTATCTTAGCTGGTCCATAGTCGTTTCGCGCATTCCCAGAAAACACTAATACACTACAGGTGGTAGGTGCCCACCCCTCCGATCCACTGCATGTTGGGACCTTATGTGTGACATGCCCCACGCCGGTGTCGAGTCCGGCGCCTACAAAAGTGCACCGATTTTGGTGTCGGACAGAAGTGCTTTAATTCGCTCGCGATCTAGATTGTAAAACAGCAGTGCCAACGAATCGGGAAAGGTGTCCTCATAGCCGACGAAAGCTACTCGGTTTAGCTCGACCACCCCACCACAACGAAGGGCGACAGATCGTGCCTCACGCCACCACTCCGAACGTGAGCGCACCGGGGCCAACAATGCGAGCTTCGTCCCCCGCTCAGATTCGATAACAGCTTTAGCTAGCCACTTACGCAATTCCCGGAAGGGCGGATTGCAATACGTGAACTTGAGCCAGTTCGCCGTAAGGCCGTCGGCATGGTCGGGCGGCCCAAACAGTTTGACCGTGGCCCGTACGGTGTCGCGCGCGGCGTCCCGGGTCGCACACGGGTCACAACGGATCGCCCCGCCGAACACCGCCCGGACGAAGTCGGAGATCGGCGCCGGGGTCAAGATCTCCTGCGGCTTCTGGGTGGTGTCCCCGACCGCTCGGGCCAACGCGTCGCTCTGTTGCCACGGGCGAAACCGCGCCAACTTGTCGAGCGACGGCCACGAGCCCCGAAACGATAACGCACGATCGTCCAGGTACACGGAAGCCGCGGGTTTGGTCCCGGTTATCGGCAACGCGGGGAAGCCATGGCGGGCCAACCACTCGCGCATGGCCTCACGGCCCCCGGGATCCCACGTCGAACCGGGGTCGTCCTCCGACGCTTGCGCCACCGTCCGCGCCCGACACGAGAACACAATGACCTCGTGCCCCGCGGCCAGCATGGACTCGACCCATTCCCGCGCCCCGGGAACCGGATCCCCCGGCAAGTCACAAGCTCCGGTGAACCCTTGCGCATACGAGTGTAGTACGCCGTCGAAATCGACCCCGATTCGCATGGCTGTTAGTTCCCCCCGACTTGATCGCAGGCAATCCCCGCGTTCGCCGTCATGACCGCTTCCCGAATCTTACGGATGGCCGCGGACTGGTCCGGCCCGACCGGGACGTAAAAAAGAATCGCGGACGCCATATCAAAGCCGGCCGTTCTAATCTGCTCGTAAGCCTCCTTTTGTTCTGCCGATGTCGGGGGGTGGTATGAGAACCAATTGCGTAGGTCTGCTTGTGTTACTGGCATATCGTCGTCCCTTTACGCTGCTTTGGCTTCCCCCCACGAAGGCCCGCTGCCACCTTCGGCAACAATCGGGACCCGTAAGGTTAGAGCCGATTCCATATCTGTTTTCATATCCGCCGATGCTTGTTCGACGAAATCTTCCCGGGCCTCTACGATGATCGCGTCGTGCTCTTGTCCCGCAAGATTCACCCGCACCCCGTACTCCCCGGACGCGACCCACCGGCGCCACATGGCCAGCATCGCCTTCTTACACAACCCCGCAGCACTCCCTTGTATGGGCGTGTTTATGGCTTCGTTCGCCACGTGCCACGGAAGGTCTTTCCGCCGAGTTTTGTAGTTCCACTTAGGCGTGACGTCGAGGGGTCGACGAAATCCATCGATGGTGCGCGCATAGCCGTGCGTACGGGCGTATTCAATCGCCGCCGTATGGTAGGCCCCTACGGCCGCAAACCGGGCGAAAAAGGCTTCAATCGACCGCTCGGCATCTGCCACTGACACGCGCATCTTGACGGCCAACGCGGGCGGGGAGATGCGATAGATGGTCGAAAAGTTCGTGGTCTTGGCGTTCACTCGTTTGGCTTCCGCCCATGTGCGAAGCATTTCGTCCAAGGTCGCCTGATGGATGTCCAAGTCGAGCCAGTAGCAAGCCATCATCTCCGGGTCCCGGGAAAGGTGGGCCATGATGCGGAGCTCGATCTGTGAGTAGTCGTAGATGATGAACCGCCACCCCGGCCGTGCAATAAGCGCCTTACGGATGGCCCGGCCTTCCTCGGTCCGGGAAGGGACATTCTGCAGATTCGGGTTGGACGACGAAAACCGTTGGGTTTGGGTCCCCGTGAGATGCAGCGACGTGTGGAGCAACCCGTCGGCATACTGCGGGGGAAGGCTTAGCAAAGGCGTTAGGTACGTCTTGACCAACTTATCGCGCCAAGACCAGTCGAGACGAATCTGCGCCAACCGACCCCCAAGCCCGGGAAGTGTGAGGAACCGCTCGAGCGTCTCTTTATCCACGGGAAAACTATGGGTCCCGTTGCGCTTCAAGCCGTCCGTCGGCCACACCTTTAGTTCTTCGTAAGCCCACCTAGACACTTGTCGATCGTTAGATACGGCGGCCCCCATATGGAACGACTGCGGGCGCTCCACGGTGTGCATCTTGGGGTTCCCATTCTTGTAGTATTCGCCGGTGGGTTCCCGGACCTCGACGGGGAGTATTACATCCGTGGTCGTGAGGCTAAGGAACTCCGCGGCCAACCGATCCCGTTCGCCGGCGAGACGGTCCATCTGCTCCCGCACCCGGCCGGCATCCACCGGGGTCCCCCACTCTTCGATGGAGCGGCACACCTCGACCAACGGCATGTCCAGGTCGTGATAGTGCTCCAACAACCCGTCCCGCCCGAGTTGTTGATAGGCCGCTTCCCCGATCTTCAGGGTGAGCCACGCATCCCGGGCCGCGTACGGGGCCATCTCCGCCGCGGGGATGTCGCGGGCTTGTCGACCCTTGGCCAACAACCGGAACGAATCCCCGTCCTCGTAGCCGCGCGCCACGGCCAATTTCTTGAGTGCCAACGCCTTATGGTCCGCGCCCCATCCGGCCAACCACGCGGCGACTTGCGAGCAGCACAAACGCCCATGCGCCGAGTGCGGCACCCGTACGCCGATGTTGCGGAGGATCTGTAACTCGGCCTTGAGGTTGTGCGACCAGATGCGCCGTTCCCCGAACGTGCCGATCAACCATTCGAGGAAAGCCCGCGCTTCGTCGAGCGGCACGTTCGGGCCGCCCTCTGCGTGATCGACGGGAAAGTAAAGCGCGACTTTATCTCCGGGGGGTGCCACCGAGAACCCCGTAAGCGTTGCGGAGTACCAGTCCAACCACGTGCTTTGCCGGCCTTTCACTTCCCGCCCGGACATTTCGGTGTCGAACCCGATCGGCGCGGTCGGGTCGCACTCGAGGGCCTTACGCATCGCAGAGAGATCTGTTGATAGATACATAAGGCCCCCGGGGTTACGGATCAGTCAGGAAGATCGGCGGATTCGTCGAACAACGCGCCATCGGCGGGCGCGGCTTTCGGGCCACCCGTACGGACCCGGGCGCGCGGGGGCTTCCCGCCGGCTTCCCGTTCCCGTGGCTCCCGGTCCGCTCCGCGTTCCTCTTGCGGATACACGTTGACCCACACCACCTCGGGGTCTAACGTCACCTTGCGCTCGAGAACCAACGAGAACCCGCCTTCGATTTTCGACGGGAACAACGCTCCGATCGGACAATACTTACGGGTGACCGATTCTCCCTTATAGTTGGGGTAGGTGATATCTTCCCCGTCTTTGCGGGAAATCGTTACACGGTGGGTCGGTTTGGGCATCGGGACTTAGGCAGCTTTCTTGTTGGAGGAAAACGCTTCGTGTTGCGCCGCGTAGGCAGCCTTGATTTCTTTCCACTCGGGGGCCTTGGCGTACTGTGCGACCCGTTGTTTGAGCGCGAGCAGTTCCGTTAGGTTTTGGGCCGCCGCGATGTCGTCGAGGATTGCGGGGGCCGGGGCCGCCTTACTAACTGTCGCCTCCGGGGTGTGGTGGTCCGCATCATCCAAGCCTTCCACGGGGATGCAGAACGCTTCAAACGCCATGTACTTGAAGGCCATCGACATCGCCTTAGACGTCGCCTTGTCGGCGGTGTCCGCCGCTTCGCTGGCCATCCGCACGACTTGTGTAGAGCCGTCCTCCACGGCTGTCAGGTGGTAATCGACGAGTAGTGACACATGGTATTGCGTCGACCCGGACTTAGTCGTGCGCTCCGTCTGGGTCCGGCTTACCACGTACGGAATGATCAACAAGCCCGCGTCGACCAGCACCGACGACAACACATTCAGCACATCATCGATGCCGCGGAAGTTGAACCCTTGGGCCTTGTTCTCGGAACGCTTGTCGATTCCAAGCTCCGACAACCGCGCCGATACCTTGTGCATTGCCCGCAACACGCCCAACCGGGCAACGTACGGGGGCCAGTGACGTTCCTCTTGTGCAAAATCCACCGCTTTACCACCGGGTAAAAAGGTCGGGTTTTGTAAACTCGGGTCTATGGGATCAACGAATGCCATTCTTTGCGAAACCTTTCTAACTCCCCGAACATCCAAGTTTGAAAGTCGGGGGCAATCTCGTAGACCAGGTCGTAACGATCGGTGCCGCCTTGCAACGCGACGATCGTTCCGTGGTCGGCTTCCAACACATGCATCTGGACTTGGAGTTGGACCCAGTACTTGAGGGGGACCTCGGGGGGACCGAACTTAGGTAAGACTTCCTGCAACTGGATTCTAGTAAGTCCCCGCCATAACGCGGCGGGGGTGTCATCCTTCGGGGGACCGGGGACCGGACAAGACGTGACCTCACGATAGATGGCCGTCGGCAACGGGAATTGCTTGGGCCATCCTTTGGTGGTGCGGGTGGCCGCGTGCCAGTTCGGGCGCGACGACCACATAGAGACCTTGATCTCCACCGGTTCGTCATCGACGACCGCGTCCGGAGTGGCCGCCAACCACGAATAAGCGGGACTTTGTACGAGCCCGATGTCGAGCTCCACATGGGCCGGCAACGCTTGGTCCGCCAACCACCACTCGAATACGCCGCGCTCGAGGTGTCGACCCGCGGCCACCATCGGCACGTGCAATTCCTTCCGGGGGGCGGGGTCCAACTTGTCCCGCAACACCGATCGTCGAGACCGTGTGTCCAACCCTAACACCGCGGGGACGTCCGAGGCTGTTAGGTAGAACTTACGCGCGGCCAACCATGCGATCCGGTCGTCCGTGGGAATCAGAGTGCGGCTTCGCCAAGTTCGCAGCATCGGACCCCATCTCTACGGACCCCGACTTACGCCGTCGATGGAGTGCGATCCCACGTTTATTTAGGATAAGGCCCGCCGACGGTAGACCCGTACGCCCCGGGGTCGTCGACGTCGACAAGTCCAACCCCCAAGCACCCGTAAGGCCAACCCGACCCGAATCGCGTCGCTTGGCGCGGCCCCCAAGGCCCGTAGCAGCTCCGGCATGGTCCACTCTTCCCGTTCCCCGGCCACGGCGGCCACGTGCTCCAGGAAGCCTTCCACCCGGTGCCGGTCCAACAGATCGGGGCCGCGGATGGTCAACCCTTCCGCCGCGTCCAACACCCCGGGCCACTGCGCAAAGTCTGCCGCGATCTGACTACTTAGATCGACCCACATAACGCCCCCGGGCTTGGTCCTCGGCCATCTGGATATGGCACGACGGCGGAAATAGGTGCGGGTACTTTTCCCACAAGGCAAACGCACGTCGACCCGGACGGATCGCGTCGATCCGGTAGTGGTCGTCGGTACTCGGTTTGTAGTTGGCCGCAATCGGCATGTGAGGTACAGGCATGACCACGTTAGTATGTGCCGACGTCAATACACCCCGACCCTATCTAAACGCGGGGACATAGGTGGACTTGACGCCCCCTCCGCGCGACTTTAGATCTCTTCTTCCCGTTCCCCCAAAGTCCCCCTGCTAGGGGGGCTGCGGGAGTGGGGGTCAAATACACCGGCCCAATCCAAAGCATCGGGGTCTAACCCTCTCCCCGTCCTCGCGCCGCCCCCTAAGCGGGCGGCGGGAACGACAATTACTAATTAGTAGTCGTCGGGTTTTCGGGTCCCGAGACCTATCTAAATACACGCGGGACCGTCGCACATTGCCGCAGAACGGGAAGAGCAAGACATACCGGGTCCGATGCCCGACGAAGCCCCGATCATAGTGTTTACCGAACGCAACCCGACGAAGGGCGAACCCGATAATCCGATCCCCGTCGAGGTCCCCGGCCAAGCCGGACGGTTCGCGGAAATCCTACAAGGGCTTGACTACCGCTTTACCGCCCGTCTCACCCAGAACGTGGTCGTGCTGTCCATCGCCGGACCCTTACATCCCGGGGTCCCCGGACGTTCGGGTGTGGTCGCATCGATGGCCGGACCCAACGACGGCGCCGCATACCGCGCCATGGCCCCGATCGTCATCCACGCCGCTTACGCCCAGTTGTTTCCCGGTCCCTTAGCAAGTGCTTAGGCCCACGCCGGCCTCCGCTTAGCCCGTTCCCCGCCGTTCCCGTCCCCGCCCCCGAAAGGAACCGCCCCGAACATGTACCGCCGCCTCTCCGAAGTTGTCGCCGACGTCCGCAAAGACCCTTCCGCCGCCCCAGTGACCTCGTACGGCCTTTCGCTGCTCCACTCGTGCCCCAATACCCCGGGAACCCTAATCGTCGTAGGAGGGCGCACAGGCGCCGGAAAGAGCTATTTCGGTTTGACGCTGCTCGCCGAATGCTCGACCCCGGGGGCCTACGTAAGCCTGGAAGACCCTCCAACGGAAGTGGCCCGGAGAGTCGCGGCCATGCCCGGCCACCGGTTGTCCGAGGTCCTACTCGTCACTCCCCGTCGTTCCCGTCTCTCACACATCTGTAGGGAGATCGAACAACTATTTACCGACGGCCACCAACCCCGGATGGTTGTAATCGACTATATCCAGTTGGTTGGTTACGACGGGGAAATGCCCGCGTGGTCTCAGACGGACCAGATCGGGTTGACGATCCAGGAATTGAAGGCCGTGGCCCGAGAACGCGGCTTCGTGCTGGTCGTGCTCTGCCAACTGCGGCGACCGAACCGCGAAGACTTCGACGGCTTCCCCACGCTATGGGATCTGCGCGACTCGTCGAATCTCGAGAACTCCGCGGAGGTGGTGGTGCTGCTCCAGGCCCACGAGGACCAACGGTTAGAAGCGCGGGTTGCCAAGAACAAGAGCGGGGCCACGGGCGGGCGGGCGTTCTTCGAACGCGGGCCGTGCGGGTTCCTGCGGGTGATCGTGCCGGTCGTCGACCGGGAGATCTTTGCGCCCGTCCATGACCTTTTCGACGAAGCCGCCTAGGAGCTCCGATATGACTACAACTGTAAACGGTTCATTTCCGCAGAAACCTACCAACGTACACGCGTTGTCCGACGCAGAACGCAAGCTCCTTTTCGGGACCTTCACGTTCAAACCGAATCCGTTGCCCGGAAACCCGGAAGCGATCGCCGTGGACCCCGGTTGGACTCGGGCCAACATTGTGTCCGTCGACATCCCGCAGTTGGCCGCGTTGAAAAAGCGCGCGACCTTCCCGGTCCCGTGTCACAAAGCCATCGCCATGCAGCTGGTCGGCATGTTCGACGCGTGGGCCGCCGCGGGGTTGTCCGACCGGGTCCTATCGTACGACGGCTGTTATGTGCCGCGGTTTATTCGGGGGTCGAAAATCAAGTTGTCTAACCACTCGTGGGGAACGGCTATCGATCTGAACGCTCGTTGGAACCCGTTGGGGACCTATCCATCCAAAATAGGGGAAACGGGTTGTGTCCGAGAGTTAGTCGAAATCGCGTTGGCCCACGGGTTTTATTGGGGTGGGTGGTTCTCGAGTCGTCGGGACCCGCAGCATTTCGAAGCCTTCCGCATCCTCTAGGAAGCGGCCTCCGGGGGTGCGGGGACCCCGAGATCGTTTGCCAGCTCCCGAGGTAGCCGGGGGATCTCGGGGATTGACTTGGCCCATCGTTCGAGGGCTTCGTTACGCTCTGCATCGCCCGCGGTGTTGACCGGGAATGCAATCAACGTTGCGACCAGTGTCTCATAGTACACGTGGAACGCTTCGGCGCTCGGGAGTTGATCGGCCGCCGCTTTCAGTAGCGTGACCCCCATATGCATAGCGTGCTGGACTATCTTCGCACGGGCCTCCGCATCGGAACGGCGGACCACCCCCGGTCCCCGTCCGAGCGCAGGTTGGGCCTCGGCTTCGCATATGAAGAAGCCCCGACGTAGCAGCATATCCCCGAGACGTTGGTTGACTATGTTCGGAAATATGATGTCACGATCCTTGGGGAGTGTGTCGAGCCATCGCCCGACGTCCCCGCTGCCTTCCCGGTCAGCGATAACTAACGGAATGTATATCTTCCCGTCTGGTTGTTCGATTGCATAGCCGCGGACCCCGGGGGCGTGGTGGGGTTCTTGGCCCGGGATCAGTGGTTCGCCTGGTTGTGAGAAATGCATGGTCAGGTCCCCGCCGCTTTCTTCTTTAGGTTGTCCACGTATCGCAAGAATGCGGACAGCACTTCGGGTTCTAGCACAATGATATTAGTGTCCTGTATTCCGTTAGATGTCGTTAGGACCACCGCGAAACCATCGAACTCCACGTAAGCGCCGTCACCGATATATTCTTTCACTGTATCGTTTCTCCTTCGGATGCGAACTCGTTTACCAATTCAAAGTGTGCGGCGATTGCTTCCGCCTCGGTACTGCTTCGGATCGACGATTGCAACTTCCCGCAGCTGCCCTCCGTCCACCCTACGAAGTAGGCCGATTCAAAAATGCGTAGGTCGGGACCGATGCCGAGATTAGTTCCAAGCCATACAGTCGACACCATCCGCTCGGGACCCAAGCGGGTATTGAGTATCAATTGGTAGCCCGGGGTTTCTCGGAGCGCGATCCATTCGTACAGGGTGAGCGGGTTCCCGTCACGGTCGTAATAAAGTCCATACTCGAGACACAACGTCATCGGGTCGCCTTTCGCCGTCCGTTGGTCTCTTCCCGTTCCGGGTCCCCGTCGTGTCGATAGCGGCCGGTCATCGGATGCTTGATCCAACCGACCGGGGGCTCTCCGTCCCCGTTCCATTCGGACGCCGCACGGATGGCCGCCTCCGGGGTCGGGTAGCAGTACGCGTCGTCAATGACCGGGATTTCTTGCGGGCCGTAGCAAACGCGCCAATTGAACATCATCCGATAGACGCAGATTTCGTAGCCGTCGGGCAACGCGCGATAATAGACGGCTTCGGGTCGGGGGCACTCGTCGCCGAGGGGTTGGGGATAGGGGTGCATAGGACCCGGGAGTGTACCCGAGTGGGCCAAAGGGCGGGAGAACCCTTTGGCCGCACACCGCCCAAAAATCCGACGATCCGACTACGCCGCCGCGGCCATTATCGCCCTGGACCCAGCCGCGGTGGGTGACTGCGGAGTTGCCGCTCGCCTTACCGCGGGCCTCCGTTACACGAGATACGAGACCCTACGCGCGCCCGAGTTTCAATATGCCGGGTGGGTCTTCAATCCGCGCATGCACGACGACTTGAGCACGTGGATCGCGGACTATGTCGGGAAAGACCAAAGGGTTCTCTTGGTTGTTGAGAACGCTGCTTATCGTGGCACCGCTCGTCATCTGGGCCGTGCAATCGGGTGCTTGGAAGGACTGTTGCACGACCTCAACTTGGCCCACCCAAACGACACCCAATACATCGCGCCGAGTAAATGGCGATCCGGGGTCTTCGGGGTACCACTACCCCAAGGGCGGGAAGCGTTGAAACTCGCGGCCGTACTCCGGGTGTCTAGACAATACGGGCTAGCGGTGTCCGATGACCTTGCGGAAGCCATCTGCATGTTGGACTACTACACCGTGGCCCAACGGAAGGTGTGGGCCGACGGGAAGCTTCACAAAGCGGACCCGAACCGGTACGTCGACGAACTCCCCGACCCGGACCCGGACGGCGTGTTGGACGCGGCGGACGCGTAACCCATGGGCCGGCATGGAACCACCCGGTTTTCCCGGGACAAGATCGCCACCCCACACGCAGCCTTGGAAGCCGAGTGGTACGCGCGGCTTCGGGACTCCGGGTTCGACGACATCGAACCTTACAATAACCCGATGAACACCCGGTTGGTCCAGCATTGGCACTCCACCATGCAGGCAACCAAAAAAGGCGTATGGACCGGGGGCGCCGAGATGTTCCGCCTACTTTATGAGTGGCTGGACGAAACGCGGTATCGGGTCCGGGGCGACCGGTTCCTACTCGCGGCCCGGTGTGAAGGGTTCGACTGGACCGAACTCCAACAACGCTTCGGGGTCGACGTTCGGAAGGTCCGACTCAAGTGTTTGAAGCAAGCCCGCCACATGCTCCGCGCTCGGGGCCTTTATAAGAGGTTCCGGTAAGGCCCCATGCCGAAGGTCCCCCCCGGTTCCCGTTCCCCGCTCGCCCGTCGTCGAAAGGCTATCGCACAGGTTGCCGACGTGGCATCGATGGCCCCGACGGCCTACGTAGAGTCCCCGATTCACACGGTGTTAGGACAGGCCCATCGCATCATCGAGACCGAACTGGCGTTCATCGAAGCGCGCCAGAAGGGGCCGAAACCGGAAGCCATGTCGCCCGCGGACGCCAAGAAGTTCGCGGCCCTTGTAGCAGCTTTCGAACGCACGGTGACCATCGGACGGGAAACCGACGAAACCCAGATGGCGGCTCTTAGTGATACCGACCTAGAGGCCCAACTCGTCGCGGAGTTAGAACGCATGAGGAGCAAGAAAAAGTGACGTCTGTGCCCGCCGGCTACAAGTTTCGTTTGGTCACCCGTGACGACCACAACTCGATCTTCTCCGATTGGTTGCGCTCGGGTCGCAAGGGGCTCGCCGTCCGGGGCGTGGCTTCTCAAATCTATTTCTTCTGGCAACATCTGACTATCGAACGGTTGCTGGACCCGGAGAATCGCTGCACGTGGCTGGTCGCATGCTCAACCGACGACCCCACGAAAATCTACGGGTGGGTGTGCGGTCAACGCGCAGACTCGATCGTCGGGGACCAAGCCATCGCACACTACGTTTACGTCAAGCGGCTTTACCGTCGCCTCGGGATCGCGCGGAAGTTGCTCGACGCATTGCAAGGCACCGCCCAGATGTTAGTTGTGACGTCCCTAACGGACGCGGGACGGGCGTTGCTGCATGGCCGCCCCCACATCTACAACCCGTATTTGCAAGCCATCTACACGCCGTCCACGGCCCCGAAGCGGCACGCGGGACATCCCCACCGGGTCTCACGCCGGGAGCTTTCTAAGGGCGGCTACGTCCCCGAGGACGGGCTAGAGGAAGACGGCCCCGAGGAAGGGCCGGCGTCGTAGTATGTGGTTTTTGCTTTTGGTGATCTGTGTGATCGGGATCCTGGTTCACCTGTTAGGACCCAATCGTGACGGCTCGTAAGGTCCAACGCCTACTCGAGGAAAAGAACAAGCGCGAAGCTTTTCCCCGTGCGGTCGACGCCTTTCTGGCCGACCTATTCGACCGTCAACAAGCGTTAGTCGAACACCCCGGGCGACGTAAGGTCACCCCCGCCGGACGCCGCGCGGGCAAGACAAAAGCCTTTGCGGGTCGTGCAGTCAAAGCCGCGCGCGACTTTCCCGGGGCCACGATTCCGATCTTCGAGCGGACGTTGACGTGCGTCGCCGCGCAAACGTTTTGGTCGGATCTTATAGCGTTGGACGAACGCTATAAACTCGGGGTCGACTTCCACCACACCTACAAGACGGCCACGTTCCGGAACAAGTCCGTGATCTCGCTGATGGGCGCGGACACCTTGGAAGCGTGCGACAAGGCACGCGGCGGCAAGTTCCCGGTGGCCATCGTCGACGAAGCGGGAACGTTTCGCAGCAAGGTTCTCGAGTACCTCGTAACAGAAGTGCTTGAGCCCGCGTCGATCGACTTCGACGGCGAGATCTTGGTCGGGGGCACGCCGAACCCGACCATGAGCGGTTGGTTCTACGAAACCGTACGCGACGCCGAGGCCCGCGGATGGTCCGTTTTCCACTGGACGCTGATCGACAACCCCACCTTGGGGCCGGCTGACCTGGACCCGGTTGCGCGTCGGTTGTGGCGCATTCAATGGCTGGCCGACCTCCGCCGCCGTTACGGGTGGACCGAGCATACGCCACGGTTTCTCCGTGAGTACCTTGGCCAATGGGCGGTGACCGGGGATGACTACATCTACCCTTTCGACCGCGCGCGGAATCTTGTGTCCGAGCTGCCCGGCGCGCCCCCGGATGCCTGGACCTACGCCTTGTCCATTGACATCGGCTTCAATGATCCGACGGCCTTCGTCGTGTGGGGTCGCGTCGATGGCGACCCGACCTCGTACGTGATCGAGTCGTACGAGCAGACCCACCTTATCCCGTCGGCCGTGGCCGCCCACGTGGAACGGCTTCGAGAACGATTCTCATTCCGGGCGATCGTCTGCGACACCGGAGGCATGGGTAAAGCCGTGGCCGAAGAGATGCGCCAACGGTTCGCCTTGCCGATCAAAGCCGCCGCCAAGCGCGACAAGATGGTCTACCTGGAGTTCGTCGCGGGCGAATTGCGGGCCGGGCGGATCAAGATCTTGCGCGGGCGCAACGTCGAGCTCGTGGACGATCTGGCCAACCTTGCGTGGAACGACGAACGCACCGACGCTTCCCCGGGCTCACGTGATCACTTGCCCGACGCTTTTCTGTACGGCGAGCGCGAAATATCCTCCTGGACCTTACAGGTAGGTCTAGGAATTCGTGATCCCGCGACGCCATATTCTGATGAATGGTGGGCAGCCGAAGAAGAGCGAATGATCGCGGACGTCGAGGCCCGACACGCCCTAAACACTTCGATGGACTGGAAATATGGTTGGTCGGTGAATACCGATTGATTGACCACTTCTGCGGCGGTATAGCGGGTTAGTGGTGACGCCGACGGCATATCACCACACCGCGACGGCGCCGTACCCGGGGACCGGTACGGGCCGCCGTCGGGTTTTTCGCTAGTCAATCTGCAACCGTGGTTTCCGGGGGAGAGCGAATGTCTATGAAAGGTCGGCTCCGCGCGCGCTTCTCATCCCCGCAACGGTTGTGGGTTGCCGACGGGCGGACCGGGCCGCCTTAGCCTATACGGGCCAGATCCCTCCTGGTACGTGCGGGACCCCGGATTTTATAAAACTACCCGTCGCGCGGATCGGCGGCTGATTCCTAGTCATGTCAGCGAACCCTTTTCCAGAAGGGGTTTGACGAAAGGCGGGGATCGGGAAGGGGTGGGCTCCACCGTCAATGGAGGCCGCCCCATTCCGTTTACCCTTGTCCGTTCTACTTACCTTCAGAACCTCGGTCAAAAGCAAAAAGACAAGAAAGCAAAAAAGTCTCAGATGGAAGCCTCAACACCTCCTTCTTTCGACTCTAAACCGTGCCCCCACGGGTACACCCATTGTGTGCCTTGTAGTGACCTACGGTCAACGATTCTCGCCGCGTTCCCGCTGCAAAAAGAGTGGATTCAACCCGCTGTTCGATTCCCGCAACGGAATCACATCGTTTACGCCGTATCGCTGGACCTCCGATCCTTCCAAACCACTTGGAGAACCCGAGCGGTCGTAGAAGCATCCGGGGACCAGCAATCTCGGGCTGCATGGCTCGAGGTTCTACAAGACGTCTACGCGCCTTTAGCGAACGCCCAAAACGTCCTCCTAGATGCGATGCGACGGCTGCATCGGGATGATAGGGCGACGCCGACGGCATCCTCCTATTGGTCCCGGTTGGGCGGGGGGAAGTCCTAAAATGCCCTATCCACCTGTGATGTCCCCGCCGCACCTCGGGGAAGCTCCGGCGTGCCCCCACGGGTACCACGATTGCACAACATGTCGGGACGTAGTCAACCGCGCCTGGGCGGCGTGCCCGTTCCGATCCGACGACTTCCGCGCGACGGTCGTAATCGTATCGAAGCGGCGGGTGTGCTTCCGGTTGGAAGACGCCACGCTCAACGTGGTCCAGATCTCGATGCAACAGTACCCGGACGTTCTCGAGGGTGGCCGTGCAGAGGACGTATGGGTTCATCTTGCGCGGAACGTGCGGTACCGAATCCGTGCAGTGATGGTCGACCTCGACGACGTAATCTCAATCTACGAACGCCGTAAACGAGGCGCCGCACGGGCCGCCCCCCAACCACCGGCGACGCCCGCCTCCGACATCGACGAAATCGAATTCTAGTATGGGATTCGACGAACCCTTGCGGATTTCGCGGACGTTGCGCGATTTGCGCCAAGCCATGCCTACCTATGTTCCGCCGTTGATCGGGCGGGTCTCATACAACAACGACCGGGGGGTTTATACTTTCCAGGTCGGGGTTAGTACGATCTTACAGGCAGTAAATGTATATCCCAATGATCTCCGAAACCATCCGCCGAGGTGGTTTTGGGACTACACCATGACTCGGTTTATGCAGTCCTTGATGGACCCCGCATTATCCGAAATGGTGTTGCAACAGCACTCCGCACAAATCCCGTGCTTCCTAATCGACTCCGCCACCCCGTCGCCTCACGGCGCGAATTGACCACGTGAAAGGGACTTCTAGAATGTTGCCTAGCGAATTGTTTGAAGCCGCACGTCCGAACCTCGGGCCGAACTTTGCGACCGGTGTAACTGTAGATTCCGAGACCGGGAAAATTGGATTGTCGATCGCATTGCCCCTTGGGAAATGGTCGATCGAACACCCGATATCAGACGCCGCCACCCCGGAGAATGCGACCGCCGCGTGGGGGTTGCTGGCCGGGGTTGCCTACCTCGAAATGCTGCAGCTCCAGGAGGAACTGTTGGCCGCCTATACGACGCAACTACCCAAGTACGGAACCAAGTCGGAGAAGGCCGCGTTGTCCGCCCTCACGGCTTACTACCGGGTCGGGAAGCATCTGGCCAACGCCCTCCGGGCCATCATCGAGGACGGACCCGAACGTGACGCCGTCGAGGAAGCCGTGCGCGCCGCCGAGGATTCCGCACTCGAAGCGGAAGCCCACGCAATCGAAACCGAACGCGTAGCGCCCCCGGAACCCGAACCCGCGCCCGTCGAACCGGCCCCGCCCGAAGGGGAACCCGCCCCCGAACCGGTCCCCGCCGAATTGCCGATCGCTTCGTAACCCCGCCCCGGTCCCCGCCTTCCCGAACCCCGTGGCTTCCGATAGCTGGTACCTATCGGAGGTTGCGGGGTTTTGGTTATTCGGACTCGAGTGCCTCTAAGGCGGCGCGGATATTGCGCGTCCCGTGGAGGTAGGCCATCCGTCGGACATCTTCGACGACCGATGGATCGAGGGTCGGGGGCAGTGGACCCGGACGCAGCAACGCCTTGGCGACTTTCAACGTCTCGACCATCTCTGCGGCCGACTTCCCGTTCCCCGTTTTCCCGTTGGCGTGGGCCTTTCCGTTCCCGTTCCCGCCCGGCTTCGGGCCGGGCTTCGAGGTCCCGCTCTTAGTGGTCGCCCGCTTCCGCACTTTGTCCGGGTACTTCGCCCAGATTCCCCAGACCCGTTTCTTGTCGATGTTCGCGTGCCCCGCGGCTTGGGCCGCGGCTGCAATCGCCACGACTCCGAGGGAACGCGGCTGGTCAATTACGAATTGGGTTGAGGGTTTTATGGCTCGCTCAGTCACGGAAAAACCCTTTCCGAGACTTCCCGGTGCAATGTGCCAGTGATCACTGTGACGGTCGTTTGTGACATCTACGGTCCTTTGGTTGACCGGGTCCCGGCGCCTTCCGTGACGCCTTGTGACACTACATCGAGGGTCACGTATGGTCGTAAGGACCCGGAAGTATGGAGCTTACTCCGGGCGTAGGTGGCGGCGCCACGGGCCAATGGTGGTCAATCGCGTGACACCGGTTGCTGCACGTGTAGTGCGTGACCGCGGTAAGCCTGCGTAAACATATAGACTACGCATAGAATACGTTTCCATGTAGCGTGCCCCAAAACTATCCTAAACAGACAACCAAGTGGTTATAGCCGCTTGCCAGTGGCGGCAATGGCTATAAACCGGCCCGAGTGTCACGAGATCCTGTGACACCGTGTGACAGACCTCTGCGGCGTTTCCGAGGGGAGCGGGGAATGGGCGACACAAAGTCAATGGGAAAGTGCAACGGTTCGTAGGCATGCGGGAGCGCCTTGGTAGGTAGGGGGCCACTGTGACAGTGGTACGTCCGGGAAAGTCTTTTGGGGGTTCCCGGGACGCCGGGAAAAGGCAAAAAGAAACCCCGGAAGCAATCGATACTTCCGGGGTTCGGGCGGGACCAAGGATAGCTTTGTTATTGGTTCGGTGGGGGCTCCATCGCCAAGCCAAACGAGACAAGAGTCTCGACTGCAGGCAACAGCTGTCCCTGCATCAAATTCAAGCGCCCATAAACCCCGTCAACCATCTTTGTGGTCTCGTGGCCCATAAGGGCCGCCACTTTTGAGCTGCTAACGTCATTTAGGAGCATGTCGGTGCAGAATGACCTACGCAGGTCATTGAACGAAATTCCCGACAACTGAATGCCCGCTTTCTCAAGGGCCGTATGAAGCCGGTAGTAAAGCTGCTTCATGGTTTTATCGTCCAAGGGGAACACGGGTGTCCCTGGAGCTGTCAGTGGCAAGCGACGAGTGAGTATCGCCACCATATCGTCAGTCAACGGTACGTCCCGTTTTGCTTTCTTGGTCTTGCTACCATCCACATGGACCCAACGCGCATCAAGGTGCACGTGCTCTGGAAGGATTTTCGTGATTTCTGCCCTACGCACCCCGAGGTGCCGATAGGCGGCCAGGTATTCACGGAATTCCTCCGGTAATGCAGCGCACAACAGGATGGTCTGCTCCGGAGTCAATCGGCGGGTCCGCGCAGGGTTAGGCTTGATATCGGGCCATCGAGGCGGCCGGACTTTGCAAGCTTTCAACGCGTTGGACAGGACCGCCAATTCACGAAGGATTGTGCTGTTAGTAACAGGCTTGCCACTTGGCGAAAGCTTCCCGCTACGGTCGAACCGTAGCTTGCGCCGCTGAGCTACGTATTCGAGTAACGTATCCTCGTCGATCGTGCCTATCGGCGTTTTCGGTGGCAGTACGCGTTGCAGGGCTTTTGCGCAGCGTCCGATGGTTGCGATACTTTGCGGGGGCGCTTCCTCGATTTCGAGCTTGCGTTGGTACTTGGCGATCGCCGCTTCCAACGTGGTGTCGGTTTTCGGGGCGTGTAGGCCCTTAGCTGCAGCTTCCGGGGCTTCCGCGGTTACCTTCGCGTAGATCTTCTGTGCGACGGCTTCCGCGAATTCCTTCGGGTCCGTGGCCAGCACGTTGGTCGACCGCTGCAACCGTTTCCGCTTGCCGCTCGCGTCGAGGTAGTAATCGTCGATGTACCAACGCCCACGCATGGGAACAACATTTACAGCCATATACACTTGTCCTTTCTACAGCCCACAAGCCTTCAAGACCAAACAACCGAACGCGACCCCCAGTAACCACACCCACGCATCCATCGATGGGCTAGGTCGGGCTGGGGGTGACGTCTGCGCGGGGGTTTCCATCGGACCCGGTATGGGGTCCGGTTCGATGCGTGGCGAGTAGTTGCCGACCTCCGCACGTAGGACCGTGCGCAATTTGGCGGCGACCATCAGCTCTGTAGCCGCGGGATCCTCGGACTCGACCACGTACGGGACGATCTGTCCGCGGACCTCGGACCACGTTTGCCAGATCGTGCGGGACCCGGGAAGCCGGGTCGAATAGACCACGGCTTCCGGACTTACCCTGATCACTTGGCGACACCCCGCTCGAAGTCCGCCGCCGTAAATGCATCAAAAGCCGTGCCGAAGAGCACCGTTAGGCTCTTCTTACGGGCCTTGCACCCCTCGTGGATGCGTTCGGCCGACCGCGAGTCTGGGTTGGCCCCTGTAGCCTTGCACCACTTCGCGAAGGACTTGGGAACCGTCGCGGCGTCTTGCAAGTGGGTAAGGACCCAATGTAACCGCGGAGGGCGTGCGTAAAGGGTTCCCGTTCCCGTTGCCTTCCCTTCCCGCGCCAAGACGTCAAGCGCCTCCTGCGGCGGATTGGCGACCGGTAGATCCCCGGGTTCCGGGGTGTGGGTCGCGTACCCAAGGCCCATGCAATACGGCGTGGTGAACGTCCGCCCGTCATAGGTCAGCGTCAACTGCCACGCGTAGGTGGGGAATGTCCCGTGTGGGCCTTGGAACGGTTCAATCCCAAGCAACACAGCCTCCATACGGCATGCGGCGAGGATATCCGCCGCCGTAGGCGGCGCCTTCACGATCGGGGTTTCCGGCGCCTTAGAGGGGGCGGCCTTCCCGTTTCCCGTTTTCCCGTTTTCCGTAGCTTTCTCAGTTGTGTCCATATCGCTTACTTCCTAGTCGAGACCACACACCCATCATGTGTGCCCCGTAACAACGCACGGATGCAAGACCCCGTGCGCTGTAACCGGGTTCACTTGGCGTTGTGTCGAGGCCCGCCCATAACGAACGCGTGGCCTTCCCGTGGTCGTCCGAGGGAACCGCCGACCAGCGTGTACTCGGTCGCCCAATACCGTGTGACTAACGCCTTGGCCGCTTCTAGATGGTTTGCGTAGGTATCCCGGCCGCAGTCGTACGGGATGGTAATCGAACCGCAAAAGCAGGAGGCTTTTATGCGGGACCCCTTATGGTTCGTGGGTCCGAGATACTTAGTTAGGATTGCTTCCATGGGTCCGTTGCTCCTTATGCCGCCGCCGTGGTGGACGTGGCTTGCTCCCGTTCGAACGCCGCGATGCATTCCCGTTCCGCCGCCAAACGACGAAAGCCCGGTTCCGGATTGTCGAGATACAAGCGGATACGGCCCCGTGGATACACGATATCCATGTGCAGGTAGGTCATGTGCACCGCCACATTCGGAGTCTTACGTAGGCTGGTCAAAATCCGTTTCAACAGCCGATAATCGACCGTACGGGTATCCCCCGTGGGAGTCTCGACTAACAGCCATTGGGCCAGCCGTAGGACGGCAGCCTTCCGATTGGCCCGTCGCTTGCGCGGGTTCTTCGACCATTCTTTGCGCGACGGCAACAGACACACCTTCCCGAATTGCTCGGGTTGCAACACGACTCGTTTGGCCATGTGGGTACTACCAGTTCCTGTAAGGCGAAATTGCCCGCCACAAGGTTCCAGCCGTCCTAGCTGGAACGTTGGCGCGGATTCTTTCGGGTCTCAGAGCGCGTACTTGGCTTCCCGGATAAGTGCCCGACGGTTATTGCCGCTCGTATCGCAGGCAACGTCCTTGGCACCGTAGCGCCACAAACACTCTGCTAGCCAGTACGCGTGCGAAGGTTCCGAAGGCCGGGAAACGATATCCCCGCTATACGGACACCACACGTTGCCTTCGGCGTCGAGCTCCCAACCACACGACCACAACGCTTGCCGTAGGTCGCTGGAATCCAGATGAACCGTTCCGGACTGGACGTTGTAACGCCCATACTCGGACACCGCACTGGAATCCATTTCCTCCCAATACGAGAATTCGAACACTTCAATCGTGGTCGCATCGGACGTTCCGCGCATCCACAAACCATCATCCGAGCATGTTGACCCAGACGTGTGGACCCATTTACGGGGAATCGGTTTGGCCTCTACGCGACCCAGAATTGCAAACTCCAGGATGTTGCCGAACAATCTATCCCGGCATGCATCGCAGTACCGTGAGCGGGGAATCGATTCACGGTTATGCTCGACACACACGAGGTTAGGTCCGAGGGCCGCAACCCCTTTCTGGATTGTCTCGACACGTGTGTCGCTATCAATGCCGCTGACATCAGCATTGACGGCCCACAACGCGCAGTCTTGACACAACCACAAACCGGACTCGATTACTTGCATAGGCATGGGAACGGGTACTCCGAGACGTTAGAGAGGGCGAGAATGCCCGCCGAAAGGCCGGATAAAGAATCCGGCCCTTCCGCGGAAGTTCTCACCAGTAACCGAGCTCTCCGACGGTTGGCACTAGGATTTCCGGGCCATCCAGGTACGGACGGGCCAAGATTTTGCCGGACCGGTCCTTACCCAAGTCGGCAAACCGTGCTGTCCAATCGGTGTCACGGCGGTACCGAGTGACCTCAGTAGGATGTCGGTCTAGCACCTTAGAGGCCCATGCTTCCGCGGAAGCCAAAGTCTTGAAACGCCGTCGCGCGACGCATTTATCGCGGTACCGACCGACCATGGTAAGGATCTGGACTTGATAGCGGTTTCTCATTGCCGTGGACTCCTTAGATACGACCGTTGCGGGTTGCACGATAGTAAGCACACACGAGGTCCGTATGATGGCCCCCAGTCTTGACCAACATGAGGTAGCGCTCCGAGTGTCGAGCGGACAGGACCTTACGCCATGCGGCCAAGGCATCGCCCAAAGCCAAGGCTTCATTGATACGGGAAGGGAACATATTGCGGTACTACCTTTCGATTCTCACGGCTTGATTACCGGCCCAAACGCGGGAACCGGGGTTCCCGCGCTTGCGTTAGTATTCAATCCGGTGCGGGAAGGTCCAATGCGGCGGCCAGCATGCAGAGGACTTCCCGGTCCTCAGCTGACATAGGCTTCCGCGGATAGGCTCGGTAGAACTCTTCCCGCGAGTAGTAAATCTCAGTGGTTTGGGTCTTGGGATTCCAGAGAGAGAATGTCTCAGTGACTTTCATCGGGTTCTTTCCGACCGGTGCGGGGACTTCATGCGCACCGGAACGAACCGATACATACCGACTACAAGTGTCACGGTAAAGTGCCTTACACACACTTCGTCGCAGATAAATCTGGAAAGAATCCGGGACAAGCGCCATCGGAGGCGGGAAGGACCCACATAACTACATGTCTTGCATCAACAAACCGAGATACGTTGAGATAGTCGACCCAGCGCTTCAGCCCTACGTGTTGGTTACGATGAAAGAAGCAGAGGACAACGTCCGGCTTGAGATACGCGACCGAGCGTCCGGTAACGCCCTCAGCGTGGCCAACATGACGATCGCGGAAACCACGGGCTTGGTTACCGCTCTGGTCAACTGCGTCTCGGTGCCGCCGCTGCCTAGCCTCGACTATCCCGCCGATACGGATGACGGACCGGTGCAACTCACTAGAACCCCACATGTTCGTGAGTTTCCTCTCGGACACGAACCGCCTCCGGTTCCCACGACGTAAGGCAGGAGGACCCACATAATTACGGGGTCGAACGCGACGAGGGATGTAGCCGGTTGTGGGGTATGACATTGGGATCATGCCCATCCTTGGTGACAAATTGTCCCAGGTAAATTGGCATGCGTAACGTATGCGAGAACCCCATTTAGACGCTCTGTGAGGCTCCAGGACGGTCGGAAGCCTCACGGACGTCCCCTACACCGGGTTGACCTCCTAACGCCGCCTAGAGGCCCCTTGGGTCTCGGAGGCCTTCGGGGCCGTGACACCGCTCGTGAGGGCCGTAATGCGCAGGCTACCTAAACACTTGGAATCATAGGGCCTCCGACCAAGTGTGTAAGGCATGCTGGATGCCCTGCGTTGGCTGGTCACATATGGTCATGACCGTACCCTCGACGGGGACGTGCGGCTAACCTCGCGGAATCCTTCACGATTCTGGATTCCCGAGAGTCTGGAAAGGCTGAACGTCCTAAATCGGGGAGGGAGGGGGGTGGGGGGATGGGACCCGCCAGAACACCACAAACAAAAAACCGCAATTCCGCACCCGGCCGAGTGGACCCCGATTTGACTTCCGATCGGATCTTCTTACCTTGCCTAGATCGTCGTTTGCGTCCGTTTCGTACCTCGGGGAATTGCCGTCGGGGTCGTGACTACGGAACACGACGACTACGGATCTACCGGGTCCTCCGACGACAAAACGACGCGCGAGGACCCGGCCCTTTGGTGGACTTTGAAGGGCGACGACTTGGCCGCCAAGGTCCACTCGATTGGGGAAGTCTTATGGCAAGACGACGCGAATCGGCGCAACGAAACCGAGAAAAACTTACGGCGGTTTGGCGGTAGGCAGCTCCGGGGTTTGTTCCAAGGACGCGACCCCGCGCCCGACCTGGACAACGCCCGACTCAACCTCACGAAAGCGGTAACCGAGACCCTACAAGCGAAGGTCGGATCGATCCGACCGCGCCCCAAGATTCTGGTCAACGGGGCCGACTATGCTTTGGCCACTCGGGCCAAGAAGTTACAGCGCTTCCTCGACGGGATGTTTCGACAACTCGAGGTCTACAAACACGTCCCTCTGTATTTCCGGGATGCGTGTCTGTCCAACTGCGGGGTGATGCACTTCTATCCGGACTACGGCCGCCGTCGGGTCGGGATGGAACGCGTATTCTGCTTGGAGTTGTTGGTCGACCATCTCGAGGCGGTCAACGGGAACCCTGAGAACCTATGGCGGGTCAAGTTCGTTGATAAAGACGTGCTCAAGGGGATGTTTCCGAAGAAGGCCCGGGAAATCGAGGACCTTTCGCCCATTTCGTATGCGGATGTCCCGGAGTTTGTCGACATCGGCGACGACAACTCAGTGAGTCCGGGGCTACGGCAGAACCGGATGGTAAAGATCTATGAGGCTTGGCACCTCGCGCACTACCGGGCGGACGGGACCAAGGTTGACGGGGTCCGGGCCGTGGCCGCGGAAGGGCTCCTGCTCGGGTCCGAGCCGTGGTGTTACGACTACTTCCCATTCAGCGTGTTTTATTGGAGCGCACCCGTAAGGGGGTTTTGGGGGGACTCCGCCGTCGCGGAGATTCGGGGTCTCGAACGGGAATGCAACACGCTTTTGCAAAAGGTCCAACGCGCCATGCGACTCGTGGGCCAGCCGTGGATATTCAATCCGAACGGCGCCCGGGTGAAGCCCGCCAAGATTACGAACGAAACGGCGTTGATTATTCCGTACGACGGTCCGACGCCCCCGACCGTCCAGACGTTCCAACCGATTCATCCCCAAATCATCGAACAAATCTGGACCCTACAGTCCAAGGCTTACGCGCAACTCGGAACTAACGAGCTCCAGGTGTCCGCCACGAAGCCCCCCGGGATTGATAGCGGTCGGGGTCTCGAACAACTGTCCGAGGAACACCTCGTACGGTTCAAGCACGTAAGTCAGTCGCTAGAGCAAGTCGTCGCGTGTGACTTTTCCCGGCAAATGGTCCGGTGTGCGCGCGACCTCGACGCGTACTTGAAAGAGCATGGGGTCCGGGAGGGTTATGTCATCCACGCCCAAGCGAACCGCACCCAGCTCAAAATCCGTTGGTCCGAGGCCAGCATTTCCCCGGACGACTTTTGGATTGAGACGTGGCCCACCTCGGTTTTGCCGATCACTCCCGCGGGTCGGACCGAAGAAGTGGAACGGTGGCAAGCGAACGGGTGGATTTCGCCCGACCGGGCACAATCGTTACTCGAGTTCCCCGACCTGGATTCCGAAAGGAACCTAACGACGGCCGATAACGACCTGTTGGACTGGCAACTGGACCAGATGTTGGAGGAAGGCAACATGGTCTACCCCGAGGTTCGACAGAACCTCGATAACGCACTCCAACGGGGCACGTACGCCCTTACGCGCGGCATCGTTCAACGCATCCCCGAGGAACGGTTGAATCTCCTACGCGACTATCTGGCCGCCGTCGAGGACCTCCAAGGCCCGCCGCCCGCGCCCCCAATGGCGCCGGGAATGGGTGCGCCTCCGGGTCCTCCGGGCGGAATGCCGCCGGGTCTTGAAGGCCCGGGAATGCCCCCGGGGCCGCCCATGCCGCCCGGAATGCCTCCGGGTCCTCCGGGGATGCCCCCCGGGATGCTCCCCACGTAAAGCCACATGTCCACGCCCGACACTACGGCCGCCCCCGCGGCCCCCGTAACGCCCCCGCCCACCGCCCCCGAAGGCGCCGCCCCCGCCGATTACCACCCATCCCAAGATGATGCCGCGGGACTCGCCGCCTACCGCGAAGTCCGGGCCGCCCAAGTTCCCCCGGACCCGGACGTTCCCGTTTCCGTTCCGGCCCCCGACGCGGGCGCGCAACCCGCCGCGGCTCCGCCCGCCGAAAGTGCGGAGGACGCCAAGCTCGCGAAGATCTTCAATCGGATTAGCCGACTCGAGGACGAGCGCAACCAAGCAACCCGGGCCGTGCAAGAGCGCGAAGCCGAAGTTGCACGCTTGAAGGAACGGGCGGCCTACGCCGACCAGTACGAAAAGGACCTCGCCGAGTTCCGTGAGGACCCCGAGCGGTTCTTTACTAAGATCAAATGGGACCGTCAGACCATCGAAGACTATATCGCGCATGGCCCCCGTAAGGTCGATACCGCGGTAGCAGCCACCGAACGCCGGACCCAAGAGCTCGAGGCCCGGTTGGCGAAGTTCGAAAAGGCGGAAGCCGAACGCGAGTTGGCCAACCGTCGCGAGCAGTACAAAGCCGCCTTGCCGGCCCAGCTCGCCGGCAAAGAGGACCAGTATCCGCACGTCTTCGCCTTCTACGACAAACCGCACGAATTGGCCGAAGCCCTGTTTGGCGTAATGTCAGAAGCCTACCGCGGACAGAATCGAGAAATGACCCCGGACGAAACCGCGGCAGTTCTTGAGTCTACTTTGGCCTCACACGCCGAGCGATTGAATCGGACCCGTAGCAAGTCCCCCGCCGGGACGAATCCTCCGAACCCCCCGGCTCCCGTCGGCGGCCCAAAGCCCGCCCCTACGCCGACGCTTACGAATAATCCTCCTGCTACGAGACCCCCTCCCTCCGATTCTGACAACGACGACGACCTATTAGAGATCGCGAGACAAACCCTGCGTAAGGGTCGCGCCGCCTAGTACTTCCCGTCCCGCTTCGCTTATTTCTTATGCCTTCCCTAGACGTCACCGCGGCGGATGCCGCGCTCAAACAAATGTATCCGTCGCGACGGGTCAAGTTCGTGGGTTATGAAGGTAACCCGCTGCTTGCTCTGATGCCGAAGGATGAGAATTTCCAGGGGCGTAATATGCCTTTGGTCATCTGGTACGGCGGCAACCAAGGCGCGTCCCGTAGCTTTGCTACGGCCCAAGCCAACAAGACCCCCGGCCTTTACGAAGACTTCCTGTTGACTCGTGTGAAGGACTACGCCCTTTCGAGCATCGAGCTCGAGGCGATTCTGGCGTCCGAGTCCGACGAAGGCTCGTTCCTGCGAATGGCCCGGTCGGAGATCGATAACACGGTCCGCACGTGTGCCCGTAACCTTGCGATTTCCATGTATCGCGACCACGGTGGCGCGCGCGGCCGTATTGCGGTCGGTGGCATCTCGGGCACGACTTTGACCCTCGAGAAACCCGCCGACATCACGAACTTCGAAAAGGGGATGAAGCTTATCCAAAGCACCACGGACGGCCTAACGGGCGCCGCGGGTGCGGCGGCGGCGGTCACCATTACGGGGGTCAACCGACGCGCAGGGACCCTTACGGCGGCGGCTTGGACTGGCTTTACGGCCCAAGACTATCTATTCCGCCAAGGCGACTTTGGTGTTGCAGCGAATGGTTTGGCCGAGTGGGTTCCGGAGACGGCCCCCGCCCCGGGCACACCGTTCCTCGGGGTCGACCGTGCTTCCGACACCCGCCTTTACGGCCAGTTTCAGGATGGTTCGTCGCAAACCATCATCGAGGCTTTGGAGGACGCGGACTCTAAGATCCATACTGAGGGCGGCGTAACGACCCACGGTATGCTCAACCCGATCGACCTCAACAACCTTCGTAAGTTGCTCGGGTCCGACGTGGTCTACGATAAGGTCAAGTCGCCCGACATGGCCACCATTTCCTTTTCGTCGATCAAGATGATGGGTATGGGTGGGTCCTACGACCTGATTGCAGACCGTAACGTTCCCGTCGGCCGTGCGTGGCTGCTCGACATGAAAACTTGGGTCGCCGCGTCGCTCGGGGGCCAGCCTCGGGTTCTCGAGGGCTTGGGTAACAAGTTTATTTGGGATTCGAACGCGGACTCCATCGAGATTCGCGTCGGGTACTACGGCAACATCGGTTGTTTCGCGCCTTCGTACAACTGCCAAGTCAAGTTCTACTAGAGAGGACCCGGACCTATGGCTCTCTATAGAAACATGTGGCGGGACCTCAAGGTCACCACGCCCTTCCTAGTCGACGTAATCGGTAAGGCGGTTATCGGCGGTTCGGGTGCAGTGGCCTCCCAAACGGGCCGGGGTGCGGTCCTTACCAAAGCCGTCGGGACGGGTGCTTACACCCTCACGTTGGATGCGCGCGGGGGAGTTGCAGACATTCTCTGCGCAGAATTCTGGTTGCCGAACAATTTGATCAAGTACGATGTACATACTACAGCCGTAATCCCCGTCGGGGGCATTATCAACATCCAGGTGTTGGTTGGCGGTACCCCGACGGCCCCCGCCGGAGGCACCCTGATCGGCTACCGCGTGGTTGTACAGAACGCGAAATACACCGGCTAACCGCGGAACCCCCTTTTCCTCGGCTTTAGCTTTTACGTGGAGGACCCCGGCCGCGCATCCAATGGTGGATGTGCGCCCCGGGGTTCTTTTTCTTCTGGCTTCCCGTCCCCGCCCGCCCCATGCCTGCCTTAGTCACCACCGCCGCCAACATTCTTACCGAGGCCCGCTATCGTGCGGACGCCCAGACCCTCACCCCGGCCACGGACTTCACCACCGACGATGAGCTCCTAACGATTCTCAACAAAGCGACCCGGGAGTTCTTGGACCTGCTGATCTCGTGCGACGACGCTTCCATAGAGTTGCTCGCCGTCCAGGCCCAATTGGTCCCCCCGACTTATACGCTGCCCGCCGACTTCTACCGGTTGATCGACGCGGAGTGCCCGGACCAAACCACTTCGAACAAGTGGCTCCAGATGCGCCAATTCAACTGGCGGGAACGCAACGACTTCCAAGACGAAGTCCGCCCGCGGTTTCGCATCGTCGGGAACCAATTGAAGCTGGCCCCGCCGACGGCCCGCCCGTCGACCGTACAAATCTATTACGTCCCGTACGGCATCCCTTTGATTTCGACGTCCCCGATCACCACCTACAACGGTTGGGATGACTTCCTAGTGTCTACCGTGGCACTCCATATCGTTACGAAGGAGGACCGGGACCCCGGGGTGATGCTGGCGCTTCGCCAGTCGGCAACCGAACGTATCCGGGAAGCGTGTCGCAATCTGGTCACCGCGAACACCCTTACGGTGGGGCGTGTCGAGTACCAGTACGAAGAAATCTACGACCTGATCTAATCCCCATGCGTAGACCTGTACCGCCCGCAACTTTCAAAACGTTGGTCCCCGAGACCCGGACCGACCTACAACGACTCCGCGACCACTCTAAGGATATTCTAGACTGGATCGATGAGCACTCGGGCGGCGGCGCCGGGACCATCACCGAAATCGACGCCGGACCCGGGATTGCAGTGACCGACGGCACCGGACCCGTGGTCACCGTGGCGGCCGACTTCGGGACGGGCGCGGGCCAGATTCCGACCACGGCCGATGTGTCTTCCCGTCTGTATGCGGACTTCGACGCGAACTACGCAAACAAGGCGACACCTGTGGCCGCGGACCAGGTCGCGATCAACGACTCGGCCGCGGGAGGGGTGCCGAAGTACGCGTCGGTAACCTCGTTGCTAGCCGCCGCGCCAATTGCAGTTAGCGGTAATCCGTACGTAGATCCGCCGCTAGTTCCGAACGCGTTTGACGACGAGTTTGACGGCGGCTCGCCCGACCTCGCCTCGAGGGGTTATTCGGTAACCAATAGCGCGGGTACAACGTTGACACGCGCAGGTGCAGTAGACCCTTGGAATGCTACCGGGCCTGTTGCGGGCACTTATCTGTCCTCGATCGTTGGTTCACAGCTGCTCGTGCAGTTTCCTAACGTCGCCTCTACCTACACGATATCAAAGCCCGTCGTCCTCGCTAGCGGCGATACGTACTTCGCACGCGTGGGCAGCTCCAATCGCTTCGACTCGGGCACGCAAAGCAATACATTAGAGTTCGGCTTCTACGCGACCGCTGGTGGCACTGCTGACACCAACAACCGCATCTATGTCTCTAGCTTTTCGACAAGCTCTGGCGCTTCAGGCGTCGAGATGTTCAGAGGTACGGCGGGTGCGTACTCGGGCTCTACAAGGTCGCCAATTGGCGCTCAGATCGGTGACATACGAGGTGTCAACTGGGTGAGCGGCACGACTTACCGGCCATTCCTAGTCGATTCGAGCGATGGCGACACGCAGACCACGAACGTCACAGGCGCCATTGCCTCAACTGCAGTGCAAGTCGTCGCGTTTCGGTTCACGCCCAATACGGCTTGGGGTGGAACAATGCCAGTCGTAATCTCGATTGACTTCGTACGTAAGACGACGGCCAATGCATGGATAGCCCAGACCCCGCGGCCCGTGTTATGGAACGTCGTCAGCGGAGACATAAGCCAGTACCCGTCCAAGCCCACGCCCGTAGCCACTGATCAGATCTACATCGCAGACTCGGCGGCTTCGAACGCGATAAAGCGGGCGACGCTTGCAACGATCGGTGTCACGGCTCCATGGCTTACGCCTCCGACATCGCCCGATTTTGCCGATGAGTTTTTATCTGATTCTCTGCTGGCCAACTTCAGCATCTATAACAGGACGAATAGCACCGCGGTCACTACTCGGCTCGGAGATGTCGATTGGCACTCCAGTGGTACCGCAATCGGAAATAGCCAGTATAGATCGTCACTTCTAGGCGGGATGCTATTCGTACAGATACCGGCATCCAAGGACTATGTCATCTATAGGGCTGTAACGGCAGGAGATCGCGAATACACAGCGCGAATGGAGTGCCTCGGCTACGGGGCATATGCGTTCCTAATAGTTAGTGCATCCTCTGCTGGCCTACCTGACCTTCCGAACTGCACTTTTATCGGTTGGGATCCGCAGGCTTCAGTCGATTTACAAAGATACCAAAACGTGGGCGGTGCGGCCACTAACGATGGTGTTGGTGCTGGCTATCCAGACATGCACGCTGTGGTTGAGCGGTTCACCTTGGGAACAACCCGTGAGTCATACCACTACAGCATCATAGGCGGCCGTTGTAAGAGACACACAACCCGCACTTTTACCCCTACGCGTGCATTCTTTGGCTTTCGCTTGGGTAGTGGCAGCACGACCGAGTCTACGGTGTTTATGCTGGACTTCATACGCGAACAAGCGGCCACTGGATGGGTAGTCTCGCAATAGAAAACGTCTTATGCCTCTAGAACCCCAAACCAAAGAAATCCCCTTCCGCTTCGGACTCGACGTCACCGAGGACGAAGAAGGCCAACCGAACGGGGCCTTGGAGCTCGTCAACTATGATTTCGACGAAGACGGGGTCTTACTACGTCGAGGCGGGTTCGTACGGGTCGAGGTGTTAGGATCCAACCTATCCAAGTTCCTCCCCGACGCGCCCGGGGCCGAACGCGGTTATCCTCGGTTGCTGCTACAAGACGCCCAAGCGCCGGTGGCCATCGACAACGACCTAACCGCCCGCATTACCCAGACCATCACGACCTTGTCCCCGGGTGCCCGAATCCAACACGTCGACATGGCCTTCGCGTTGGGCTGTGTTTGTGTCGCGACGGTATGCAGCGGGGAAACGTCCACCGACAACACGATCTACTACCAACGTCCCGCCGACTTCATAACGTTTATTCACGTTATCGACGCGACCTCCGGGGCGATCTACTTTCCGACGC
>Ga0247687_1000009_pt1 | contig 42068 bp, 63 predicted proteins | sample CNK28_metaG_FD_183050 | JGI IMG/M metagenome (GOLD analysis project Ga0247687, IMG submission 183050) | Soil microbial communities from Purdue University Martell Research Forest, Indiana, United States - CNK28 | ecosystem: Environmental > Terrestrial > Soil > Temperate forest > Bulk soil... | reverse complement strand
AAGCGAACTGGCAGCAACGCCAAACAATAAAGAATCCGGTAGGTATCTGAGTCAAACGATACCGTATGACGGGCTGATTCAAGTATCAGCGTGCCGGCCAGTTCAGCTAGGAAATAGGCTCTAAGCGTTTTCGTCGGCAGTGGGCTTGCCGCCGCTAGGCTTACCGCCAGCACCAGGAGAAGTGACGTGAAATAGGGACTCAATGTCGATAATTCCCGCAAGATAGTTTATGTCCTCCTCAGAAGATTTGATTGTGGCTGTATCGCCACTAACCGATAGTACGGTTGCTTTGAACACCTTGCCGGGTTTGTGTCCACCGCTCATCGCTAGTACCTCCTAAACGAAATGCCGTTTTTCGCTTCCAAATATGTGGCAATATTCTCAGTCATCAGCCGATGCTCGACAGCTTCTTCTTTTAGCCTACTGATAGCTTCATTCTGACTATCAATTTCAGCCATCTTAGCTTCATCTCTGCCGCGTTGTTTGGCAAAAAGAATCATATAGGCAATGAATTGGGCGATCATGCTGGCAATCCACAGTACAATGGCTAGGTAGTTTGGATTTGCATTCACTTGGCTGGACCGGATGGCTTCAAGTAAACAATTAACACTCCTGCAAGTAAACCGAAGAAAGTAGCTAATTGATTCCTGCCAGTCTCCTGTATCTGCACCTTAAACAACAAAAGGACCATACAGACAAAAAGAACGAAAACTATCATGGAGATAGTTACAAATAGTTTTCCTCCATCCGTCTCAAGCGATTTGAGGAAACCATCCCAGCTCAATGGCGTACCCTCGGCACAGTTCCCAAATTCATAGAAAATACTCCGAATACGTTGAGCAGCCACAGAACCACCAGAATGATGACCACGACGTTGAGGATATTTTTGATCTTGCCATCCATCGGTATGTAAGTATTGGCGAGCCACAGCAGCAAACCGATGACGATAAGCGTGATTAGAACGGTGATTATAGGCATAACTACTCCTTTTACTGCTTTGGACCTTGTGGAGCTTGCAAATCAATCTGCTTCTGCACGGCATCCTGAAAGTTAGGAGACTTCTCGATCTTGGTGCTGAAAGCACGCGCCAGATTGCCGGCAAACGAATTGAGGCTGGCGAATGCCCACTTATAAGCCACGCCAGAGGTAGCCGTAGGCGCCGGCATCCCGCCAACAAAAGAGATTCCAGCAAAGTACAGGATGAAATGCCCCAGTTCAGAATGCAGGAAAAATTGGCCTACGCTCATCATTCCTCCTAGATTAACGTGCGTTTTATGCAGCAATTCGTTTGTTTCTTCTTATAGCCTACAACCGCTCCAACTCTAAGCACTTTCTTGCCTGTTGCTTGGCCCGAAAGAGTGACGGTGCGAGGACTGCCAGACGCCGTATCGGTGAACACCAGATTGGCGCTCTTGCTGCCGTTTGACGTTGGGCTGAATGTAACGCTGACCGTGCAAGGCGTTCCGTTCGGCTGCGTGCCGCCGCAAGTCGTTGTTTTGCTGAATTCAGAGGCATTGGTGCCTGTGATGGAGATAGATAGCGTGACCGTCGAGCCGCTGTTGTTTGAATAAGTGACGATTTGCGCCGTGCTCGATTTGTTTTTGTTGATATTCCCGAAGTTGAGGCTGGTAGGGGAAACGAGTACTGGCCCAACTCCAGTTCCAGTCATTGTCGCGCAGTCTGGAGTGTCAGGAGAATTGCTGTTGAGGCAAACCGTAGCCTGCTCAAACGTGGTAGTCGTGGGCAGGAAGTCAATCACGATATTGCACTGTTGGCCAGGAGTGCGAGCTAGGCCATTGGTACAGGTTGTAGTACCGTCCACGGTGAAATCAGCCGCATTCGCTCCTGAAATCGTAACGGCAGAGCCAGTTAGGTTCAGCGTCCCAGTACCGCTATTGGTGACAGTGAGCCCTTGAGTGGCTGTCGAGCCTTGGTTCACTAGGCCAAAATTCAGAGATGCCGGAATGATGTTGACCGCCGGCACAAGAGCAATGATCGTTGCGTTGGCTTGAGTGGAATTGGCGCTCGTTCCTGCTGAGTTTTGGGCTGCCACCACATAGAAATAGGTTCCAGCGGCGAGGCCGGTATCAGCATATGAAGTGACAGTAGGCGAAGCGATAGTGGTGTACGGTCCTCCGCTGACCGTTGCACGCCTTAGGACGTAATTAGCTGGCGTTCCAGTGGAAGCTGTCCACGAAAGGTTCACAGTCGAGCCGGAAACCGCCGTGGTTAGGCCCGTAGGAACGCTAGGAATCGAAATAGCATTGGTTCCAGAGCCTGTGAGCACATCCGAACCATTTACCGTCCCTACAAAGCTCAAAGTGCCGCTATAGTTCGTCACAACCGCAGGAGTGAACTTCGCGAGCACCGTACAACTAGCTGATACTCCGATTGTGCCGCTGGCAGGACATTGCCCACCTAGTCCGGTATTACCGTTTGTGAACACAGAAGGCGAAAGCGAGAAGCTGGAATAGGTTTCCGTGGCCGTGCCTACGTTCGATACAGTGATCGAAAGACTTCCCGTGGTTCCTATGTTCTGATTGCCAAAAGCCGCAGGACTGGGACTGAAAGACAATACAGGAGCCGTTGCGCCACCGAATTGGAAAGCTCCAGAAGTCCAATTTGTAGCCGGTGCCGGCCTCGATACTCCCAAGAAGTCGGAGTTCAAAGGAGTAATCCCAAGGGCAGTCAGGTTGGTGCCCAAGAGGATTGCCGAGCTCCCCGCTTGTGGCTGATAGGGCGGTACGCTCGCACTATTCAGGTTAGGATTTAACACAGAAGAAGCCGTATCGAAGCCGGTGCCGGAGATCCAAGCCGCCACCGTCGCATAGCTCGTTGCGCCGTAGCCCATTACTGCCCCACCATTGCCCGTGAGTCCAAAGAAGACGTTGTTGTTGCTACTAGTGAGCGTAGTCCCTGGATTGACGGAAATGCCCATCTTCATGCCGGTGATGATGTTGTTTAGTATCTTGCAAGGCGAATCGGTTTTGATTCCAGCGAGGCCGGCGCCGGAGCCTACGATGGTGTTGTTGTAAATCTGGCCGAATGGGACTGTATTTGTACCGCAGCCGGTAATATAGCCGTTTCCAGCGCCGTTCACGGTTGAAGGATTCACCAGCAAATTATTGAAGATTCGCACGTTAGCGATGGTGCCGCCGTTCGGATCGATGAAAAGCAGCGAAGTTTGGTGGATTCCGAAGTCCCCATGGCAGTAATTGTTGTAGATATTGGTGGCCCCGCTTTGCGTACCGCCATTTCCCTGGAAGTAAAAAATGCAGTTGTGGTGATTGTTATTTAGGGTTTCGTCCCAATTCGCAGCAGTAGAAATGTCGTTTCCGAAAACGTCGAGCGTTCCAGAATTAGCACCAGTCGTAAGCCCTATACCGATGCCCCAGTTCATATTGGAAATGGTGTTGTTGGAAATGACTACTCCAGTATCAGAAGCGCCTTCGCTGAAAAACACTCCTGCGAAGGTGTTGCTGATCGTATTGCCAGTAACGAGGTTATTTGAGCCGCTGGTTTGAATCGCATAAGGCTGTACACCAGAGCTAGAGCAGGAAGTCTCATCGTTCGGGCTGGCCAGATGCACGCAAAGATTGGTCAGTGTCCAATTCTTGATGGTTACGTCATGGCCATCGTTGAAGAAGAAATTGGAGTTTTGATTGAACGCTAGACCAGTGCCGTTTGCCGTGTTGCGGATTATGCCTGTATTTGCTCCATCAAATACGATGAAATTCTGGTGATTGGTGATAGGCGATCCAGTAAAAGCGCCCCATACCGGAGATGTGAGAATAAATCCAGTCTCCGCTTTAACCGTGATTGGATGGCCACTTGCACCGCTGCCTTGTGGAAAGAGAACATCCTGCTCATTTGCCGCCCCTGTGTATGTACCGCAGAGATGTACTACGGTATCTTGGCCAATCTGTGTACCGCCAGCGCCCCACTTGCCGGCAGCGTTGAAGCCGTTCACGGCATCATGCACAGCATAGGCATTGGCGCATGAAGTCCCATCGGCTAGACCAGCAGCGGTTTGGGCGTAGTAGATATTCGCAATGGAGGCATTAGCCGCCGAAGCGCAAAGCAGGAGGCCCATTGCAAACAGTAGTCGTCTCACGTCATATCCTCCCTAAAACACCGTAGAAAAGTTATTCGCCGGTGCCGGTGGTACAACTACTCCTGCGCTCGGCCTTAAAGCTATGTTTTGAATCTGCCAGTTGCCGTCTGTGTTTCCGGCCATTGTATACGTACAGGCATAACCAGTCACAGTAGTCGCTATGTCATACGCGCCATTAGAATTGGCCGTGCCGCCGACTGCTGTAAATGGAGCTTGCGCTGTAAACGTTGTTGCGCCTGTCCGGCCTACCGCTTCACATAAAACAATGGAATCTGGTACAGGAGTTGTCAGAGACGTGGAAGTAACAGGCGAGGCCGAAGTGTCCCATTTGACATCAGAGAAGTCTCCAAAGTTCTGGACATTGGCCAGTTCCGCTATTGCGCCCATTTGAGCGTCAACACCGCCTCCACCGCTGCCATCTGCGTTTTGGCAGGTAACGGTGTTAGCCCCGCTAGAAGTGAATTTACCGATGAAAATTTGTTCGTTGTCGTCAAATACCATGTTATTCAAAGTGACGCGATTGTAGACGGTATTGAGCGAATCCGTGCAGCTAATAGGAGAACCAGCATAAAACGTTCCGACCACATCATTGGCGAAGATAACTCCAATATTCCCAGAAGTGACATTGCTGGTAAACGTTAAGGGAGGAGCAAGAGCTCCAGTGTTTCCCTTGGTCTGCACTACGCTTATAGCCCCAAACGAAGTCACAACGTCCATCGTCAAGGTCTGCGTGTCAGTTGTGGTGCCATCATTGGCAGATATGCTGAATGAATAGTGATTGCTCACCGTAGGCGTGCCAGTGATTGCTCCGGTTGAGGCGTTTAGCGATAAACCCAGAGGAGGCGTGCCCGACCATGTGACGGTGGAAGCCGCTCCCGCCGCACCCAAAGTATAATTATAAGTTTTCGAGAGCGAGCCGTTAGGAATAGCAAGTGGCGTAGAGATGTGCATAGGATTGGCTTTAAAAGCTGCCGTGACCACTAATCCCTGGTCCATGTTCTGCCAGTTCGTGAAACTGTTCGTGTAGCTCCCCGCTGCTCCAGTCACTTTGTAGAGCCAGCATCCACCATCATTGTTCCGCGCCAATCCCAAGCCCTTATAGACAAAATTAGCTGGAACGCCGCGAGCGTCTACTGGCCCGCAGATAGAGTTATTATGGAAGCCTCCGGCCAGTGATATGAGAATGTCACCGCTCAACGTAGTTGTAATGCCAGTGCTGGTGATGGTTGCGGGATTCCCTGAGTAATTTGTAATGTCTGTTCCATCCGTTGTCAGCGAAAATGAAGGAGGAAACTCTGCACAGTAGGTTTGCTGGAACGTGGCTCCGCTGATGGAGAAAGTGACAGTGTTAGCTCCCGAAGAACCAAGCGTACCGGCATAGATAGCAGCGCCAACTGAGCCAGAACCAGTCGAGCTATAGACCTTTTGCGTGTAACTAGTGCTGCGCGTATCGCTGAGACTTGGCGCAGCTCCGGCGCTAAACCAGCTAGAGCCGACAATCATGTAATTTCCGCTTGTTACGTTGTGGTTGAAAATACAAGAGTTGTTGTTGCTGGTCACCGCTTGAATCGGCAAGATGTATGGATATGGAAATTGCGCCACGGCAAGCGCAGGGCAGAACAATAGTCCGAGTAGAACTATTGATCGCACTTTAGCACCCCGCTGACATAGGCTGCCGTTGCTACGGCAGTCACGTTCATTGCCATGATGTCGTTAGCGTTAACCGTTGTGGTGGTGAAATCGCCTAGGGTCGTGGAATGAATTGCCGTGCCGCTTGAGATGCCTACGCCACTGGTGTTGATTGAGTTGGCGCTGGTGGGAATCGCCGTGCCAGTTGCTATCTTCCAGAATTTGACAGTGATCGTTCCAGCATCTATGGCTAAATTGTAGGCAGAAATGGTACAGGCGAAAGGAATAGTGAGGTACGAGGTGGTGGTCGAAGCCACCGTCAATGCCGTTCCTCCTGGCGTACCAATGCTAAAAGCAAGACCGTGATTCGTATGAAGCGTAGGCGAAGCCGAAGTGCCTCCCAAACCTCCAGCGAGTTGCACAAGTCCAGCCTGTCCAGTAGTGGCCAGAGGCACTTCTAAGCTGATGCTATCCGTATTTCCGCTCGCGGAAGTCTGTACTACTAGATTCTGATTGTTTGCTCCTGCTGCTGGTGTCGTGGAGTTGAAATTCTTGATTGTTTTGGTTGTGGCTGTACCATTTACGCTGAGTTGCAGGTTGCGCCCATTGCCGCCGCTGATGCTGGAGGCATTTAATTCGCTAGGCGTGAGATTGCGGATGATTGCCGCTGTGCCGGCGCCAGCGTTGCCGGTGAAGATGTACCAGTAGGATTGACCGTTGGTTGGAATCGTCGTTCCTACGTCGCTCAAATCTCCGTTTACTGTGGTGCTGGATTGTGCGTAATGCCCTGCCGTAGCCCCATTGTCCATGATGACTGAGCAAAAGCCGATGATGCAGATTCCGGTTGAGCCAGTAGTACCTGGAGTGGCGCCGTTCGCTGCTACAGCCACGCCTAGAGGATTATTTGTAGTGGAAGATGCGAAAGGACAGATAATGGCTTTGCCCGTGCCATCGTCGCAAGCTAGTTTATTGGCAGTGGTTCCAGTAACCGCATTGTTCGTAGCCCACCAGAGATAAGCGCCTAACTGGTTAACGTCATAGCCTTTGTCACAGCGCACCGCGTTGGTGCCATCATCTATTCCGCAGCCATTGCCTACCGTCGCCGCACCAGTCCACTTGGTTACGTTGTTGGCCGTGCCAGCGCCGGTAATCGTTCCACCGCCACCGCCAGCCGCAGCAATCGAAATCGCATAAGCCGCTGGAGTGAGAGTAATATTGGTGCTTGCAGTCAAGGGGACAGGCGAGCATCGGTCATAGTACGTTCCTGTGCCTGTTGGATCGGAGAAAATCGAGCATCCAATTCCTTGCGCGATGGTAAGGGTAGCGCCACCTGTTGAAAAGAATGTTGAGGTAGTAGCGGTGATCGTTGCTAGGCCAGCGCCATCATTTTTGACGAAAGTAAACCAGTTCCCATTGAAAGCGGTAGCATCGCTGGCTTGCGGCAGGGAAATGGCTTTAGTGCCTACAGCAGTTAGATAGAGGATTTCTCCGCGTTCCGTTCCATCAAAAGCATACGTGGTTCCGCTAATGACTACAGGTGGCACGCCAGGAGGACAGTTCACGAAGCCTGGAGGCGTAATCGTGTTATCCCAACAAATCGAATCGCCGTCCTGAATGTTGGAGATTGTGGCTGTAACGACAGTACCGCTGCTGCTCGATGGTGGCCCTAAACTTGTCAGTGTCCATTTGCCACCAGAGAGTAAAAAACCGGCCATGTCTCCACTGTTAACTCCACCAGGCACAAATGAAGGGATAATTGAATCCGCTCCCTGATTGCCGTGATAGTTCAATCCGGTTGTATCGAAGCAAATCTGACCGCTCGAGGTAGTGGCGCATCCAGCCACAAGGGGAATCGTCATTGCCGAGGTCTCGCCAGATAGATTGAGACCTGGACCGCCGCTAAAAGAAAGGCTTCCAGTACCTTGATTGAATGACTTGCTGATGTTTTGATCGGTCACTTGGTCGAGGCGGGGGAATCCTGCTGGTGGAGGGCCGGCAGTAGTACTTCCTTCAGATGTGTAGTTCGCTCCATCGTTCCAAATGTCTGCGCCTTGGAGTGGCTGCAGGATAAGGCTTGCGCTGCCGTTGATTGTGCCGCTGACCGGCGTGATTGTGACATTGCCGGCGCCGATATTCTTGACGCTGAACATAATGCCAGGGCCGGAGCACGGATCAGTTGCTGCAAACAGCGTAGCCGCTACTGGATTAGAATTGTTGAATGTGACTAGCTTGGTGGCATCCGTGCAAACAAAAGTATAAGTCGTTCCGGTCTGGGCATTGATGCCAGACAACATCCGAGCTGTATTAGTTTGTGCTGGTGCGCGATAGGCTAAAAGCAGGGCTAGGGAAAGTAGAAGTTTTTTCAAGGATGGACTCCAGTGCAGTTCACTTGTGTCCAATGAATAGGCGAAGATCCGAGCGTCACAGTTCTAACAGCAACAGAAACCGTATTCTGCGATGCGATTTGCAGATTGACTCTGCCCGTTGTGGGATTTCCACCATCTACAGGAGTCACGCCGCTGCAAGTCACGGAGTAGTTTGCATCGGCGAAAGCCACTGGCCATGAAATAGAGTTGTCGCAAGTATCAAAAGTGCTGCCGCCAGTGGTACAAGGTGTTCCTGTGACCGTACAGCCCACCGCGCAATAGGTTACTGCCTGAATCTTGCTGGCGCCTATGCTGCAACTGGTTGTAGTCAAGCCAGCATTGGCGTCGAGGCATACTGTAGTGCCAGCAGCACCGGCAATCGTTCCAGCACTCATCAAATGATTATCTGAACCCTGCACAGCGACCTGTGGAGTACCGCCAGCGAGCGTGAAGCTGTTTGCCAGTAACGTGGTAATGCTGGCTGTGTTGGGCGTGGTTGAGCCTAGAGGGCAGGGAATGGCCCATGTACAGCCATTGAGCAACCCCGCATTCAAATTGTTGACTTGCGTGGTGCTGGCGATGACAAAAGGTGGCGTTCCAGTGGCAAGCGTCGAAGTGATTTGACCGCTAAAAGTGCCTGTAGTGGAACTGAAACCATTTGAAAAGCTCGGTACGCCAGAAAAGACAGGTGTGCCAGTAAAAGTACCATCTAGGATACCTCCACCGCTCATGTTGTTAGGGCCGCTCGACGTGAAGCCAGAATTGAATGTCACGCTGGAATTGAATGTAGCGGTGTTGTTCCAGGTATTTGTGCCTGTCCAGATGTTGTTCAAACCGAGCAAGGTGTTATTGGCTGAACTGATGTTATCTTCGCTCCACAGTGTTACGCCTACAGAGGTTTGCAGAATCAGCTTGTAAGCTACAGCGGTGAGCCATACATCGCCGCGACCAGCCGAATCGAGAACCACTGGGTTGGTATTGGGAATGACTCCAGCCGAATCGTGATAGGTGACTAGAGGCGTCGTGGTTCCGGCTGCGTAAGTGAATAGCTTGCAGCCTGTGCATGGCCGGCCAGAATTGTCGAAAAACTGGCTCTTAGTGAAAGGCATCAAGGCCACTTGGCCATAAGCCGGAAGCGCGAAAAGTAAAGCCAGAAGCAATAAAAGCTTTCTCATAGTTTAGGTGCCTCAATTCCTAGCAATTTACTCAGGCCATAAATACCTGCGCCAGCCAGTGCAGTCTTCCATGCATAACTGATCGCATCGTCGCTCATGCCCTTTAGCCGCATTGCGTTGTGATATTCCTTCATGGCATCTTGGAATTGCTGGCCCTTGCCCTGTATATCAGCCGCCGAAGCTAAACTATCTTTCAAATCGGCATTTAACTGGCCTACCATCCTCTTGGCATTTGGATTCATACGTTGATATTCATCGGCTGAAAGCCTAGAAATATTCGATTGGAAATCCTTTGCTTCTGCATAAGTGAGTGGAGGACTATCGGGCTTAGTGGCTCGATTAACGAAATCTCGTACTGACTTTGGGAGCGTACCTCCGCGCTGGGATTGGGTATAAATCTCCAGTGCAGTATTCCCCGGCTTAGTCATATCGATAGGAATTTGTCCTACACTTCCTTTAATATCTGCGAGTGAAGCTCCTGCGTTGGCTGTACTAGGGAGCTCCGCTTTTATGGTTCCAGGCAATTTTCCAGCAATCTCACCTGCTACTACACTTCCCACGCCTTGACCGAGAGCCTCCGGCAAAACACTAGGAATTCCTTTCCATGTTTCTGGTTTGGCGTAAGCAGCAATGCTTTCAGAAATGTTCTGCCCTACTTGGCTAGGTCGCCGTGGATTAAAATAGGATTTTGCCAAATCGGACATAGTGTCAAAAGTAGCCTTTGGAGCACCAATTACTGCCCCACCAAGCGAAGAAGCAAAGCGCGAAACTGGGTTCGTAGCCCCTGTATCAATCGGAGCCGTCAGCTTTTCATAAAAAGAAGGTTCTTTAGTGGCCGCTGCTGTTTGATGGCTAAAAAATTCAGCGGGTAATGTATCTGGCGCTTCAGGCTTGAAAAACTCGGCTGGCAGAACCGCAGGTGTGCTCATTGTTTCACCCATTGATTGCCATCGAATTTATAAGTCGCGCCATTATATTGGCGAGTGTCTCCTGTATTGTGGCCGGAAGGATGGGTAGCAGTCGAATTGCTGCCAAAATTTGGCTTGCCTTGCACACCACTTTCAAATTGTTGTTTCAATGCATCGCGCTTGGAATTCATCAAGCGAATAGCATTGTTTATTGCACCTTTGAGTTGCGCTGGAGAATTGGCAGTGTCAAATGGTCCCTGCACTTCTTTAATTTCAGCATCGGTAGCCTGACCACCCTTGAATACTTTACTGATTTCTCCAGATAGGGCACTCTTAATGACATTGAAATTAGTGGTGCGATTGTCGCCAAACTCATAACCAAGAGCATTACCAACTTTATTGAGCGTTCGGTTATCGCCATTTTGTAGAGCATCTACGGCGCTATTCAACTGATTGGCATGTTCGATGGCAGTATTAAATGCGGTGAGATTTTTCCCGCCTTCACCCTGCGTCATGTATTTTTCCATGCCATAGCCGAGCTGGCTAAAGCCTGGATATTTAGCGTTCAACTGACGCAAGAAGGAATCTTTTGCAACTGGAGCCATGCGCGATAGCACAGTGGAAAGGTCTACCCTACCTTGGCCAACCATATCCACCATTGGATCTCCCGCCGCACCGCCGCTGCCAATTCCTTGTAACATCACAGTGGGCGAATGCTGAGCTTTCCATACTTGATAGTCATTTAGAGATTTTCCTGGATGTGACTTCAAATAGGATTGCGCTTCCTGAAATTCCAGAGGAACTTTGGGATTCAGTCCACCCGATTGCATGGCATCTAACTGAGCCTGTGTAAGTTTGGTTTCCACGTCGGCTTTATTTGCTTCGGCTACGTTCTTAGTGGAAGCAGTCATTTCCTGCTGAGCTTTTGCCTGTTCTGCGGCTTGTGCCAAAGCCGTTTTATGACCTAAAGTGAATTTCTTCAAAGCCTCTAATTGCTGAGGACCCTGGTATTGCAAACCTTGGGCCTGCTGAGGATTCAGATACCCTTTATTAATAGAATCAGCGATAGCTTCTTGGAATCTTTGCGGCTGCTCATCGACGGGTGCTGATAAAACATTGTCGAGTGCCTGTGCAAAATGATCGTTTTTCGTTTCTTCCATCTTCAACTGACTCTCATTTAAATCAGTTAGAGCCTTTTGCTGTTGAAGAAGCGAACTTTTCAGGCCGAGAACAGCTTGTGCAGAACCGCCCTGCTTCAAAACCAAACCTGGGAGGGAATTGTAATCTTTACCATCCCAATCTTGCATGGCTTTAGTGAGTGCTTGCTGATCTTTTAAGGATTGCTGCTCTTTTTGAATCTCTAATCCCTGGCCTTGAATTTGCTGCTGCTGTAGTTGTAGCTGTCCAGGCGCCAGAGCGTTCTGGTTCTTCATGCCCTGGATTTGCTGTGCTTGCGCGATATTCTGCGCGTAATCGTTGATTTGCGGCTGCCGGCCCATTAAGGCTACGAGTGGGATTCCCATCAGGAATACTCCGTATAGGGATTGTTGGAGCCGCTCATAAGCGTGTTAGTAGGTGCTCCATAGCCACTCGCTCCACCGCCGCCGAATGGATTCTGGGCCATGTACCCGCCAAGGTTGTTGGCAATTCCCCCAAGCGCCCCCTGCCAAGCATTGTTAGCACCGATGATGCCGCTCGCTTGCGCTGCGCCTTGGTTCTGCAATGCTCCACCGATCTGATTGCTGGCTGCATTGTTGATTCCTGCGATGTTACTAGCGCCAGCTTGAAGCAAGCCTCCCAGCGTCGAGCCGGCCTGAGCACCTAGCTGAGAGACTCCTGCCAGCCGATTGTAGAGATTCCCCTGATTGGTGTTGTACGTGTTGAAGTTTGTGCCGTAGGTCTGCAAAGCGCGGTTGTAGACATTGCCGTATTCGTTGCTGGCTTGATTCTGGGCATAGTCGTTGATGTTCTTGGCCGTGCCGCTTGAGAGTAGGCCACCTCTGGCAGCAGCGCTGTTCTGCAATGCTTGTAATCCTTGGCTGAGTCTAAACTGATACCCAGGATCGTTTTGCTCGGTGACACCTGTGGGAGCTTCAAACTGCCCATAGCCCTGTGTAAGTTGACCTCCAGGCTGAAGCAAAGCTGAAAGATTGCCGATGGAAGATTGACCGGCAGTGGCATAGGGACTGAGTAGATTGGTCTGCTGACCCGCGACGCCAGTCTGGTAATTGGTCGAAAGGTTCTGATTCTGTCTGGCAGTATTTGCGGCTTGTGCGGCTGCATTGGCTTGTTTGGCCGCTGCATCGCTGGCCGCATGTGAGCCTAGCAACCCGCCTAATAGCGATGCTCCTGCGCCTATAGCTGCGACTGGCACAAATCCTCCTTCGAGATACCAAGCAAGGTCATGCCTTGTAGCTTCCCATCTTTGAGATAACTCTTAGGGTTATAGCCGAAGCGCGTCATGCCGCTCCGCTCCGCAAACTTCAGCGCAAGTTTATTAAATTCAGGCACTTCCGTAATGAGCCTCTCGCATTGCAAGTTTGAAAACACCCAAGCAATCAACTCTTTCGCCGCGATTGTGGCTTTTTCGCCATAAGAATGGGGTAAAAGACACGTATGCACCTTGTAGCATATTCCGTTTTCAGGCGATACGGCAAAAAGGCCCAGTATATCCATTTCGCGCTTAGCGAGCAGATAGTACATGGCTTCATCCTTGATTGGCTGCCAGCAATCAGCGCAAGGACTCTTATCATCACTGACGCGAGGGTAAACGCTCCTGTCTGTGATAATGCGCTTAATCAAGGTCCAGTCTTTTGTGCGTTCTATCATGCTCTGTACCACGCTAAATGTGTTGAAGCGACAATCGGAGCCGTTGTGTAAGTGATCGTGTTTCCGGCCAGCACGTACAGCCCGTTTTGCAGGATGTAGTTACCCGCCCCTCCAGAATTCAGGAATAACTGCAAGGAAAGTGCCGGCGAAGGACTGTCTGGTAGAGTAAAAACCTTGTTTACTCCGTCCACTACGCCAGTAGGCGTGACCGCATCGCCATATTTCAGGTAGCGAATGCCGTTGAGAGCGGTTGAATCATAGACAAGCGATTGTGTATTGGCGCCTGGAGGAAGAACTGCCGTAACGTTCACTGCTTGCCCTACTAAAAGATTGCCTTTTACCCATGACGTTTGACCCGTGCCGCCATTCTGAGGGCTGTAGTCTCCAGGTGAGGCTGTGACTGCGCCAACACGTCCAAACACGCTAGAAACGGCTTGGGATGCTGGCAACGACCACTTCACGCCATCTGGTGAACCAGAATCAGCGGTGAGCACAGCCGCATTGACGCCTACAGCCAGCAAATCCGTAGTGGAAGGGCCGGCACCAACTAAGAGATTCCCCTTTTGCCAGTTCGTCTGACCTGTACCGCCGAGTGCAGGTGGATAGTCTCCGGCTTGGGGAAGAACTGCGCCAGAACGTCCATTGAAAGATGCAACTAGCGTTTTAGCGGCATTACTGAAAAAGACTCCTACAGCAATAAACCATTTAATCCAATCAATGTTCATGCCAGACGCCGAATCCTTGTCGAGCAAAGGCGTCTGCGTAGGAACTGGTGGGAATGAGCTACCTGTCGCCACTGCCAGCCACCTCCAAGTAACCCGCAATCAAGCGCCAGGGGATTGGATCGCTCATGGAAATCTCATAAACTCTGTCTCTAGCTCGGCCTAGTCTCCGCAGCATGACACGTTTAGCGAATTCGCCTGAGAATCCGCAGCCAATTAGGTATTCATTGCCAAAGGTATGCGCTGAATCATCGCTCCAGCGCACAGAGACTTGAGGCTCACGAAAGACAGCGCCACCAGGACTGGTAATCAGCACTCCTAGATTGCTCAAATACATGGTCCAACGCTGCGTGCCGGAAGCGGAAACCATTTGCAGCACAGTCGGATAAGACGAACCAAAAGGAACCTGTACAGTAGTCAAAACTCCGATGTTATTGACGCCAACTTGCCAAGATGTTGTGCCATCAGTTGTATCGGTCAGAATCAATGTTCCAGGCGTTCCAAATGCCCCGCCAGTCGTGGTCAGTACTCCAATATCAGAAATCCCTAGCGACCATAGAGCACCTGTGCCATCGGCAAGAATGAAGCTAGTAGGCGCTTCACTTCCAGGCAGGGGTGGTACTGGACCTAGGCCAGTCTCTAGGAATAGCTGAATCTGATGATGCATGGAGTAATGCTGCTCATCGGAAACGTGGGCGCAGCGCCTAACTCTGCGAATCAAAGCTCCATCATCGGTTGCAAAGTCCCATACGCCGTTGTTCCACTTCGGGATTTCCATATCGTAAATTTTGTTGCTGGACCAATCGCCTACGAGGTGCTTGCCGAAGTTGAAGGTATGGACCTGCGAATGATGCGCTTCAAAGAATCCGAAATTGACATTCCAGAAGCCGACTTCATGCCACATGGAAGTAGCTACGTCATAGCGCCAAGTCTTACCTGCTGCCGGAAAGTAAAGCTGATAGAACGAATGCCCTTGCATCTGAAAGGCATAGCCAATAGCATCGTCAATCCGCACATAGCCTTGCATGGCAAATTCGATAGCGTGATTAGAAACTCTGCTAGGCGTATAGCCAGTCGCTTTCCAGACAATTCCGCTGCCCCGATCGTCTGAACCTAGCCAGAAAATCGTATTGTCCAGACGAGCTGGTGACCATTTAGCCGCACAGCCCTGTTCAATGAATCCAGAGGGTACAGGGTCAAATGGGAAGTTAGCTCCTGAGTTGTAGTAGACAATGGCCTTTGTCGCGCTCCAGAACCAGATTTGCCGGTGATCGACAAGCATTGAAACTAGATTATCGGGGAATTCAGACACTAGCGCCGATCCATTGCTGGTCCAGTCCGTAGCATCCAAGGCACCTGAAACGTAAAAACGGTTTGAATCGGCAATGAGGGCCAGAAAGAAGCCATCGGAATAGCCTACCTGTGACACTGGCCCTGTGAAATTAGCTGCTGGCACTGTCGAAAATGTGTTTGTGCCTAAGTCAAATAGATACATCGTGCCGGCAGCGGCAATAATCATCTGCTGAGCACTGGAAGCAAATGAAACTAGCTGACTATCATTCGATACCGCTCCTCTGGATGCAAAAGTGGTATTGGCAAAGATTTCATCGAAGTTAGTCTGAGAGACGGCGAAGGTACGTCCCTGCGTCCCGCCAACTTTAATCGTGAATAGGCCGCGTACACTCATGCCGGTTTAATCGAAAAAGAAACGTTAAGCGCAACAGCCAAGAAACTTCCTGCTTTCGCCCACGCTGGACTATATACACCAGCAGGAGCCGTGTAAATCGTTCCTAGCATGGGATCTAAGATAAAAAATGCCGCAATCGCTGCCATTCCAGAACTGCCTGGAGTGAAAAAGTGATAAATCGTTGGATCTGGATGTGGCGTGCTCAATGCTTCATTGGAGCCAAAGAAGGTAAAAACGAATCGTGGCACTGTTGTGGTGATAGCCGGCGCTGAAATGCTCGCTGAAGGGGAAATCAGGCTTGTAAGCTGGTCCAAGGCTAAAATGTTACGGACCAGAAGAAAAGCCCCACCCATATCAAAATTGTTGAAAGCTATCGAAGTGAGATTCAGATTGACTAAAAGTGTGGTGGAAGGTACGGAATTCTCGGCAACGGCATAGAAAACCTGAAAGAACCTGAATTCATTGGGAATAGCTAATAGACCTAAATCGTAGTAAGGGTCTCCCAATCGCGTGAAACTACCTGCCAATAATGATGGAGCTGTGATTGTAAGAATCGGATTATATGGTTTTCCAGGCCCAACAGTGGCATTGAACAGAAGGAAAAGTATGTCTCCAGGTTGAATAGTGGCCGTTAGTACAGGGACGTTTATTCTAGAATTTCCTGAGTTCGATCCTCCGGCTGTATCCCATCCGTATTGATTTACATCGACGATTTCCGGCTGCAGAAGATCTGGCACTACCGGAGTGAGGTCTGTGAAGCCTTTTAGGCCAGGCGTAGGATAAAGAACGATCTGATTGTTTCCTGCCCCTGATTCGATTTGCTCAGGGTACAGGTTCATCGTTGTTTGACAATCGGCGTTAACCGATTGGCTGGTATAGGAAGGCCCAATCAGCGGGAATTTGGGCATTAATTCCTCCCATAGCCGTAACCCGCTGGCTGGTCTGAATAGAAGTTGTAATAGCCGCCGCGCCCTTGCAATGCTGAATCGCAGAACGCCTCAATCAATGGAACATTCAAGCTCTTGACCCGCGCAAGTGACTCTACTGCTAACGTCTGCGTAGCCGAAACCGTGATTTGCGAGTATTCGCCTGGATATTCAGCGATTAGCCGCACTGCCAAGTTGTAGCGTAGAGCTTCGATGTACCCTGGAGGGAAAGTCACATCGGTGAACAAGTCGGGGAATTGTCTAAGCTGCTGCCAGCTGTAAATCCGTGTATTGACTTGGCCAGTTGGCAAGCCCCAATAGGTCAGATTCCTCAGTGGGAAGTTGCCATCGTCATAGACGGCAGTTGGGAGTGAAGTCTGGATGTTCTTTACAGGGACATTCTGCCAATCCCAGTCTGTCAAGTAGGGAATCGGAAGCTCTAGCGGTTGCAATGGATTCGCCAGCCAGACAATGCTCATACGATCAATGCGAACTGGCCGCGCTGTATTGAAATTGCCACCAGGGCCCATCGTATAGGTGCCATTGCCAGCAGTGAGGGGAAATTCTTCAATCAGAATGGAAAACGCCATCAAACGTTCAGCCAGCCAGCTATCGAGCATCTGATTGAGCACCATCAAGCCATCAGAAGCCTCATCAGGCTTTGGAGTCTCACCGCTGCCCAAAGCCCCAATTAGCCGCATCGAGCTGCTTATGAGATCTTGTCCAGTGATAGCTCTACCACCTTTTTGGGCCTACCACGGCGTTTAGGAGCTGGAGCTTCGGGCTCATGCCCAATAGTATCCATCATTTCGCCAAACTTACTTATTTCTTCAGAAACTAATGGAAAAGGTGGATGCACCATCCAGCCTTCGCCTAGCCGTTTCTCTTGCTCTGGGCTTTCCACCACGATGCTGCCACCGCCCACTCGCGGGTAGAGCGTTTTTGGATAGTTGTCCACAATCCTCCTTTAAGTCAGCGGAGCTGTGGTTTGTGCCATTACCTGCCAGACGCCATTGAATGCTCGCAGAACGATTCCTGCACCTCTGAAAGCACCAAAAGTGCAAGTGGTTTTTAGGGCTGTTCCATTCGCAAACAGGGAAGTTGCCGTAATCGTGTGGGCAAACAGAGTGTCAGAATAAATGGCAATGCTCAAATTGTCATCTGTTCCTGGTGTTGGCGCTCCAAGTGTCATTGCATCCGCAGAACCAGTTTTGACGATGTAATTCCCTGAAACGTGCGGATTGATGGCATCAGCAGTGCCAGTGAGAAGGGTAATCGGTCCTTGCAATGCATCGCCATCATAGACCTGTTGGAGAAGGCTTCCATCCACTGCACCTTGATTCGTTAAAGCTCGCGCCATTCCTACTCCTTTGTGGGCGGTTTTCCCGCCGCCCACGGGAAGGAATTAAGTCAAGACAACGAAGGAAGAAGTATTCGCATTACCCGCTGAGAGCACTTCCCAAACTCCGTTGCAAGCTCTGAGTTTGAGATAAGCCCCACGGAAGGCTGGGAAGGTGCCCGTAGTTTTGAGAGCCGTTCCACCAGCCAGCAGTGAAGTTGCCGTCAAAGTGTGAGCGTTCGCCGTATCGGACACGATTTCAATGATGTTGCCTTCTGCCGAAGCAGGAGGAGCTACCAAGGTCATCGCATCCACGCCAGCCGTCTTGATGACGTAGAAGCCAGGTACGGCGGGATTGATCGCATCGGCTGAGCCAGTCAAGTTGATGCCTGGTTGATTGGCATTTGCAAACACCAGCGTAGTGGCTGTCTGGGAGCCAATGGTTTCATTGGTGGAAGGGAAGTCAGTAGGCAAGCCAATTTGAACCAAAGAGCCATTGGTATGCGCTACCGCGTTAGTGGACTGAACCCCGCGCACTACGTTTACCACCAAAGTCGTGGTATTGACGCCGGTGACAAGGAACAGCTCCTGGTCGATCTGCAGGTAAGTAATGCCAGTGCCAGTCTGGAAGTTTGGTGCAGTGACTCCAGTGACGGCTGTCAGCTTAACCGTTAGATCGTTTGCCGTGACTGCTGCTGAAAGAGTAGTTGCTGTAATAGCCATTTTCTATAGTCTCCTTAGCTCGCAATCCGCACGGCCATCTGGGGATACAGCGTTGCCCAGCCGCCGAGAAGGTCAAGACGGAGCGGTGCTCTGTCCATATTGATGTCATACATCCGAATGCAGCGCATGCTCATGTTGAGCTGGTCGTCTTTCTTCCGATCACCCATATCCAACCCGCCATAAAGCGGCAGGTCAGCACAGGCAAAAGTGAAAGCCTCGCCATCAAAAGCGATGCCACGGCCAGAAGTAACGCTCGCTGTACCTTGCACCGCGATTGTGTCGCCAGTGGTCGGAGCAGCCGTCACGTTCTGGAATGGACCAGTAGTAATCACGCCATTGAAGTCCGGTCCAGAGATGGGAATTGTTGCGTTGCCGGCGCCGTCTGAGGAAACATCGGCAGTCACTACCCATTGTGCCAAAGAGCCAGTGGAAGCTCTGCTCTGTGGATTGACCGCAAACGAGTTAGAGAAAGTGATGATGTCGCCCTTACGAAGTCTCAAAGCAGCCGCAGCCGTCCAGCCGTTTGTGATAATGCTTGAGCCAGTCTGGAGCAAGCCATTGACTGCTGGCGCCCCGCCCTGTGGCCCTGTAGTGAATGTCGGGCAGTTCTGGTCCATGTACCAGTCAAATCCCAAGGTGTCCTTCGACATCCGGCCCTTGCGATACTGGCTGGAAATGGCTACCTGTGGATTGAACAAGCCCTGAAGCGCCGGCACAATCGTTGCTTGCATACGTGGATTGATGACCAAATCCCGAATCTTGATCGGTGCAGCGTTTTCATCAAGCTTCTGGCCAGCCGCTAGATAGACGTTTGAAGTATTCGGAACAGAACCAGGAGTGCCAACTTCATTGTTGACATTCAAGAACTGTTGCATGCCGTCAAAGTCAATCTGGTTTGCCATGCTGGCGATTGCTGGAGTGATGAAACGCTTCGAGAAATCATCAATGTCCAGAGCCAAATTCGATGAAGTCACTGCAAAGGAACGCTGATACTGCGTGGTGAGCACCAAAGGAACGCTGGTTTCAGTCAAATCCTGCAACTGGAGCCCTTGCCCTTGAGTGTTGGTGAAGCGTACAGGCTTGCGGATATTCAGTACGGAACCAATTTTGGCACCGGATTTGGCGAATTGATCGTCGTATTGCCTGTCAACGCCCCGCGTGAATCCTAAATTGTTTTCTAGGACCATCAGCCCTTCGCGGGTAATCATGCCGATGGTAAGAAGTGTATTAGCCAAGCTGTCCTCCTATCGTAAATTTGGAAACGACGTTTATTTGCTTGCCGTTTCCGTATTGCGGCAGAAGGTTTCAGAGCGCTTATGGCGCCCTACCGGATGGCTTACCGTACCGCTACGGTAAATTATTTCCAGGCTTGGGCCTGACGGGTTTCCTTAGACTACAGGAATCTCTTTTCCGCCCTCATCGGCGGCAATCCTATCGTAGCCATACCTGCGGATTATTTCTTCCAACTGTGCGTTGCGAAGAACCAACTTATCTATCCGCTTTTGGTATTTTGGGCTAAGTTTACGATGCAAACTCATTTGCGTATTCTGTGAAATGTTGGAAAACTTAGGGATAGCGATCCCAGAACTCAGGTGAGCCATTTCGTAGAGAATGTTGTTTATTTGCTCATTGCTGAAAGCGAACCACTCACCATTTATATGGTGTTCCTCATATTTCTTATGCAAATCCCGTTCTAATTGGTGATAATTTTCAGATTTCCAGACCGCCAAAATCTCTATTTTGAAAGGTAGGAGTATCCCAAGATCAGAAATACGAATGGTGGCATTGGAGGATTTGCCAATTTTGTACCATTTGAATTGGCGTGAACCAATTAGATAAACATGACCAGCCATGGTAGTCCTATACTACGCTAAAAACTGTAATGCAATAGAAATCTTAGCTTCGCTCGCCGGCTGCGCGACGTTTCTTGTATTCCTGCATATCTTCGACTTCATCGAGCGGTACGCTATTCTTTGTTGCGCCACCGCTTACCGGTTTGATCGGTGCTGGAGCTTTGCTTACAAGTTTCGGCTTGGCATGTTCCTTTTCTGCCTTTGGTGCGAGCTTGTCTGAGAGCCTTGCTACTTCCTTGACTACCCGCGCTGGCGTCATTTCGCCTAGCTTGGCGAATTCTTCCGCATTCTGGCCCAAGTAATAGAGAATCTCTGGCCCGTTATCGTCCTCAATCACTGCAATGCGGAAGGCTTCAGCCGCTGCACGTTCAATAGGCGATGGATTGGTCATTGTCCAAGGCGTAGGAACGTCCACCACTTCGTCGAAGTCCTCATATTTCTCTTTTGCGGCTTCCATTCGGCTTTGATGATCTTCCCAAGTCTCTTTTGCCTGTTCTTCCAGCGATTCGCGCTCAGCAGCTTCGGCTTGTTCCTTCAGTTCTTGCCGCACTTCCCATCTGGTATGGTCTTTCAGGTACTTCGTAAAGTCGGTGTAATCGGCCTCTTGCGGCTCATCGGTGGTTGACTTCGGAGCTTCTTTCTTCGGCTCCGTCCTAGCTGCTTCAAGCTCCTGCACTCGGCGCTCTAGTTCCGCTGCCCGTTCTTCGGCCTTTGATTTGTCCTTTGTCAGCTTCTCGATGCGCTTTTGAAAACCACCGCCCTTAGCTTTTGGCTTAGGCTCAGACTCGGCTGTTTCTTCTTCAGGCTGTTCAACTTCCTCCGGCTCTTTCTCGACAGGCTTTTCAACTGGTTGCTCCACGATGGTTTTACCTTCCAAACGAGCCTTTTTGTATTCGGCTTGAGTGATTTCACCGTCGAGCGGTACTGTCTGCGTCACTACTTCATTGTCCATTCGTTGCTCCTTGTTGTGCCATTTGCTGCTCATGGTCCTGATTCACCGCTGCCATGTTCAAATCGTGCGATTGATCGGCTTGCTGGCTCTGCTGCGCTTGCGCTGCTTGCTGTGCTGCCATCTGCTTTTCATGGGCTTGCTGCTCGCCTTGCATCGCTAGTTCGTGAGCATCGCTGTGCAGCAAGTCATATTGCGCTATTTCCGACTCTGCGAAGGTCTGCTGCAAGTCCTTGGAAGCGTTAATTTGAGCCACGGCCAGTTTGGTAGCCTCTTGCATCTTGACAATGGCTTGTTTTGACTGCTCCTGCATCTGAGCGATAGCCACTTTGCCTTGCTGCTCAACTTGTTTGGTTTCAATGGCTTTCTGGGCATCCTGGAGGGCTTTTACCAGCAAATCATGCTGCTGCATGGCTTGTTGAAGCTGGCCTTTGACATTCTGGAGCTGTACCTGAGGATCGCCTTCGTCACCGCCTAGAATCTGCGGTGGAATCATCTTTTTGATGCGCTCGGCAAACTCTTTTGCCTGTGGAATGTCCATGTTGGACACTACAATATCGAGCGTATTCGCTGCCATTTGCGGCGGCATGACTTTCATCAGTTCTAGCTGCGTGGCTACCGATTCCTGGCGCTTGGTCTGGTAACTAGGCCCGACATTCACTGTCACATCATAGCTGCCTAGCCCAATGTCATAAATTTTCTTGATTGCATCGGTGGTCAATTCCTGCGCGGCATCGGCCTGATCTTTCCCATTATGAATCACTACCTGCTGGACACTGGCATCCGGCTTAATAATCCGCATGACTCGCGGTGTGTCGTAAATCTTAGGAATCCACTCAAGTAATACCTTGCCGAATCGCCTCATGGTACGCGCCACATTGTCGGAATAGTTCAGAGTGGCAAGTGAACCTTGCTGCTGGAGCTTTTCAATAGCCTTGCCAGACTCATCGCCCTTGCGCTGGCCTAGCGATGGGTCGTAAATGCCCAAGGAAGCCTTCAAATCGAGACTAGCTTGACCAATAAGCTGTGCAAAACCAGCAATGGGAGGTTCTACAGCATTGCGTTGTGGTGGTGGCGCCGGCTTACCCGCTACATCAATCTGCTTATAGTGGAGCACTGCATAATTTTTCGTATTCGATGTTTCCCACTCTGTTTTGTATTGTTCCGTTTGCCCTTCCACGACAACCCAAGGTGCTTTTGGAGCCAATGCACAGGCTTCCGTAGCCGCTGAGATCATGTAGTTGTACTGTCTTTGAGCATCTTTGCCGTTGCGTACTAGTCCTGCTAAATATCGCTTGCCATTCACTTCAATGTCATCGCCAGTAGCTGTGAAGATAGGGATAGAAGTCCCTGGAAGCTCCTGGCCCGCTTCGCCACCGTCGAGCACCTGAAAGCAGTTGATTTTGCGCCAAACTACACGCTTCTTAGGCCGTTTGTTTCCTTTGGCTTTTTCCTCAATGACCTCGAAATACTCAGCCACGCGCACATACTCTGAATTCATCCATCCGGCAGGTACATCGCCAGTGGCGCATAAGTCGCTGAAATCGCCGTAAGTCTCTGGGTTTTCATCCTTATAAGTCGTAAGCGGCACATCCATTGTAATGAATCCCCATTTGGCCTTGTCCTGTGTGACTCCTGGCTGCCAATAGACGCTGAATTGATTGGGAATCTTCTCAATGTAGATTTCCTGGTTGCCTTCATCGTCGGCATAATCGCTCAAGATTCGCCATGAGCCAAAACCAGTCCTTACGACACATTCATGGGCCCAGTCATAGGCTTGCTCGGCATCGCTTTGCACTTCGATATGCCGAATGATGCCTTGCAGAATTTCCGCTGTATCTACGTCCGAATCATCGCCTACAGGATTGACATTTAGACTAGGGCGGGATTGGCGGTACTCATTGCATACAATCCTGATGGATTGCTGCATTTGGTCCATGGTTAGGCATGGCCGGCCATCAATCATGCGCTGATTCTGGATGGTCAGCGGCCATTGTTCGCCTGTGCTGAATTTCAGGTCATCGAGCGATTGGCTGCGCGTATCGGATTCAGCATCGTGCACCAGCTTGAACCGCTCTAGCGCCAGTTCGATGGTTTTAGACATTCACTATCCCAAAGATGTCGGCTTCCTGTATCAAATGCAGGTTCTTGTCGGCGCCAACTGGCAAATCGTCATAGTAATCATTGGCAAAGTCGTTCCATTTGCTGTTGAAAAGCACGATCATTCCAGGCTCTACCATATCCACTTTCGGCCCAATCGCCAGAATCTTGCCTGACAAGCTCTTCTCTTTGGCTATGTCAGGAGCGAGGATTAAGCCTACCTGTGGCTCTGGGATTCGTTCCACTAGCACACGATCATTGCGCGGTAGAATCAAGGTCTTATCACGCAAGAATAATCAATGCGGTATGGAGAAGAAACAGTGAGTGCAGTCAATGTTCCTCCTACGGAATTGGCCCATGCGATTAATGGAGCCGTTGTACTTTGTGTACTGTTCTGCACGATTGCCATATTTCCCCATGCGGTGCCGCTGTTATTTACAGTAACAACGCAAAGCGGACCAATACCGCTGGGAGCTGCAAAGGTGCCAGCAAAGGTGAGTGTAATCGTGCCGGTCGTACCCGGAGAGCCGGTGCCGGTTGATGCAATGATTGTGCCACGCTCATTTAGACTGCCAGCTTGTACCGTGCATGAGGGGCTAGTTCCACCGCCGGAAGTGAATGTACAGGTAGGAGTGATGCCCGTATTGGTGCCACCGCCGGCAACCGTTGTCACACTGTCTAAGAATATAGTCCCTGGTACTAAGTTGGCTAACGGCGCGACAGTGCCGAATAGGGAACTATTAGTTATGTAGACTCTGGCGGCGGCATTATTCGTAAAGATGGCGCGATCAGCAGTTAACCCGAAATCAGTTGGATTGGTGAAATTATTTAGGTGAGCTATGCCGCTCACAGAAACACAATTAGTAACGGCTCCGGTGATACAAATATCCCCATTGGAATACCACGTTCCGCCGGCATTTACGTTGACGCAATGAAGTGAACCAGCCGTATTGCAAGGCCCGAAATACATTCCATAGGTATTGACGGTAGCACCGCTCTTGACTCGCATTGCCCCGCCTTCATTACCTGATACGTTCGGACCTTTCACATCAGCGGCATACCCATTAATGAGCGTATTTGCCGTGCCAGTGCTGATAACAATGGGAGCTGAACCACAACCGTCTATCTCGACAAAATTAGGATATGCGCCACTACCATCCATCTGGTAGCAAATCATTAGAGCGTCTTGCGCCCCAATGTCACTCAGACCTATATCAAAATCAAAGTCGTCGATCATCGAATCCAAGATGACAACGGCATGGCTGCCAGTGTTGCTAAATCCTCCACCATTGATACCGAAGTATTTCCGCTCAATGCCTTGCAGTCCAAAAAAGCAGGTATTGCTATTCACTCCCCCTGTACAACCGGAGTAATCGAAATCGGGAGACATCAATAGGAGACTGTTAGCACGCCCAGTACCTGCGATAGAAAGATTAGTGTCGTTTGTGGCTCCAATCGGCAGAATGCAAGCTGCTGGACCGTTTCCCTTCGCGCTACTAACCATCAGAATTCCTGACCAGAAAAATTCTTTGCATGGTCCAGGTCCAGCATAGGTATCGGTAAGAGCGGTAGCGACAGCCGTATCAGCTTTGAATCCCCAATACAACAACGTACCGCTGGCCGAGCTTGCCGTAGCGTTTACCGGAGTGCATGCCCCAGTAGTCGTGCAGACTGTGACGTGTGTGGAGTCTACGATACTATTGATTACACCTTGCGTAAGTTTTAGCGTGGAGCTGGATTTGTTCTGCCCTCCAAGGCCTCCACAGCAAGAAGCAAAGATAACTTTGCCAACATCGGCTGAAGTGAATGTGGCCGTCGAACATCCAACGGTGTTTGATCCGTTTGTCAGGATTACGCTTAGATTCGCACAGGATTGCGTAACCGGTGCATTGTAAGGCGAGAGCGTAGGATTGACGACTCCAGCGACTTGCCCAGTGATCGTACCGCTCGTGCTGCCATTCGCAGGACTAGAATAAGCACCACTCGGAGTTTGCCCAAAGACACAGACAGCTCCGAACAGAATGACTAGCAAAAATGGAATCGCTTTTTTCATCATCCACCAGTGAATGAGGCTGTAATTGAAACGCTATTAGTGCGGCTCCGCATCAACAATCGAGCATAGCGAGCATTGACTAGTACCGCATCTAAATGAAAGGTGTTGTTCGTTGCATCTACAGTGGTTATGTTGCAGTTGGAGCAGGTCTGGTAGTTAGTGTCTGTGTCTGTACCTGCTACCTGTACATCCACCTCAAATGCTCCTGGTGCCCCGCTAAATTTACCGTCTACGCTGAAAGGACTGCCATTGCGATTCGGAGTAGAAAGTAGCGAGACTTGCTGCGAAGCGGCTGTAGTTCCATTACCAGGCGTCGGAGTTTCTGCTTGCCAAACCACAACGTTCTGGCCAGTGGGTAGCGGGACAGGATTGACAGTATTGTAAACTGGGCTGGCAACTGCTGAAGTTACTGCGAAAAACAGTGCTAGGAACCGTTTCACAGGTATATTCTCCTCATTTACCCCAACTCCTCGCATTTATTGCAAAGGTTGCGCGTTTACGCTCTGCCGGCGAATCGCTGTGTTTGGCGCTCATCAGCTTGGAAAGAGGTATTTTCTTGCCCTTTTTGACGCCTAGGTTCTTGTGCAAAAGGCCGCGATGGGATGGCTTGATCTTAATCATCGACTCATCAGCGCTTTCAGGCCGATCTTGCGAGCCTTAACCCTAGTAGGCAATCCTTTGCGCTTTGTCGCTGCAAAGTCGTGCAGTTGCTGGTGGCTCATCTTGAGCAAGCCCTTGTTTCGGCCATAAAGCTTGCTTGGGGAATGCTCCGCGATGGCCATTGCCTCTTGCTGAGCTTTACTTTTTGCTGGCATAGCTACTCCATGGTGCACTTTGTACACGCTTTGCGGTAGAGGTGCAATAGAATTGTGCGGCTGGCTCATTTTGCACGGTGCGCTTCTGGGCCCTTTCGAGCTTAGGTAAGCAGCATTTCTGCTGGTGGTATGATTTCCACGTCCGCTGGCTCAGCCGCCAAGCCAGTTCTTCCCGTGCAATCTCATTCTGGATATTTCCCGAAGCAATATCTCGCTTGAATTTCTTCTAAATCATCTGGAACAGGAACAAAGTCGCCATTCTCTCGCAAAGTCCCAATCTCACAGTAAGCAGCACAAACCCCATCTTCGCTCATAATCCAAACTCGACCTTCTGGCGGTTGAGTTAACTTAGAGAGCCATTCTGGGTCAGTAGCGTAAATCATCTGCTTTTCAACTCCCGCAATCTCTGGCGAATTTCCTCCAAAGGTACATCTTGACCAGTCCACAGGCGCCAGTACTCTCTGAGCCATTGAGCGCCAAAGACTGGCGATACTTGGACCTGAGCTGCGATGCTTTCATCGAACCAGCCCACTTTTTGCTCTAGCTCTACTTGTTCACTTAGGTCTGGCTCAATGTAGCGTTTTACGAATACTCCCAAGGGTAGTTCTAGCTCATCCATGAGTTTGCCCTTTCTCCAGGGTAGTACAGTATGCCTGGCTCCTCTTTTGGCTTAGGCATGACATTAATTGCGAAGGTCATTGCCAGCATATCGCCTATGTCGGGCGAAGATAGACCGCGTTTCTTCATATCTTCCTTTTTCTCTAGCTGGAGCTGTCCTTTGGGACCGAATCCATACTCAAGGCCGGTGAGGTCTGCGTCGAGCTCTGGATCATCGGGGATTTCTGCACCAGCCTGGAGCCAAGCACGTAACCCGCTCCACACTTCAGCACGGCGGTTAAAATAGGCTGCTCCATCATTTGCGGGTGCGCCTCCATGAAACTCAAAAAGTCTTTCACCGAAACCACGGTGCTTAATGTGGTCAACAACTCCCGCCCCAATCCCGTCTCCATCAATGACTGTGGCATCTGGTTTCTCCTGCTGCATCAGCCTAATCGTTTCTTCCGCTACCCATACCGTGTCTCTGCCTCTGTACTTGCCTAGAATAGCCGATTTGCGCCCCTGCCTATAGCCGATTACGGTCTGATCGTCTCCGAAACGTGCAACATCCACCGACAAGATTTTGGGTAAAGCTTCGTAGCCCTCAGCGCTATATTTGCGACAGGCTGCCACAATGTCCGAGGGGATAAACTGAGCGGAACCAGCACGCGGGAATTCACCCCGCACGCGAACTCTAACGAAGTCCGAATCCTCGCCATAATCTGCTATCCATTGCTCGATCTGCGTCTTATTCGTGCCTTCAACTGTCCTAGAATCAATCTGATACGTTTTCCAGCGATGCTTAAATCTTCCAAAACACTCTCGAAATCGCCCCGTATTCTTCGTAGGATTTCCAAACGCCAGCCAGATAATCTCCGTGTTTTCATCGGTTAGAGCGCCTTCGGCTACTTCCCATACTTTATCGTCAATAGCCGATGCTTCATCGAAAATCAATAGAATTCGCTTGCCCATGTTATGCAAGCCCTGGAAAGCCTCGGTATTCTCTGCACTCCAAGTAATGAAGTCAGCTCGCCACAGTTCCGGTGCCTCTTTGACTCGTATGGATTTGGCCATGATGTCAAACCAGCCGACATTGAGAGCTAGTTTGAACCATTTGCTCACTTCTGGGACCGTCTTAGTCTCAAGCTGCGAGCCAGTGCCGGCTGTGGCTAGTACCTTAGAGTGCTCGCAGGTAGATAAAGCCCAAGTAATCGCAAAGCCCATGAAGGCTGATTTGCCGATGCCGTGGCCGGAAGCGATGGCTACTTTGAGCGGTTGATAGCGAGTTACGGGATCTTTCAGGTGAGAGCCAATGATCTGCAATACTTCGGCCTGCCACTTCTTAGGGCCGTTATGAGCTTCTAGTGTGCCTTCCTGCCATGGATAGGCGTACTTCACAAATTTAAGCGGGTTATGCGTGAAACCAGCTATATCTTCGGCTAGTTCAAGCTCAGGATTCAGCATCAGCCTTCTTGCGTCGTTTAGCGATTGTCTCAGCGAGAGTTAGATTGATTTCACCGCTTAGGTCCACGCTCTGTACCACCTTGCCTTCTGTGCGCTCCGCCGCTTCCCTAAGCAATAGCACGCCGGCCATACGTCCTGATTTCAGCGTAAGTGCAATAGAATCTTTGATTTCCTCGCGGTCAGTCTTATTGTCGAGGATTTCTTCGAATATCTTAGTGATATGAGCTTTCTTGCGCCGGCCACCTGGATTACCTGAGACTCCCTTAGGCCATTGCCGGCCAATCGAAGGATCATGGCCACCGCGTAGTTTACGCTTGCTCTGAGACGTTTCGCTGGCTTGTGCTTTGCTTACTGGGTCCATGCTGGCGCTATCCTAAGCTCTTTTGTTGCTCTTTCGCAAGCCAATCCATCAGCCTAGCCATTGATTCGCGCTGCAAAAGCTCCCGACTTGATTGACTTACCCATACATCGCGAAGGTTAAAAGCTAGTTCTTCGCAGCTCAAATCCTTCAAGTACATAGTCTGAGGATCATATCTGCGTGGTTTGTCCATTAGCTTTCCAGTGCGTCGAATATGCGGTACCACCTAAGCCGAGCGATGATGCGGTAGTTTCTGAGCCAGGTTCTCATTGCCTAGTACCTCCGTGTTAGCTTGCGCTTAATGTCTGTGATGCGCCAATGCGCTGCTACGCCTAGCAATAAAGCACAAAGCGCTATGAAATACGCAATATCGTTGAATAATTTATCCCAATCGCTCATCGGCTACGCTTCCCTGTTGTTGCTTTGCCGTTCGGCTTATTGGGACCTAAATAATAGTAACCGTAAGCCTTATCAGGAGCTTCGCCACGTACCAACATCGCTACTTTTAATTCAATAGCTTTCAGGCTATCGCCAAGCTGCGCCATCCATTCCGCTCTCGCTGCATTGCCTTCCATGACTTCGCAGAGCTTTGTTTCTATGACGCTGAGCCGCTTGTCCAGAGCATCTAGGTCTGCCTTTAGGACGTTCTGGCCAGTTTCGAGCCGCTGGAGCTGTCCCAAATTCTGCAAATAGCCTAAATTCGTGGCGTTCTGTCCTTCAATTAGTGTCGCTGTGCGCTTGTAAATAACTGTGATTTCGTCGCGCAAGCCCTTATGATCGCCAAATCCGCGTTGAACATCTCGCAATATGGCTTCTAGTGACTCGCGATCTGCTCTCTTGAACATCACTCGCCACCCTTCGCCAGCCGATACCGCTCCAAACGCTTGTTAATGCATTCAACGCAAGAAACATAGCCTCTTTTGGCTTTATTTACGCTGCAAGCTGGGCAGATTCGCTGCCTGATGAGCCTTTCTCGCTGCTTGCGCTTGTACTCCGTTTGATAACTCGCCATATCTGAAAACTAGCAAAGTCAAGAATACTTGTCAAGCCTAAAGTTTATTTTGCACAGTGTAAATAATTCCTATTGACAAGATTTCTTGTTTTCGCGTATTGTTGCTGCATTGGAGGGCACTATGAAACGCGAAGACCTAGTAAGCGAAATCGTAGCCGAAAAAGCCACTCTTGAATTGATGCACTTATTCGGCTGGCAGGGCGGCACGGTCCACCAAGTAGCCGATGAGCTAATTCGGCGCAAGCTTGATACCCTGCCCGTCTGTCAAGCAATTGTGTGCTTGAAGAATCAACCTGAAGAAGACGGCGAAGGCTATGATCGTTTCTATCCGGTGGAGTATTAGACATGAACCTAACTTCTGGCGTGAAATGGGCCGACAACATAGCCGAAGCGCAGGTTATTTTGCTCCATGCCTATGACCATGTGCTGTTTTCGCATGACTTTGTAGGCGATGAGGAAGTCTGGGCGCAAACGCTGAAAACGCTCCGGCATGCCAAGTGGAACGTGATTTCGGCGGCGATTGATGATCTGCCAGGGATGAGGGGGCTATGAGCTACGAAGAAGCACGCGAAGATATGGCCTATCGCTACCACAGCGCGGTAGATGAAGAATCCTGCGAGATTTGCGGCGAATCGCCATGTACATGCATGGATGCCGATGATGATGACGGAGAGGATGGTGTGGTATGAGCGAAAATCTAATTATCTGCGGTTTAGCGGCCTATGCGCTGCTGGCAGTGCTCTTTATCGCGGAAGGGCTGTATCGTGCGTCTGCGTGGCTCCTGAAGCGCTGGAAGGGCATTCTGAAGCTGGTCGTGGTTGCTGGTTTGCTTGGCGCCTCTTCTCAATCTAGGGCCGATACGCTCCTCACCATCACAGGTACTGGTATTGTCCTTGGCAGCGATACGCTCAACTTCTCGATTCCCTTTGATCTAACAAAGATGAAAGAGCTGCATGGAGCTGTATTTAGCTTCGCCAGCGGATTTGATGGCAATTTGCGGTTTGATGCTAGCCGTTCTGGGCCAGACTTGTTCAATTTCTACGATAAAACCGGCGATCATTTGCAAATAGGCGAATCCGATTACTTCCGCACCGCTTATCCTGGCTACAACTTCCCTGACTTGGGCATTTATCCTGCTAGGCTCGTCAATTTCGAGTGCTTCACCTGTTCAGCCGGCTATCTGGGCTTCAATAATGGCACGCTCGGCTTCGTCAGCATTACCGACCCGCCTGACCCTACGCCGGAGCCTATGACTATTGTGTTGATTTGCTGTGGATTGCTGTACTTCTTGGTGCTGCGCTTGCCCAAAAGGAAGCTATGAAGCTCACCAAGCAAGAGAAGCGCGAGTTGTGGCTCCATGCCGTCGATTGCGCGAATGAAGCCTTGAGCGGCAAGAACAAGGGCCGCACAGCCTATGAGGATGTGTACAAGCTGGTGGTGAAGCAGTATCTGAAGTGGAGGAAACAGCCATAAGCGGCGCAGACGAGAAGATGCGAGCGGTGCTGGAGCGGGTGGCGCAGCAAATTGTGTATTGCAACTGTGCCACCGAAGGTCCAGCGCTGAAGCGGTGCGAACATATTTCTCTGGCGGCTCAACTGGAGCGCCGCTTGCTCCCGCTTCTACTGGCTGGTCAGGCGATGCGGGAATTCTATGACCCTTGTCCCGATGAAGAAATGCCGGACAGAGTTATCGTAGCTTGGGACGCCGCCCTTGCAGCAGCGCAGGGCCAGCCAGAGAAAGAGAGCGGACGATGAGAGCTAAAATGAACGAATTGTACAAATTCTACATTTTCTGCCAGTTGGCCCATGAACGGAGCACCCGATGAAGCGGAGCGAGAAAGCCAAAGCGGGGCCGAAGTTTCGCGTGTCTGGATTGGACTTCTGTCAGAACTGTCTGGCGAGACTGAATCGCTATTTCGGTTGGCTATCCTGCCCACATTGCGGAGCCGAGCTTAAAGTGCGCGAATCCGGCCAGCGCCAGCGAAAGGGGAAGGGATGACCTTTAGAATGTGGTTACGATGGCCCGCTGCAAAGATGCGTCTGCGAGTCATTGCCTACGGTCTTACTCATTCGCGCTGTAAGCGATGCCGAAAGCACAAAGGTCTGAACTTGTATTCCCATTGCGCCGGGTGCCAGTTGCGGAACTTAAAAGAAGCACTGGAGTTTGAGGATGAAGAGTGGAGTGACATTTTGCGTGGTCTGGCCGAGCGCCAAGCCAAGGGAGAACAGCGATGAGCGAGGGAAAGCAGGAAGCACGCGAGTTACGAGACTTGCGAGCATGGAAAGAATCTGCCATGAAGGTGATGAACGATTTGAAGTTGCAGGAATGTGGGGAAGCACTGGGACTGGCGCCTGGGAGCGAGATTGTTAAGCACATCTTGCCAGCGTTGCTTGCCACCCGCCAAGCGAACCAGCCACAGGGGAAAGCGCAACCGGAGAGCGGAGATAACGAAGCATTTGAAATCGGCCACAACATTGGTTTCCAGCGCAGCCAGCAGGCAATGGCTGAGAAGGCGGCGCAGATGGCTGGAGCATTGCTAATGAAGAAAGGTCAAACTAATCTAGCCATAGAGGTATCAGATGCCATTCGTTCTCTCGCTAACACCGAGCCACCGCAGGGAGAAGCGGAGAAAGAGGGACGGGGCTAGTGACATGGGCGCTCGATGACACGCTTTGAGGCGAGTATATGCGACAGCATGGGAAGCGTTATCGCCTTGAGCGCCCTTGTGACTAGCCAGAACCACGGAGCTAAGGAGAGGGAAGGGCAATGAAGGGGAAGCCGATAATTTGCTTGGATTTCGATGGAGTGATTCACAGTTACACGAGTGGCTGGCAAGGGGCAACGAATATCCCAGACCCGCCTGTGGAAGGTGCGATTGAGTTCATGGCCGATGCTTTGCGCTTGGGCTACGACGTGGTGATCCACTCCAGCCGAGCGCGATATTGGGGCGGCATCCGAGCAATGCGCCAGTGGCTCCGGCAGGTTTCGGGAATGATGTGGTATGACACAATGGACGTAGGCTTGGAAATGGTGCGATTCGTTCGCTGGAAGCCACCAGCCATTGTCACGATTGACGACCGCGCCATTCGCTTCACTGGCACTTTCCCTTCACCGAAAGATGCAGCAGCGATGTTGCCGTGGAACAAAGCGAGCAAAATATGATTGCTCTACCGTTGCAACTCGGACGCAGGCGCATTTTGATTCTTGTCCTGGAGCGCGAGAACTTGGTGCGCTTGCAAGATGCAGACCCGATAGACCTGAAAACAGACGACTATTTCGTTCCGCAGGAGAACGCAGCGGGAATCGAATTGCTGATTGCCTACGAGCCTGACCACAAGAAAATCATGGAACTTAGCAAATCTGGTGGCCTCGCAGCAGTGGTGAAATATCTTGAGCGCGGCAGAACGGTTTATGATGGGGAAATAAAGCCACCAGAATCAATCAAGGTGTGAGTGATTTCCCGCGACGGCGCAGGGCTGAAAGGAAAAGCAAGTGAGCGAGCAACGCTACAACTTAGGGCTTGAATTATTCCAGTATGTCGAGGATCTATATAATATTTCGCGCATTTGCGAACGACCTACGCCGGACAATGAGAAGTGCATTCAGTGCCGCGAGAAAGAGCGCGTAATTGATAGGCTCCGCGAGATGCTGCTAAAGCATTATGATGGAACGCCCTACCGGGAAAGGATTGCGACTATATGGCCCCGCGTCGAGCAACCCGAGCGCCCCAGCAACCATGTGAGCGTACAACGCGCAGTGACCGGCGAGGACTAATCTTTTTACTTGACAGGTAGCGAGAGGATTTTCTAGGATGGATATACGAATTTGTGTTAGGGCGGCTGCTGGTAAGATTGTCTTGCCGACGACCGCCATCACCGCTCTAGCACAGTTTCGAGAAGGGTTGTCGGCAAACTTCCTTGACTATTTCTATTTTCTGCCAACTTTCGGCCTCCAAATCGAACGCGACTTATGCGCCAGCGTGCGAGGTTGCAGCACAGGACATTACAGCGAAACTAATGCTCTCCGCTCAGCGGAGTTCTCCAGGCAACGGGCGAGTAGTCGATCTCGCAATCACGGATACGTCCTGGTCCTTTTCTCAAGTTCTGGAAAAGCGTTAGGTATAAGCAGGTAGTGGACTGGAAGATTTGAGAAGGGAATCCGTGTGCCTAGAGAGCTTGAGAATGTAGACGATTGGTGGGAGTTGAAACGCTGGCGAGATGCTTTCAATTTTCAGTTTACAGATTACGGGTTTTTGAGCGGGTTGGAGAAAAATCTAATCGCATGGATAAAGGCACACAATGAAGCAAGCCAGACTGAGGTTAGTAACGGAATCGGACTCGATTCTAGCGGATGCCAAGCTAGTGATTCAGCGGTTGGAAGGACTTCCACTGGAGGAGCTAGTACCGCTGATTAACGATATTCGGCAGGAAATTCATAAATACAGTCCTTTCGCCGGCGAGCCTGTGGATTTTGTGCAATGGATCAATGCCGATGAAGTGGAAGCCAATGACTACAATTCTAATTCCGTAGCTCCTCCTGAGATGAGACTTTTGGAGCATTCTATCAGCGAAGATGGATATACGCAGCCGATTGTCGCATGGCGAAAGATGGATATGTTTGAGGTAGTAGACGGATTCCACCGGAATCGAGTAGGCAAAGAGTGCAAGTCAGTCCGCGAGCGAATCAAAGGCTACTTGCCTCTGGCAGTAATCAATTCTGATCGCGAGGAAAAGGGAGACAGAATCGCGGCAACAATCAGGCACAATCGGGCGCGTGGAAAGCATCGCGTCGAAGCTATGTCAGATATTGTGCTGGAGTTAAAGCGTAGGAATTGGACGGACGAACGTATCAGCAAGAATTTAGGAATGGAACAGGATGAAATTCTAAGGCTATGCCAGATCACTGGACTAGCTGAATTGTTCCATGACAAGGAGTTTTCTCAAGCTTGGGATGTAGAGGGAGTAGTTAGGGAGGAAGAATTCACCGAGCTTTCAGACAATGTGGACGATTATGGGGAAATAGTTGAGGACTTTCGCGTTGCCAATACCAACGATGAGGGAAGGATTTTCCACACTTACGAGAAGTGGGAATGCCACAAGGCCGGATTCTACGCTACTACGAAAGAGGGAATGACCGCCGAGCAATGTGAATCGGCTTATCAGGAATTTTTGGCAGATCCAGAACGATTCGCGGAAGCTTTGAGAGGTGTAATAACGGAGTGGAAGAATTCCTGTGAACACTACCTAACGAATGTGGCCATGAACCGTATTGCATGGCTTGGGCAAGCCGCTGCATGTTACGCAATGCAGATTCCAGCTCAATATCGAGGGGGATTTTCTTTGCTCACCGAAGAACAGCAGAAAAAAGCAAATCAAATAGCTCTGGAATATCTCAATAAATGGCTAGTGGCAAACAATAGGCCGGAAGTTTCAATGGAAGAGGCTTACTCCTATGATCGCCAGTCGGGGATTTACTAATGAAAAAGTACATTGACACTGACGTTTTGACAGCCGCTAGAAAGAGAATATCTCTGGCATTCGACAATACCGAAAGACAGTATGTAGCTTTCTCCGGTGGGAAAGACTCTACAACTCTCACACATTTAGTCATGGAGGAAGCAATCAAACGTGGTGTTAAGGTTGGGCTAATGTACATAGACTTTGAGGCCCAATACAGAGACACCATTGACCACGTAGAGGAGATATTCGCTCTCTACAAAGATCATATCGAGCCGCATTGGATTGCTATGCCGATTGTTTTACGGAATGCGCTGACAAACTATGAGCCGCGCTGGACAGCTTGGGATGAGGAGAAAAAGGACTTATGGATTCGCCAAAAACCACCGCTAGCTAAGACTGAAAAGGATTATCCATTCGCCGTTGCCGGCATGGAATTTGAGGAGTTTATCGTCCTTTTTGGCGAGTGGTATGGGCAAGGCAAATCCACGGCTGGTTTTATCGGCATTCGCGCTCAAGAGTCCTTGCATCGTTATTGCGCCATTGCTACCTGGGAAAAGATTGGTTTAACGATGAATGGCTGGCGATGGACTACGAAGATTGTGGACAAGGTTTTTAACATATACCCGATTTATGATTGGCAGACTGAGGACGTTTGGAAGTATGCGGCCAAATATCCAGAAAAACCACACAACAAGATTTACGACAAGATGCAGATGGCCGGCGTGCCATTGAGCCAACAAAGGCTTTGCCAACCATTTGGAGACGATCAACGCAGAGGAATCTGGCTGTATCACATCCTAGAGCCAGAAACGTGGTTCAAGCTGGTTAGCCGCGTTAATGGAGCCAATTCAGGGGCTATTTACATAGAGGAAAGCGGAAATATGACCGGCTACAACAAAATTTCAAAGCCGCCTGGTCATACCTGGAAATCCTTTTGCAATTTGCTCTTGCAAACCATGCCAAAGAAAACCAGAGAGCATTACTTTTACCGTTTCAAGAAGTTTATCTATGGATGGCATAAGCGCGGCTATTCAACTATTCCAGAGGAAGCCCCGCCAGAGCTCGAGGCTAAGTGTTGGGCTCCATCTTGGCGACGGATGTGTAAGGTTCTTTTGAGAAATGACTATTGGTGCAAAGGACTAGGCCAGACACAGCCAAAGAGCGATGCCTACCAGAAGTACAAGGATTTAATCCATAAACGCAAAGCGGAGGATGCATGCTTGACTGCACGTACTTCCGCATAGCTGATTGGCGTTTGCTGGAATGGGAGCGAGTCTATGCCCCGCTGAACGTAGCCGGCGAACTAATGAAAATGAAGCTCTGGCTGGATGCCAATCCTAGGCGCAGAAAGAAGAACTACCAGAGGTTTGTAATCAACTGGCTAGGCAAAGCTCATGCCAGTATCCTTTGTGCTCAAGTGGAAGCTCGCCATTCATCGCTAAACCGGCAGAATGTACTCACCGATCAGCACGGCAACCGCTACCGAGTGACAGCCGAAGGAAGCCGCGAGTACCTTTTTTGATAGTACTTGCATTATTAGCTTGACTACATTTGTGATTATTTGCGACAATCGTCGCATGGCAAAGAAATCAAATCCAAACGAGACAGTATCAGTCAGAATAGGCAAGCGCCGTTACGAGCTTTTGGTTGAGAGTGCCAAAGGTAACGGCCACACCTTGACTTGGCTATTGAACTACATCGTAGACCTATACTTTCAGGAACAGGCGGCGAAATGAGCATACGAACTAGCGATCAGATTGAAGTTTTAAGTGCAGCGATGACCGCAGCGCAATCGAAGTTTGGCGCAGCTATCAAGTCCAGCCAAAACCCTGCTTTTAGATCGAAGTATGCAGACCTATCCAGCATCATTGACGCGACGCTGGAGCAACTGAACGCCGAGGGAATCGCCTGTATGCAGCATCCTGCACTCACCTGGAGCGGCGAAGGCGATAACCGCGAGGCAATGATTACAGTCACCACGCGACTACAGCACAAGTCAGGACAGTGGATGGAATCAGATTTGAGCATACCAGCCGTCCAAAGAGATCGTTTTGACGCCCAATCGTGCGGCTCAGCTCTGACCTACGCTTGCCGATATGCCTTGCAGAGCATTTGCGTGGTTCCCCGCGAGGACGATGATGGCAATCAAGCTTCTGGCCGTGGCTCAACAGAAGCCGCTCAGGGCGTCGCAAAGGAAAAGATAGCCCAGGCAGCCAAGGTCGGCAATAAAACCGCCCAAAAGGCCCAGGAACGCGTTACCAGCCTATTCTACACACTGCCTGAGAAGCATAACGGTCATTTCGCTGAATTTGTGAACATTGGAGCCTATTTGAGCTCCAACGAGGACAAGCAAGACATGCTCCGGTTCGCTTTCAGCGCCAATGGAGCCAAAAAGACGAAGGATGAAACTACGTTAGTGCCTTTAGGGAACATGGTAGGACTGTTGGAAGTCCTGGCCGGAGATTGCGGTGTGGATGTTCACAAACTGGAGGCCAAATGAGCAAAAATGTCCGTATCAGCATCGCTTCTGATTATGGAGTTTTAGAAGCAGGACAATATCGTTTTTACTATGGCTATGAATATGAGAAAGGTGATTTTGGCGAGATTTGGGGATTTCGAGCGACAAAGAATGGAAAGATGATCTTGGAATATCCAGTAAAAGAAAAGAAATTTGATGTAATTGACCGATTATTTGAAGGAATCGGTAACTATCTGGCAGGTCTGCCATGAGCGTCGCCCACCAGCTCAAGCTCAAAGGAATGGCTATTGGCGCGGCAAAGCACGAAGATTCGTTGAAAGCTGCTCAGTTTGTAGCTCAACTCCTCGGCGGCCAGCAAGAAACAGTCTCGATCAACGATGTACGCAAATATGTTGGCGGTCTGCAAAACGCTTCTGGCTCAGTTTTCACTGGTGGCGAATGGATTCCGGCTGGCCATGTAAAGACTACCCATGAGGATGGCCATGCGCGGGAAGTGAAGCTGTGGAGGCGAATTCAGCGATGAATTACGATACGATACGCGGAATGCCAACAACGGTTACGGGAGTTCCATCTGGAACAAATGGAGTTCACGAATCCTGTCTTAGAGCCTATCAAATACTCGAAAAAGTCAAATGGCTGCTGAATGAAGGTTCTTCCTCTCATGTAGTACTAGAGCTAATCAAAATGATGGAACTAGGAAACGATAATGCCTAACTGGGCAGAGGAAAAAGAGCGCCTACGCTGGCTCATCAAAGAAGGCAAGCTCACCGACGATATGAAAGTGAAGATCGTAATTCCTTCTCTCGATGCTCGCTCGCGCATGGAGAATCGCGAAAAGAAGCGCCGTGTCTGCTGGAACACAGACGAACAAAGTTTTGCCGAGTTTGCAGCCATTCGCGAGGCGTACATGCTGGTACTTGAGGAAAACCCGACGCTGTTTGGCCATGCAGTAATTGAAGCGATGCGGCAATTTGACGTAAAGGGCTGGCATGAGGCGCAGAATGTTGAGCAACCAGAATGATCGAACAGCTACAAAACTCAGAAGATTCCAAGACCGGCGAAGTTATGTTTCATTCGCTGGCCACGATTACCTCTTTGGACGGGATGTTGAGCCACGCAGACGTGAAGTATTTGAAAGAGAAGCTGGACGATGCTTTCAGTGCGGCGCTTTCTACGGCTGGGATTACGGGCACATGGACCATATCGTTGGAGGTAGAGGTCCGAGCCGTTGCTGGTGCGCCCACAATCTCCAGTGGAGTTGTCCCAAGTGTCACCGAATGAAGCACAATCGGGAGCCGAAATGGAGCGGTCTATGAAGTTTAAGCGGATTTCAGCTGGCGAGGATTGGGAAGTTTGGCGTGTCGGTGCCTGGTTCTACCTGAAAGACTTGCAAACCAATCAGGGCCATTGGGTGCACATCTCGGAGACGCGGCATGACTAAGGCGGCGAAGTACATGCAGCAATGGCGCAAGAGACATCCAAACTATCACCGCCAATGGTATCAACGAACCGCCAGCAAGGAACGTCTCACAGTCGGCGGCAGGGACACAGTGACGATTCTTGGCGTCCGAGTGCGTGTGAATCTGATGGAGAGCAAGTGAAAAAGAGCGAAGCGGAAATCCTGTTCGCCAAGCACTTGAAAGAACTGAAACTGTCGTATTGGATCGAAGTTCAGGTTTGCAAAGAACGCAAGTGGAGATGGGATTTCGTGGTGCAGAGCATCAAAGGGCCGCTGGCAATTGAGATTGATGGCTATCACAAAGGCCGTCATGGCGCCGGCTGGGGAGCGGACAACGAAAAGCGCAACACTGGCACCATGATGGGCTATAAGGTTCTGGTATTCAGCACCAATGCGGTATTAAATGGCAGCGCCAAAGAGTTTCTAGCAAAGAACCTAGGAGGCCAGCCCGATGGACGATAACAGCCTATACTATCGCATGACTCATCAGCGCCAAAATCCAGAACTGGAAAATGCCCTCAACGAATTAGAAAAGCTAAAAGAGTATGTGCGTGAAAATGTCGATAGCAAATTGAACCTGACCGAAGCTGACAAGCGCTGGTTAAAAGAGATGCGGATATGCGTCTGAAATCCTCTGGCAATTCCATAGAAAACAACGATATTGGCATCTTTCTGCTTTGGGCTATGTTTTGGGCAGGAGTGGTGCTGGTAGCAGCTTCGCAGCGGTAAAAGTTTCATGGGCACTTTGCCTAGTACCAATCATTGGCGGAGGGAAGAAGGCCGTCCAACTGGCTTTGGCGGACAGAGTGCCCATGTAGGGCGGTAAAATCTGAAAGGAGAACTATGAGGAAAGCATTTCCGGCCATGTTGTTAGCAATTGTTTTGATTGCTGGATGTACGCCTGTAGAGCGAACTGCCTACAATACGGTAGTCGCGGCGAAGGCATTTCTCGACCAAGAAAAGCTCCAGCATCCAGAGTGCGCGACGGTTCCAGGCTCTACGATCTGTGTGGATTTAGCTAAAGCGGTAGCGGCCAAGGATTTGCTGATCGATGCAATTACTGTCTATTGTTCAGGGCCGGATTTCAATGCTGGCGGGGCGTGCAATGCTCCACAAAAGGGTACAGCGGCCTATGACCAAGCCGTAGCAAAACTCCAAGCGGCCATTGCCAACTACAATCAGATTGCCGGCGACCTTAAGGCCGTCACGGGAGGGAAATGATGTATCTCACCTTACTTGAACTAGGCATCCAGTTTTTGCTGCCGTTCCTTTCCGGCTTGAAAGGTGGCAAGGCTCCCGCTGAATTGATCGCAGCGATACAAGCGGCAATCGACGCCATCATCGCTCACAAAGTTGACATCATTAGCAAATCGAATCTGGATTCGATGCGCGGGTAGTGTTCGCTTTTGAATAGAAAGACTCTTGCGCCTGAAACAAACTCATGCAACTCTGGCGGTATCTAGGGAGCTAAAATGCCTAAACACGATGAATCTTGCTGCCCTAAATGGCAACATGGATTTGAATACGAACCTGGTGAACTTAGGCAATTAAGACGCATCGCCAATGAACTTGTAGAAATGAACAATCATTTGGCGTGCATCTGCAAGGCTCTCCAGCCACCGCCGATCGAGGCAACTGATTTCAATCTGAATTCGATACAAGGAGATATAATCATGGCTATTAGTCCAGTAACCGCAGGATCAAGCTCACAATACGTGTTGAGCTTGGTTCCGGCAAACGCTGTCGCACTACAATCCGGCCCCACCGTTACTTCGGATAATCCGCTGGTCGTTCTGACTCAGGATGCTACGAATCCTTTCCTGATTACAGCGGCAGCCGATGCCACCGTAACGGGAGCTTCGTTCAATCTTACCGCGAACGGCGTCAATGGCGCGGGCACGGCAATTACTCATACGTTTGCGATTCCGATCTCACAGGCGCCGCCGCCGCAAGCGGTTGACTTTGACTTGAACGATGCTCCTGTAGTGAATCCGCTCAAGTAAGATTTTGGCCCGATAGCGTCGCGCCAAAACGGGGGCCGTCGAATTGTTCCATCCGAGGTACACTCGCGGCCCCACGATTTTCTGTGTTAAATCCAGCCATAGGAGGAGTGACACCACGTTGAGGAGCCAGCGACGAAAGTCATCCTCTGGCTCCTAAAATCATATGGAAATAAGAATCCAGCGTTTGACCTTCACTGATAAAAGCACCATTGGCGAGCTCTACGTAAATGGCGATAAGCTAGGCTACACGCTAGAGCTGCCGGTAAAAGACGGCCTACCAGGCTCTGCAATTCCGCAGGGAATGTACCCAGTAGCGAACAGATACTCGCCGCGCTTTGGCCGCAATGTACCGCACGTTGACGACATTCCGAATCGCTCTAACATATTGATCCACTGGGGAAATTATCCTACCGACACCGAAGGCTGCATCTTGGTAGGCATGAGTGCGGGGCAGGACTTCATAGGCGAGAGCCGCAAAGCATTCGATGAGCTCTATGCTCTGTTCACGCTGGCGCTATCGGTGGGCGAGGTAGTCATGCTTGAGGTTATCGGTGGGCAGCTTGAAGCCGCTTAGACCAGCCAGTTATACCAATCCAGCCGAAAGCCCCAATGACCATGACCGGCAATAATGAGTCATTCAACTCCTGCCATTTGCCATAGGGCTGCAAAACGTATCCGAAGTCAAATAAGCCCAGCAACATCCAAAGGATAGCTAAAGTCCCATAGACGTTGCGATGTAGCGTGAAAGGGGCTGTAAACGTCAAGGCCATACCCGCTACAGTCACTGCTACGCCATCGGCAATGATAATCCACTGATCTAGCGTTGGCTCTCCTACGCCTCGCAAGGCAATCCATAACAGAATGCCAGCGAATGGGATGCAAACAAGTGAGAGCCATTTGGAGGTTTTGAACGCGATCATGTAAGCGAGCAAGCGAACTGGCAGCAACGCCAAACAATAAAGAATCCGGTAGGTATCTGAGTCAAACGATACCGTATGACGGGCTGATTCAAGTATCAGCGTGCCGGCCAGTTCAGCTAGGAAATAGGC